>OCLI01000004.1_pt1 | contig 227846 bp, 208 predicted proteins | sample 1481361 | NCBI WGS metagenome assembly OCLI01 (sample SAMN00990124, study PRJEB22392) | human gut metagenome
TACTCTACCAATGGAAACTTCAGTTCTTATCCCCACAAATGATATTTCACGACATGTAAATGATATTGTAGAAACAATTCTAGAGACTGAATTCAGACATCATCGTGATGCAATATCATACCATCCAAAAATGATGTTAAAAGTAGTTTTATATGCCTATACCCAATCTGTGTTTTCAGGACGTAGATAGAAAAAATACTTAATGATAATATCCGAATGATGTGTCTATCATAAAATCAAAAGCCTTCTTATATAACAATTAATCGATTCAAAAGCAAATAAAAAAATAATGAAAAATTATAATTGGGAATATTTTAAAGTCCAAATTATTAAAAAGCTTTCAGAACTAAAAACAAAAAGCATCTACAGTCAAGAAAAATTGATGTGGAGCCTGTTTTTGGATTTATGAAGGCTATTTTGGGTTTTACTCGAATGTCCGTTCGAGGGATAAATAAAGTCAAAAGAGAACTAGGATTTGTGCTAATGGCACTTAATATAAGAAAAGTAACAGCTCAACGAGCTGAAAATAATCAAAAAAATAATAAAAAAGACAATTTCTATATAATTTCAATAGAAATTGTCTTTTTTATTTATCTTGGAACTTTATGTCCCACACTCTTTATTTATGTGAGATAGTTTGAAATTTCCAATATATCATTTTAATCTCGTTTGCTTTGTTTAGGTGTATCGAGTCTACTTTTACAATCATCGCACATGAAAGTGCGTATAGGATTATTTTTTAAGCGTTTAGCCTCGACTGTATGTTCATCAATAAAAACTTTAGTATCGCAAATAATACATTGAACCTTTCTCATATTAAATCACCTCTATATGTGTGACATACTTAAATTGATGAGAGTATCCTTCTTCAGGAATATATATGAAACTATCAACAGCATTATCACTATATAAACGTTTGCCATTACTAGAAAATTGAAAGAACAAATAAGGTAATAAGTCCATGGGTACATTGATGGAATAATCTTTATTAGAAAGTTTTATTGTGCTAGCATTTTCCATAGGTTCGGCGTTTTTGAAAAATGGTGTCATATTTATCACAAATGTTTCATCTAAAACCGATCGTTTTTTATATTTAATTTCAGAATCAAGCGTTGGTGGATTTGTTTGTCCTTCTAAAATAGCACGGTTCCATTCCTTGTTATCATCAAAGTTGATGGGTCTAGTACCATCAAATACCCCACGTTCTAAATCATCAATAGTAACTTTTCTATCGTCAAATATCCAAGTCGTACTATCCAATGAAATAGGGAAATTGACTGCTCCTTTTATTTGAATCATAAATGCCCACTCCCTAAATTTTTATCTTTCATTATTTTAACATAGAATCGCTTTCACTTAATTTAAATTCGCTTGCTTTTTAACATTCAGTAGGATAAACTTCTATTGTGAAGATATTAATTGAAACGATAGGGGGAATATGTCATGTCTAACCAATCGAAGTTAAATAGTGCGGCATATGACCAATTGAATAAAGATGCAGACAGAATATTACATCTAATTAAAGTTCAAATGGATAACTTAACTTTACCTTCTTGTCCACTTTATGAAGAGGTTTTAGATACTCAAATGTTTGGTTTACAAAAGGAAGTTGATTTCGCAGTTCAACTTGGATTAGTTGATAAAGAAGATGGTAAGCAATTAATGTTAAGACTTGAAAAAGAACTTTCTAAATTGCATGAAGCATTTACGAATGTTTAAATTTTTTGTTTGTAATTAATTGTAAAAATAATGTATTCACTAAGTTGACGGTATGCATAATGTATTATGTTTAAAGAAAATATTGATAGATGATTAATTGTACGAGTCAATCATCGCATAAATGACTGAGTTGATATTAATTCTGATATCTTTCTCGGTCTTTTTTGTTGTAAGATTTAAAAGTGAAATTGATTTGAAAGAAGCCTAAAAACGCTCACTTCTTTCAAAAATTGTTAAAGTAAATTTAAATCATGGGTTTTAAAGGTAAATCTATTTGTTTATATTTGTTTAATAGATACGTTGAAGTATATAATAGATAAGAACGCTTTTTAGTAGCGATGTATTTTATTAAGTCAACAAAGAGATAAATTTTAATCATTTAGTATTGGAAGATCTAGTATATGAAAAATTTTAAAAATATAATGCGATATATTGGAAAGACTTCTAAATTTATCGATTATCCATTGTTAATAACTTATGTTGTCCTCTGTTTGATTGGATTAGTAATGGTTTATAGCGCAAGCATGGTTGCAGCTACAAAAGGTACGTTAACCGGGGGAGTACCAGTTTCAGGAACATACTTCTACAATCGACAACTTTTATACGTTATCATGAGCTTTGTTATCGTATTTTTTATGGCTTTTATTATGAATGTTAAAGTATTAAAAAAGCCTAATGTTCAAAAAGGTATGATGATTGGTATTTTTATACTTTTACTACTAACATTAGTAATAGGAAAAAATATCAATGGTTCTAAAAGTTGGATTAACTTAGGGTTCATGAACTTACAAGCTTCGGAGTTATTGAAGATTGCAATAATTCTATACATACCATTTATGATTGAAAAGAAGATGCCTGCGGTGAGGCATAATATAAAATTAATATTAGGACCAATTTTGTTTGTTGTAACTTGTTTGATACTTGTTCTTTTTCAAAAAGATGTTGGTCAAACAATGCTGATTGTGATCATATTCTTCTCAATTATTTTTTACTCAGGTATCGGTGTGCAGAATATGTTAAAATGGGGCGCTTTGGTAGCTATTGGTTTTATCATCGTAGCTACATTTATGTTCATGTTAGATATGGTTCCAAGTTATTTGCAAGCACGTTTTAGTACGTTAACCAATCCATTTAGTCAAGAATCAGGCACAGGATATCATATTTCTAATTCTCTTTTGGCAATTGGCAATGGTGGGTTGTTCGGACGTGGTCTAGGAAATAGTATTATGAAGCTTGGTTATTTGCCAGAGCCACATACAGACTTTATATTTGCTATTATTTGTGAAGAGATGGGATTAATCGGTGGCTTAATCGTTTTAATTTTAGAGTACTTTATTGTATATCGCGCTTTCCAACTTGCTAATAAAACGCAATCGTATTTTTATAAATTAGTTTGCGTTGGGATAGCTAGTTATATCGGAAGCCAAACATTCGTAAATATCGGTGGTATTTCTGCTACAATTCCACTTACTGGTGTACCGTTACCATTTATTAGTTTTGGTGGTTCATCGATGATTAGTTTAAGTATAGCTATGGGATTACTACTTATTACAGCAAAACAGATAAAACAAGATGATAAACGACTGAAACAACGTAAGGTAGATATTAAACGTCGATATAATTAATTAAATAGTATATAAAATTTTAATATTAAGTTTAGACTATAGCCCAAGATGAATGTAAATTATTCCTCTTGGGCTTTTCATATCATAATGTTTGGTATAGTTAGTCACTACTCATTATCATAATTTAAGATTCTGTAAATATGCATACTTTAACTAGCGTCATTCGTATATAGATGATAATATTAAATTATTAACATTTATAAGTTTTCTTGTAATTGACTGACAACTTAACTTACACATAGTGTAGTCAGTTTGAACTAATTTATTTAATTAAATGTTACAAATTGATAAATGATATGATTCTTTCATGAATTACTATAGAATTATTCAAACATTTGAGATAAAATTTTATTATCTAATTATTTAGAAAATTCGTAACATTCTAAGGGGTGTCTTGGCTTTTGAAACAAATAAAGAAATTACTTGTTGCTAACCGTGGTGAAATCGCCATTAGAATTTTTAGAGCGGCAGCAGAATTAAATATCAGTACAGTAGCAATTTATTCTAATGAAGATAAAAGTTCGTTACATAGATATAAAGCAGATGAATCCTATCTAGTTGGAAGTGATTTAGGACCTGCTGAAAGTTATTTGAATATCGAACGTATTATCGAAGTAGCTCTTCGCGCAGGTGTCGATGCAATTCATCCTGGGTATGGTTTTTTAAGTGAAAATGAACAATTTGCACGCCGATGTGCTGAGGAAGGCATTAAATTTATAGGTCCGCATCTTGAACATCTAGACATGTTTGGAGATAAGGTTAAGGCTAGAACAACTGCTATTAACGCTAACTTACCTGTAATCCCGGGTACAGATGGTCCTATTGAAAGTTTTGAAGCTGCAGAACAGTTTGCTAATGAAGCAGGTTACCCACTTATGATTAAGGCTACAAGTGGCGGCGGTGGTAAAGGTATGCGAATCGTTCGTGAATCAAGCGAATTAGAAGACGCTTTCCATCGTGCGAAATCAGAAGCCGAAAAGTCATTTGGTAATAGCGAAGTTTATATCGAAAGATATATTGATAATCCAAAGCATATAGAGGTTCAAGTTATTGGTGATGAATTCGGGAATATCATTCATTTGTATGAAAGAGATTGCTCCGTACAACGACGTCATCAAAAGGTTGTTGAAGTTGCACCTTCAGTAGGTCTTTCTAACAAATTAAGAGAGCGAATTTGTGATGCCGCAATTCAACTGATGGAAAATATAAAATACGTCAACGCTGGAACAGTGGAGTTTTTAGTTTCTGGGGATGAATTTTTCTTCATTGAGGTTAATCCACGTGTTCAAGTTGAGCATACAATTACTGAAATGATTACTGGTATAGACATTGTAAAAACGCAAATTTTAGTTGCTGATGGAGAATCGTTATTTGGAGATAAAATCTCTATGCCACAGCAAAATGAAATTCAAACATTAGGGTATGCGATACAATGTCGTATAACAACTGAAGATCCTACTAATGATTTTATGCCAGATTCTGGCACAATTATTGCATATCGATCAAGTGGCGGTTTTGGTGTGAGACTTGATGCAGGGGATGGATTCCAAGGTGCAGAAATTTCACCTTACTACGATTCACTATTAGTTAAGCTTTCTACACATGCCGTTTCATTTAAACAAGCTGAAGAGAAAATGGAACGTTCATTACGCGAAATGCGAATTCGTGGCGTAAAGACGAATATTCCATTTCTCATCAATGTTATGCGTAATGATAAATTTAGAAGTGGTGATTATACTACTAAATTTATTGAAGAAACACCTGAACTTTTCGATATTGCACCGACATTGGACAGAGGTACCAAGACTTTAGAGTATATTGGTAATGTGACGATAAACGGATTTCCTAATGTAGAAAAGCGTCCAAAACCAGAATATGAATCTACCAAAATCCCAAAAATTTCTCAAAAGAAAATCAATCAGTTATCTGGAACAAAACAAATTCTTGATCAACATGGACCAACAGGTGTTGCAAATTGGGTTAGAGAACAAGAAGATGTTTTAATTACCGATACTACATTTAGAGATGCACACCAATCTTTACTTGCAACACGTGTAAGAACAAAAGATATGATGAACATTGCATCTAAAACTGCTGAAGTGTTTAAAGATAGTTTTTCATTAGAAATGTGGGGTGGTGCAACATTTGATGTCGCCTATAATTTCTTGAAAGAGAATCCATGGGAACGTTTAGAAAGATTGCGCAAAGCCATTCCGAATGTGTTATTCCAAATGTTATTACGAGCTTCGAACGCAGTAGGTTATAAAAACTATCCTGATAATGTAATTAAGAAATTCGTTCATGAAAGTGCAAAAGCTGGTGTAGATGTTTTCCGTATATTCGACTCATTGAACTGGGTTGATCAAATGAAAGTAGCGAATGAAGCTGTTCAAGAAGCTGGAATGGTATCTGAGGGTACAATTTGCTATACAGGTGATATTTTAAATGCTGAACGTTCCAATATTTATACTTTAGATTATTACGTTAAAATGGCTAAAGAACTGGAAAGAGAAGGATTCCATATATTAGCAATTAAAGATATGGCTGGTTTATTGAAACCGAAAGCAGCTTACGAATTAATTGGTGAATTACGTGAGGCAACACATCTTCCAATTCATTTACATACACATGATACTAGTGGAAATGGATTGTTGACATATAAACAAGCAATTGATGCTGGCGTAGATATTATAGATACTGCTGTTGCATCTATGAGTGGTTTAACGAGTCAACCAAGTGCAAATTCATTATATTATGCACTAAATGGATTCCCACGTAATTTAAGAACTGATATTGATGGGTTAGAAGAGTTGAGTCATTACTGGTCTGTAGTCAGACCTTACTATGCAGACTTTGAGAGTGATATCAAATCACCAAATACAGAAATTTATCAACATGAAATGCCAGGTGGCCAATATTCAAACTTAAGTCAACAAGCTAAAAGTTTAGGATTGGGCGAACGTTTTGATGAAGTCAAAGAGATGTATCGTCGTGTCAACTTCCTGTTTGGAGATCTTGTAAAAGTAACACCATCTTCAAAGGTAGTTGGAGATATGGCACTATATATGGTGCAAAATGATCTTGATGAAGATACGGTCATCAATGATGGTTATAAATTAGATTTCCCAGAATCTGTTGTGTCATTCTTTAAAGGTGATATTGGACAACCTGTCAACGGATTCAACAAGAAATTGCAAGATGTTATTTTAAAAGGACAGCAACCAATTACTGAAAGACCAGGTGAATACTTGGAGCCGGTCGATTTTGAAGCAATCCGTCAAGAATTAAGCGACATACAACAAGACGAGGTAACAGAACAAGATATAATTAGTTATGTACTTTATCCGAAGGTATATAAACAATATATTCAAACGAAAGAGCAATTTGGTAATGTATCTTTACTGGATACACCGACATTCTTATTTGGTATGCGTAATGGTGAAACAGTTGAAATTGAAATTGATACTGGTAAACGTCTAATTATTAAATTAGAAACAATCAGTGAACCAGATGAGAATGGTAAGCGTACAATTTATTACGCTATGAATGGTCAAGCAAGACGTATCTATATTCAAGATGAAAATGTTAAAACGAATGCTAATGTTAAACCTAAGGCGGATAAATCAAATCCAAATCATATTGGTGCTCAAATGCCTGGTTCTGTAACTGAAGTCAAAGTGTCTGTAGGCGATGAAGTACAAGCTAATCAGCCATTATTAATCACTGAAGCAATGAAGATGGAAACGACGATTCAGGCACCATTTGATGGAATTATTAAACAAATCAATGTTGCTAATGGAGATGCCATTGCCACAGGAGATTTATTAGTGGAAATTGAAAAGCAATCATAATTAAAATGACCATCTAGATTGATATGATATTTAGATGGTCTATTTATACTTAAATATATTGAAACACGCCACTTATCTTACCGTTATGGTATTTTGAGTGGCGTGTTTCTTTTTAATTGTTATAAATTTATAGAAAAATAAATTATTTTTGACTTCTCGTCGTTCTTAACATTAGTAAAATAAAATAAGCAATCATTCCGAATAAGTAAGTGATAAACAAAGCATGGAATAACGCAATAATTAAATTGACATTAGTTATGACTGATAAAGCACCTGTAATAACTTGAAGGATAACAAGTATAAATGATGCAGTATAACCATAACGTACAGTTCGATTATCTGAATAATTCTTAATAGCGTGTATAAATGTAATCATAATCCAGATAAAAGTGATGAGCGCCATACCTCTGTGCGAAAATTGTACCCAATCATGCGCATTATGAGGAACGATATCATCAAATGGAATAGGCCAAGCACCATAAGCAAGACTTGATTTAGTATGTCTAACTAAAGCACCTGTATAAATAGTTAAGTATACGATGATAGCCATTAACCAAGTTAAGATACGTAAAGGTTTGTGAATAAATAAAATGTCAGCTTCATATTTTTTGTCAATTGAGAAAATAATTAATGTCATTAAGAAAACAGAAGAGAAACTGATAAGTGAAATACCAAAATGTAGCGCTAATACATAAGGATTTTGTTGCCATATCACAGCAGCAGCACCTACAAGTGCTTGAACTAATAAAAAACCAACACTAATAATAGAGAGTGGTTTGATTTCTTTAATATATCCAATGTTTTTCCAAGCTGTAATTACAAGCCATAATACAACTATAAGTGAAATGGCTGATACTGCGCGATGACTCAGCTCTATAATTGTTTGTATTGGTAAATTTTCTGGAAGTAAAGCGCCATTACACAAAGGCCAAGACGAGCCACAACCATCTTCTGATCCCGTTTTAGTTACGAGGGCGCCACCTAATTGTACAAAGGTCATAATAATCGTAGCTAAAACACCTAACCATTTAAGGTTTTGCTTTCTAAACAATGATAAACACCCCATCATTAATTTAAAGTATTAAATTATAATATTACATAATTGAATAAAGTCATTGAAAGACTCGTTAATTGATACTTCATTAAATACGACACTTGAAAAAATGACTTTAAATTAATGTACATATTTTTACTTTTAACTTATTATATCAAGAATAACATTTTTAAGTGTGTCACAAAATTGACGATTTCTAATGTCGTAAAAGTGTCACAATTTAATTTTATAAAACCTAGTCTTTTTGTGTGATTTACTATATCATTATATTATATGAGAAATTTAAGGAGGGGAATTATGAACAAAGATCAAACTTTGTCACATACTACGGGCCGTGTATCCTTCAAAGAATTACAACAAATTATTAAAATGGGCCTTGTTCAAGGTAATTTAATACCTGCTTTTGCAGGCGCATGGCTTGCAATAGTAATGACAAACCATTCCTTCCTATCTTCCATTCCACAAATACTATTGATGCTAGTTGGCTCTACGCTTATTATGGGGGGCGCTTGTGCTTTAAATAATTATTATGATCAAGATATTGATCGCATTATGCCTAGTAAGCAAAGTAGACCAACAGTAAATGATAGAATATCTGATAGAAACTTATTAATGTTAAGTTTTGGGATGATGTTAATAGGTGAAGCATGTTTATTCTTATTAAATATACCTTCTGGTGTTTTAGGATTAATTGGTATTGTTGGATATGTATCTTACTATTCAATTTGGTCTAAGCGCCATACAACTTGGAATACTGTTGTTGGAAGTTTTCCTGGAGCTGTACCACCATTAATTGGTTGGGTAGCTATCGATGGATCATTAAGTTTAGCAGCAGTAGCACTCTTTTTAGTTGTCTTTTGTTGGCAACCTATCCATTTCTACGCTCTAGCAATTAAACGTAGTGATGAGTATGCGCTTGCAAATATTCCTATGTTACCATCAGTGAAAGGTTTCAAACGGACAAGAGTAAGCATGTTTATTTGGTTAGTGTTATTATTACCATTGCCATTCTTATTATCTAATTTAGGTGTAACTTTTGTTGTTATTGCTACACTACTTAATTTAGGATGGTTAGCTTTAGGTTTTACAACGTTCAGAAAAGAATCTAATCAAACTAAATGGGCAACGCAAATGTTCGTTTATTCATTGAACTACTTAGTAGTATTCTTTGCACTCGTTGTAGTTGTTTCATTAATCAAGATGATATAAATTAACTTAAGTAAGGATGAAACTTATGAACGTACCCATTTTACCAACGATAAGTACATCGTGTATTGTTATTAGTGCGATTTTAGTCGCTATTGGTTGGGCATTGATTTGGAAACGTCAAGTTCATAAGCATAAAAACATTATGCTATGGGCTGCCTTTTTCGCTTTAACATTCTTTATTATTTATGCAGCAAGAACTATTTTTATCGGTAATACAGCTTTCGGTGGACCAAGTTCTATTAAAGTTTATTACACTATTTTCTTAGTTTTCCATATCATTCTTGCAACAGTTGGTGGCGTTTTAGGCTTAATTCAAATCATTTTAGCCTTCAAAGATAAACTTCATATTCACAGAAAAATTGGGCCTTGGGCTTCAATAATTTGGTTCTTTACCGCAATTACTGGTGTTGCAGTTTATGTATTACTATATGTATTGTATCCAGGTGGAGAAACAACATCATTGCTTAAAGCTACATTAGGTCTATAAATTTTCTTTATAAGAGCCTGAGACACAAATGGTTGTCTCAGGTATTTTTATGTACTGAACGTAGATAACTCAGTTGTCACGTTGTCATAAACTATACAATAAACATATTTTTTATTCCTAATCATTATCTACTATTTCTACAGTTACAAAGGTATCAAATATGATTCAAATCTTATCTAAATATTTTAAATAAATCGAAGCGAGATCTGTAATCATACTAAAGTCATTTTTTACTGACACGATATATATCTATTTAATATTTAGCTTTTAATATGTTTGAAAATTCATTCATGTTCACTTTCGTATAAATAGCGAATACAAAAGTATTTAAAATTTGTTTTATAAGAATAATGATGGGAAATGTTTACACGTTTCACTTATGTTGAAAAAGGTTAGTACATTTTTGTACAATATATATAATTATTAAGAGGTGGGTGAAAGATGAAGAAGTTAATAATTAAAGTTATTGGTGTTATATTATTAGTGACATTTTTAATTTATCTCTTTTACTCACCACGTTTAAAGTTTGATGTTCTAGAGAATCCTAATAAAAATAGCAAAACGACTAAGACAGAACAATTTAAACAGGTGAATAAGGATGCTGAGAACCCTAAACCTAAAGAAGGGATAGGGACTTGGATTGGAAAAGATATTAAAACACTAACGCATCATTATGGACAAGCTGATCGATCTTATCCATATAAAAATGGGTTAAAAAATTATGTCTTTAAACAGAAAGATGAATATTATATTGTAAGTACTAATAAAGGAACAATCACATCAGTTTATGCCACAGGTAAAGGTGTGAAAGTGAGCCCACTTAAAATAGGTGAAAGTTCATCTCATATTTTTGAAGATACTAGTATTAATCCAGAACCAACTGTCAAAACGAAAGGTAAAACTTATAAATTTGAAATGTCTGATGAAGATTTAAAGACACAGACGTTAATTAAATATGGAGATGTTTATGCTCAAATATATTCTGATCAACAAACTAATAAAATTTTGGCAGTGAGATTTTTAGATGCAAATACATTGGCAACACTACAACCATATAAGTTAAATAGAGCAGAAGATGAGGGACAAATTAGTGAAAGTTCCGACGATAAAATTCCTCATGAACAAAACCCTAATCAATTGATTACACTCTATGAAGTAACGAATAAAATGAGAGAAATGAAAAATTTAAAATCACTTAAAGTTAACAACGATATTGCTCGTATTGCTGCTATCAATCTGTATGAAGCAACTGATAAAGGATCAGACAGTGTGGAGTTTACTGAGAATGCTTTAACACAACAACTGGATGAACGCCATGTAAGTTATAAGTCAGCAAGTCAAAATGTAGGTTATGATTTTGACGATGTGCCTACACTTATTCATAGTTGGATTAATTCTGATATTCATCGCTCACGCTTGTTAAGTAATAAATATGATGAAATGGGTGGAGAAGTGATGAGTGATTATTATTCATTAATATTTGTAGAAAAGTAAAATAAATAAAGGATGATTCTGTGATTACTGAAGAAACATTAGACATTTTAGATGATATTGAGGATATCTCGGATATGATTGTACAATCTGATATTTATGTCTCATACCGACGAGCTAAAATGCAATTAGATGCTGATGATGAAGCAAGTCTACTTTATCAAGCTTTTCTAAAAGTGAAAGATAAGTATGATGATGTGATGAGATTTGGAAAATATCATCCCGATTACAAAGATATTATGTTAGAAACTCGAAAACGAAAACGTGCTTATGAAATGCTTCCAGTAGTAATGGAGTATAAAGCAAAGGAAGTGGCATTACAAAATTTAATTGACGAAGTGATGTCCAAAATCGCATTTGCTGTTTCTGAGCATGTAAAAATTGAAACAGGTAATCCTTTCTTCCAAACTGGACATGATGGATGTGCATCTGGTGGCACATGTAACTGTTCATTGTAATTAAAAGGCATGATCAAAGCATTAATTAATCAGTAATAACAAAGACTTATGTTTGTTTAATTAATGTTATACAGAAGGTAAATCTATGTAATCAAGAATTTGTTACTTTGAAGGAAGCGGTTGGTATCATTTAGAAGAGAAGTGAAATGGATTAATAAACTATTTCACACCTCTTTTTATCCATTATATTTTTTGAAAGGGTAAGTCTACTGTATATACATTCTATAAAACAAAATGTTAGATTCGCACTCTATCAAAGTCATTTCTATCTTTAACGATGATTATTTATAAAAATATATTTATACCGTGCAAACTATATACAAAGTTAAATAATGATATCGTAAATATCGCATTATTTAGTCAAAGATAAATTAATGTTATAAGACTAAAAATGAATGTACTTTCACTTCAGAAACGCGCGGATAATACGTTAAATACCTAGGACAAGTTGGATGTCCTAGGTATTTTTAGTTAAATTAATCATAAGTAATCATTACGAAACTTATATTTCAATTTATTTTAAAGTTTCTTTAAATTGTTGACCTAAATCTGGGCGATCTGTAACTAAAGTATGAACACCTTTATGATATAAATCTGTCATTAAATCTATACTATTCACACCATAGTAACCGGGTACAATATTATTTAAGTTAAGCCATTGAATGAAACGCTTAGAAGTTAATGAAATTCCTTTATATGCAACTGGCATTTGGAATGTGTCTGCTTGTGGTTTAAATGTGTGACCTAACATGCCGTTAAATTTAATAAAACCTTCAGCAACTTCGCCTTCACTAGCACCGATAGCAATGTCAGCTTGGTTATACTCAGTGAAACGTTGAATTTGTTTTTTATGGAAGCTTGTAACGAGCACTCGATGTTGCGCCCCATGTTTGATGATATTATCGTAAATCACTTTTGGTGCGATACGACCTTCATATGTGTCTGGCGCATCTTTTAAATCCACATTGATATACATATTAGGGTACAATTCAAGCAGTTCCTCGAATGATAAAATCTTAGCTTTATCGTGCCCGCGATAAGGTGTTTGATTATTGATGTCAGTAAAATGATATCCCGCATCTAATCGTTTTAGTTCAGCTAGAGTATGTTCACTCACTTTACCTGAACCATTAGTTGTACGGTCGACAAGTGCATCGTGAAAAACAATGAGTTGTTCATCTTTAGTTAGTCGTACATCTGTTTCAAAGCCATCCAATCCATATTCAACAGCATTATCAAATGCCAACTGTGTTTGCTCTGGTCGCATTGCCATGCCACCTCTATGTGCAAATATGTAAGGTGCTTGTCCTGAGAAGAAAGGTGGAATAGATTTTAATTGTTGCGGTGATTTATTTTTATTTTTTAAAAAGTAAAATAGACTGCTTATAATACCGGCTGTTGCCAACGTACCATTAATAAACCATTTTTTTGAATGAGCCATAATCGAATCCTCCTAGTGATAGTTAGAGTGTGTGTACCCCAACATTATTGTTGGGTACGATGGTTATGATTCCTTTTACTCATTATCATTTTAAGATAGATAAGTTTAAAGTCATAGAGTTTCAATATAACTTTTATCATTTAGGTTAATCCTTAGTCATTTCATTACTTATAAAGTCATGATATGATAACAAATGTATAAATAATGGAGTGAGTAAGAAATGAATATAATTCCTAGAACGAGTTTAATTATTTATTTAAAACATATGAAACATGAGCGACAAATTAGAAAATATGGACACATCGTGCACTCAAACCGTCAACGAAAATATGTTGTGATGTATATAAATGAAGCAGATGCTGACAATATTGTTCATAAACTTATGCAACTCAAGTACGTTCACGACATTCAAGGTTCCCCATATAAATATTTGAAAAAAACATATGAAAAAGAAAAACATGAAATACAATAGAGTATCAATTTATTGCAAAGGTGGTATCCATCTTTGAAGACGCAAAACACTGATAAGGTAGTTAAAATATAATTCTAAGTCTGGATATACATCAGGAGGTTGTACGTCGATACCTACAACTGGTATGTCATAATTTTCTGCAGCTGAATTAATCATATTGAATTTTTTGTTGCCCTCTGGATAGGGATATTTTAAGGCATTTGTCATGATATACATAGCCTGGAAATGTTTTTCAGCAGTAGGGTTCATTATTATTGCAACGGACGATAATTGTTTCTCAGAATGAGGTGTATGGAAATACACAATACGATTGATTCGCTTATGATTATATTCTATAAGAGTTGTAAATTCGAATAAATCGGTTAAACCTTCACCAATTTTAATAAATGATTGTTTCATAAATAAATCAAACTCCTTTATCTTCAAATTATATTAAATAAATGAATGAAATGGAAGTGTGAGTCAATGCGTGTAATTGCGGGTAAGCATAAAAGTAAAGCGCTAGAAAGTTTAGAGGGGCGAAATACTCGTCCAACTATGGATAAAGTTAAAGAAGGTATTTTTAATAGTTTATATGATGTTTCTGGTTTAGGATTAGACTTATTTGCCGGTAGTGGTGCACTTGGCATTGAAGCATTATCCCGTGGTATGGATAAAATGATTTTTGTAGATCAAAATTTTAAAGCGGTCAAGGTTATAAAAGCTAATCTTAATCAATTAGATTTAATGTCACAAGCTGAAGTCTATAAAAATAATGCTGACAGAGCACTTAAAGCACTTGCTAAACGAGAAATACAATTCGATGTTATCTTTTTAGACCCACCTTATAATAAAGGGCTTATAAATGAGGCGATTTCTCGTATAGCAGAGTTTAACTTATTAAAAGAAAATGGTATTATCGTTTGTGAGTTTAGTCATAATGAAGAAATAACAATTGCGCCATTTCAAATGATTAAGCGTTATCATTATGGTTTGACAGATACTTTGTTACTTGAAAAAGGAGAATAATATGAGTAAGACAAGAGCAGTTATTCCCGGTAGTTTTGATCCAATTACATATGGTCACTTAGATATCATTGAAAGAAGCGCCGACCGCTTTGATGAAATCCATGTTTGTGTACTAAAAAATAGTAGTAAAGGTGGAACGTTTGACTCAGAAGAACGCATGACGTTGATTGAAGAGTCGGTTAAACATTTGCCTAATATACAAGTGCATCATTTTAATGGATTGCTTGTTGATTTTTGTGATCAAGTAGGTGCAAAGACAATTATTCGAGGTTTAAGAGCTGTAAGTGACTTTGAATATGAACTACGACTTACTTCTATGAACAAAAAGTTAAATAGTAATATTGAAACAATGTACATGATGACAAGTGCAAACTATTCATTTATAAGTTCAAGTATTGTTAAAGAAGTAGCTGCATATCAAGCGGACATTTCACCTTTTGTACCACCTCATGTCGAAAGAGCATTAAAAAAGAAATTTAATGTCTAAGGCAACTGTACATATAGAGGTGTATAACAGTCATTTAGTTCTATATATGAAATAGGCTGCCACCTCTTAATCATCCAGTCAAAAAATCCCTCAATAGGGTATCTAATTGTAAGATACTCTATTGAGGGATTTTAGTCATAATGAACAACAAAATTACAATAAAGATGTTATAGTTTTTGTTCATAATGATTACAGCAAGATATAGATAATATGAAGCGATACACCCATAAGAGCAGAGTCTTTTATTATAAAGTTGATAGAAAGGTGACTCTTTATACGAAATATGACAAAAAAGTTCAGGTCAGTGAAAGAATAACGTTGACTACAATGGGATTAAACTACAATTTATGTTTTGTATCTAACACTATGATTGAGCTGTAAGATTTCGGGTCTTTTATAACATTTAAATGCGTACTAAAGGTGTGTTAAAGTCTGTCTGTGATTGATTACTTAATAGATTATATACATGAGTCGCTTTAATTTCATTTTTAAAATAGTGTGCAGTCTTTTGATTTACATTAGTAATATAGTGACGATTTGGATAATTAGCTTTTAAATATTTTAAATATGAGCGTCCTTTTTCACTCATTCCTAAAACTCTAACAGCGTTAATTTCCTTGTTAACATCATCTTTTGTTATATTTAATAACACATTCATTAATACACGTTGAATATATGTCTGCGTATAACGTTTTGTTTTAAGGTTTGATAATAGAGACTCAAAGGAATCGCTTCGATGAATCATTGTTTGCAAGCGATTTTCAAACCCCTCATTTATTGTGTAAATAGAATGAAGGCTCTCTTTTGGTTGTGTAATTAATTGGTGTTTGATAAAAGGAAATGTATCCTCAACCGTAGTATGAGGTTTACAATATAAAGATTGTATTTGATTTGGGACCACATTTTTCCAGTCTACATTATCATTCATTAGCGAACGCCTAATAGATGTTCCACTTGCAAAATGATGGTGATCAATTACTTTTTGATGATGAAGTGAACCTTCTCTTTTAATAGTCAATGCTGACATGTGAGGCGCAAATTGCTGCATTGCTTTAAGGTAGCTTATTCCTAAAATATTGTTTGGAGATTGTAAAAGTGTGTCGTTATGTGTTAACTCACTTAAGATTCGTGGATAGCTTTTACCTTGTTTTAATTTCTCTTTAAAATCTGGATGTTTTTCATAGTCAATCATTTGTGTTGCAAGATATTGTAAATCTTTTAAGGATGCACTTTCACTGCCAAAAGATATAATATCTATATCGAGATACTGAGCTGTTTTAATAGCTATTTCCGCAAAGGTATCACTAGAAGATAGGCTACCTATCAATGGTAGCTCAACGACCAAATCTACAGCGGATAAAGCCATTTCAGTGCGTTTAAATTTATGGTAGATTGCTGGTTCTCCACGCATCACAAAATTGCCACTCATAATAGCAATAGTTACATTAGTTTCAGAGCGTTGTTTTGACAATGTAGCGTGAAATAAGTGCCCGTTATGAAAAGGATTATATTCAGTTATCAGTCCAACACTTTTCATTTGCATTTCTCCTTTTCAGTATTCATCATTAGTATTGTAACAGAACGAGGTATGTTAAGAAAAAATCTTGACAACTTTTGTTTAGAAAGTTAAAATAAATTTTGTGCTTGTTAGAGGTGAAGCCATATGAAATGGTCAATAACACAATTGAGAAAATATCAAGGTAAGCCATTTGAATTTAATCAAACGGTTAATTTTGAGCATTTAAGAGAATCATTAGATTTAATTGATCTTTCAGATATCAATGTTGAAGGACAGTTGACAGTCAAATCAAATGAAGTTATTGCAGACATGCATGTTACTGGAACTTACACGATGCCTTGTGCTCGTACTTTAGTACCAGTTGATGTGCCTCTTGATGTATCTACTTCAGAAGTATTTGATTTAGAAGGCTATGATGGTTATACCGATAGTGACGATCAAGAAGATGAGCATTATCATCTTGTAACTGACGGTATGATTAATATTAAAGACATTGCTGAAGAACTTGTAATTATTGAAAAACCTATGCGTGCTTATTCTGAACATAGTGATCAAATGTTAACAGAAGGCAATGGTTGGGAAGTCATTGATGAAGATCAATTGACTGAAGTTCAAAAAGAGCAAGATAGTGATTCTGAACAAAGAAAAGTTGATCCAAGGCTTCAAAAATTACAACAATTATACGATAAAGATCAATAGCAGTTGAATTAATGATATAATAGTTATTAATTGAGCTGACATTTTGAATTAAGTGTCTATTCTAAGGAGGATTAATCATGGCAGTACCAAAAAGAAGAACGTCTAAAACAAGAAAAAATAAACGCCGTACACATTTTAAAATTTCAGTACCTGGTATGACTGAATGCCCTAACTGTGGCGAATACAAATTATCTCACCGCGTATGTAAAAACTGTGGTTCATACAATGGTGAAGAAGTAGTTTCTAAATAATAGAACACAAGAAATAAATCCAACAATCTCATGTGAGGTTGTTGGATTTTTTGTTTTGAACTAGAGTAGCTAGAATAATTTTTTTATAGGAATTTAGTGCAATAATAAAGTATTTATCTTGTCTTACCAATACAATGCATGCCTATATTTTAGGAATCTCTTTTTTGAGTATATATAATAAAATTAAGCTAATTTAAATGTGTCTCTTAAAATTTATAGAAATTTAGTTAATTTTGAAGCAGAATATTGATTTATGTGTGACCGAATGTAAAAAATATTTAACAATTGAATAGAGCAATTTAATACTTTATATTATGAATAATCAACCTTGTCACCGAGCATGTTCTCGTTTTGTCTTATTCAGTTTATTCGTCTTTTGTAGTTATTCAATATTTAATATTGTGATAAATTAATTTTTAAGAAATTAAAAAATCGAGTAAATCACAATATCGATTTACTCGTTTTAAAGATGTTAAGTATTATTTAGATTCTTTTCTTTGTCGTCTTAGTAATAAAAGTGAAGATATTAAAGCGATAGAACCAAATACTGTAGTTGTATAATCATATTCATTACTTAGTCCTGTTTCAGGTAATTCAGTATCATGTTTAACATCTGTTTTTGTTTCATCATCATTAGTATTTACTTTAGCATCTTTATCTGTACCGCCTGTATTACCTTGTTCAGCATTTTGGTTATTTTGTTCAGTATTGCCTTGTTGCGTATTTTGATCACCAGTGGCACCTTGAGTACCAGTAGCAGTCTGATCTGGATTAGGTTTTACTTGAGTACCTTGACCTGTATGATCCCCGTCTTGACCATTAGTTGGTGTATTATTTTGATCTGGATTAGGGGTTGCTTCAGTATCTTGATTTGGAGCAGATCCAGGTTTAACCGTAGCACCTAACTGACCACTTTGATTAGGATTAGAACCCTCTTGCCCAGTATTACCTTGTTCAGCATTTTGATTGTTTTGTTCAGTATTTCCTTGTTGTGTATTTTGATTATCAGTACCAGCTGGAGTACCAGTTGTCGTTTGATCGTTATTAGGTTTTACTTGAGTACCTTGACCTGTTTGATTCGCGTCTTGCCCAGTAGTTGGGTTATTATTTTGATCTGGATTAGGTTTTACCTCAGTATCTTGATTTGGAGCAGATCCAGGTTTAACCGTAGCACCTAACTGACCACTTTGATTAGGATTAGAACCCTCTTGCCCAGTATTACCTTGTTCAGCATTTTGGTTATTTTGTTCAGTATTACCTTGTTCAGCATTTTGATCACCAGTGGCACCTTGAGTACCAGTAGCAGTCTGATCTGTATTAGGTTTAACTTCAGCGTCTTGGTTAGGTGTAGTACCAGGTTTAACCGTAGCACCGGCTTGATCAGTTGTACCAGGTGCTGATGGTTCAGCATTTTGGTTATTTTGTTCAGTATTACCTTGTTCAGCATTTTGATTACCAGTGGCACCTTGAGTACCAGTTGCCGTTTGATCGTTATTAGGTTTTACTTGAGTACCTTGACCTGTTTGATTCCCGTCTTGACCATTAGTTGGTGTATTATTTTGATCTGGATTAGGTTTAACTTCAGCGTCTTGATTAGGTGTAGTACTAGGTTTAACCGTAGCACCGGCTTGATCAGTTGTTCCAGGTGCTGATGGTTGAGCATTTTGGTTATTTTGTTCAGTATTGCCTTGTTGCGTATTTTGATTATCAGTACCAGCTGGAGTACCAGTAGCAGTCTGATCTGTATTAGGTTTTACTTGTGTGTCTTGATTAGTATTCCCAGGTGCAGTTGTACCAGGTTCAGTGGCAGTTGGATTGTTTTCTTCAGGTTTCGGAGACACTTCTCCAGGTTTACTAGCTCCGTTAATCTCTTCATTACCTTGTCCTGGTGTTACTGTTGCATTAGGTTGTCCAGTTTGTTCTCCATTAGTATTTGGCGTACCAGTCACAGCTGGGTCATTATTAGGTTTTAATTGAGTACCATCATTAGGCGTGTTCTCAGTATTACCTGTTTGACCACTTGGTTTTTGATTTCCAGTTTCATTAGTTGTTGCTGTAGTACCTTGGTTACTTGTAGGTTTAATTTGTGTACCTTGATCGTCTGCTTTGTTTGGCTCACCGGTAGGCGTAGAATCACCGGATGGTTTTACTTGTCCAGCTTGTGTTGCTGTAGTACCTCCTGTTTGCGGTGAAGGTTGAGCGTGATTTTCATCAGCATTATTAGGCGCTGGCGCAGTTTCTGCACTGGCACCTTCAGGTTTCGTTGCAGCAGGCTTACCACCAGCTTGCTCACCAGTAGTTACAGCAGGTTGGCCTTCTGTATTATGAGTACCAGCATCAGCTTGAGGTGTATCATGACCTTGGATAGAAGCATCATTACCAGGTTGGGCTACTGAAGTACCTTGAGGTCCATTGGATTGCGCGGCATCTTGACCAGTTGTTGACGTAGCTGGTTTACCACCATTTTGTTCCCCATTAGTACCTGCTGAAGTTACTGCAGTATCTTGATTATGATTTTCACCACCGGCTTGTGGTGTGTTCTCAGCGCCAGGAGTACCAGCCCCAACTTGAGGTGCATTATTTTCTTGATTAGCCGGATGTGTTACTGCAGCATTTTGGTCACCAGCATGATTTTCATTTGGTGCATCTTGACCTGTAACACCAGGTTGACTTGCTGTATTGTGCGTATCCGCGCCTGCTTGTGGTCCTTCTTGTCCTTGATCTGCTCTAGCAGGCTGTCCACCTGTATCAACTGTACCAGTTGTTACTCTTTCGAATTCTTCAGCCTGTTCAGCATGAGCTTGTGTTTGTCCGAAAAATAAGAATGATCCTACGATAATCGAAGCAGTGCCAACTGTGAATTTTCTAATTGCGTAATGATTTTTTCTAGTAGGAAAATCTTTTGAAAATTTACTAGATTTTTTCATAATGTAATCTCTCCTTTGAATGTAGTTGTCTCAGTTGCGTTTGAGATTTTTTAAACTAGATTGAAATAAATCTATCTGAGTTTGTATTCGATGTCAATATATTAACATATTTTTCTAACTTCGAACAACTATATAAAATAATTATTGAATATTTTTTCTGTTTTCAAAACAATAATCATACGTTTTAAAATTAAAATCGCTGAAATAAAAGAAATACAAATTTGATTGTTTTTCAAAGGATATATCAATTTTAAAGAATACATCATTATTGACTTTGAAAATGATACATATTCACTTACAATGGAATTATAAACTTTTGAAGATGGAGACATATTTTAATGGAACAAATTACTTCTGCTCAAAATAGTAAAATAAAAAATGCGAATAAATTAAAAAAGAAACGTGAGAGGGATAAAACGGGTCTTGCTTTAGTAGAGGGGATTCATCTCATAGAAGAAGCTTATCAAAGTCAAATTGAAGTAATACAATTGTTTATCGTTGATACCGATAGAATGTCATCTTCAATAATTGATTATGCGAAAGAAGTGTATCAAATTAATCTAAAAGTTGCTGAAGCACTTTCTGGAACTGTTACACCTCAAGGTTTCTTTGCCATTATAAAAAAACCAACCTATGATAAGACACTAGCCAAACAAGTATTATTAATTGACCGTATTCAAGATCCTGGTAATCTAGGAACTTTAATTAGGACAGCTGATGCTGCTGGATTAGATTTGATAGTTATGGAGAAGGGGACGGCTGACCCTTTTCAAGATAAGGTGATCCGTGCTAGTCAAGGAAGCATTTTTCATATACCAGTCATTTTTGATGACATCAACAATTATATTCATCAATTTAATGGTCCAGTGTATGGTACGGCACTTGAAAACGCAGTGAGCTTCAATGATATTGAAGCACAAGCCAATTTTGCGCTTATATTAGGTAATGAAGGAGAAGGTGTTAACTCAGATTTACTAAAAGAAACAACGCAAAATCTCACTATTCCTATTTATGGCAAAGCCGAAAGTTTAAATGTTGCTATTGCTGGAAGTATCTTAATGTATCAGCTGAAAGGTTGACCTTTGATGTTATCATCGACTATAATAATGAATGAAATTTCAAAATTACTATCGCTTTAACATATTAATAATAACCTATAAAAAGACATAAATTATTTAGAAAGTTGAAAAGGGAGAATGATCGAGACTGAAAGTCATTCCAACTTGTAATAATTTTTTCATCTTTTTGGTAACTTAAAGAAATTTAAGTCGGAATAGTCATTCCGTTATCAATAGATTTACAAGTGTATGCGCATGCATAAATTTGGGTGGTACCACGGAAAGCTTTCGTCCCTTTTGAACAGGGGATGAAAGCTTTTTTGTTATTAACAAGTGGCGGTATTGATTTGTAAATAATTGAAGGGACTATATAAGGAGGAATTCAGTCATGACTCAAAATGATCTAATGTCTGAGTTGAAGCAACAAGCTTTAGTGGATATAAATGAAGCAAAAGATGCGCAAGCGTTACAAGAAGTAAAAGTAAAATATTTAGGTAAAAAAGGTTCTGTTAGCGGCTTAATGAAAAATATGAAAGATTTGCCTAATGAAGACAAACCTGCGTATGGTCAAAAGGTAAATGAATTAAGACAAACTATTCAAAGTGAATTAGATGAAAGACAAAAGCTAATCAAAGAAGAGAAATTAAATCAACAGCTTTCTGAAGAAACAATTGATGTCACATTGCCAAGTCGTCATATTGAAATTGGATCAAAACATCCTTTAACACGTACAGTTGAAGAGATTGAAGACTTGTTCTTAGGGTTAGGTTATGAAATTGTTGATGGTTATGAAGTTGAACAAGATTACTATAATTTTGAAGCTTTAAACTTACCTAAATCGCATCCAGCACGTGATATGCAAGATAGCTTTTATATCACAGAAGAAATTTTAATGCGTACACATACTTCACCAGTACAAGCACGTACTATGGAAAAACGTAAAGGACAAGGACCAGTCAAAATTATTTGTCCCGGTAAAGTTTATCGACGTGACTCAGATGATGCAACACATAGCCACCAATTTACACAAATTGAAGGTTTAGTAGTTGATAAAGATATTAAAATGAGCGATTTAAAAGGGACTTTAGAGTTAGTTGCAAAAAAATTATTCGGTGCAGATCGTGAGATTCGTTTACGCCCAAGTTATTTCCCGTTTACTGAACCATCAGTTGAAGTAGATGTATCATGTTTCAAATGTAAAGGACAGGGTTGTAATGTTTGTAAACATACAGGTTGGATTGAAATTTTAGGAGCGGGCATGGTTCACCCGAATGTATTAGAAATGGCCGGATTCGATTCTAAGGAATATTCTGGCTTCGCATTTGGTATGGGACCAGATCGAATTGCAATGTTAAAGTATGGTATTGAAGATATTCGTCACTTTTATACCAATGATGTCCGTTTCTTAGATCAATTTAAAGCTGTAGAAGATAGAGGTGAACAATAATGTTAATTTCAAATGAATGGCTAAAAGATTATGTGAATGTTGACCAGTCAGTTCAAGCGTTAGCAGAGAGAATTACAAGAACTGGAATTGAAGTCGATGATATTATTGACTATACAAAAGATATTAAAAAATTAGTAGTTGGACATGTCTTGTCGAAGACGCCACATCCAGATGCTGATAAATTAAATATTTGTCAAGTAGACTTAGGTGAAGAAGAACCAGTTCAAATTGTTTGTGGTGCACCAAATGTAGATGAAGGGCAACACGTGATTGTTGCTAAAGTTGGTGGTCGTTTACCTGGTGGAATTAAAATTAAACGTGCCAAATTACGTGGCGAACGCTCTGAAGGTATGATTTGCTCATTACAAGAAATAGGTATTTCAAGTCATGTAACTCCTAAAAATTATGAGTCAGGTATATATGTATTTCCAGAAGCAGTTAAACCTGGAACAGATGCGTTAGAAGCACTATATCTTAATGACCAAGTGATGGAATTTGATTTAACACCTAATCGTGCTGATGCATTAAGCATGGTAGGTACTGCGTATGAAGTCGCAGCTTTATATCAAACTAAAATGAATAAACCTCAGTTAACAAGCAATGAAAGTCAAGAATCTGCTAAAGATGAACTAACAATAGAAGTTAAAAATGAAGATAAAGTACCTTACTATAGTGCACGTGTTGTTCATGACGTGACTATTGGTCCTTCTCCAGTATGGATGCAGTTCCGATTAATTAAAGCGGGAATACGTCCAATTAATAATGTGGTAGATATTTCCAATTATGTACTTTTAGAATATGGCCAACCTCTACACATGTTTGATCAAGAACAAATTGGTTCGCAATCTATAGAAGTTAGACAAGCTAAAAAAGATGAGACAATGAGAACTTTAGATGGTGAAGAACGTCGATTGTTAGATACTGATATTGTCATTACAAATGGCAAAGACCCTATTGCATTAGGAGGTGTTATGGGAGGAGATTTCTCTGAAGTCACTGAACAAACAAGACATGTTGTAGTAGAAGGGGCTATCTTTGATCCTGTATCTATTCGACATACATCACGCCGTTTAAATTTAAGAAGCGAATCATCGAGTCGATTTGAAAAGGGGATTGCAACTGAATTTGTCGATGAAGCTGTAGATAGAGCTTGTTATTTACTTGAAAGATATGCTTCAGGAACAGTTTTAAAAGACCGAGTTTCGCATGGAGATTTAGGATCATTTGTGACCCCAATAGAAATCACTGCTGACAAAGTTAACCGTACAATTGGTTTTAATTTAACTGATGAAGAAATCATTGATATTTTTGAGCAATTAGGATTTGACACTGAAAATAAAAATGGTGAAATTATCGTGAATGTTCCATCAAGACGTAAAGACATTTCTATTAAAGAAGACTTAATAGAAGAAGTAGCACGTATATATGGATACGATGACATACCATCAACGCTACCTGTATTTAAAGATGTTACAAGTGGAGAACTAACAGATCGACAGTTTAAAACGCGTACTGTTAAAGAAACGCTTGAGGGCGCTGGGCTAAACCAAGCTATTACTTATTCATTGGTATCAAAAAATCATGCTACCGATTTTGCACTACAAAATCGTCCTACAATTGAATTACTTATGCCTATGAGTGAAGCACATTCCACATTACGTCAAAGTTTATTACCGCATTTAATTGATGCAGTATCATACAATGTTGCTCGTAAAAATACAAACGTTAAGTTATATGAAATCGGACGTGTCTTCTTTGGTAACGGTGAAGGTGAGTTACCAGATGAAGTAGAATATTTGAGTGGTATATTAACTGGAGATTTTGTTAATAATACTTGGCAAGGTAAGAAAGAGTCCGTTGATTTCTATTTAACTAAGGGTGTTGTTGAACGTATTGCTGAAAAGCTTAATCTTCAATTCGATTTTAGAGCTGGTCAAATAGATGGGTTACATCCAGGAAGAACAGCAATTGTGTCACTTAATGGTAAAGATATTGGCTTCATAGGTGAGCTACACCCTACGTTAGCTGCAAACAATGATTTAAAGCGTACGTATGTATTTGAACTTAATTATGATGCAATGATGGAAGTTTCTGTGGGATATATTAATTATGAGCCTATACCTAGATTTCCAGGTGTAACACGTGATATTGCATTAGAAGTTAATCATGAAGTTACTTCATCTGAATTGTTATCCATTATTCATGAGAATGGTGAAGATATTTTAAATGATACACTCGTATTTGACGTATACGAGGGTGAACATTTAGAAAAAGGGAAAAAATCTATTGCAATTAGACTTAGTTATCTAGATACAGAAAACACACTTACCGATGAACGTGTAAATGCTGTGCATGATAAAATTTTAGAAGCACTTAAAAAGCATGGTGCAATTATTAGATAATTATCATAAAGGACTTACGCATTAGTAATAAATACTAGTGCGTAAGTCCTTTTATTTATTGTATTTTTGATTCATTAGATGAATTGCCTTATCTCTGTTTTTAAAATGTTTTTTTGAAATAGTATCAAGTTGTTGAATATCATATTTTTGAATGACTTTAGCGGCAATTAAATCTACTTTGTTACTTGCTCCTTTTGGTATTTCCATATGGAGTTTTTTAGAGATGTGGTCCATGTGTTTAACAAATGCATAACGAGAAATAATGCTTGCTGCCGCGATTGCTAGTGATTTAGATTCACCTTTTGTTTCAAATTTTGTTTTGTCAGGAAAAGGTAATGCTGATAATGCATAATGTTGATAAACTTCTCGCTTTGCAAATTGATCAATAACAATATAATCCAGTTGATCTTGCTCAATTTTTTGAAGCACATTTTTGATAGCTTCATTATGTAAGACAGCTTTCATTTTAACTTGAGACCATCCTATACTTTGTCGTTCGTTATACTTAACATTATCTAATGTTAATAAAGAATGCGGGATAAAGGTAATGAGCTGTTCTGCAAGATCGACGATTTTAGTATCGCTTAGTTTTTTTGAATCATCTACACCAAGTTCTTTTAAGATTTTGATATGTGATTGGCTCACATAAGCTGCACATACAGTCAATGGACCAAAATAGTCGCCACTGCCTGCTTCATCGCTTCCAATACAATGAAAACGATTATATTGAATACTAGTTGTATTTGATGATGTATGTTTGCCAGTTGTTGATTGTTTATCTGGTAGCAATTGACTCGCAAGTTGATCAGCATTCTTACCTTGAAACATTACTTTGCCAGAACTATAGATATTGATAACAGTATTTTGATATCTCGTACGAGCTTTCATACCTTGAGGTAACTTCGTCGTCTCAAAAGTAGTTTGAGCCATCAATGATTGAATTTCTTTTGACGTGAGTTTGTATACGACATTTCCCATTAATTGAATCCTCTCTTTTTTTGTACTCTTTTATATTTTATCAAATTTTAATATTGAATATAGTCTTAAATGATTTTGTTGAATATGTCATCTGTATTATCTTTTAATAACAGACGTTTACATCGGTATTTACACTCATGTATAATATTTGATGATAAGTAAAAATATGTAAAATACTACAATTTAATAAATTGGAATTTGAAAAAATTGCTTAAGTTAAAATCATTTTAATCCAAGGTCAGGAGAAATTAGTATGGGTGAATTTAAAAATAGAATAAATGTTACGATTAATGATCAACATTTCACAATCATTGGCGAAGATAGCCCTGAACATATTCGTTATGTAGCACATCTTGTTGATGAAAAAATGCAAGAATTAGGTCAAAAATCAGCAGGTTTAGATACAACTCGAAAAGCGATTTTAACATCTGTGAATATTATGCATGAGAAAGTTATATTAGAAGAAGAGAACAGACGATTACAACAAGAAATAAATCAATTAAAACAAAGAGATGAATAAATGCTCATTGATATAGTTGTTCTTCTTATTATTTGTTACTTTATAGTGATAGGGTTTCGTAGAGGTATTTGGTTATCGATATTGCACTTTGCTTCTTCAATTGTATCTTTATATATTGCGTCACAACATTATCAATCGATTGCGCAACGTTTAGTTGTATTTGTGCCATTTCCGAAAACGGTGGCGTTTGATATGGTCTATACTATACCTTATGATCATTTGCAATACAGATTTGAAAAAGTGATAGCATTTATTATAATATTTGGTATGTGTAAGCTTATTTTGTATCTAGTTGTTGTTACATTTGATAATATAATAACGTATAAAAAGATACATTTAGTAAGTCGGATATCGAGTGTCGTTTTGAGTATCATAGCGGTTTTTATATATTTACAAATTGGACTTTATTTATTATCGCTATATCCACATTCATTTATACAGTACCAATTATCTCAATCGCTATTAAGTCGAGTTGTGATTGAACAAATTCCTTATTTATCACAATTTATTTTAAATTTATAAAGTAATGACATGAGGTCAGGACAAGTTCGAACGTTAATGTTATGTCCTGGTCTTCTTTTTATGGAGTGATATTGATGACAAAAAAAGATGTAATTCAATTATTAGAAAAAATAGCTATATATATGGAGCTAAAAGGAGAAAATACATTTAAAATTTCAGCGTATAGAAAAGCCGCACAAAGTTTAGAGGTTGATGAGCGTACATTAGAAGAGATTGATGATGTAACAGAACTTAAAGGCATTGGAAAAGGCGTAGGAGAAGTTATTAATGAATTTAAAACACAAGGTCAATCATCGACCCTTCAAGCACTTCAAGATGAAGTGCCTGAAGGGTTAGTGACACTTTTGAAAATACAAGGATTAGGCAGTAAAAAAATAGCAAAACTATATCATGAACTTCAAATTACAGATAAAGAAACACTTCAAAAAGCCTGTGAAGAAGGTAAGGTTAGTGCTTTAAAAGGTTTTGCAAAAAAGACAGAGCAAAACATTTTAGAAGCAGTGAAGTCGATAGGTGCTAAAAAAGATCGTTATCCTATAGAGCTAATGAGAGGACTCAACCAAGAAATTGTAAAATTTATTGAACAGTTAGAAGGAGTTGAACAATATTCAACTGCTGGTAGTTTTCGAAGATATAAGGAAATGAGTAAAGATTTAGATTTCATTATTAGTACATCGGAGCCTAAAAAAGTTCAACAACAATTACTTCGTATTCCAAATAAAGTCAAAGATGTTGCTGTTGGGGATACTAAAATTTCTCTGGAATTAGCTTATGATGATGAGACGATTGGCGTTGATTTTAGATTGATAGAACCTGCTGCCTTTTACCATACCTTACAACACTTCACCGGTTCGAAGGATCATAATATTAGAATAAGACAATTAGCAAAAGCACGCGACGAAAAGGTTAGTGAGTATGGTATCGAACAACAAGATGGTAAGCTATTACAATTACAAAGTGAAGAAGCGATCTATCATCATTTTGGTGTAGATTGGATTGCGCCTGCCATGCGTGAAGATGGTAGTGAGTTTGATAAAGATCTGAGTCAAATCATTCAATTAGATGATATCAATGGAGATTTGCATATGCACACAACATATAGTGATGGTGCCTTTTCGATTAAAGAAATGATTGAGGCAAATATTGAAAAAGGTTATGAATTTATGGTCATTACAGATCACTCACAAAGTTTAAAAGTAGCTCATGGATTACAAGTCGACCGTCTGCTAAGACAAAATGAAGAAATAAAGCAATTAAATGAAGAATATAAAGAAATAGACATATATTCAGGAACGGAAATGGACATTTTACCTGATGGAACATTAGATTACGATGATGAAGTTTTGGCACAGCTTGATTATGTTATCGCAGCTATTCATCAAAACTTTAATCAATCTGAAGACGAAATCATGAAACGTTTAGAAACAGCATGTAGAAATCCATATGTGCGTCACATTGCTCATCCAACCGGTCGTATTATTGGACGTAGAAAAGGTTATAAAGCTAATATTGAAAAGTTAATGAATTTAGCCGAAGAAACAAATACAATTTTAGAGATTAACGCAAATCCGTATCGTTTAGATTTAAATGCAGAAATCGTTCGTAAATATCCAAAGGTTAAGTTGACAATTAATACGGATGCTCATCATACAAATCATCTTGATTTCATGAAATATGGTGTTGCTACTGCACAAAAAGGATTTGTCAATAAAGAGAGGGTCATTAATACAATGACGAAGGAAGCCTTTCGCTCATTTGTTGAAACGAATAAATATAAGAAATAGAGGGATTGCATGAGACAAAAAACATTAGATGTCTTGGAATTTGAAAAGATTAAATCATTTGTGGCTGATGAAACTATAAGTGATTTAGGTCGTGAAAAAGTACAAGAGATGGCTCCCGCTAGTAATTTCGATACAGTAGAATTTCAAATGAATGAAACAGATGAAATTTCACAAATCTATAACAAGCATCGATTACCAAGCTTAAGTGGTCTAGCAAAAGTGTCTCCACTTGTTCATAGGGCTAGCATAGGAGGCGTTTTAAATGTGGGAGAATTAAACAGAATTAAACGCCTAGTTCAAGTGCAAAATCAATTTAAAACATTTTACAATCAAATGCTAGAGGAAGATGAAGAGGTTAAGTATCCTATACTGCATGATAAAATGAATCATCTACCGATACTTACAGATTTATTTAAAGAAATTAATGAAAAATGTGATGCACACGATTTATTTGACCATGCGAGTTATACTTTACAAAGTATTAGAAGTAAAATTTCAAGAACAAATCAACGGATTCGTCAAAATTTAGATAGAATAGTGAAAAATCAAGGGAATCAAAAAAAACTATCTGATGCAATTGTAACAGTAAGAAATGATCGCAATGTTATTCCGGTGAAAGCTGAATATAGACAAGATTTCAATGGTATTGTTCATGACCAATCGGCATCAGGACAAACACTATATATTGAACCGAATTCTGTTGTAGAGATGAATAATCAAATTAGTCGTTTGCGTAATGATGAAGCAGTTGAACGTGAACGTATATTGACTGAATTGACGGGATTAGTTTCGGCGGAATCTGATGCATTACTCGTTGCTGAATCGGTCATGGGTCAAATCGATTTTTTAATTGCTAAAGCTCGTTATGCGCGCACTATAAAAGGAACAAAACCTACATTTAAAGAGGATCGAACGATATATTTACCCAATGCATTTCACCCTTTATTAGACAAAGATACTGTTGTAGCAAATACAATTGAATTTATTGACGATGTAGAAACTGTCATTATTACTGGACCAAACACGGGTGGTAAGACTGTCACTTTAAAAACGCTAGGTTTGATAATTGTCATGGCACAGTCAGGATTGTTAATTCCTACACTGGATGGAAGCCAATTAAGTATCTTTGAAAATGTGTATTGTGATATTGGAGATGAACAATCTATAGAACAATCATTATCAACGTTTTCATCTCACATGAAAAATATAGTGGAAATATTACAGGATGCAGATCAAAATAGTCTAATTTTATTTGATGAACTAGGCGCAGGTACAGATCCAAGTGAAGGTGCGGCACTCGCAATGAGTATCTTAGATTATGTACGTCGTTTAGGATCTTTAGTTATGGCGACAACACATTACCCTGAATTAAAAGCTTATAGTTATAATCGTGAAGGTGTCATGAATGCAAGTGTTGAATTTGACGTTGATACTCTGAGTCCGACTTATAAATTATTAATGGGTGTTCCAGGGCGATCTAATGCCTTCGATATTTCAAAAAAACTTGGTCTAAGTCTCAACATCATTAATAAAGCTAAGACAATGATAGGGACAGACGAGCAAGAAATCAATGCCATGATTGAATCATTAGAACACAATTCAAAACGTGTTGACCAACAACGAATAGAATTAGATAGACTTGTGAGAGAAGCACAGGAAACTCACGATGCCTTGTCTAAACAATATCAACAGTATCAAAATTATGAGAAATCTTTGATGGAGGAAGCTAAAGAAAAAGCCAATCAGCGTGTGAAATCTGCGACTAAAGAAGCGGACGAAATTCTTAAAGAACTTAGAAATCTAAGAGATCATAAGGGCGCTGAAGTAAAGGAACATGAATTAATTGATAAAAAGAAACAACTTGATGATCAATATGAGGCAAAATCAATTAAGCAACATGTTCAAAAGAAAAAGTATGATACGATTCATGCTGGAGATGAAGTGAAAGTTCTATCTTACGGTCAAAAAGGTGAAGTGCTTGAACTTGTAGGTAACGAAGAAGCAGTTGTACAAATGGGAATTATTAAAATGAAATTACCTATTGAAGATTTAGAAAAAACGAAAAAGAAAAAAGAAAAACCTACAAAAATGGTAACAAGACAAAATAGACAAACTATTAAAACAGAACTTGATTTAAGAGGATATCGTTACGAAGAAGCTTTAAATGAATTAGATCAATATCTTGATCAGGCGGTTTTAAGCAATTACGAACAAGTTTATATTATTCATGGTAAAGGTACGGGAGCACTTCAAAAAGGTGTTCAACAACATTTGAAAAAACATAAAAGCGTTAGACAATTTAGAGGAGGTATGCCTAGTGAAGGTGGATTTGGTGTCACTGTGGCAGAACTCAAGTAACCCTAAGATATGAGTAATGTGACTATATCTGAATAATTAAATGGACAATTTTATAGAACTCAGTATTAAAAATATTTAATAAAAAGTGCTTAATATCAAGTATAAAGTTTAAGAGAGGACAAGGGCGCACATTAGCCTAATAACTAGTGTATTAAGACGCTCTAAACTCGCTAAGTGTGTTAAGAGCATCTATAATGCAAAGGTGATTAATCTCTGTTATAATTTGTTCATCATTGAAAATTAAGGAGGATTGGCATTATGGCAATCGTAAAAGTAACTGATTCTGATTTTGATAGCAAAATTGAATCTGGTGTTAAATTAGTTGATTTCTGGGCGACTTGGTGTGGACCTTGTAAAATGATTGCACCAGTTTTAGAAGAACTAGCAGGAGACTATGATGGTAAAGCTGACATCTTAAAATTAGATGTTGACGAAAACCCATCAACTGCAGCGAAATATGAAGTAATGAGTATCCCAACTTTAATTGTATTTAAAGATGGCGAACCAGTTGATAAAGTTGTAGGTTTCCAACCTAAAGAAAACTTAGCAGAAGTATTAGATAAACATCTATAAGATTAACATAAATAAAGACTGGGGCATTACATTGAGTAATTGCTCCAGCTTTATTTTGTTTTCATTAATCAATTTGATAATGGAAAGGAGGAGCCCTTTGGAGGAATATCAAAAGAAAATTAAAGAAAAATTAAACGTAGTCCCTTTAGAGCCGGGTTGTTACTTAATGAAAGATAGAAATAATCAGGTTATATATGTGGGGAAGGCAAAGCGTTTAAGAAATCGTCTACGTTCTTATTTTACAGGCGCACATGATGCTAAAACAACCCGTTTGGTTGGAGAAATACGTAACTTTGAATTTATCGTGACATCAAGTGAGACAGAATCGCTACTGCTAGAGCTTAATCTTATAAAACAGTATCAACCCCGATATAATATTTTATTAAAAGATGATAAAAGTTACCCTTTTATTAAAATTACCAAAGAAAAGCATCCACGATTACTTGTTACTCGTACTGTAAAAAAGAATTCAGGCAAATACTTTGGTCCATACCCTAATGCATATTCTGCACAAGAAACAAAGAAATTACTTGATCGTATCTATCCATTTAGAAAATGCGATAATATGCCAGATAAGCTGTGTCTTTATTACCATATTGGACAATGCATGGGACCGTGTGTCTATGATGTTGATTTAGAGAAGTATGCTCAAATGACAAAAGAAATTACGGACTTTCTAAATGGGGAAGATAAAACAATATTGCATCATTTAGAAGACCGCATGAATAAAGCGAGTGAACAGTTAGATTTTGAACAAGCAAAAGAATATAGAGATATGATTCAACACATTCACAATTTAACTAAAAAACAAAAGATTATGTCTTCAGATAATACAATTAGAGATGTTTTTGGTTATAGTGTTTCTAAAGGCTGGATGTGTGTTCAAGTCTTCTTCGTTAGACAAGGTAATATGATAAAACGTGATGCTACAATGATACCGTTACAACAAACAGAGGAAGAAGAATTTTATACTTTTATAGGTCAATTTTATAGTTTAAATCAGCATCTATTACCTAAGGAAGTTCATGTACCTAAAAATCTTGATAAAGACATCATTCAGTCAGTGGTAGATACTAAGATTGTTCAACCAGTACGAGGAGCTAAAAAAGACATGATTAATTTAGCGAATCACAATGCTGAAGTACAACTCGATAATAAATTTGAATTAATTGCTAGAGATGAGTCAAGAACAATCAAAGCAATTGAAGAATTAGGAGAGCGTATGGGTATCCAAACACCAATAAGAATTGAAGCTTTTGATAATTCAAATATTCAAGGTGTTGATCCAGTTTCAGCAATGGTTACATTTGTAGATGGCAAACCTCATAAAAAAGATTATCGAAAATATAAGATTAAAACAGTGGAAGGACCTGATGATTATAAATCTATGAGAGAGGTCGTTCGTAGACGCTATACACGTGTACTCAACGAGGGGCTACCTCTACCAGATTTAATAATAGTTGATGGTGGGAAAGGTCATATGAATGGTGTGATGGATGTACTCGAAAATGAGCTTGGGCTAGATATACCAGTTGTTGGTTTACAAAAAAATGATAAACACCAAACATCTGAACTACTTTATGGAGCAAGTGCTGAAATAGTACCTTTAAAAAAGAACAGTCAAGCATTTTATCTATTACACCGCATACAAGATGAGGTTCATCGATTTGCAATTACATTCCATCGACAAACACGTCAAAAAACAGGTCTGAAATCTGTTCTAGATGACATTGATGGTATTGGAACTAAGAGAAAAACTTCATTATTACGTACATTTGGATCGATTAAGAAAATGAAAGAAGCATCCTTTGATGAATTACGACAAGCAGGCTTGCCTGAAAAGGTTGCTAAAAACCTTCAAAACGCGTTACAAAACAAATAATTATTAAAAAGTGGGCATGAGAATCATTCTCATGCCCAAAAATTGTGAAATTAATGTTACAATGTACGTAACAAAAGCTAATTTTTTTAAAGTTGTATGGAAGCGTTTTCTAAATAAGAAGAGTTATCACTTCATGTTGATTGTCACAACTAATAGATTTCCAAAACTTTTAAACTTTCTGCTCAATGACTGGCTTTTTACTTTTTTAAGTCCTACTTGTGTATAGGTCGATATTAATTATATAGACAAGTACTAAATAAAAAAGTAAATCAACGCTGGTCTTTTATGTAAAACTTTAGGGCATTTTGCATACAAGTTTCTAAGAATTAGCAATTTAAATTATATGTTTCGCAGGGGGGACTCTTTTTGGCTCAATCAAAGAATGAATTTTACCTTAGAAGATTACATTCGTTATTAGGGGTTATTCCGATAGGTGCATTTTTAATTGTACACTTAATGGTAAACCATCAAGCAACGCAAGGTGCTGAAGCTTTTAATAGAGCTTCAGGATTTATGGAATCTTTACCATTCCTTATTGTGATGGAATTTATACTTATTTATATACCATTGTTATACCATGGTTTGTTCGGTTTACACATCGCATTCACTGCTAAGGAGAACATCGGGCATTACTCATTATTTAGAAACTGGATGTTTTTCTTCCAACGTGTAAGTGGTATTTTAGCATTTGTTTTTATTGCAATGCACTTATGGCAAACACGTTTGCAAAAAGCTTTTTATGGTAAATCTGTGGACTATAATCTAATGCATGAAACATTACAACATCCGTTATGGGCAATCTTTTACATTATTTGTGTCATTGCTGTTGTTTTCCATTTTGCTAATGGTTTATGGTCATTTTGTGTAACATGGGGCTTTTTACAATCTAAAAAATCACAACGTGTTTTTACTTGGATTTCACTCATAGTATTTTTAGTGATTTCTTATATTGGTGTTGCAGCCGTTATTGCGTTTATATAAGTATACGAATTTTCATTTTGAAACAAGCGAGTATAGATAAATTTACTACTTAGAAATTATGAAACGTTAAAAATTAACTGTTTCGTATTTAGTTTATATCTGAAATTAAAAGTAGGCTTTAGATTTAAATATTCAGGGGAGTGACATTTCTATGGCAGAGAAAAAAATTATTGTTGTCGGTGGAGGACTAGCTGGTCTGATGTCAACAATTAAAGCGGCAGAACAAGGTGCACATGTAGATTTATTTTCCATTGTACCGGTAAAGCGTTCGCACTCTGTTTGTGCACAAGGTGGCATAAATGGTGCTGTTAATACTAAAGGTGAGGGAGATTCACCGTGGATTCACTTTGATGATACTGTTTATGGTGGAGACTTCCTGGCTAATCAACCACCAGTCAAAGCAATGGCTGATGCTGCACCTAAAATCATCCATCTGTTAGATCGTATGGGGGTTATGTTTAACAGAACGAAAGAAGGCTTATTAGACTTTAGACGTTTTGGCGGTACACTACATCATAGAACAGCTTTTGCTGGCGCAACGACAGGTCAACAATTGCTTTATGCATTAGATGAGCAAGTTCGTTCATTTGAGGTAGATGGTTTAGTAACTAAATACGAAGGATGGGAATTTCTAGGTATTGTTAAAGACGAAGAAGATGCTGCAAGAGGTATTGTCGCTCAAAATATGACAACATCAGAAATTCAATCATTCGGTTCAGATGCTGTCATCATGGCAACAGGTGGTCCTGGTATTATCTTTGGTAAAACGACGAATTCAATGATTAATACAGGTTCAGCGGCGTCAATCGTTTATCAGCAAGGTGCGATTTATGCAAATGGTGAATTCATCCAAATACATCCGACTGCGATTCCTGGAGATGACAAATTACGTCTTATGAGTGAATCAGCTCGTGGTGAAGGTGGACGTATTTGGACGTATAAAGATGGTAAACCTTGGTACTTCTTAGAAGAAAAATATCCAGACTATGGTAACTTGGTTCCACGTGATATAGCGACACGTGAAATTTTCGATGTTTGTATTAACCAAAAGTTAGGTATCAATGGAGAAAACATGGTATACCTTGATTTATCTCATAAAGATCCACACGAATTGGATGTTAAATTAGGTGGTATTATTGAAATTTATGAAAAATTCACAGGTGATGATCCACGTAAAGTTCCAATGAAAATCTTCCCAGCAGTGCATTATTCAATGGGTGGTTTATACGTAGACTATGATCAAATGACTAATATCAAAGGGTTATTTGCAGCTGGAGAATGTGATTTCTCACAACATGGTGGTAACCGTTTAGGTGCCAATTCTTTACTTTCAGCTATTTATGGAGGTACAGTAGCAGGTCCTAACGCTATCAAATATGTTGAAAATGTTGAAAAATCGTATACAGATCTAGATGACAGTATTTTCGAAGCTCGTGTTAAAGAAGAGAAAGAAAGATTTGATCATTTATTAAATATGCGTGGAACTGAAAATGCTTATAAACTTCACCGTGAATTAGGTGAAATTATGACAGCTAACGTAACTGTAGTTCGTGAAAATGAAAAGTTGCTTGAAACAGATAAAAAAATTCAAGAGCTTATGAAACGTTATGAAGATATCGATATGGAAGATACGCAAACATGGAGCAACCAAGCAGTATTCTTCACACGACAATTATGGAATATGTTGGTTCTTGCTCGTGTGATTACGATTGGTGCATATAATCGTAACGAATCTAGAGGTGCACATTACAAACCTGAATTCCCAGAACGTAATGATGAAGAATGGTTAAAAACAACCATGGCTCGTTATAAAGGTAGAAGTGAAAAGCCAGAATTTACTTATGAGCCAGTAGATGTAAGTTTAATTCCACCTCGTAAGCGTGACTACACAAGTAAGTCTAAAGGAGGTAATAAGTAATGGCTAATCAATCATTAAAAGAAACTCCAAAAACTCAAAGTAATCCACAAACTCAAGTACAAGGTCAAAATCAACAACCAAAACAAAAAACAGTAAAATTGATAATTAAACGTCAAGATAATAGCGAATCAAAACCTTATGAAGAATCATTTGAAATTCCTTATAAGGAAAATTTAAACGTAATTGCATGTTTAATGGAAATCAGACGAAATCCAGTCAACTCTAAAGGCGAAAAAACGACACCAGTCACATGGGATATGAATTGCCTCGAAGAAGTATGTGGCGCTTGTTCAATGGTTATTAACGGCCGTGCAAGACAATCATGTTCAGCTATTGTTGATCAATTAGAACAACCAATTCGTCTTGAACCAATGAGTACTTTCCCTGTCATTCGAGATTTACAAGTTGATCGCTCAAGAATGTTCGATAACTTAAAACGAATGAAAGCATGGATTCCTATTGATGGAACATATGACTTAGGACCTGGACCACGTATGCCAGAGAAAAAACGCCAAACTGCATATGAATTGTCTAAATGTATGACTTGTGGTGTATGCTTAGAAGTATGTCCAAATGTCACAAAAAATAATAAATTTGTTGGTGCACAAGCTATTTCTCAAGTACGTTTGTTCGACTTACATCCTACAGGTTCCATGACTAAAGATGAGCGTTTAGATGCATTGATGAGTGCAGGAGGACTGCAAGAATGTGGTAATTCTCAAAATTGTGTGAATGCATGTCCTAAAGGTATACCATTGACAACGTCAATTGCCGCAATGAATAGAGAAACTTCTTTCCATATGTTTAAATCATTCTTTGGTTCTGACCACCAAGTAGATTAATATAGCTTATAGTGACCAAGGCAACCTTGCCTTGGTCATTTTTTGATGATTGTAGAATAAAGATAGGAATATCACTTTACAAGAACTATAAACGTAAATATCTACAGTTATATGATACTGTGATACAATGTAAGGTAATTGTAAAAATAAGGGTGAAGAAGTATGAATAAACCTATTGGAGTCATTGATTCAGGTGTTGGTGGTCTTACTGTAGCTAAAGAAATTATGAGACAGTTACCAAATGAAACTATTTATTATTTAGGTGATATAGCACGGTGTCCATATGGTCCAAGACCAGGAGAAGAAGTTAAAAAATTCACAACGGAACTAGCTCAAAAATTGATGGAATTTGATATAAAAATGCTAGTTATTGCTTGCAATACTGCTACGGCAGTTGCATTAAATTATTTACAAAACATATTACCTATTCCTGTCATTGGTGTTATCGAACCTGGAGCAAGAACTGCTATAATGACTACAAAAAATCAAAATGTATTAGTTTTAGGAACTGAAGGAACAATTAAATCAGAAGCGTATCGCACACATATAAAAAAGATAAATCCAAATGTGAATGTCTATAGTGTTGCATGTCCGGGCTTTGTTCCTCTAGTTGAACAAATGCGCTATAAAGACCCTACAATTACTAATATTGTGATTCATCAAACGTTGAAGCAATGGAGAAACAGTGATGCGGACACGGTTATTTTAGGATGCACGCACTATCCGTTGTTATATCAGCCTATTTATGAATATTTTAGTGGTACTAAAACAGTTATCTCATCTGGCTTAGAAACAGCAAGAGAAGTAAGTGCATTACTCACGTTTAGCAATGAGCATGCCAGTTACACAGAACATCCCCAACATAGATTTTTTGCGACTGGTGACACCACACATATTAAAAATATTATTGATGAATGGTTAAATATGAAAGTTGAAGTTCAAAGAATAACTGTAGATGATTCATAGAAGGAGAGAATGATATGGAAGATATTGTTATTGCAACTAATAATCAAGGTAAGATAAACGATTTTAAAGCTATTTTTAAAAATCAACATGTTATTGGAATTTCTGAGTTAATTGAGGATTTTGATGTAGAAGAAACAGGTGCCACATTTGAAGAAAACGCTAGGTTAAAATCCGAAGCGGCAGCACATGCATTAAATAAGCGTGTCATTGCAGATGATAGTGGACTTGAAGTGTTCGCATTAAATGGAGAACCAGGCGTATATTCAGCTCGCTATGCAGGATTAGGTAAGAATGATGAAGATAATATTGAAAAGTTGTTAACGAACTTAGAAGATGTTCAAGACCGTCGTGCTCAATTTGTTTGTGTGATTAGTATGAGTGCGCCTAATGAAAAAACAAAAACATTTAAAGGAACAGTTTCTGGAGTGATAACAACTGAACGACATGGAAAGAATGGTTTTGGTTATGATCCAATATTTTTTGTCCCAGAATTAAATAAAACGATGGCGGAAATTACAAATGATGAAAAGGGTAAAATCAGTCATCGTGGAAATGCTATTCGACTGTTAAAAGAATATTTAGAGGGTGAACAACATGTCTAAGTGGATTATTCTTAGTGATAATCACAAAGAAACAGGTATCTTATATCATATTTATGAACTACATAAAGATGCAGATAAATTTTTACATTTAGGGGATTCTGAATTTAGTTATAATGACACAGAACTTAGTTTGTATCAGCGTGTGAAAGGTAATTGTGATTTTTATCCAGAGTTTTTAGAAGAAGCAATCACTGAAGAAAACGGAATCCGTGCCTTTTATACTCATGGACATCTTTATCAAGTAAACCAAACACGAATGAAACTGGCTGAAAAGGCAAAAGAATTAGGATGTTTGTTTGCCTTTTATGGACATACACATGTTGCAAAATATGAGCAAATAGGTGGTATCCATGTAATTAATCCTGGTAGTATTTCTCAATCACGTAGTCAAATTGAAGAAACTTTTGCCGAACTCGTATACAAGGAAGATGAAAATACCATCATTTTGAATTTTAGAAATAGAGAAAATCAGATCATTGAAACAGTTAAGATTGAATTTTAGACAGTTAGGAATAATAAGAGCAAAACTTTTATATAAAGAATAAACCTGGGACATTAAAATGTTTCAGGTTTATTAATGATGTGGTAATTGATGGCTAGGTTAAACTATCGTGATGTTTACGCCTTATGCAGTTTGCACTTCGATACTTAATAGTGAGATTTAATCTCTGTTGAATTATATTATTGTACTTTAGAAAATAAAAAAGGAGCCTCATTCAATGAGACTCCTTTTTGTTATAGCGTCCTGGGAGGGATTCGAACCCCCGACCGATGGCTTAGAAGGCCATTGCTCTATCCAGCTGAGCTACCAGGACATTTTCAACACAAGAATTATTATATCTAAATATATGTCTTTTAGCAATAGGTACCTAATAAAAATTATTTATATTTTTCACTATAATAGAGGTTTTTATACATAAATGTTAATTTGATATAAAATCTCATATGTTTATATCAATAAAATCGAGCACAATACAGTTGTGCATGCCTAACTGTTAAAAAACTTAAATAAAGCAACAGTTAGGAACTCGTAATTACTTAGTATGAAAAATGCAACAAATTGAGTCAAATTAACTTTATAGTATAGGTAACAAAACGATAGAGATAACGAATCAAAACGTATCCGATCGTTTTGGAGTTATTAACTCATTTAGGAGTGTTAATAATGAAATTATTTAACGCTTTTAAAGACATCTTAGAAGCAGCCATCACTAACGATGGCACTCAATTAGGGGCAAGTATTGTTAACATCATAGAAAGTAGCGTTGATATGGTGAATCGATTTTTGGGAAATTAGTTCATCATCAACGATCTAGCATAATAATAAAATTTATTTAAAGGAGTTTTGAATAATGGAACAATTATTTGACGCAATTAGAAGTGTAGTAGATGCAGGAATCAACCAAGATTGGTCTCAATTAGCTTCAGGCATCGCTGGTATTGTTGAAAATGGTGTTAGTATTATTTCTAAATTATTAGGTCAATAATTTAAAAATTAAAACTTTAAAATTTAAATAATTAATTAGGGAGAGATAAACATGTCAAAATTAGCAGAAGCTATTGCAAATACAGTAAAAGCAGCACAAGATCAAGATTGGACTAAATTAGGAACTAGTATCGTTGACATCGTAGAAAGTGGCGTTAGCGTATTAGGTAAAATCTTCGGATTTTAATTAATCTTAGTTTTTTAAAATATAAATTTAAATAATTAATTAGGGAGAGATAAACATGTCAAAATTAGCAGAAGCTATTGCAAATACAGTAAAAGCAGCACAAGACCAAGATTGGACTAAATTAGGAACTAGTATCGTTGATATCGTAGAAAGTGGCGTTAGCGTATTAGGTAAAATCTTCGGTTTCTAATACACGATTAGGTATTGGCCAGAGCGAATGCTCTGGTCTTTTTTTGTGCCATTTTATTTGTTACTATTTTAGTAAAAAAAGATTGTTAATAAATAGGAGATTTGAATATGAAATTCAAAAATATATTATTTGATTTCGACGATACATTAGTGGATTTTTATGACGCTGAGAAAAAAGCGTTTTATAATTTAGCACAGAAATACAATCATCAGCCAACTCAACAGGATTTCGAACATTTTAAGAAAGTGAACCAAGCGCATTGGGAAGCATTTCAACAAAATAAATTGACTAAAGATGAAGTGCTGTCACAACGATTTATTAATTATTTTAATGACTATCAAATTCATGTAAATGGAAAAGAAGCTGATAAGTGCTTTAGAGCTGAATTAGCAATGGCACCAGTTAAATTATTTGATCATACATTAGAAGTTATACAACAATTAAAATTAAATCATTCTCTCTATATAGTAACCAATGGTGTAACAGAAACACAGCTACGACGAATTGCTCAGACACAATTTAATGAAATATTTCAAGATGTCTTTATATCTGAAAAAGCTGGATTTCAAAAGCCGATGACAGAGTTCTTCGATTTTGTGTTTGAACATATCGGAGAGAATAACAGGAATCAAACTCTAATTGTGGGAGATTCTTTAACGTCTGACATATTAGGTGGTAAAAATGCTAATATATCAACATGTTGGTTTAATATTAGACAAAAAGAAAACCATACGTCTATTCAACCGGATTATATCATTAATGATTTATCAGAAATGATTCGCATTGTTGAGTGAATAGAAGAGATAAAGACAATTGAAGAAGTATAAGTTGAGCCAACACTTGTAGAATTTATCATTACAAGTGTTGGCTCAGTTTAGTTGATATATATTATTGTTACGACATTATGGATTCCATATTAAGATGTCGTGCCCCTCAGGATTTTTGGTTTCTACATCTTTAAAACCCTGTTTTAAAAAGAATTCTTTTGAGTTATTTCTAGCAATAGCTTTAATTGGTTTTTTATTTTCTTTAGCAAAGTTTAATAGTTGCTTAGCATATCCACGTCTTTGGTACGTATCTAATACTTCTAATTTCCAAAGAAGAATATAGTCATTGCTATTAGGGAAATAGGTTTCTTCTACTTCTCCTTTATCAAGTAATGCCATTCTCGCAACTAATTTATTACCAACAAAAATTCCATAAAAAGGAGAATCGGAACTTGCATCAATCATTTGTCCCTTTAACTCCTCAATCATATATAGGTTCTTGTTACCAAATTCTCTGAAATCAGCGAAAAGCTCATCTGTTTTGTAATTGATTTGTAAATGTTTAACTTCACCCATAACGTTATCCCCCTTTGTTTCTTTATTTTATTATACCCTCTTTAAAATGCTTTTTCATTTAATAATCATACTTAGTTGATTTGTAAAAAATTTAGATAAATTAATTTATAAGCCGTTAAATTGTCAATGAGAAATATAATCTTTATACTATATGAGGAATAGTGATAATGAAGGAGTAAATACATGAAGTGTAATACGTTAAAGTTAACTGAACAGGATCAGTTCATTAATAAAATAAAAAATAGTGAATCTCAAATTACATCTTTTTATGAATATGATGCAGCGAAAAAGGAAAGCTTTTATAGAAGATTAAAAACACCTAATAATGGAAGGGAATTTCATTTATCACGAGTGATTAAATCTTACATGAATGAATTAAAGTTAACACATCAGCAGCTGAATAACATAGATGCTTTAGCTGATGGTGCAAAAGTAGTGATTGGTGGACAACAAGCTGGTCTTTTTGGGGGTCCACTGTATACGTTTCATAAGATTTTCTCAATTATAACTTTAAGTCGTCAACTTTCTGAGGAATATGATACTCCTATTGTACCTGTGTTTTGGATTGCAGGTGAGGACCATGATTTTGAAGAGGTGAATCATACGTATGCATTCAATAATAAAGAAACTACCTTGAAAAAAGTAAAGTATCATACGATGACACCACCAGATAGTAATGTTTCAAGATATACTCCTGATAAGAACGAATTAAAAGCATCATTAAATCACTTTTTTAAAGAAATGAAGGAAACTGTACATACTCAAGATGTTTATCAAATGTGCGTCAATATTATTAATCAATTTGATTCATGGACTGATATTTTTAAGGGATTGATACATGAAGTGTTTAAGGATTATGGGATTTTACTTATTGATGCTCAATACCCTGAATTAAGACAGATGGAGAAACCGTTGTTTAAAGAGATATTAGAAAAGAGGAATCAAGTCGATCAATCTTTTCGTGAAACTCAGATACGAACAACTCAACAACAACTTCCATCAATGATACAAACAGAGACAAACACACATTTATTTATCCATGAAGACGGAATGAGACAGCTTTTAAATTTTGATGGCACTTATTTTAAACTGAATAAAACTGAGAAACGTTACACGAAACAAAATTTATTAGATATTATAGAAAGAGAGCCTGAAAGAATTTCTAATAATGTTGTTACTCGTCCAGTTGTAGAGGAATGGTTGTTTAACACAGTAGCATTTATCGGAGGTCCAAGCGAAATCAAATATTGGGCAGAATTAAAAGGTGTTTTCGATACGTTAAATGTAGAAATGCCTATTGTTATGCCAAGATTAAGAATCACGTATTTGTATGCTAGAACTAAAAAGTTATTAAAACAATATAATTTATCGATAGAGTCTGTCATTGCTAATGGAGTAGAACAGGAACGTCAACGTTTTGTTCGTGAAAAAGCATCAAATAATTTTATAAATGAAGTAGAAGAAATGAAAATTCAGCAACAAGAACTTTATAACAATTTATTCACCTATGTGGAAAATAACCATGACAACCAACTTCTTTTAGAAAAAAATAATCAAATTCATCTCAATCAGTACGATTATTTAATCAAACGGTACTTACTGAATATTGAAAGAGAAAATGATATAAGTATGCGACAGTTTAGAGAAATTAGTGAAACACTCCATCCAATGGGTGGTCTACAAGAAAGAGTTTGGAATCCACTTCAAATTATGAATGATTTTGGGATAGATGTGTTCAGTCCCTCCACCTATCCACCACTTTCTTACTCGTTTGATCATTTGATTATAAATCCTTGATATGACAGTATTTTTGCCCGTTTTATCTTAAAGATAAAACGGGTTTTTTGTGTTTGAGCAAATTATTTGCACCTTTTTTGTATAATTAGTGGAGGATAGTGGGGAGATGTGGTAAATTATAAATAAGGTGAGGTGATAAAAAATGTTCATGGGAGAATTCGATCATCAATTGGATACAAAAGGACGTATGATTATACCGTCCAAGTTTCGTTATGATCTAAATGAACGTTTTATTATCACAAGAGGCCTTGATAAATGTTTATTTGGTTACACTCTAGAAGAGTGGCAGCAAATTGAAGAGAAGATGAAAACCTTACCTATGACAAAAAAAGACGCGCGTAAATTTATGCGTATGTTCTTCTCAGGTGCTGTAGAAGTAGAATTAGATAAACAAGGGCGTATTAATATTCCGCAAAATTTAAGGAAATATGCCAATTTAAGTAAGGAATGTACAGTAATTGGTGTCTCAAATCGTATTGAGATTTGGGACAGAGAAACTTGGAATGATTTCTATGATGAATCTGAAGAAAGTTTCGAAGACATTGCTGAAGATTTAATAGATTTTGATTTTTAAATGGAGGAATTTAGATGTTTCATCATGTGAGCGTCATGTTAAACGAAACCATTGATTATTTAAATATTAAAGAAGATGGTGTGTATGTTGACTGTACGTTGGGTGGAGCAGGACATGCCCTCTATTTACTTAATCAATTAAATGATAAAGGTAGACTTATTGCGATTGATCAAGATTTAACAGCCATAGAAAATGCGAAAGAAGTTTTAAAAGAACATTTGCACAAAGTCACTTTTGTTCATAACAACTTTCGAGAATTAACAAATATTTTAAATGAATTAGAAATTGAAAAAGTAGATGGTATTTATTATGACTTAGGTGTTTCAAGCCCGCAATTGGATGTGCCTGAAAGAGGCTTTAGTTATCACAATGATGCGAAACTAGATATGCGAATGGATCAAACACAATCACTTTCTGCGTATGAAGTAGTTAATCAATGGTCTTATGAAGCATTAGTTAGGATTTTCTTTCGTTACGGCGAAGAGAAATTTTCTAAACAGATTGCACGCAGAATTGAAGCCCATCGAGAACAACAACCTATAGAAACAACTTTAGAACTAGTTGATGTCATTAAAGAAGGCATACCAGCGAAAGCAAGACGAAAAGGGGGACATCCTGCGAAACGCGTGTTCCAAGCTATTCGAATTGCTGTGAATGATGAGTTATCAGCTTTTGAAGATTCAGTTGAGCAAGCCATTGAATGTGTGAAGGTCGGAGGTAGAATTTCAGTTATTACTTTCCACTCTTTGGAAGATCGTTTGTGTAAACAAATTTTCCAAGAGTTTGAGAAAGGTCCAGACGTACCAAGAGGTCTACCCGTTATTCCTGAAGCATATACACCTAAGTTAAAACGAGTAAATCGTAAACCGATTACCGCTACTGATGACGATTTAAACGAAAACAATCGAGCACGTAGCGCCAAGTTACGCGTAGCAGAAATATTAAAATAAGGAGTAAGTGTAATGGCTGTAGAAAAAATTTATCAACCTTATGATGAAGCGACACAAACCAGTATCCCACAAAGACAACCACAATCGAGTCCTGAAAAACAAACCGTTAAAAGAAAAGTTGTTGTTCAACTTACTAGATTTGAAAAAATTTTATACATAGCTTTAATAACTGTAATTGCTCTAATAAGTATTTATATGCTATCTTTAAAAATGGATGCGTACGATACGCGAGGAAAAATTGCAGATTTAGATCAAAAAATAGAGAAACAATCTAGTGAGAACAGCGCATTAAAGTCTGAAATTAAGAAAAATTCTTCATATGAACGCATTTACGACAAGGCTAAGAAGCAGGGCATGAGCCTAGAGAACGACAATGTAAAGGTAGTGCGTAATAATGGCGAAGCGAAAAATTAAAATTAAAAAAAATAAAATAGGAGCAGTCCTACTTGTTGGTTTATTCGGACTGCTCTTTTTTATATTGGTGCTAAGGTTTTCTTATGTAATGATTACTGGCCACTCTAATGGTCAAGATTTAATTATGAAAGCAAATGAGAAATACTTAGTCAAAAATTCTCAACAACCAGAACGAGGTAAGATTTATGATCGTAATGGTAAAGTTTTAGCAGAAGATGTAGAAAGATATAAACTTGTTGCAGTTGTGGATAAAAAAGCAAGTAAAGAAAGTAAAAAGCCGCGACACGTGGTTGATAAAAAAAAGACAGCAAAAAAATTAGCTGAAATCATAGATATGGACGCTGACGAAATAGAAAAACGACTTAATAATAAGAAAGCCTTTCAAATCGAATTTGGTCAGAAAGGTACTAATTTAACTTATCAAGAAAAAGAAAAAATAGAGAAAATGAAATTACCTGGTATAGCACTTTACCCAGAAACTGAGCGGTTTTATCCTAATGGTAATTTTGCCTCCCATTTAATAGGCATGGCACAGAAAGATCCTGATACTGGTGAATTAAATGGTGCATTAGGTGTTGAAAAAATATTCAATAGTTATTTAAATGGATCAAGAGGTGCACTTAAATATATACATGATATATGGGGCTACATCGCACCTAATACGAAGAAAGAGCAGCAACCTAAACGTGGAGACGATGTACACTTAACAATTGATTCTAATATACAAGTCTTTGTGGAAGAAGCTCTTGATGACATGGTTGAACGCTATGCTCCAAAAGATTTATTTGCAGTAGTAATGGACGCAAAAACTGGTGAAATACTTGCATATAGCCAACGTCCGACTTTTAACCCTGAAACAGGTAAAGATTTTGGCAAAAAGTGGGCAAACGATTTATATCAAAATACATATGAACCGGGCTCTACTTTTAAAACATACGGCTTAGCTGCAGCAATTCAAGAAGGTAAATTCAAACCGGATGAAAAGTATAAATCAGGTCATAGAAATATTATGGGCTCTGAAATTTCCGATTGGAATAAAACTGGTTGGGGACGTATACCTATGTCGTTAGGTTTTACTTATTCATCAAATACGTTGATGATGCACTTACAAGATTTGGTTGGTGCCGATAAAATGAAATCTTGGTATGAACGCTTTGGATTTGGCAAAAAAACAGGTGGTATGTTTGATGGAGAAGCTGCAGGTAATATTGGTTGGGCAAATGAATTACAACAAAAAACATCAGCATTTGGTCAATCCACAACTGTTACCCCTGCTCAAATGATTCAAGCACAATCGGCTTTCTTTAATAAAGGGAATATGCTTAAACCATGGTTTGTAAGTAGTATTGATAATCCAATAACTAAAAAGAATTATTACTCTGGTAAAAAAGAGTTTGCCGGTAAACCAGTAACGGAAGAAACAGCCAATAAAGTTGAAGAAGAACTTGATAAAGTAGTAAATAGTAAGAAGAGTCATGCTATGAATTATCGCGTAAAAGGTTATGATATTGAAGGTAAGACAGGAACAGCACAAGTAGCTGATTCAAATGGAGGCGGTTATGTTAAAGGTGAAAATCCTTACTTTGTAAGCTTCATTGGGGATGCACCTAAGAAAAAACCTAAAGTCATTGTCTATGCAGGTATGAGTCTTGCTCAAAAAAATGATCAAGAAGCATATGAAATGGGTGTGAGCAAAGCATTTAAACCAATTATGGAGAATACGCTGAAATATTTAAATGTTGGAAAATCTAGTGATACTTCATCAAAAACTGACTTTAGTAAAGTGCCTAACGTGCAAGGAGATGAAGTTCAAAAAGCAGAGGATAGCGTCAATGCTCAATCTCTTAAACCTATTACGATTGGTAATGGCAAACAAATTAAACAACAATCAGTTAAGTCAGGTACCAAAGTCCTACCACACAGTAAAGTAATGTTAATGACAGACGGGGAATTAACAATGCCGGATATGACCGGATGGACAAAGGAAGATGTACTTGCTTTTGAAGATTTAACGAAAATTAAAGTTTCTACTAAAGGTAATGGATTTGTCACGAATCAAAGTATCTCAAAAGGTCAAATCATTAAAAATAAAGATAAGATAGAAGTGTCATTATCTGCTGAAGATACGGATGATGACCAAGAGAAAACTGATGAGGACTCTTCGGATAACAAATCAAAGAAAGATAAAGCTGATGAGGATCATTCAAATACATCTTCGTCAACTAAGAATGATAAGTCAAACGCCGACTCGAAAAATGATTCTGATGACAGCACAAATGAAACATCAGGTTCTGAGAGAAATAATTAATTTAAGAGAACTTGATATCAACAACAGGTTGGGATTAACATTTTAGGGATTAGCTCACAAATGGTCCCAACCTTATTTAATAAATAGATAATGTCGTATATTAAAATAAAACAAAAACTGATAAAATATTAAAGGTTATTTACAAATAAAAAGAGCTAAAATTAGAAAGTGAAGAAAAGGAGATTTATATGATCTTTATATACGCAATCATCGCATTACTGATAACATTTATTTTAGTCCCTATACTTATTCCAACATTGAAACGTATGAAGTTTGGACAAAGTATCCGTGAGGAAGGGCCTCAAAGCCATATGAAAAAAACAGGTACTCCTACTATGGGTGGGCTTACATTTTTAATTAGTATTATAATTACCTCTATCATTGCAATTATCTTTGTAGACCATTCAAATCCAATTATTTTGTTACTATTTGTAACAATCGGTTTTGGTCTTATTGGATTTATTGATGATTATATTATTGTAGTTAAAAAGAATAACCAAGGATTAACTAGTAAACAAAAGTTTCTAGCACAAATAATTATTGCAGTTATATTCTTTGTGCTAAGTGATGTATTTCACCTTGTGCATTTTACGACAGATTTGCATATTCCATTTGTGAATTTTGATATTCCGTTGTCATTTGCTTATGTGATATTTATCGTCTTTTGGCAAGTTGGTTTCTCAAATGCTGTAAACTTAACTGATGGTTTAGATGGATTGGCAACCGGTTTGTCAATAATAGGTTTTGCAATGTATGCTGTAATGAGTTACATGTTAGATTCACCGGCTATTGGCATATTTTGTATTATAATGATTTTCGCTTTACTAGGTTTCTTACCTTACAATTTAAATCCAGCGAAAGTTTTCATGGGAGACACAGGAAGTCTTGCTCTAGGTGGTATTTTTGCAACGATTTCAATCATGTTGAATCAAGAATTATCATTAATATTAATTGGTTTTGTGTTTGTAGTTGAGACATTATCTGTAATGTTACAAGTAGCCTCATATAAATTAACGAAGAAACGTATTTTCAAGATGAGTCCTATACATCACCACTTCGAATTAAGTGGTTGGGGTGAATGGAAGGTAGTAACAGTATTTTGGACGGTAGGTTTAATTACAGGATTAATAGGTTTATGGATTGGAGTGCATTAAATTGCTAAATTACACTGAATTAGAAAATAAAAATGTTTTAGTAGTAGGCTTAGCAAAAAGTGGATATGAAGCGGCGAAACTTCTCCTTAAATTAGGGGCTAACGTTAAAGTCAATGATGGAAAGGATCTTTCACAGGATGCACATGCTAAAGATTTAGAATCTATGGGCATTGAGGTAATTAGCGGTAGTCATCCTTTTTCTTTATTAGATGATGATCCTATCATTGTGAAAAACCCAGGTATTCCATATACTGTATCAATTATTAAAGAAGCAGCAAATAGAGGCCTTAAAATCTTAACAGAGGTTGAACTTAGCTATTTAATTTCTGAGGCACCAATCATAGCAGTTACTGGAACTAACGGTAAAACTACTGTCACTTCACTAATCGGTGATATGTTCCAAAAAAGCGTGTTGACTGGACGACTTTCTGGGAATATTGGTTATGTAGCCTCAAAAGTTGCACAAGAAGTTAAATCAGATGAGTATTTAATAACAGAATTATCATCTTTTCAATTATTAGGCATTGAGGAATATAAACCACATATCGCTATCATTACTAATATTTATTCTGCACATTTGGATTACCATGAAACGTTAGAGAACTATCAAAATGCTAAAAAGCAAATATATAAAAATCAAACTAAAGACGATTATCTCATTTGTAATTATCATCAAAGGCACCTAATTGAATCAGAAAATCTAGAAGCGAAAACATTTTATTTTTCAACACAGCAAGAAGTTGATGGGATATACATTAAAGATGGTTTCATTGTTTTTAACGGCATTCGCATTATTAACACTAAAGACTTAGTGCTACCGGGAGAACATAACCTGGAAAATATTTTAGCAGCTGTTCTAGCATCAATCATTGCTGGAGTGCCAGTCAAAGCTATTGTAGATAGTCTTGTTACTTTTTCCGGTATTGATCATAGACTTCAGTATATTGGTACAAATCGCACAAATAAATATTATAATGATTCAAAAGCAACTAATACTTTAGCTACTCAATTTGCGCTTAACTCTTTTGATCAACCAATTATTTGGTTGTGTGGTGGATTAGATCGTGGTAATGAATTCGATGAACTTATTCCTTATATGGAAAATGTACGTGTGATGGTTGTTTTTGGAGAAACACAAGATAAATTTGCTAAATTGGGAAATAGTCAAGGTAAGTATGTGATTAAAGCAACAGATGTAGAGGATGCTGTTGATAAAATTCAAGATATAGTCGAGCCCAATGATGTTGTTCTATTATCACCAGCTTGTGCAAGTTGGGATCAGTATCATACATTTGAAGAACGTGGTGAGAAGTTTATCGATAGATTCCGAGCGCACTTGCCATCATACTAAGGAGTGTGAATGCTCATGGAAGAGAATAAAAATCAACCTAATAAGGAGAATATGTCGAATAAAGACGATAATGCAACTCATTTGAATGACAGTCACAGAAATGAAGACTTAGAGCTTTTTAGACGGAATAAAAACGCTCGCCAACGCAGAAGACGTCGTATAGATAACCAAAGTAAAGAAAAGGATGCTACGTCTACACAATCACAGTTAGAAACTAAACCAATGGATAAATTTATAGATAATCACAAGTCGCATAATCAAAACAAAGAAATAAAAAGTGACTTAATTGAAGAAAATGTTAATGATGAAAACGACAATCAAAAAAATATTAATGATAAATTAAATGACCGTATTGTCCAAGAAACAAATGAAAGTCGTCAAAGTACTGAAGACGATGAGGAATTTCCACTTGATCATCGGAGTGAACAACAACCTAAAGCCTCTCGTCATTCTAAAAAGCATAAATTACTAAGTAAATTTACTTCTAAAAAAGAAAAGGAAACATCTACATCGTTCAATAGTAATGAGAAGGTAACTCAAATTAAACCGCTTAGTTTAGAAGAAAAAAGAGCCATAAGACGTAAAAAGCAAAAAAGAATCCAATATACCATTATCACACTACTCATTCTTATCATTGTTCTCATTTTACTCTATATGGTTACACCACTGAGTAAAATATCAAATGTAAATGTTAAAGGTAATAACAACGTAAGTACGAGTAAAATAAAGAAAGAACTTAACGTTACTTCGCGATCACGAATGTATACTTTTAGTAAAAATAAAGCGATTAGGAACTTAAAACAGAATCCTTTAATCAAAGAAGTTGATATTCATAAACAATTACCAAACACGTTAACTGTCAACGTGACTGAGTACCAAATTGTCGGTTTAGAAAAAAATAAAGATAAATATGTGCCAATTATAGAAGATGGTAAAGAATTAACAGAATACAAAGATGAAGTGTCACATGATGGGCCTATCATTGATGGTTTCAAAGGAGACAAAAAAACACGAATTATAAAAGCTTTATCAGAAATGTCACCTAAAGTGAGAAACTTAATTGCAGAGGTGAGTTACGCACCAACTAAAAATAAACAAAGTCGCATAAAGATCTTCACCAAAGATAATATGCAAGTTATTGGTGACATTACAACGATTGCAGACAAAATGCAATATTATCCTCAAATGTCACAATCATTAAGCAGAGATGACTCTGGCGAACTTAAGACAAATGGCTATATTGATTTATCGGTTGGAGCGTCATTTATTCCTTATCAAGGTTCATCAACTGTTCAATCGGGTACAGAACAAAATGTAACCAAGTCAACACAAGAAGAAAATGATGCAAAAGAAGAACTTCAAAATGTGTTGAATAAAATAAATAAACAATCTAAAGAAAATAATTAAAAAATTTCGATAATAGTATGTGTTTATAGTTCACAAGCTATTCAACGTATTGTACACTAAACATAGTGTACTTAAATAGTATAATTTGTCAGGAGGTGCCTATCTATGGAGGAACATTACTATGTGAGCATAGATATAGGTTCATCAAGCGTAAAAACAATAGTAGGCGAAAAATTTCACAACGGAATTAATGTGATAGGTACAGGGCAAACCTACACAAGTGGTATCAAGAATGGTTTAATTGATGATTTTGATATTGCAAGACAAGCAATTAAAGATACAATTAAGAAGGCTTCAATTGCCTCTGGTGTAGATATAAAAGATGTATTTTTAAAACTACCTATCATCGGTACCGAAGTATATGATGAATCAAATGAAATTGAATTTTATGAGGATACTGAAATTGATGGCACGCATATTGAATCAGTTTTAGAAGGTATCCGGGATAAAAATGATGTGCCTGAAACTGAAGTGATAAATGTATTCCCAATTCGTTTTGTAGTTGACAAAGACAATGAAGTTTCAGATCCTAAAGAATTAATTGCAAGACATTCATTAAAAGTAGATGCAGGTGTCATCGCAATCCAAAAATCTATTTTAATCAATATGATTAAATGTGTTGAGGCATGTGGTGTTGACGTGTTAGATGTTTATTCTGATGCGTACAATTATGGTTCTATTCTCACACCAACGGAGAAAGAATTAGGCGCTTGTGTTATTGATATCGGTGAAGACTTAACGCAAGTTGCTTTCTATGAACGAGGAGAACTTGTAGATGCTGAATCTATAGAAATGGCCGGTCGAGACATTACGGATGATATTGCTCAAGGACTAAATACTACATATGACACAGCTGAAAAGGTAAAACATCAATATGGTCATGCATTTTATGACTCTGCTTCAGATCAAGATGTCTTTTCAGTAGATCAAGTTGATTCAGATGAACATGTTCAATATACTCAAAAAGATTTAAGTGACTTTATTGAACAAAGAGTCGAAGATATATTCTTCGAAGTCTTTGACGTTTTACAAGAGCTAGGACTTACAAAAGTAAACGGAGGATTTGTAGTTACTGGTGGATCTGCAAATTTACTAGGTGTAAAAGAATTACTACAAGATATGGTTAGTGAAAAAGTGAGAATTCATACACCGTCACAAATGGGTATCAGAAAACCAGAATTTTCTTCGGCTATTTCTACGATTTCTAGTAGTATCGCTTTTGACGAGTTATTAGATTATGTTACAATTAGTTATCAAGATAATGAAGAATTTGAAGAAGAAGTTATCGAAACTGATAAAGATACTGAAACAAAATCAAGCGGTTTTGATTGGTTTAAGCGTAAATCAAACAAAAAAGAAAATGACGAGGTAGCACCAGAAGCGCCTCGTGAAGAGTCTTATGAAGACCGTGAAAATCATCTAGAAGATGAACAACAAACAGAAGGCAAAGCCAAAGAAGAAAGTAAGTTTAAAAAATTAATGAAATCTCTATTTGAATGATTATTGGCCATAAAGACTAGGAGGAAAATTAAATGTTAGAATTTGAACAAGGATTTAATCATTTAGCCACATTGAAAGTTATCGGTGTAGGTGGTGGCGGAAATAACGCCGTTAACCGTATGATTGACCATGGTATGAATAATGTAGAATTTATTGCCATCAACACTGATGGACAAGCTTTAAACTTATCAAAAGCTGAATCAAAAATTCAAATTGGTGAGAAATTAACACGTGGATTAGGTGCTGGTGCTAATCCTGAAATTGGGAAGAAAGCAGCAGAAGAATCAAGAGAACAAATTGAAGACGCTATCCAAGGTGCTGATATGGTATTCGTAACTGCTGGTATGGGTGGCGGTACTGGAACAGGTGCTGCACCGGTTGTTGCTAAAATAGCAAAAGAAATGGGTGCTTTAACTGTAGGTGTTGTTACGCGTCCATTCGGTTTCGAAGGTCGTAAGCGCCAAACACAAGCGGCAGCTGGCGTAGAATCTATGAAAGCAGCAGTGGATACATTAATTGTTATTCCAAATGATCGCTTATTAGATATCGTTGACAAATCTACGCCAATGATGGAAGCATTTAAAGAAGCGGATAATGTATTACGTCAAGGTGTACAAGGTATTTCAGATTTAATTGCAGTATCAGGTGAAGTGAACTTAGACTTTGCAGACGTTAAAACAATTATGTCTAATCAAGGTTCTGCGTTAATGGGTATCGGTGTGTCATCTGGTGAAAACAGAGCAGTCGAAGCCGCTAAAAAAGCAATTTCATCTCCATTATTAGAAACATCAATTGTAGGTGCTCAAGGTGTACTTATGAACATTACAGGTGGAGAATCACTGTCTTTATTTGAAGCTCAAGAAGCAGCTGATATTGTTCAAGATGCTGCAGATGAAGATGTGAATATGATTTTTGGTACAGTTATTAACCCAGAGCTTCAAGATGAAATTGTAGTTACTGTTATCGCAACTGGTTTTGAAGATAAACCTTCTTCACAAGGTCGTAAAGCTACAAGTACTGGTTTTGGTTCAAGTGTAAATAGTAGTTCTAATCATCAATCTGGTGCTAGTGCTAAAGAAGATTCATTCTCTGCACACACTTCTCATTCACAATCAAGTGAAAGTGTAAATGAAAGAAGCCACACTACTAAAGATGATGATATTCCTAGCTTTATTAGAAATAGAGAAGAAAGACGTTCTAGAAGAACTAGACGCTAATCGTCAATATAATCACTGTATTTTATAATAGCCTGAGACATTTTATAGTCTCAGGCATTTTTAACGTATTGGAGTATCTAAGTAATCTGAAAACTTAGTTATATATCAATATTTAACTAAATTTTTTGTTTTGAAAGATAAGACAACACTTTTAATAAATTTTTGCTGCTAATTCTCAAAATGACATTCATATATCGATAACACTGTTAATATAAATACTTTATATATATTTATTATCTCATGTGCATCATTTAGGTAACCATTGATAGTTAGTAATTGGTACAAGTTTAAATAAATTTAAGTATGATATATAATTGTTTCATAATTGGACACTTAATATTTAGATTATTTTTAGAACATTTCAATTTGAAATTAAGTGTATAGTGGAATGTATATATATAAAGGGGTGGTGAAATATTTTGAAAGAGAGATTTATTAAGAAAACTCATTATTTAGACTATCAATTTGATGAGCCTACTGATATTAAGTTAGGTTTCACTACTCGAGAAAATGGGTTAAGTCCTTATCCTAATCATAGTTTTAATATGGCAAGATATATCAGTGACAGTGCACATCATATTACACATCATCAAAATATCTTAGCGAATCTTATTGGTTATACAAGAGATGAATGGGTTTTTCCTATACAAACACATGATAATCGTATCGTTGAAGTTACAAGTGAACATAAAGGAACAAATATTGATGAACTAACTGATGATTTACATGGCATAGATGGAATGTATACTTTTGATTCTCACATTCTTCTTACTATGTGTTATGCGGATTGTGTACCTGTATATTTTTATAGTGAACCACATGGCTATATAGGATTAGCACATGCAGGTTGGCGAGGAACATATGGTCAAATAGTAAAAGAAATGCTAAAAAAAGTGGATTTTGATTATGAAGACTTAAAGATTGTAATTGGTCCAGCAACTTCAAATTCTTATGAAATCAATGATGATATAAAAAATAAGTTTGAGGAATTAACCATTGATTCAACTTTATATATTGAGACCAGAGGTAAAAATCAACATGGTATTGATTTGAAAAAGGCTAACGCACTTCTTCTAGAAGAAGCTGGAGTTCCATCAAAAAACATATACGTTACGGAATATGCAACTTCAGAAAACTTAGATTTATTCTTTTCATATCGTGTTGAAAAAGGGCAGACGGGACGTATGTTAGCATTTATTGGACGGAAGTAAAGTGAATGAAGTAGGTGAATAATTTATGGATGTTAAAGAAAATCTTGCTAAGATTGAAAAGGAAATTGATGCAAGCATTAAAAAAAGTGCGCATTCAGCACAACCTCACGTGATTGCAGTAACAAAATATGTTACAATAGAGCGAGCTAGAGAAGCGTATAAAGTAGGAATAAGACATTTCGGTGAAAATCGATTAGATGGATTCAAAGAGAAGAAAGAATCTCTACCAAGCGATGTTAAATTACATTTCATTGGTTCTTTACAATCAAGGAAAGTAAAAGATATTATAAATGAAGTCGATTATTTTCATGCTTTAGATCGTTTAAGTCTAGCTAAGGAGATTAATAAAAGAGCAAATCATGTTATAAAATGTTTCTTACAAGTAAATGTTTCTGGAGAAGAATCTAAACATGGCATAGCTCTTGAAGAAGTGAATCAATTTATAAATCAAATTAAAGAATATGAAAATATCCAAATTATTGGATTAATGACGATGGCACCATTGACTGATGATTTATCGTACATAAGAAATTTATTTAAAGAATTAAGACATAAAAGAAATGAAATTCAACAATTCAATTTAGCACATGCACCTTGTACAGAATTATCTATGGGAATGAGTAATGATTATCAAATGGCAGTTGAAGAAGGTGCAACCTTTGTCAGAATTGGGACTAAACTTGTAGGAGAATAGGAGTGAGCCCCCCTTGGCTTTAAAGGATTTATTTAATAATTTTTTTGTAGTTGAAGAAGAAGAGGAAGTTGAAGGACCTGAAGAACGTGAATCTTCTAGATCACGTGAACGTGTTCAAGAACGCGAAGATTACAATCGTAATGAGAATCAAGCGACACCACAAACTTTTAACAATAAGCAACAAGCGATTAAGTCTGTACCTCAAAAGAACACTTTGAGATCGAATACAACTTCTGAAGAAAGGAATTATCGTATGAATAATAATTCAAAAAATAATTCTAGAAACGTTGTAACAATGAACCAAGCATCACAATCATATGCTGCTCAGGAAAGTTCAAAAATGTGTCTGTTTGAACCACGTGTCTTTTCAGATACTCAAGATATTGCCGACGAATTAAAAAACAGACGTGCAACTTTAGTAAATTTACAACGCATTGATCAAGTATCAGCAAAGCGTATTATTGATTTTTTAAGTGGTACGGTATACGCAATTGGTGGAGATATTCAACGCGTGGGTACTGATATTTTCTTATGCACACCTGATAATGTTGAAGTAGCCGGCAGTATAACTGATCACATCGAGAATATGGAGCAACACTACGAATAAGGAGTTCAACTATGGATATTGGTTTGCTAAGTACAATTTTCCGATTTATTATATTTTTAGTTCAAATATATTATTTTGGAATGATTATATATTTCTTTACTTCTTGGGTTCCGAGTATAAGAGAGTCTAAGTTTGGAGAATTTTTAGGAAAGTTATATGAACCTTTCTTAGAACCTTTCCGTAAAATTATTCCTCCTATTGGCTTTATAGACATTTCTTCTATCGCGGCAATCTTCGTTCTAGTTTTATTCCAAAGTGGTTTAGTAAAAATATTTAATTTAATTCTTGCATATTTATCTTAAAATGTGACACGCACTAATTTTATAATATTTAACATAACGAGGCAAAGTAGCTAGACTTTGACCTCGTTTTATCATATGACTTATTGTTGACAGTGTTATAGTCGTAGTGTTTTAAAAATTTTTCAACATAAAAGGAGTAGATAACCATCGATATATATCAGCATTTTAGAAAGGAAGAACAAGATGCTCTCGATCAATTCATCGATAAATGTAAGCAGGCTGATGCTAATTATGCTCCAGTTCTAACCCATTTCTTGGATCCGAGAGGTCAATATATACTTGAAGTCATTACGCGTAGTTATCAAGATTTACATGTTACATTTTTTGGTGGACCACATGCAGAAAGAAAACGTGCAATCATCGCACCATTATATTTTAAGCCACAGCCTGAGGACTTTGAATTAACTTTATTTGAACTTCAATATCCTAAGAAATTTGTAACAATACAACATCAACACGTTCTTGGAACACTCATGTCACTGGGAATACAAAGAGATCAACTCGGCGATATTATAGTTGGAGAAGATATACAGTTTGTTTTGACAAAACAATTAGAATCATATATTATATCTGAATTAACGCGTATTAAGGGAGCCTCAGTTAAACTTAATTCTATTCCTACTGAAGATATGATACAATCAGAAGAGAATTGGAAAGTTCATAGTACAACTGTGAGCGCTTTGAGATTAGATGTAGTTTTAAAAGAGATGATTCATAAGTCTCGAAATATTGCACAACAATTAATTATAAAAAAAAGAGTCAAAGTTAACCATACAGTAATAGATTCTACAGATTTTCAATTAGAGCAGAATGATTTATTGTCAATCCAAGGTTATGGTAGAGCTCAAATTGTTGAAATAGGTGGAAAAACAAAAAAGAACAAGTTACACATTCATTATCAAACACTATTTAAATAGCTATCAATCAAGGAGGATTATCATGCCTTTTACACCAAGTGAGATTAAGAATAAAGAATTTACACGAGTAAAAAATGGTTTAGAACCTACAGAAGTTGCAAATTACTTAGAGCAACTAAGTAATGAAATCGAACGTTTAAAAGAAGATAAAAAGCAACTTGAAAAAGTCATTGAAGATAGAGATTCTAATATTAAATCATATAAAGATGTTCACCAATCAGTAAGCGATGCACTTATTCAAGCACAAAAAGTAGGAGAAGAGACAAAACAAGCAGCAACTAAAGAAGCTGAAGCCGTTTTATCAAAAGCACAAGTACAAGCTGACAGTATTGTGAATGATGCAATTGAAAAAGCGCGTCGTCTAGCTTTCCAAACTGAAGACATGAAACGACAATCTAAAGTTTTCCGCTCTCGTTTCCGTATGCTTGTTGAAGCACAACTTGACTTACTCAAAAGTGAAGATTGGGATTACTTACTCAATTATGATTTAGACGCCGAGCAAGTGACATTAGAAGATATTCATCATCTTCATGATAATGATTTGACACCTGAAGAACGTGCAATGAAACAAAAGCAAAATCAAGAAATATCGGCTAATCAGCCTTCTACATCAAGTTCAGAATCTGTGAGTCAATCAAATGCAAATAACGAATCATCACAATCAACATCAAATAATTAAAAACGAATCACAGGTTAACTATTTGATGTAAAAATACCGAAGAAATTTCATTGTTTATTAAAAATGCATTTTCTAAATAGTAATTTATTGATATGATATAAAGACAGACGCGTAAGAAACAGTGAACATAGTACAGCGAGTTAGGATTGGTGTGAGCCTAGCATATTGTTTGTTTCTTATATCACTGGCTTTTTCAATTTTATAAATATTCTTAAGAGAACTCTAAGTTGAGTTAAGTAGGGTGGTACCGCGGATTAACCGTCCCTTTTAATTGAACTTAGAGTTCTTTTTTATCATTACAAGGAGTGAATTTAATGAATTACAAAGATACCCTATTAATGCCGAAAACTGATTTTCCTATGAGAGGTGGCTTACCGAATAAAGAACCACAAATTCAAGAAATGTGGGATAATGATGAGCAATATCGCAAAGCGTTAGAAAAAAATAAAAATAATCCATCATTCATTTTGCATGACGGACCACCATATGCTAATGGTAATTTACATATGGGACATGCATTAAATAAAATCATAAAGGATTTTATTGTTCGTTATAAAACAATGCAAGGCTTTTATGCACCGTATGTGCCAGGTTGGGATACTCATGGTTTACCAATTGAACAGGCTTTAACTAAAAAAGGCGTTGATCGCAAAAAAATGTCAGTTGCAGAATTTAGAGAGAAATGTAAAGAATTTGCATTAAAGCAAATTGACATTCAAAAGAAAGATTTTAAGCGCCTTGGTGTACGAGGTGATTTTAATAATCCATACATTACATTAACACCTGAATACGAAGCCGCACAAATAAGATTATTTGGAGAAATGGCAGACAAAGGTTTGATTTATAAAGGAAAAAAACCTGTGTATTGGTCACCTTCAAGTGAATCATCACTTGCAGAAGCTGAGATAGAATATCATGACAAACGTTCTGCATCAATTTACGTTGCTTTTGACGTCAAAGACAGTAAAGGTAAAGTTGATTCTGATGCCCAATTTATTATTTGGACAACTACACCATGGACAATTCCATCAAATGTGGCAATTACAGTTCATCCAGAGCTAAAATATGGTCAGTATAATGTTGATGGACATAAATACATAGTTGCCCAAGCATTATCAGAAGAAGTCGCAGAAGCATTAGGTTGGGATAAAGATTCTATACAATTAGAGAAAGAATTCACAGGTAAAGAATTGGAATTTATAGAGGCACAACATCCATTCCTAGATCGTGTATCATTAGTAATTAACGGTGAACATGTTACGACAGACGCTGGTACGGGATGTGTCCATACAGCTCCCGGTCACGGGGAAGATGACTATATTGTAGGTCAAAAATATGATTTACCAGTAATTAGTCCTTTAAATGATAAAGGTGTATTCACTGAAGAAGGTGGACCATTTGAAGGAATGTTCTACGACAAAGCAAACAAAGCTGTGACTGATCTTTTAAAAGAAAAAGACGCACTACTTAAACTTGACTTTATTACACATAGTTATCCTCATGATTGGCGTACGAAAAAACCTGTTATCTTTAGAGCTACACCACAATGGTTTGCATCCATTAATAAAGTAAGACAGGATATTCTTGATGCAATTGAAGACACGAACTTTAAAGTAGACTGGGGTAAAACACGAATTTACAATATGATTCGCGATCGTGGCGAATGGGTAATTTCTCGTCAACGTGTATGGGGCGTTCCTTTACCGGTATTTTATGCTGAAAATGGCGACATCATTATGACTAAAGAGACAGTAAATCATGTTGCAGATTTATTTGAAAAATACGGTTCAAATATTTGGTTTGAAAAAGAAGCTAAAGAATTACTTCCTGAAGGATTTAGTCATCCTGGAAGCCCTAACGGTGAATTTACTAAAGAAACTGATATTATGGACGTTTGGTTTGATTCTGGTTCATCACACCGTGGTGTATTAGAAACGAGACCTGAACTTTCATTCCCAGCAGACCTCTATTTTGAGGGTAGTGATCAGTATCGCGGTTGGTTCAACTCTTCAATTACAACTGCTGTAGCTACTCGTGGTCAAGCGCCGTATAAATTCTTGTTATCACATGGCTTTGTCATGGACGGTGAAGGTAAGAAGATGAGTAAGTCATTAGGTAATGTTATAGTTCCTGATCAAGTTGTTAAACAAAAAGGCGCAGATATTGCACGTTTATGGGTAAGTAGTACTGATTACCTTTCTGATGTGCGTATTTCCGATGAAATTCTTAAACAAACGTCTGATGTATATCGAAAAATTCGAAATACTTTAAGATTTATGTTAGGTAATATTAACGATTTCAACCCTGAAACGGATAGTATTGCTGAAACAAATTTACTTGAAGTAGATCGCTATTTGTTAAATCGTTTACGTGAATTCACAGCGAGTACGATTAATAACTATGAGAATTTTGATTATTTGAATATTTATCAAGAAGTTCAAAACTTTATCAATGTTGAACTAAGTAACTTCTATTTAGATTACGGTAAAGATATACTTTATATTGAGAAAAAAGATTCTCATAAACGTCGTAGCATGCAAACCGTTTTATATCAAATACTTATTGACATGACAAAATTACTAGCACCAATTTTAGTGCATACAGCTGAAGAAGTTTGGTCTCATACGCCTCATGTAAAAGAAGAAAGTGTACACCTTTCAGATATGCCTAAAGTTGTTGATGTAGATGAAGAATTGTTAGAAAAATGGAATACATTTATGAATTTACGTGATGATGTTAACCGTGCATTAGAACAAGCACGTAATGAAAAAGTAATTGGTAAGTCATTAGAAGCTAAAGTGGTTATTGGAAACAATGAAACATTTAATACAGCGGAATTCTTACAACAATTTAATGACTTACAACAATTATTCATCGTTTCACAAGTTGAAGTTAAAGATAAAGTAAATGATGGTGTATCCTATCAATATGGAGATATCCATATTAAACATGCTGAAGGTGAAAAATGTGAAAGATGTTGGAACTATACAGAAGAATTAGGTTCAGTAGGTGAACTTGAACATTTATGCCCACGATGTCAAGAAGTAGTAAAAACTTTAGTATAATAAAAAGTTTTTACATGTGAGCGTGTATTTCAAGAAAATAAATTTTAAATTATTGATTAAATACAATAAGAAAGCCCAAAATGAATTTCATTTTGGGCTTATTTTTGTGAAGTTATAAGATTTCAAATAAAGAAATTTCACTAACTTTTTAAAGGTAATTTGATAAAGCAGATTTCTATATTTAATGTTTGGTTTTTAATAAAATTGAACAAGTTTCGTAGATTCATATTCATTACATTTTTGTGTCATAGAATATTTTTCTCATTATAAGCACAGTGATTGTATTGAATCTTCATGTATAAAATGATAACAATATTAATAAGGTATAAATCAATCATTCGAGTTCAATTTAATTTTTAGTCATAATATATAAAATACAAAGTGTTGGATAGTGTAGTATAGTATTTATTCACATTACTGATTGAATTCATTAGGATTTAATAATAAAAGCATCAATATAATAATTTTATCTAAATGTATTAAATTTTTGTATAGATACAATTCATAATCAAACGTCTTGGACAAAAATATTTAATTTTTAATAAAATATAGGCATATGTTTTTAATAAACGTTGTTACTAAATTTAGATAGCATTTAGATTTTCATTTATCTTTATTATGTGAGTGAAAAAAAGAGAAAGATTAAAAGAAGAAACACGTATATATTTTTTATTACTGCGCTTAAAAAGATAAACATACACTTTCAACAAAGTAATCATTTAATTATTTAAAAGAAAAGTAATCATTTAATTATTTAAAAGAAAAGTAATCATTGAAAGGAAAATAAGATGTTTCATAACAAAAATGCAAATTTTGTAAATGGTGTAACTATCAATATTAAAGATAAAGAAACAATTAAAACATTTTATGAGAATGTTTTAGGATTTAATCTTATCAATGAATCTGAAACTGCTGTACAATTTGAAGTTGGCGATTCAAATCAATTTATTACTTTTATTGAAATACAGAATGGACGAGAACCGTTAATGTCTGAAGCAGGTCTTTTCCATATTGGTATATTGTTGCCTACTTTGACTACATTAGCTGATTTACTCGTACATTTAAGTGATTTTGAAGTACCAGTGAACGGTGGACAACAAAGTGTTGCAACATGTTTATTTATTGAGGATCCAGAGGGCAATGCTATAAAGTTTTATGTCGATCGTGAGACAGAATCATGGATTGATGAGAAAGAAGGCAGAATTAGAATGGATATTGCTCCAATTAATGTACCTCGATTACTGCAAAACGTCTCTCATACTCAATGGCAGGGCATACCAGATGAAACTAAATTAGGTTCATTACATATTAAGTCCATTCGAATTTCTGATGTTAAATCATATTATTTAAATTATTTTGGACTAGAAGAATCAGCATATATGGACGATTATTCTCTATTTTTATCTTCAAACGAGTATTATAATCATTTGGCTGTTAATCAGTGGTTATCTGCGACAAAACGAGTAGATAATGAACATACCTATGGTTTAGCTATGATAGATTTTCACTATCCAAAAACAACACATAAAAATCTTAAAGGACCTGATGGTATTTATTTTAGATTTAATAGAATAAAAGAAGTGTGATGATATGAAAAAAGCAATCATAGTCATGTTTGTTGTTACTGTTATCTTGACAATAGCAGCACTCATTGACGAGTTTATGATTCAAGATGCGAAACATGGTCAAAGTCGTTTTACGTCACATCATCCTATGAAAATCAATACATATAAAAAGGGGCAGTGTACATATTACGTCTTTGAACGTGTTAAAAATGATGGAAATAAGATAAACAATACTTGGAGCGACGCCAAGCATTGGGATAAAAAAGCAATTGATGATGGATACATTGTTGACCGTAACCCTAAAAAAGGATCAATATTACAATCTTCTAAAGGGAAATACGGTCATGTTGCATATATAGAAACAATAAATGAAGATGGTTCTATGCAAGTTTCAGAAATGAACTATACACAACCTTATGAAATCACAAAACGCACAATTCATACCTATGATATTAAAAATTATTATTATATTCATCCGCAAAAGATAAAAACATAATAGACAAGATATCTTTTTCAAAATTACGTTCTAGGATATAATGTTAAGTGTTGCTTTAGATGACATTAAAAAGAATGGAGGCACTTCTTTGAAAAAGAAATACTATATTAGCATCTCTTTACTTATGACAATCATTGTATTAGTTTTCGATCAAGTTTCTAAATGGCTTATTACAATCTCAATGAAGGTTGGAGATTCATATGAAATTATCCCTAACTTTTTAAATATTACATCCCATAGAAACAACGGTGCAGCATGGGGGATTTTGAGTGGTAAAATGCTATTTTTCTATATTATTACTATCATTATTTTAATCGTTTTAGTTATTTTTTATATTAAAGAAGCACAATTTAATTTGTTTATGCAAGTTGCAATAAGCCTATTATTTGCTGGAGCTTTAGGAAATTTTATTGATCGCGTATTACATGGCGAAGTTGTGGATTTTATTGATACAAATATATTCGGATACGATTTTCCTATCTTTAATATTGCGGATTCAAGCTTAACAATTGGAGTTATATTCGTAATCATCGCACTCATTAAAGATGCAATCATAAATAAGAAGGAGGTCTAGTTTTGGAAAATTATAATTTTAATATTATCGAACAATCACAAGTTGGACAACGTATAGATAAACTTGTTTCAGATTTAAATAAAGATTGGTCACGTAGTCAACTTCAAGATTGGATTAAAGAAGGTTTAGTCAAGGTAAATGGTAAAGTAATTAAATCGAACTATAAGGTCAAGTTAAATGACAAAATTGTTGTAACCGAGAAAGAAGTCGTAGAGGCAGATATAAAACCTGAAAACTTAAATTTAGATATTTATTATGAAGACGAAGACGTTGCTGTTGTATATAAACCAAAAGGTATGGTTGTACATCCATCTCCAGGCCATTATAGTGGAACATTAGTAAATGGATTAATGTATCAAATTAAAGATTTATCAGGAATCAATGGCGAAATACGTCCCGGCATAGTTCATAGAATAGATAAAGATACGTCTGGTTTATTAATGGTTGCTAAAAATGATGTTGCTCATCGTCATTTAGTTGAACAACTTATGTCTAAAACTGTTAAACGAAAATACACGGCGTTAGTTCATGGTAATATCCCTCATGATTATGGCACTATTGACGCACCAATTGGTCGAAATAAAAACGATAGACAATCGATGGCTGTGGTTGATGACGGTAAAGAAGCTGTGACACACTTTAATGTATTAGAGCATTTTAAAGATTATACATTGATAGAATGTCAATTAGAAACAGGGCGTACACATCAAATTCGTGTACATATGAAATATATTGGTTATCCTCTTGTAGGGGATCCGAAGTATGGACCTAAAAAAACGTTAGATATCGATGGACAAGCTTTACATGCTGGTATAATTGGTTTCGAACATCCTGTAACACATGAATACATTGAGAAGCATGCAACATTACCTAACGATTTTGAAAAGTTACTAGATGATATAAGACGTAGAGATGCATAAACGAATGAGGCATCGATTTTTAATTATAAATACTAACTTTGCCATTGACTTATACTATTAAAAGTTTTAAACTAATAACAGTTTAAATATAAAAACGTCATCTTTAATTGAGGGTCCAGAGAGGCTCCGAAGATATGAATAATTAGGATAATAATATTTTGATGATTAAGTTACTAATACTTTTGCTGTGTTTATAACTTAAGAATGTGAATATAATAGAGAATATAGATTATTCTCTTTAACTTTTTGTCTCATATCTTTATTAAAGATATGAGTTTTTTTATATTAAAAGAGGTGAAACAATGTCTGAACGAATTATTTTAGATGAGGCAGCGATACAACGTACAATTACACGAATTGCTCATGAAATTCTAGAATATAACAAGGGAACTAAAGATTTAGTTCTATTAGGCATTAAAACAAGAGGTGCTTTTTTAGCACATCGTATACAAGATAAAATAAATTCAATAGAACAACAATTAGTACCAACAGGTACTATCGATATCACGCATTTTCGAGATGACGTTGATAAGGTAGTGCAACAAGCTGATCAATACGCTTTTGATATTAATGTAGATATTAATAACAAAGTGGTTGTTATCATTGACGATGTTTTGTATACCGGACGTACAGTAAGAGCCTCATTAGATGCGATTTTATTACATACAAGACCTATTAAAATAGGGCTTGCAGCACTTGTGGATCGTGGTCATCGTGAACTCCCTATACGCGCAGATTTTGTAGGAAAAAATATACCTACAGCACGAGATGAATCTGTTTCAGTTTATTTAGAAGAAATTGACGATAGAAATGCAGTCGTCATTGAATAATTATCCTTTTAAAACAGTACGAGAGACTGAAAAAGGTGAAGTGTTTCTTATGGATAAATCTACATATGACTATAAAAAGATTATGTAAACTATAAATATCCAATAGAAGCTTCATTGATAAATGTGATGATAAAAGTTTAACTTAACATTACACTTAGATATATTTCATTTTAGTCTCTTTACATTCTACTGATTGTAAAGAGACTTTTTTTATGAAAGGAAATGAATCAACATGGAAAATGAGCAAATGTTTGAGCGTACCGTTCAGCCAGTTCTTGATGTAAAAGATAAACCAAAACCAGCACAATGGGCATTTCTGAGTCTTCAACATTTATTTGCAATGTTTGGATCAACTGTACTTGTACCATTTTTAACACATCTGCCTATATCAGCAGCTTTGTTGGCATCAGGTATTGGTACACTTTTATACATATTAATCACAAAAGCGAAAATTCCTGCCTACCTAGGATCGAGTTTTGCCTTTATTACACCTATCATTACAGGGTTAAGTACACATAGTCTTGGAGATATGCTGGTTGCATTATTTATGAGTGGATTAATGTACGTGATTATAGGTATTTTCATTAAATTGAGTGGAACACATTGGTTAATGCACTTGTTACCACCAGTAGTTGTCGGACCAGTAATAATGGTCATTGGGTTAAGTTTAGCTCCTACAGCAGTAAACATGGCCATGTTCGAAAATTCTGCTGAAATGAAAGGGTATAACTTAAGTTACTTAATTGTTGCTTTGATTACATTAGCAGTAACCATCATCGTCCAAGGATTCTTCAAAGGATTTTTATCACTAATACCTGTACTTATAGGTATTATAGTGGGATATATTGTATCCATTTTCATGGGCATAGTTAAATTTGCTCCAATAGCACAAGCGAAATGGATAGATTTTCCTCATATTTATCTACCATTTAAAGATTACACACCATCTTTTCATTTAGGACTCATTCTCGTGATGATACCCGTGGTGTTTGTGACGGTAAGTGAACATATTGGTCATCAAATGGTAATTAATAAAATAGTAGGACGCAATTTCTTTGAAAATCCAGGTTTAGATAAATCAATCATTGGTGATGGTGTTTCAACTATGTTTGCAAGTATGATAGGAGGTCCTCCTAGTACAACTTATGGTGAAAATATAGGTGTACTAGCGATCACCAAAATATATAGTATTTACGTTATTGGTGGTGCGGCAGTTATAGCTATCATTCTTGCATTTATTGGTAAGTTCACTGCTTTAATATCTTCAATACCTACGCCAGTGATGGGTGGTGTCTCAATTTTATTATTCGGTATTATAGCAGCTAGTGGTTTAAGAATGCTTGTTGAAAGTCAAGTAGATTTCGCAAGCAATCGCAACTTGGTTATAGCATCAGTTGTGCTTGTTGTCGGGATTGGTAATCTTCTTATCAATTTAAAAGGCATAGGTATCAATTTACAAATTGAAGGAATGGCATTATCAGCACTTTCAGGAATAATATTAAATTTAATTTTGCCAAAAGATAAAAACCAAATAAATTAAGCTTTATTTCTATAGGAGGCGCTTTATGGAACACTTATTATCAATGGAGCATTTATCTAATTCAGAAATTTATGATTTAATTACTATCGCTTGCCAATTCAAATCTGGTGAGCGACCATTACCTCAATTTAACGGTCAATACGTATCAAACTTATTCTTCGAAAATTCAACGCGAACAAAGTGTAGCTTTGAGATGGCAGAACAAAAATTAGGATTAAAACTTATTAATTTTGAAACAAGTACATCATCTGTAAAAAAGGGTGAGTCACTTTATGACACATGTAAAACACTTGAAAGTATAGGTGTTGATTTACTTGTCATACGTCACTCCCAAAATTCTTATTACGAAGAACTGGATCAATTAAATATTCCAATTGCTAATGCAGGTGATGGAAGTGGACAACATCCTACTCAGAGTTTATTAGACATAATGACAATATATGAAGAATATGGTTCGTTTGAAGGTTTGAATATTCTAATATGTGGGGACATTAAAAATTCTCGTGTCGCAAGAAGTAATTATCATAGTTTAACATCATTAGGTGCCAACGTAATGTTCTCAAGTCCAAAAGAATGGGTAGATAATACATTAGAGGCGCCTTATGTTGAAATTGATGAAGTCATTGATAAAGTAGATATTGTTATGTTGCTTAGAGTTCAACATGAAAGACATGGAATTTCAGGTGAAGCTAACTTTGCTGCTGAAGAATATCATCAACAATTTGGTTTAACACAGGCTAGATATGATAAATTAAAAGAGGAAGCCATTGTAATGCATCCAGCTCCTGTAAATAGAGGTGTTGAAATTAAAAGCGAGCTAGTTGAAGCACCTAAGTCTCGAATATTTAAGCAGATGGAAAATGGAATGTATTTAAGAATGGCAGTAATAAGTGCGCTTTTACAATAGAAAGGGGTTAATTCTACATGAAATTAATTAAAAACGGAAAAATCTTAAAAAACGGTATCCTAAAAGACACAGAAATTTTAATCGACGGTAAACGTATTAAACAAATTAGTAGTAAAATTAATGCTTCATCTTCAAATATTGAAGTTATTGATGCAAAAGGAAATTTAATTGCTCCCGGTTTTGTAGATGTTCATGTGCACCTACGTGAACCAGGTGGTGAACATAAAGAAACAATTGAAAGTGGTACAAAAGCCGCTGCAAGAGGTGGTTTTACTACAGTATGTCCTATGCCTAATACAAGACCTGTACCAGATACAGTTGAACATGTTAGAGAATTAAGACAACGAATTTCTGAAACAGCACAAGTTAGGGTGTTGCCTTATGCTGCTATTACTAAGAGACAAGCAGGTACTGAACTTGTTGATTTTGAAAAATTAGCACTAGAAGGTGTGTTTGCATTTACTGACGATGGTGTGGGAGTTCAAACAGCAAGTATGATGTATGCTGCTATGAAGCAAGCTGCAAAAGTTAAAAAACCGATTGTCGCACACTGTGAAGATAATAGCTTAATCTATGGTGGTGCAATGCATAAAGGTAAACGTAGTGAAGAATTAGGCATACCTGGTATTCCAAATATTGCTGAATCTGTACAAATTGCTAGAGATGTATTATTGGCTGAAGCAACTGGTTGTCACTATCATGTGTGTCATGTTTCAACTAAGGAAAGTGTTCGAGTAATCAGAGACGCTAAAAAAGCTGGTATCCATGTAACAGCAGAAGTTACACCACATCATTTATTATTAACTGAAAATGATGTTCCTGGCGATGATTCAAACTACAAAATGAATCCACCATTAAGAAGTAATGAAGATAGAGAAGCACTTTTAGAAGGCTTATTAGATGGAACAATTGATTGTATTGCAACGGATCATGCACCTCACGCTAAAGAAGAAAAAGCACAACCTATGACAAAAGCACCTTTCGGCATCGTAGGTAGTGAAACAGCATTCCCATTACTTTATACACACTTTGTAAGACGAGGTAATTGGTCACTGCAACAATTAGTTGATTATTTCACTATTAAACCAGCTACTATTTTCAACTTAAATTATGGAAAATTACACAAAGATAGTTACGCTGATTTAACAATAATTGATCTTAATACTGAAAAAGAAATCAAAAGTGAAGATTTCTTATCTAAAGCTGATAACACTCCATTTATTGGTGAAAAAGTTTATGGAAATCCAACACTAACAATGCTTAAAGGTGAAGTAGTATTCGAGGAGGAAAAGTAGATGCTTGAAAAACGTTATCTTGTACTGGAAGATGGCTCTTATTACGAAGGATATCGCTTAGGGTCAGATGACTTATCTATAGGCGAAATTGTATTCAACACTGCTATGACGGGGTACCAAGAAACAATCTCTGACCCGTCTTACACAGGTCAAATCATAACTTTTACGTACCCACTAATTGGAAACTATGGTATTAATCGCGATGATTTTGAATCATTAACACCTAAATTAAATGGGGTAGTAGTAAAGGAAGCAAGTACACACCCTAGTAACTTTAGACACCAAAAAACTTTACACGAAACACTTGCTCAATATCATATTCCTGGTATATCGGGGGTAGATACTAGAAGTATTACTCGTAAAATTAGAAATTATGGTGTTTTAAGAGCTGGATTTACAGATAATAAAGATAACATTCAGGAACTTGTTGAACAGTTGAAAACTGCTGAATTACCTAGAGATGAAGTTCAAACGGTTTCTACAAAAACACCATATGTATCAACAGGTTCCGATTTAAGCGTCGTTTTACTCGACTTTGGTAAAAAGCAAAATATCGTTCGTGAATTAAATTTACGTGGTTGCAACGTCACAGTTGTACCATATGATACGTCAGCTGAAGAGATTTTAGGCATGTCTCCAGATGGTGTCATGCTATCAAACGGACCTGGTGATCCAGACGAAGTTGACGTTGCTTTAGATATGATCAGAGGCATATTAGGAAAGATACCATTCTTTGGTATCTGCCTTGGTCATCAACTTTTTGCATTATCACAAGGCGCAACTTCATTCAAAATGAAATTTGGACATCGTGGTGCGAACCATCCCGTTAAAGATTTAAGAACAGGTAAAATAGATATCACGAGCCAAAATCACGGCTATTCTATTGATTGTGACTCGCTAAAAAATACTGACCTTGAAGTTACACACATTGCTTTAAACGATGGTACTGTTGAAGGACTAAGACATAAAGAACTTCCAGCGTTTTCAGTCCAATATCATCCTGAAGCAAGACCAGGTCCAAGTGATTCTAATTACTTATTTGATGAGTTCATAGCAATGATGAAGGATTTCAAAGAAAAGGAGCGTCAAATCAATGCCTAAAAGAGATGATATTAAGACAATTTTAGTAGTCGGTTCAGGCCCAATTATTATTGGACAAGCTGCAGAATTTGACTATGCAGGAACACAAGCTTGTCTAGCATTAAAAGAAGAAGGCTACAGAGTTATTTTAGTTAATTCTAATCCTGCAACAATAATGACAGATAAAGAAATTGCCGATAAAGTCTACATAGAACCATTAACGCACGATTTTATTGCTCGTATTATTAGAAAAGAACAACCAGATGCATTATTACCTACTTTAGGTGGTCAAACTGGGTTGAACATGGCGATTCAACTTCATGATAGTGGTGTGTTAGAAGCTAATAATGTAAAGTTGTTAGGCACAGAGCTAGAGTCTATTCAACAAGCCGAAGATCGTGAAATGTTTAGAACATTAATGAATGATTTAAATGTACCTGTACCAGAAAGCGATATTGTTAATACAGTAGAACAAGCATTTGAATTTAAAGAACAAGTTGGATACCCGTTAATTGTACGTCCTGCATTTACGATGGGAGGTACTGGCGGTGGTATTTGCCATAATGATGCTGAATTAAAAGAAGTTGTTAGTAATGGTTTACACTATAGCCCTGCTACACAATGTTTAATAGAAAAATCAATCGCAGGTTATAAAGAAATCGAATATGAAGTTATGCGTGATAAAAATGATAACGCAATCGTAGTATGTAATATGGAGAACATAGATCCTGTAGGCATTCATACTGGAGATTCAATCGTTGTTGCACCGAGTCAAACACTGTCAGATGTAGAATATCAAATGCTACGAGACGTATCTTTAAAAGTAATTCGTGCTTTAGGTATTGAAGGTGGATGTAATGTGCAACTCGCGCTTGACCCACATTCATTGAATTATTACATCATTGAGGTCAACCCACGTGTGTCTCGTTCATCAGCATTAGCTTCAAAAGCGACGGGTTATCCTATTGCAAAATTAGCTGCTAAGATTGCCGTAGGTTTAACATTAGATGAAATGCTTAACCCTATCACAGGAACTTCATATGCTGCATTTGAACCAACTTTAGACTATGTTATTTCTAAAATTCCACGTTTCCCATTTGATAAATTCGAAAAAGGTGAACGTGAACTTGGAACTCAAATGAAAGCGACAGGCGAAGTCATGGCAATCGGTCGTACATATGAAGAATCTTTACTGAAAGCCATTCGTTCACTTGAATATGGTGTTCATCATTTAGGTTTACCAAATGGAGAAAGTTATGAATTAGATTACATTAAAGAGCGTATTGGACATCAAGATGATGAAAGATTGTTCTTTATCGGCGAAGCAATTCGTAGAGGAACATCTCTTGAAGAACTTCATAATATGACAAAAATTGACTATTTCTTCCTAAATAAGTTCCAAAACATTATTGATATTGAGCATGAACTTAAAAATCATCAAGGTGATTTAGAGTATTTAAAATACGCTAAAGATTATGGTTTTAGTGATAAAGTGATTGCTCATAGATGGGATAAGGAAGAAAAAGACATATATCAACTACGTATGAGTCAAAATATTAAACCAGTTTATAAAATGGTTGATACATGTGCAGCTGAATTTGAATCCACAACGCCATACTATTATGGTACGTATGAATATGAAAATGAATCTATAGTAACTGATAAAGAGAAAATTCTAGTACTAGGTTCAGGACCAATTAGAATTGGCCAAGGGGTAGAATTTGATTATGCAACTGTACATGCAGTATGGGCTATTCAAAATGCTGATTACGAAGCTATTATTGTGAATAATAATCCGGAGACTGTATCTACTGACTTTTCAATTTCTGACAAATTATATTTTGAACCACTAACAGAAGAAGATGTTATGAATATCATTAACTTAGAACAACCTAAAGGTGTTGTAGTACAATTTGGTGGTCAAACAGCAATAAACTTAGCTGATAAGTTAGCACAACATGGTGTTAAAATTCTCGGAACATCATTAGAAGATTTAAATCGAGCTGAGGATAGAAAGGAATTTGAAGCGTTATTACGTGAAATAGCTGTACCTCAGCCACAAGGTAAAACTGCTACATCACCTAAAGAAGCTCTTGAAAATGCAAGAGAAATAGGCTATCCAGTTGTAGTTCGTCCTTCATACGTGCTTGGTGGCCGTGCAATGGAGATTGTAGATAATGATCAAGAACTTGAAAATTATATGACTCAAGCTGTTAAAGCAAGTCCAGAACATCCTGTATTGGTAGACCGCTATTTAACAGGAAAAGAGATAGAAGTGGATGCTATTTCAGATGGTGAGACTGTCGTGATTCCAGGAATTATGGAACATATAGAGCGTGCAGGTGTTCACAGTGGAGATTCTATTGCAGTTTATCCACCACAAACACTGACTCAAGACGAAATTAATACACTCGAAGACTACACAATTAAATTGGCAAAAGGTTTAAATATTAAAGGTCTTATTAACATTCAATTTGTCATAGCTCACGACGGTGTTTATGTGTTAGAAGTTAATCCGCGTTCAAGCCGTACGGTACCATTCTTAAGTAAGATTACTGATATTCAAATGGCACAATTAGCGATGCGTGCAATTATGGGTGAAACGCTTGCCGAAATTGGGTTCAAACAAGGTATCCAACCATACTCTGAAGGCGTATATGTTAAAGCGCCCGTATTTAGTTTTAATAAATTAAAAAATGTAGATATAACGCTTGGACCAGAGATGAAGTCTACAGGTGAAGTTATGGGTAAAGACCTAACACTTGAAAAAGCGCTATACAAAGGTCTCACTGGTAGCGGATTTGAAGTGAAAGATCATGGTACAGTATTGATGACTGTAAGTGATAAAGATAAAGATGAAATAGTCAAGATTGCACATCGATTAAATGAAATAGGCTACAAAATATTGGCTACTCGTGGAACAGCACAAAAGTTAAAAGATCATAATATTCCAGTTGAGGTCGTAGGAAAAATCGGTGGCGAGGATGATTTACTGACACGAATTCAAAATGGAGAAGTGCAAATTGTCATTAATACTATGACAAAAGGAAAAGAAATCGAACGAGATGGATTCCAAATTCGACGTACAACAGTTGAAAATGGTGTACCTTGTTTAACATCACTGGATACTGCCAGTGCTTTAACAAATGTCATTGAAAGCATGACGTTTACTATGAGAAATGTATAATCTTTATGATAGAAGTTAAAAGGAGAAGATGAGTGTGAGAAATCTACCCATTATAGCATTAGATTTTAAATCAGCAGACGAGGTTCATACATTTTTAAATAAATTTAATGAACCGTTATGCGTCAAAATTGGGATGGAGTTATTTTATCAAACAGGGCCAGCTTTAATTAAGTCCATTAAAAAAAGAGGTCATGATATCTTTTTAGATTTAAAATTACATGACATACCTAATACTGTGAGTAAAGCAATGGAAGGCTTAGCACGTTTAGATGTAGATTTAGTCAATGTTCATGCTGCCGGTGGTATTAAAATGATGGAAGAAGCTAAAAAAGGGTTAAGAAAACATAATGCTGATATTAAAATCATTGCAGTTACTCAATTAACTTCAACTACTGAAAGACAATTACATGAAGAACAAAATATTCAAACCTCAATAGAGGAGGCAGTTTTAAATTATGCTCGTCTTACTAAAAAAGCTGGTTTAGACGGTGTCGTATGTTCTCCTCTTGAGGCTGAGATGATTTCTAAAGAACTAGGTACTGACTTTTTAAAAGTGACACCAGGTATTCGCCCGAAAGGCGCAGCTCGTAATGATCAACAACGAATTACAACACCAGAGGAAGCTAAAACCTTGGGGTCAACACATATCGTAGTAGGTCGACCTATCACTCAAAGTGAGCATCCAATTGACAGTTATCATAAAATAAAAGAAAGTTGGTTAAGTTAAATGGCTAAAAATATTGCTAAAGCATTGTTAGACATAGAGGCAGTTTCATTATCTCCAAATGATTTATTTACTTGGAGCTCTGGAATTAAATCGCCTATATATTGTGATAATCGAATAACTTTAGGCTACCCTGAAGTGCGTAATGCGATTAGAGATGGGTTAATTCAATTAATTAAAGAACATTTTTCTAACGTTGAAATTATCTCGGGTACGGCCACTGCTGGTATCCCTCATGCAGCTTACATTTCTGAAAAATTAGAATTACCTATGAATTACGTTAGATCAAAAAGTAAAAGCCATGGTAAACAAAACCAAATAGAAGGTGCAAAAAGCGAGAATAAAAATGTCGTTGTAGTCGAGGATTTAATTTCTACTGGAGGTTCTTCGATTACAGCTGTCGAAGCATTGGAAGAAGCGGGAGCTAATGTGCTTGGGGTCGTTGCTATATTCACATATGGTCTTGCGAAAGCAGACAAGACATTTAATAAGGCTCATATTCCGTTTTACACTTTAAGTGATTATAATGAGCTTATAGAAGTTGCGAAAGATGAAGGTAAAATCTCTTTAAATGATATCCAAACATTAGTTGATTGGCGAGATAACTTATCGTAATATATGAATGGTGAGGAGGCGTCTAATGGAACAAAATAATGATAATAATCATCTTTACACTTTAATAAAACATTGTAATGAGTTTCTTTATAGACGAGATGATTATAGAATTCCATCTGATTCTCAATCAGACCATTCTAATAATGAAAATATTTTAAAAACAATGAATGATGAAGTATTTAAACATTCAATTGAAATTTTTAAACGTGCCAAGAAAAATTTAAATCATTAACTATAAATCGATATTCTAAAAACACTCCAAAAGTGATGATTCAATCAACTTTCGGAGTGTTTTTATGAATTAACTTCGAAATCATAGTAAATTTTTATTATAAAGTCAGAATGAATTGTGGAAATAAGCTGAGAAGAAAAATCACTAGAGTATTCCAATTCATCGTACAATTGTACTTCACCTTCAATGCATATTTGAAATAATTATATTCAAATCAATAAATTCTACACGCATTATTTACGATAAATCAAAGGTTATAATAATTACTCAAAATTAACGTATAAACATCTTAGTCATTAGCCATCCAATTAATAGAACTAATGCAAATATTAATAATGGCACACCATAATGTATGAGCATAACAACGCCTCCAATCTTAATCGAACTATCAATCAAATTAAGAATCAAACTATATTAAAGTTCTAATTTTTTAAATCCTATATAACTACATTCTACAATGAAAGGACATACATGTTAAAATAATAAGTAAGATTGATTTTTAAATAACAAGAATACGATATAAAGAGGGAATAGCACATGGACATACCAAAAATTACGACGTTTTTAATGTTTAATGATGAAGCTGAAGAAGCAATTCAATTATACACAAGTTTATTTGAAGATAGTGAAATTATTACAATGGTGAAGTATGGCGAAGAAGGACCGGGCACACCTGGATCAGTACAACACTCCATCTTTACGCTAAATGGCCAAGTATTTATGGCAATAGATGCAAATAGTGGAGAAGAGTTGCCTATGAATCCAGCAATGTCACTATATGTCACTGTTAAGGATACTATGGAGATGGAACGTTTATTTAATGGTTTGAAAAATGAAGGCGCCATTTTAATGCCTAAAACAGAAATGCCACCATTTAGAGAGTTTGCATGGGTTCAAGATAAATTTGGCGTGAGTTTTCAACTTGCTTTACCAGAAAACAAATAGATTAAAAAGACAGCAGAATGTTGAATGATATGTGCATTCAATTCTGCTGTCTTTTTTAATATTATGATTCTTTCATTTGTTGAATATGATCATAATCAGGTGTTGCAAATAGGGTCTTTTGGTTGTCATATGTCACGAATCCAGGTTTTGCTCCAGAAGGTTTATGAACGTGTCTAATTTCTGTATAATCTACAGGAATCTGAGCTGAACTCCCAGCTTTAGAGAAGTACCCAGCTAGCATTGCCGCTTCTTTAATCGTTGTTTCGCTTGGACTCTCATTGAGTATGACAACATGAGATCCTGGAATATCCTTTGTATGAAACCATAAATGATTTTTACGTGCCTTTTTATTGGTAAGATAATCATTTTGTTTATTATTTTTACCTACTAATATCGTATCTCCATCAGTAGAATGATACGTTTGAAGTTGAATTTTAGACTGTTTTTTCTTTTTACTTTGTTTTCTTTGCTTCATGAATCCCTGTTCAGCAAGTTCATCGCGAATATCATCGATATCATCAACGGTAATGTGCTTTAACTGTTGTTCAATATTATCAAAGTAATCAATATTCTCTTTAGTAAGTTTAATCTGATGAGTCAATTCGTGCTCCCGTGTTTTCATACGGTTATATTGTTTATAATAATATTGAGCGTTAGTTGATGGCGATTTTGTAGGGTTAAGTGGAATCTTTACTTCTTCACCAGTATAGTAATTCAACGCTATAACAGAATCGTCACCTTGTTGAATACGATATATATTAGCTGTAATCAACTCTCCATATAATTGCTGAGTTTCTTTGTTTTTAGCACTTTCATACTCATCGATAAGTTTACTCAATTTATTTTGTTGTTTTTGCAGTTGCTGTTGTACAAATCTGACTAAATCATTTGCACGTTGTTTGACTCTTTCTCTCTCTCCACGTGCATCATAAAAGCGATCCAATAGTTCATGAAGTGAATGATACTCAACTATATCATCATAGAATTGATTAAGTTTCATGAAATAGAAGTCCTCTTTACCTGTTTCATGATTTTTATGAAAGACAGGGGTAGGTGCTGATTTTGTTTCGGCCATGACTTCATCAAAAGCATCAGGTAATGTTTCTTGAGTCATAAATTGACGACGATTCACAATTTCATTAGCGATTAGCGGACTAAAGCCCTCACATATATTAAGTAATTGTTTGGCAATCTTTCCAGCATTAAAGTCTATATATTTTAATACCTCTTGTCCTGTTAATTCATAAGGATTGATTTTATTTTGATTTGGTGGTGCTTCATATTTGAAGCCAGGCATAACGGTTCTGTACTGATTTGTGTTAGGAGTTAGATGTTTAAACCCTTCGATGATTTTACGTTGATCATCGACAAGGATAAGGTTACTATGTTTACCCATTATTTCCAATATGATAGTTCTATATATTGTATCACCAATTTCATCTTTACTTTCGATATCAATCTCTATACGTCTATCGTTACCAACCTGTCGAATTGCTTTTATAAAGCCTCCCTCAAGGTGTTTACGGAAAACTCTTGCAAACATTGGTGGGGTAAATGGATTGTCGTATTTTTTAGTGGTTAATTGTAAACGAGAGAAACTAGGGTGAATCGATAGAAGTAGTTGATGATTTTTACGATTTTGTCTTATTACAATAATTATTGTGTCATTTTCTGGTTGATTTATTTTATGAATTCGGCCTGAGACTAAACCTTGTAATGATTCAATCATTTTTTTAGTAAATAAGCCATCATATGCCATAATTATCTGCCACCTTATACTTTTTCATTCATCATATTGTAACATGCGTAAACTGAGAGGTCATGATTAAAGACTGTAAATTATTTTAAAGTTGAATATTCTTAATTTTTATAGCAATTTATAAAGGCGAATTGAAGTGCTTAAAAATTTTAAAGATATGACGAAATAAGATGAATTTGACTCTATAACAAAGTACGGCTATACATATATCGTAGCAATATGATATTATATTTAAATAATAGAAGAATAGCTTAGAGAGGTCGTAAGGCATGGATAAGGAAAAAGGACTGTTAATTGTTCTTTCAGGCCCTTCAGGTGTTGGAAAGGGAACTGTTAGAAAGAAGATATTTGAAGACCCAACTACTTCATATAAGTATTCTATATCAATGACGACACGTCATATGCGTGAAGGTGAAATTGATGGTGTAGATTACTTCTTTAAAACAAAGGAAGAATTTGAGGCGTTAATTAAAGACGACCAGTTTATTGAGTATGCACAATATGTAGGTAATTACTATGGTACACCTGTACAATATGTAAAGGATACTATGGAAGAAGGTCATGACGTCTTTTTAGAAATCGAAGTTGAAGGTGCTAAGCAAGTAAGAAAGAAATTTCCAGATGCGTTGTTCATATTTTTAGCGCCTCCAAGTTTAGATGACTTGAAAGAACGTCTTGTTGGTAGAGGAACTGAATCAGATGAAAAGATTCAAAGTCGTGTGAACGAGGCACGAAAAGAAGTAGAAATGATGAATTTATACGACTACGTTGTAGTTAACGACGAGGTTGAACTCGCTAAGAATCGAATTCAGTCAATAGTTGAAGCTGAGCATTTAAAAAGAGAGCGAATCGAAGCTAAATATAGAAAAATGTTACTGGAGGTCAAAAAATAATGTTAAATCCACCGTTAAACCAACTTACTGCAAAAGTGAATTCAAAATATCTTATTGCCACTACGGCGGCTAAAAGAGCACGTGAATTAGATGAAAAACGCGAAACAGCGCTTTTAGATCAGTACCATTCAGCTAAACCTGTTGGAAAAGCTTTAGAAGAAATTGCTGATGGTAAAATAGAACCTGTTGTACCGAAAGAGTATTTAGGATAAAGTTTTATTAATATTGGTAGAGCCTGGGACATAAAAATTGTCCTAGGTTTTTTAATTACTAGTAAATTATAAAATAGTTGAATAGCGTATAAAACAAGCTTGAAATCAGACAAAAATTCTTTGTCCAACTTGAAAGTTACATTTAGTAATAGTCACTTTTTTAATTTAATGATTAATTTGTGTATAATAATTATAAATAAGTCGTCAATGAATCTGAAATATAAATGACTAGTTTTAGCCATTAAATCTCTTCGCAGTAGATTGACTACCCTGAAATGTACTTAAAATAAAACGTTTAAGGGTCTGAGTTTCTGTTATGAAAATTTTATTAGATTCTCTATTTAAGGTCATATTGCGAGATGGTGGGATAATGAATTCATTATGAATTCTATTCCGCTCTCTTTTTACGAGGGATATGCTTTTGCTTAGCCAAAGTTGCCTTTAAATTTGATATTTAATAGATAACATATAACTAAATTATTCCGTTCCATTTCTAATTTAGGCGTATTGATAAAGTATTAAGGGAGAATATAAATAATGAAACATATTTTATTAGCTGTTACAGGCGGTATCGCAGCATATAAAGCAATTGATTTAACAAGTAAATTAATACAATCCGGCTATGATGTAAGAGTTATGCTATCTGATCATGCTCAAGAGTTTGTTACTCCGCTAGCTTTTCAAGCAATCAGTAGAAATCCTGTTTACACAAATACATTTAAAGAAGAAAATCCTGAAGAGATTCAACATGTATCATTAGGAGACTGGGCAGATGCGATTATAGTCGCGCCAGCAACTGCTAATACTATCGCAAAATTAAGTGTTGGAATTGCTGATGATTTAATTACTTCTACATTACTTGCTACAACAACACCAAAATTCGTTGCACCCGCAATGAATGTAAATATGTATAACAATCCACGTACTAAACATAATATGAAAGTGCTAAGTCAAGACGGATATTATTTTATTGAACCTGGTAGTGGCTATTTAGCATGTGGTTATGTAGCAAAAGGGCGAATGGAAGAACCCATGCAAATCCTATCTGTTATTAATAAATTTTTTACTCAACAGAAGAATGTTGTCAAAAGCTCTTTTTCTGGAAAGCGCGCATTAGTTACAGCTGGGCCTACAGTTGAAGTTATTGATCCTGTTCGATACGTATCAAATCGTTCATCAGGAAAAATGGGATATGCTATAGCTGAAGCATTACGAGATAAGGGAGCAATCGTAACTTTAATTAGTGGTCCCACCCACTTATCTCTACCTGAAGGGATTAATGTAGTAAAAGTTGAGAGTGCAGATGATATGTTTCAAGCTGTAACCGAACGCTTTGCGAAACAAGATATAGTGATTAAAGCAGCGGCGGTGTCTGATTATACACCAATGGACATACTTGAACATAAATTAAAAAAACAAGAAGGAGGATTATCTGTTCAATTTAAGCGTACAAAGGATATTTTAAAATACTTAGGAGAAAATAAAACGCACCAATATCTTGTTGGTTTTGCTGCTGAAACACAAAATATTGAACAGTATGCTCTAGACAAACTCAAAAGAAAAAATGCAGATGTTATCATTTCGAACAATGTAGGTGATACATCCATAGGCTTTAGTTCAGATGACAATGAATTAACTATGCATTTTAAAAATAATGAAAAAGTAAATATTAAGAAAGGAAAAAAATCAGCTTTAGCACATCAAATTATAGAAATTTTAGAAACTAGGTGGCAGTAATGATTGCAAAAGTAATTGTTGATATTCCGTCGAAAAGTGTCGATTTTAAATTTGATTATATCGTTCCTAAAAATTTAGAACGTGTGATTCAAATTGGCGTTCGCGTTGTGGTACCTTTTGGCCCTAGAACTATACAAGGATACGTTATGAATATTCAACAAGAACCAGATGGAAATATGGATATATCGAAACTAAAAGAAATAAAAGAAGTGCGTGATATTAAACCTGAATTAACATCCGAACTGATTCAATTAAGCGAATGGATGAGCCATTATCATGTGATGAAACGTATTTCTGTTTTAGAAGCGATGTTGCCAAGTGCCATTAAAGCAAAGTATAAGAAAGCTTTTTCAATTATCGATCCAAAAAATTTATCTTCAAAAACCAAAGCGCTATTTAACAATGACGGTTATTACTTATATAAAGAAGCTCAGCAAAACAATGATTTAGAAGAAATGTTGACTTTGTTAAATCAAGGATTGATTGAAGAGGTCACGATACTTTCTCAAAACACAAAAAAGAAAACTCAAAAAGCTGTTGGCGTAGTTAATACGTTGAATGGTGATGAAGTACTTGCAAAACTCGAGAAATATACAAAACAATATGATTTGTATGCATTTTTATTAGAAGAGTCTCATCGAACAGTGTTTTTAAAAGAAATCAATGATATGGGCTTCTCTCACTCGAGTTTAGATTCTTTAATCAAAAAAGGTTATATTGAAAAATATACCGCCGAGGTTTTCAGAGATCCTTATGCAAATCGTATATTTGAACAAGAACAAAAGAGGATATTAACTAAAGAACAGCAAGATGCATTTGAAGCTATTCAACATTATATTCATGATGAAAAAGAAAGAACATTTTTATTACACGGAGTCACAGGTTCAGGTAAAACCGAAGTCTATCTTCAAACAATAGAAGAAGTTCTTAATAAAGGTAAAGAAGCCATGATGTTAGTGCCGGAAATCGCCTTAACACCTCAGATGGTGCTAAGATTTAAACGTCGATTTGGAGATGATGTAGCGGTATTACATTCCGGACTTTCAAAAGGTGAACGTTATGATGAGTGGCAAAAAATTAGAGACGGTCGAGCTCGAGTGAGTGTAGGTGCTCGTTCAAGTATTTTCGCACCGTTTAAAAATTTAGGCATCATTATAATTGATGAAGAACATGAATCTACATATAAACAAGAAGATTATCCCAGATATCATGCACGTGATATTGCACAATGGAGAAGTCAATTTCATCATTGTCCTGTAGTTTTAGGTAGCGCAACACCGAGTCTTGAGTCATATGCTAGAGCAGAAAAAAATGTTTACGAGTTGTTGTCATTGCCACATAGAGTCAATCAACAAGCGTTACCGCATATTGATATTATAGATATGAGAGAAGAATTAAGTGAAGGTAATCGTTCCATGTTTTCTATAGCACTAAGACAAGCGATACAAGAACGGTTGGATAAAAAAGAACAAATAGTACTATTCTTAAATAGAAGGGGATATGCTTCATTTATGTTATGTAGAGATTGTGGTTACGTTCCCCAATGTCCCCATTGTGATATTTCGTTAACATATCATAAAACAACCGATCAATTAAAATGTCATTACTGTGGTTATCAAGAAAATCCACCATCTCAATGTCCAAATTGTGAAGGTGATCATATCAGACAAGTCGGAACTGGAACGCAACGTGTAGAAGAATTATTACAACAAGAATTCCCTCATGCTCGTATTATAAGGATGGATGTTGATACAACTTCAAGAAAAGGTGCACATGAGAAATTGTTAAATGACTTTGAAGCAGGAAAAGGAGATATCTTATTAGGTACGCAAATGATTGCTAAAGGTTTGGATTATCCTAACATTACTCTAGTTGGTGTGCTCAATGCTGACACTATGTTAAACTTACCTGACTTTCGTGCCAGTGAACGAACATACCAACTTTTAACTCAGGTATCTGGACGCGCAGGTCGTCATGAAAAAGAAGGACAAGTTATCATACAAACGTACAATCCTGATCATTATTCAATAAAGGATGTGAAATTAAACGATTATCTTTCTTTTTATCAAAAAGAAATGAATTATCGAAAATTAGGAAAATATCCACCTTACTATTTTTTGATTAACTTTACCATTTCACATACTGATATAAAAAAGGTCATGATGGCTTCTAAGCATATACATCAAATTTTAGTACAGCACTTAAGTGAAAAAGCATTCGTGTTAGGCCCTTCACCAGCAGCACTAGCAAGAATTAACAATGAGTATCGTTTTCAAATACTAGTAAAATATAAGAGTGAGCCTCAATTACATCAAGCGTTACAATATTTAGATGATTATTATCATGATCAATATGTAAAGGATAAACTATCATTAAAAATTGATATCAATCCACAAATGATGATGTGAATGAAGTGCCAAACATCAAAAAGCCTCAAAATCCATCACTTTAGATGTTTTTTGAGGCTATTCTTATAAATCAAACTAAAATGCGTCATATGGACATTAAATTAATTTTACATTCTGACGTTCCCGTTTGCGTCGGCAGGTTTGAATAATGTTAAAACTGCACTAATAATTGCTAACACATGCGGGATAGCAGTCCAACAAAATAGAATATGCAATAATCCTTGAATTGGTTTACCAGCATAAAATTTGTGGATGCCAAAACTACCAAGAAAGACTGCTAGTAAAATATAAATGACTTTATTAACTTCCATTTATATCAACTCCTTTAGCATAATACTTTATATATCTTACATTTCTTATTTTATAATTTAATCAAAATTACGCAATTGTTTTACTTTATAACTTTGATATTTCATTCTAAAGTATGAGGTGAACGAAGAGGAGATTAAGATATAAGCTTACTTCGAAAGGTCGCAATTTCATACTAAGTAAGTTATAATGATATGATGAATTTTAATGAGGAGCCTAAGTGATGACTGTAAAGAAATTAGTAAAATCAACACATCCTATTTTGAATAAAACAATTCAACCTGTAAGCACGTATGATCAAAAACTAAAAGTGTTATTGGAAGATTTGGAAGATACATTATATCATGAGGAAGCTGCTGCAATTAGTGCACCTCAAATTGGAGTAGATCAAAGTGTTGCACTCATCGATATGGAACAAGAAGGGTTATTACAACTTATTAATCCTGTCGTTAAAAGTCAATCTCAAGAGACTGTTTCTGACTTAGAAGGCTCAATCAGTTTACCTCATATATATGGAGAAGTTAAACGTAGCAAAATGATCACTGTACAAAGCTATGATATCAATGGAAATGCAGTTGAATTAACTGCATATGACGATATTGCACGCATGATTTTACATATGATTGATCATCTTAATGGAATTCAATTTACCAAAAGAGCACATCATATATTAAATGAAACTGAAGTGGAGGCGTATTTTGACAATGAGTAAAATCATTTTTATGGGAACACCTGATTTTTCAACGAAAATTTTAGAGATGTTAATTGCTGAGCATGAAGTTATCGCTGTAGTGACACAACCTGATAGACCAGTGGGACGTAAGAAAGTGATGACACCACCACCAGTAAAAAGAGTAGCTACAAAGCATCAAATACCGGTATATCAACCTGAAAAACTTAAAGATTCTCAAGAATTAGAATCGTTACTTTCTTTAGAATCAGATTTAATAGTAACGGCTGCGTTCGGTCAACTATTACCAGAGTCCTTACTCAATGCACCTAAATTAGGAGCTATTAATGTCCATGCATCATTGCTACCTAAGTATAGAGGAGGAGCACCTATACATCAGGCTATAATTGATGGTGAAGAAGAAACTGGAATCACGATTATGTATATGGTTAAAAAACTTGATGCAGGTAATATCATCTCGCAACAATCAATTCGTATTGAAGAAGAAGATAATGTTGGCACAATGCATGATAAATTAAGCTTTTTAGGTGCCGAATTATTAAAGAAGACACTTCCTAGTATCATTGATAATACCAATGACAGTATCCCTCAAGATGATGCACTTGCAACATTTGCATCTAATATTCGTCGTGAAGACGAGAGAGTTGATTGGAATATGAGTGCACAAGCAATTCATAACCATATTAGAGGACTGTCTCCATGGCCAGTTGCTTATACAACTATGAATGAAAAGAATCTCAAATTATTTAGCGCTTTCATTGTGAAAGGGAAAAAAGGTAATCCAGGAACAATTATTGAAACTACTAAGCATGAACTCATCATAGCTACCGGTTCTGATGATGCCATCGCACTTACTGAGATTCAACCTGCAGGAAAAAAACGCATGAAAGTTACTGATTATTTAAGTGGTGTACAAGAGTCGTTAGTTGGGAAAGTTCTATTATGATGAAATCAGTGCGAACATATGCATTAGAAACAATCAACGACGTCCTAAATAAAGGTGCTTATAGTAATTTGAAAATTAATGAAGTTCTATCTACAAATAACATTAATACAGTAGATAAAAATTTGTTCACAGAATTAGTATATGGAACAATAAAAAGAAAATACACGTTAGATTATCTACTAAAGCCTTTTATCAAAACTAAAATCAAATCATGGGTGCGACAATTACTGTGGATGAGTTTATATCAATATTTATATTTAGATAAAATACCTAACCATGCTATTATTCATGAAGCGGTAGATATAGCAAAGAAACGTGGTGGCTTTCACACAGGGAATATAGTCAATGGTATATTACGAACAGTAATGCGCACTGAATTGCCAAGCTTTGAAGATATAGATGATACTAAAAAAAGAATTGCAATTCAATATAGTCTTCCCAAATGGATTGTTGATCATTGGGTTACACATTTTGGAGTAGAAAAAACTGAAAACATTGCACGATCTTTTTTAGAGCCTGTAACCACAACCGTGCGCGCCAATATATCTCGTGATTCTATTGATTCAATTATCTCTAAGTTAGAACAGGAAGGTTACCACGTTAAAAAAGACGATATGTTACCATTTTGTCTTCATATATCAGGTATGCCTGTGGTTAATTCAAACGCTTTTAAAGAAGGTTATATCTCTATTCAAGATAAAAGTTCAATGATGGTAGCTTATGTAATGAACCTAGGGCGAGATGACAAAGTTTTAGATGCGTGCAGCGCACCTGGTGGTAAAGCTTGTCATATGGCAGAAATTCTTTCACCAGAAGGTCACGTCGATGCAACAGATATTCATGAACATAAAATAAATCTTATAAAGCAAAATATTAAAAAATTGAAATTGAATAATATCAAGGCTTTTCAACATGATGCTACAGAAGTATACGATAAAATGTATGATAAGATTCTTGTTGATGCACCATGTAGTGGATTAGGTGTTCTTAGACACAAACCTGAAATTAAATATAGTCAATCACAAAATAGCATTAAGTCTTTAGTAGAATTACAATTACAAATTTTAGAAAATGTTAAAGATAATATTAAACCTGGTGGTACAATAGTGTATTCAACATGTACAATAGAACAAATGGAAAACGAAAATGTCATCTATACTTTTTTAAAGAGACATAAAGATTTTGAGTTTGAACCATTCCAAAATCCAGCGACTGGTGAACAGGTTAAAACGTTACAGATACTTCCACAAGATTTTAATTCGGATGGATTCTTTATTAGCAAGATAAAAAGAAAGGAAAGTTAGAGATGATAACTGCAGAAAAAAAGAAGAGAAACAAATTCTTACCTAATTTCGAAAAACAATCGATCTACTCCTTAAGATATGACGAGATGCAACAATGGCTTATTGATCACGGACAACAAAAATTCAGAGCAAAACAAATTTTTGAATGGTTATACCAAAAGCGTGTGAATACTATTGATGAAATGACTAACCTGTCTAAAGAGTTACGTCAAATTCTCAAAGATCATTTTGCAATGACGACATTGACCACTGTTGTTAAACAAGAAAGTAAAGATGGAACAATCAAGTTCTTATTTGAATTACAAGATGGTTATACTATTGAAACTGTTTTAATGAGACATGAATATGGAAATTCTGTCTGTGTAACAACACAAGTAGGATGTAGAATTGGTTGTACGTTTTGTGCTTCCACTTTGGGCGGATTAAAGCGTAATTTAGAGGCCGGAGAGATTGTCTCTCAAGTATTAACTGTACAAAAGGCACTAGACGAAACGAATGAACGTGTATCACAAATTGTCATTATGGGCATAGGTGAACCTTTCGAGAATTATGATGAAATGATGGATTTCTTAAGAATTGTTAATGATGATAACAGTTTAAATATTGGTGCACGTCATATTACTGTATCTACTTCAGGAATTATTCCAAGAATTTATGATTTTGCCGAAGAAGATATACAAATAAATTTTGCTGTGAGTCTTCATGGTGCTAAAGACGAAATAAGATCAAGATTAATGCCTATCAATCGTGCTTATAACGTTGATAAGTTAATGGAAGCTATTCGTTATTATCAAGAAAAGACAAATCGCCGTGTTACTTTTGAATATGGATTGTTTGGTGGTGTTAATGACCAACTTGAACATGCGAGAGATTTGGCACATTTAATTAAGAATCTCAATTGCCACGTTAATTTAATACCAGTTAACCATGTCCCAGAAAGAAATTATGTAAAGACACCAAAAGATGATATTTTTAAATTCGAGAAGGAATTAAAGAGATTAGGAATTAATGCTACAATTAGACGTGAGCAAGGGTCAGATATTGATGCTGCGTGTGGACAATTAAGAGCGAAGGAACGACAAGTAGAAACGAGGTAAAGACATATGTTAAACGCACAATTTTTCACTGATACTGGGCAACATCGTGAGAAAAACGAGGACGCTGGCGGTATATTTTACAATCAAACACAGCAACAAATGCTAGTATTATGCGATGGCATGGGTGGACATCAAGCTGGAGAAATAGCTAGTCAGTTTGTTACTTATGAACTTCAAAAGCGTTTTGAAGAAGAAAATCTAATTGAAATAAATCGTGCTGAATCGTGGTTGCGTTCGAACATTAAAGAAATCAATTTTCAGCTGTACAACTATGCTCAAGAAAATGAAGATTACAGAGGTATGGGTACAACGCTCGTTTGTGCCATCATTTATGACAAACAAGTTGTTGTAGCAAATGTAGGAGATTCGCGCGCTTATGTAATTAATCAGAGACAGATGGATCAAATTACGAGCGACCATTCATTTGTTAATCACTTAGTAATGACTGGACAAATTACTAAAGATGAAGCATTTCATCATCCACAACGTAATATTATTACTAAAGTCATGGGAACAGATAAACGTGTTTCTCCAGATTTATTTATCAAGAGAACTCATTTTTATGATTATCTTCTTTTGAACTCTGACGGACTTACTGATTATGTCAGAGATTATGAAATCCAAGAACTACTAAGTTCAAATAATTCATTAGACGTCCATGGTAATGAGTTATTGGACTTAGCGCTTGCCCATGATTCAAAAGATAATGTCAGCTTTATCCTTTTAAAGTTAGAAGGTGATAAAGTATGATAGGTAAAGTCATAAATGAACGCTATACTATTACCGATAAACTCGGTGGTGGTGGGATGAGTATTGTCTACTTAGCTGTAGATTCAATACTTAACAGAAAAGTTGCTATTAAAGCGATTTCGATTCCTCCAAGTGAAAAAGAAGAGACATTTAAACGTTTTGAAAGAGAAGTACATAATTCTTCTCAACTTTCTCATGAGAATATAGTCAGTATGATTGACGTAGATGAGGAAGACGATTGTTTTTATATTGTTATGGAATACATAGAAGGTCCTACTTTAGCGGAATATATACACAGTCATGGTCCACTTAGTGTAGAAACTGCTATTCAGTTTACAGAACAAATTTTGAGTGGAATCAAACATGCGCATGATATGAGAATTGTTCATCGCGATATTAAACCACAGAATATATTAATTGATAAGAATAAAAAATTACAAATTTTTGATTTTGGTATTGCTAAAGCATTGAGTGAAACGTCGCTGACTCAAACAAATCATGTTTTAGGAACTGTTCAATATTTATCGCCTGAACAGGCTAAAGGCGAAGCTACTGATGAAAGTACTGACATATATTCAATTGGAATTGTATTATATGAGATGTTAGTTGGAGAGCCACCATTCAATGGAGAGACTGCAGTGAGTATTGCTATAAAGCATATTCAAGATAGTATCCCAAATATAACAACGGATAAAAGAGATGATGTACCTCAATCATTGAGTAATGTCGTTTTACGTGCTACCGAGAAAGATAAATATCATCGCTATCATACTGTTCAAGAAATGTGTGACGATTTAACAAGTGCTTTACATGAGAATCGTTTGAATGAAGAAAAATACGAGCTAGATAAAACTAAAACGGTACCACTCACTAAAGATGATTTGAATCATAAAATCTATGATGAACAAAATCAAAATGACCTTAATAAAACCATGCAAATACCTATTGTTAACGATTCAATAAAGCAACAAGAATTTCAATCGTCTGAACCACGTTATTATCAAAAAAGCGACAAGAAACGTTCTAAAATGAAAATTGCAATTTTATCAATCATTTTTGTAATATTATTAATTGGTTTATTTTCTTTTGTAGCTATGGCTGTTTTTGGAAATAAATATGAAGAAATGCCTGACCTTAAAGGGAAAACTGAAAAACAAGCTGAAAAGGTATTAGACAGTCATCATCTAAAAGTAGGTGACATATCAAGAAATTATAGTGATAAATATCCTGAAAACCAAATTATTAAAACAAATCCAGATAGTGGAGAACGCGTCGAACAAGGGAATAGAGTTGATATCGTTCTATCCAAAGGACCAGAGAAGGTTAAGATGCCAAATGTTTTAGGTATGTCGAAAAATGATGCGCTAAAAAAATTAAAGGCTATCGGATTTAAAGATATTCACGTTGAGCAAGCTTATAGTCAAACATATGAAAAAGGATTAATTTCTGAACAAAGCGTTGTAGCTAATAGTGAGGTTGCCGTTAATAATCATCATATTACAATTTATGAATCATTAGGTGTTCGACAAGTATATGTCAATAATTATGAAAATAAGTCATATGAGTCAGCAAAAAAAGAACTTGAAGATAAAGGATTTAAAGTTCAAGTGACAAAAGAAAACAACGATGATGTCGAAAAAGGTAATGTCATTTCTCAATCTCCAAAGGATAAAACTGTTGATGAAGGTTCTACTATACTATTAGTGGTTTCTAAAGGAGAAAAGTCTGAAGAAGATGATGATGAGGAGGACAAGGATACAACGACTAAAAATGAGACTGTTAAAGTACCGTATACCGGTAAAAAAAGTAAAAGTCAAAAAGTAGAAGTATTTATTCGTGATATTGAAAATAAAGGTGATTCAGCAGTTCAAACGTTTAATATTAAAAGTGATAAAACAATTAATATTCCTTTGAAAATTAAAAAAGGAAGTGACGCTGGGTACACCATAAGAGTTGATAATAAAATTGTAGCTGATAAAGATGTGAGCTATGATGGCTAAATGAGTAACAACTAATGATAAATTAATAATAAATTTGTAGTGTAACTTTTCAATGATGATTATAATTGAAATAATTTTAAATGATTATCTGATTAAAATGAAAAAATCCTTGTAAAAGATGAAGAGTCTGTACATATGAATACATATGTTGCAGGCTCGTTTTATTAATATGAGACAATTGGTCTTTAGAGTTTATTAAAAACTATATATTTGTAGGTAGATCATTGAGCTTGAATTGAGTTGTTATATTATAAGTACTAGTATTTTGATATAATATGATTAAGAAAATATAAATGAGAGGTGTCTTTTTGAAGACTGGTCGAATCGTTAAACTAATCAGTGGTGTGTATCAAGTAGACGTAGAAGGTGAGAGATTTGATACCAAACCACGTGGTTTATTCAGAAAAAAGAAGTTTTCACCTGTGGTGGGCGATATCGTAGATTTTGAAGTTCAAAATACAAAAGAGGGCTATATTCATCATGTACATGACCGAAATAATGAACTAAAACGACCACCTGTAAGTAATATTGACGAGTTAGTTATAGTAATGAGTGCAGTCGAGCCTGAAATTTCAACACAATTATTAGATCGCTATTTAGTGATTGCTCATTCTTATCATCTCAAACCTAGAATTTTAATCACTAAACATGATTTAGCTTCCGAACAAGAAATTCTTAAAATCAAAGACACAATAAAAATATATCAAAAAATAGGATATGCTACGCAGTTTATTGGAAAAGATAGTAATTATACTGCTACTGTTGATGAATGGTCTGACGGTTTAATAGTATTAAGTGGCCAATCTGGAGTGGGTAAATCTACTTTCTTAAATAGTTATCAGCCTCAGTTGAAGTTAGAAACAAATGATATTTCTAAGTCATTGAATAGGGGTAAACATACTACAAGACATGTCGAATTATACGATAGAAAAGGTGGTTACATCGCTGATACACCGGGGTTTAGTGCGTTAGATTTTAATCATATTGAAAAAGAACAACTAAAAGATTTTTTTATTGATATTCATGAAGCTGGAGAGCAATGTAAGTTTCGTAATTGTAATCATATAAAAGAACCACAATGTCATGTCAAAGCACTCGTTGAAAAAGGAGAAATTCCACAATTCAGGTATGATCATTATCAGCAATTATATAATGAAATTTCCAATAGAAAGGTTCGATACTAAATGGTTAAAATTTTACCATCACTTTTATCTATAGATTTTTTAAATTTAAAAGAAGAGCTTCAATTGTTAGAAACAGCAAAGGTAGACGGATTACACTTTGATGTAATGGACGGTAAATTTGTCCCTAATATTTCAATCGGTATTCCGATTTTGGATGCTGTTAGACAACAATCTCATTTGCCAATAGATGTTCATTTAATGATTGAGCAACCTGAAAATTATATTAATCTTTTTGCCGAACATGGTGCTGATATGATTTCTGTTCATGTTGAGTCGACAACACATATACATAGAGCAATTGAACAAATTAAACAATTAGGGAAAAAAGCAGGTGTCGTCATCAATCCTGGAACATCTGTAGAAACAATTTTACCTATATTGAGTATTGTTGATTATGTTCTAGTAATGACTGTAAATCCTGGTTTTGGTGGACAAACATTCATAGAACAATGCGTGACTAAGATTGAGCAATTAAATCAACTTAAACATGAAAATCATTTAACTTTTGATATTGAGGTAGATGGAGGCATTAACGATCAAACGAGTAAACGATGTGTAGAACAGGGTGCTACAATGTTAGTCACTGGTTCATACTTCTTTAAACAAGAGGATTATGCAAAAGTAACATCTTTATTAAAGGAATGATAATGTGAAGATTAATTTATTATGTTCTCAACGTTTATTACCTAATCATATTTTTGAAAAAGAAAAAGATTCTAATTGGGCAGGTATTGATAGAGGTGCGCTTATACTCGTAAAACAAGGTATTCAACCTATATTTTCTGTAGGTGATTTTGACTCAGTGAATAATGAAGAACGTTTGATGTTGATGAAAAATCTTCAAATCGAACCGGTTGAAGCTGAAAAAGATGATACTGATTTAGCTTTAGGAGTAGCTCAAGCAGTTGAAAGAGGATACACAGAAATTACAATTTATGGTGCAACAGGCGGTCGGTTAGACCACTTTATGGGTGTGCTTCAAATTTTACAAAAACCTCAATACTTACATCAATCTATAAAAATAAAAGTCATTGATCAACAAAATCATATTCAATTATTAAATGAAGGTAAGTATGTAATCAACAGAGATAGTACTTATCCATATATATCGTTTATCCCTCTAAATGATAAAACTATATTAACTTTACAGGGTTTCAAATATAATTTAAATCAAGAACACTTAAATTTAGGCTCTACACTCACAATTTCAAATGAAGTAAAGGTTAATGAAGCAATCATTCGAGTTGAACAAGGAACAGTTTTAAAAATACGTAGTCGTGACTAAAAAAGACCTTAAAGGTCTCACCTTTAAGGTCTTAAAATTTATCCTCCACATAAGGATATTTTTATTATGTGCATTATATTTATTAAACTCTAGTAACTTTACCAGATTTTAAAGCACGTGCAGAAACCCAAACTTTCTTTGGTTTGCCGTCTACAAGGATTCTAACTTTTTGAAGGTTAGCGTTCCATCTGCGTTTATTCGCATTTAAAGCGTGTGAACGATGATTACCAGTCGAAGCTTTACGACCTGTTACGAAACATTGTTTACCCATGAAAGTACCTCCTTTAATAAATATAAATACACACTACTACTTATATACTTTAATAAGATAACACATAATGAGATTGTCGGCAATAAAGACTTTTATAAATTATAAAAATTACAATAAAATGCAATTTATTATGCTATAATTGTGTGATGTGGAGTTATATAGTATGATACTGTAAAGAAACAGTTAAATTAATTAGATAAATTTACAAACAATGTAAACCTAATTTTTAAAAATACAAATTTTATTAATTTAAAGCATCAACAATGATTTGATTTTTAAAGTATTTAAGGCATTAATTAAATAACCTAGGCATAACGCTTTAAAAATAAAACTCTGAAATTTTCAGGAGGAACAGATATGACATTAGAAATTTCAAATGACTACGGTAAAATTGATATTTCAAATGATGTAATTGCATCAGTAGTTGGTGGCAAAGCCGTTGAAAGTTATGGAATTGTTGGTATGGCATCAAGACAACAAGTTAGAGATGGTATCGCTGAAATCCTTGGACACGATAACTATGCTAAAGGCATTAAAGTTAGAGAAGACAACGGAATTATTGATGTAGACATGTATATCATCGTGAGCTATGGTGTGAAAATTTCTGAAGTAGCAAGCAATCTTCAATCAACTGTTAAATATACTTTAGAAAAAACACTAAATGTGAAAGTTAATTCAATAAATATTTTCGTACAAGGTGTACGTGTAAATGAGACAGTGAAAAAGGTTTAGGAGGACAACGTGAAATGATTAGCAAAATAAATGGTAAATTATTTGCCGATATGATTATACAAGGGGCACAAAATTTATCAAATAATGCAGACTTAGTGGATTCATTAAACGTCTATCCTGTTCCAGATGGAGATACAGGGACAAATATGAATTTAACTATTACTTCTGGTCGTGAGGAAGTCGAAAATAATTTATCTCAAAATATTGGAGAGTTAGGTAAAACATTTTCAAAAGGATTACTTATGGGGGCTCGTGGTAATTCAGGTGTTATTCTTTCTCAATTATTCAGAGGTTTTTGTAAGAATATTGAAGAAGAAAAAGAAATAAGCGTGCAACAGTTTGCTGAGAGTTTTCAAGCTGGAGTTGAAACAGCTTATAAGGCAGTTATGAAACCGGTAGAGGGAACGATTTTAACAGTAGCCAAAGATGCAGCAAAAGCGGCAATGGATTACGTGGATCAAGCTGAAGATTGCGTTGATTTAATGGCACATCTGATTGAAGCTGCAAGCGAATCTCTAGATAATACGCCTAATTTATTAGCAGTACTTAAAGAAGTAGGCGTTGTTGATAGTGGTGGTAAAGGTTTATTATGCGTTTATGAAGGCTTCTTAAAGGGTCTTAAAGGCGAAAAAATAGAAGCACAAGCACCTAAACTTGATACTGAATCATTTGTTAATGATGATCATGATTTTCATGGGGTTATTAATACAGAGGATATTGTTTACGGTTATTGTACGGAAATGATGGTTCGATTTGGTAAAAATAAAAAAGCATTCGACGAGCAAGAATTTCGTAATGATATGAGTGAATTCGGTGATTCGTTATTAGTAATTAATGATGATGAAATTGTTAAAGTGCACGTACATACAGAACATCCGGGTGATGTATTTAATTATGGTCAAAAATATGGTGAACTAATTAAACTTAAAGTAGAAAACATGCGTGAACAACATCGTGAAGTTATTCGTAAGGAACAAGATGGACTTCAAAGTAAAGAAGCTAATGAATCCAAAACAGTTGAAACAGCTATTGTTACAATTTCTGTAGGCGATGGGATTGCTGAATTATTTAAATCTATGGGAGCAACGCACATTATTAGTGGAGGGCAAACAATGAACCCTTCTACTGAAGATATAGTTAAAGTTATTGAACAATCACAATGTAAACGTGCAATTATCTTACCAAACAATAAAAATATTATGATGGCCAGTGAACAAGCAGCTAGTATTGTAGAAGCTGAAACTGTAGTGATTCCTACTAAATCTATTCCACAGGGAATATCAGCCTTATTCCAATATGATTTAGAATCTAGTTTAGAAGATAATAAACGCCATATGAGTGATGCTTTGGAAACTGTTCAATCTGGTTCAATTACTTTTGCAGTTAGAGATACTAAAATAGACGGTATTGAAATCAAGAAAGATGAATTCATGGGTCTAGCTGAAGACAAAATTGTGACAAGTGATGTTAATCAATTTCATGCAGTAAAAGGTCTACTCAGCAAACTTCTTAATGAAGATAGCGAAATTTTAACAATGATTTCAGGCGAAGATGCTGATAATTCAATTACAAACCAAATCATTAATTGGATTGAATCGGAGTACCCTGATGTAGAAGTGGAACAACATGAAGGTGGACAACCTATTTATCAATATTTCTTCGCAGTAGAATAAATGAAATGCTATTTACTTCTTGATAATAAATAGTCGAACTAACGGTTAGTGAATTTAACTCACTAATCGTTATTTTTATATATTAATGAGAATTTTAATAGTGAAGTGTTCATATAATTAACCCGTGAAATGCAAATTAATCAATTGAACATGGTAGAATAGATGTTGAGATTAAAGATAATGAAAATAATAGGTGATTCATCATGTCAAAAGTTCATCTTATTGAGAGCCCATATGCATTAGATAAAATTAAAGGTATAGGTCCGAAACGTTTAGCGTTGTTAGAAGAATTAAATATTAAATCAGTTGAAGATTTAGTATTATATTTACCAACACGTTATGAAGATAATACTGTTATTGACTTAAATCAAGCAGACGATCAAGCAACTGTAACAGTGCAAGGTGAGGTTTATTCCAGTCCAACTGTTGCTTTTTTTGGTCGTAATAAATCGAAACTAACTGTCCATCTTATGATAAATCATATCGCTGTTAAATGCGTATTTTTTAATCAACCTTATTTAAAAAAGAAACTTGAACTAAATAGTATTGTCACTATAAAAGGGAAATGGAATCGTAATAAACAAGAGATTAATGGTAATCGTATATTTTTTAAAGATCAAAAAAATCAAGAGGATACTCATTTAGAACCAATATATAGGATTAAAGAAGGAATAAAGCAAAAGCAGTTACGCGATAATATTAGACAGGCGCTTAGTGATGTTACAATTCATGAATGGTTAACTGATGACCTCAGAGAAAAGTATAAATTAGAAACTTTAGCTTATACAATACAAACACTACATCATCCTATTAATAAACAAAATTTGCTAAGAGCTAGACGGACTTATGCATTTACAGAGCTATTTATGTTTGAGCTACGTATGCAATGGTTAAATCGCTTAGAAAAGACATCAGATGAGGCTATTGAAATTAATTACGATATAAATAAAGTAAAACAATTTATTGATAGTTTGCCATTTGAGTTAACTGACGCTCAAAAAGTTAGTGTCAATGAAATATTTCGTGATTTAAAGGCGCCTATTCGTATGCATCGGTTGTTACAAGGTGATGTTGGATCTGGCAAAACTGTGGTAGCAGCAATTTGTATGTACGCCTTAAAAACTGCAGGCTATCAATCTGCATTAATGGTTCCCACGGAGATTTTAGCTGAACAGCACGCTGAAAGTTTAATACAACTATTTGGTAATACAATGAACGTAGCTTTATTAACTGGTTCTGTTAAAGGGAAAAAAAGACGACTTCTTTTAGAGCAATTAGAAAATGGAACTATCGATTGTTTGATTGGTACACACGCCTTGATTCAAGATGATGTAGTCTTCAATAATGTTGGATTAGTCATTACAGATGAACAGCACCGATTTGGTGTTAACCAACGACAAATTCTAAGAGAAAAAGGTGCAATGACAAATGTATTGTTTATGACAGCGACACCAATCCCTAGAACACTCGCTATTTCTGTTTTCGGTGAAATGGATGTATCTTCAATTAAACAATTACCAAAAGGGAGAAAACCTATAAAAACAAGTTGGGCCAAACATGAACAATATGATCAAGTACTTGCACAAATGTCGAATGAATTAAAAAAAGGTAGACAAGCCTATGTCATCTGTCCATTAATTGAGAGCTCTGAGCATTTAGAAGATGTACAAAATGTTGTGGCACTTTATGAATCCTTACAAAGTGATTATGGTAATGAAAAAGTTGGATTATTACATGGGAAAATGTCTGCAGAAGATAAAGATCAAGTCATGCAAAAATTCAGTGAACATGAAATAGATATTTTAGTTTCTACTACTGTAGTTGAGGTAGGTGTAAATGTACCTAATGCAACGTTTATGATGATTTATGATGCAGATCGATTCGGTTTATCTACATTACATCAATTACGTGGGCGTGTTGGTCGTAGTGAACATCAAAGTTATTGTGTGTTAATTGCATCTCCCAAGACTGAAACAGGTATTGAACGTATGACCATTATGACTCAAACTACTGATGGATTCGAATTAAGTGAAAGAGATTTAGAAATGAGAGGTCCAGGGGATTTCTTTGGAGTAAAACAAAGCGGTCTTCCAGACTTTCTTGTAGCAAATGTAGTAGAAGATTATCGTATGCTTGAAGTTGCTAGAGATGAAGCAGCAGAACTTATACAATCTGGCCAATTTTTCGAACAACAATATAGTCATTTAAGAGAGTTTATTAAACAAAACTTACGCCATATTCGTTTCGATTAGAAAAATATTATACTATTCAAAGATATATTTTGATTTTATTAAAAGATACAATCAGCTGAATATAGATTGATACAGTTTATTGTTGAGTAATAGATAAAGAAAGTGTTATGATATTTAAGGAATATTTAAGACTTGGTACTAAAATGAGGGGTGAGCGTTTGAAATTAAAGAAAAACGATAGACGAGTAGCCATTAAAGAGGCTATCGAATTAAACCCCTTCATCACTGATTATGAATTGTGTGAGAAGTTTGATGTAAGTATTCAAACTATACGTTTAGATCGCACGCATTTAAATATTCCTGAGTTACGTAAAAGAATTAAATTGGTAGCTGAACAAAATTATGGACGAATTAAATCAATAGAAGCCAATGAAATTATAGGTGATTTGATTCAAGTGAATCCTGATGTTAGCGCACAATCTTTAATTGAAATTACAATTGATTCTGTTTTTGCAAAAAGTGAGATTGCTAGAGGGCACGTCTTATTTGCACAAGCTAACTCATTATGTGTAGCTCTTATACATAAACCAATAGTATTGACACATGAAAGTCAAGTTGAATTTAAAGAAAAAGTAAAATTAAATGATACAGTTCGAGCAGATGCCCGTGTCATAGATATAACAGATAAGCATTATATTATTGAAGTGAATTCTTATGTTTCAGATATGTTAGTTTTTAAAGGTAAATTCAAAATGTACTATACAAGTGAGGATGAATGAAATGGTTAAAATTGCAGTAGATATGATGGGCGGGGATGATGCGCCTGGTATTGTATTAGATGCAGTTAAAAAAGCTGTCGAGGACTTTAAAGATTTGGAAATTATTCTTTTTGGTGACGAATCACAATACAATTTAAGTCATGAGCGAATAGAGTTTAGACATTGTACTGAAAAGATTGAAATGGAAGATGAACCAGTACGTGCAATTAAACGTAAAAAAGATAGCTCGATGGTTAAGATGGCTGAGGCGGTAAAATCAGGAGAAGCTGATGGTTGTGTATCAGCTGGAAATACAGGAGCTTTAATGTCGGCTGGATTATTTATTGTTGGACGTATTAAAGGCGTAGCGAGACCTGCATTAGTTGTAACATTGCCCACTACTGATGGCAAGGGATTTGTGTTCTTAGATGTTGGTGCCAATGCTGATGCTAAAGCAGAACATTTACTACAATATGCGCAATTAGGAAATATTTACGCTCAAAAAATTCGTGGTATTCAAAATCCTTCGGTGTCACTTCTTAATATTGGCACTGAAGCAGCTAAAGGAAATTCTTTAACTAAAAAAGCATATGATTTATTTGAGAAAAATCAATCATTTAACTTTACAGGTAATATTGAAGCAAAAACACTTATGGATGGAAATGTTGATGTCGTAGTAACAGATGGTTATACAGGGAACATGGTTCTTAAAAATCTTGAAGGTACTGCAAAATCTATAGGTAAAATGTTGAAAGAAACAATAATGAGTAGCTTCAAAAATAAATTAGCTGGTGCAGTATTGAAAAAAGATTTAGAAACATTTGCTAAGAAAATGGACTACTCTGAATACGGTGGATCAGTATTATTAGGTTTAGATGGTACGGTTGTAAAAGCTCATGGCAGTTCAAACGCTAAAGCATTTTATTCTGCAATTAGACAAGCAAAAATTGCTGGTGAAGAGAATATCGTTCAAATTATGAAAGATACAGTAGGTGAGTAAAATGGGTAAAATAGCAGTTGTCTTCCCTGGCCAAGGTGCACAAAAAGTAGGGATGGCTAGTGACTTATATAATGAAGAGGAACGCTCGACTCGAGTATTAAATTTAGCTCAAGAGACAGTAGACTTTGATTTGCTAGAAACGATGTTTACTGATAATGATGGGAAATTAGGAGAAACAGAAAATACACAACCTGCACTATTAACACATAGTGTTGCGTTACTAGAATCATTAAATCATTTAAAAGTAGATTATACTATGGGACATAGCTTAGGAGAATATTCAAGCTTAGTTTCTAGTGGTGTATTATCTTTTGAAGATGCGGTTAGAATTGTGCGTAAACGTGGCCAACTTATGGCTCAAGCGTTTCCTAACGGTGTTGGAGGTATGGCAGCAGTATTAGGTTTGGATTATGATGATGTTGATAAGATATGTCAAACGTTATCTACAAAAGAACAGTTAATTGAACCTGCTAATATTAACTCACCAGGTCAAATCGTGGTGTCTGGACATAAATCTTTAATTGATGAATTAGTAGAAAAGGGCAAAGAACTTGGTGCTAAACGTGTTCTTCCATTAGCTGTTTCCGGTCCTTTTCATTCTTCAATGATGAAAGTTATTGAAGAGGATTTTGCTAATTTCATTAATCAATTTGAATGGCATAATGCTAATTATCCAGTTGTTCAGAATGTTAATGCAAAGGGAGAAACCGATGCTGAAGTAATTAAACGCAATATGGTTAAACAATTATATTCACCTGTTCAATTTATTCAATCAACGGAGTGGTTGATTAATCAAGGTGTCGATCACTTTATTGAAATTGGACCGGGAAAAGTATTATCTGGGCTTATCAAAAAAATAAATCGAGATGTAAAAATCACTTCAATTCAAACACTCGAAGATGTGAAAGGATGGAATAATCATGAATAAAAGTGCTTTAGTTACAGGTGCTTCTCGTGGTATTGGTAGAAGCATTGCATTGCAATTAGCGGAAGAAGGATATAATGTAGCTGTCAATTATGCTGGAAGTAAAGATAAAGCAGAAGCAGTTGTTGAAGAAATTAAAGCTAAAGGTGTAGAAAGCTTTGCAATACAAGCCAATGTTGCAAAAGGCGATGAAGTTAAAGAAATGATTAAAGAAGTGGTAAGTCAGTTTGGTTCTGTAGATGTATTGGTTAACAATGCAGGGATAACTAAAGACAACTTACTTATGCGTATGAAAGAACAAGAATGGGATGACGTGATTGATACGAACTTAAAAGGCGTGTTTAACTGTATTCAAAAAGTAACGCCACAAATGTTGCGTCAACGTAGTGGTGCAATCATTAATTTAACTAGTATTGTTGGTGCAATGGGTAATCCTGGACAAGCAAACTATGTTGCAACAAAAGCAGGTGTCATTGGATTAACAAAAACTGCAGCACGAGAACTAGCATCACGAGGTATTACAGTGAACGCTGTAGCACCTGGTTTCATCGTTTCAGACATGACAAATGCTTTAAGTGATGATTTGAAGGATCAAATGTTAGAGCAAATTCCTTTAAAACGTTTTGGAGAAGATACAGATATAGCTAATACTGTTGCCTTCCTAGCTTCTGATAAAGCTAAATATATTACAGGCCAAACAATTCATGTTAACGGTGGAATGTATATGTAATGTTCGAAAAGGAGCAAACGAACACATGAGCTGAGGCTCATGTATAAGAAACACTAAATACCTATGTATTAAGTGAAAAGAGGAACACATGAGCTTGAGGCTCATGTATAAGAAACACTAAATACTTATTGTATTAAGTGTTTCTAAAATTCTACTTGTATTTTAGAAAGTAAAATGGGAAAATAAAATAGTCTATCAAAAGACTCTTTAAAAGGAGGTGAAGCGACGTGGAAAACTTCGATAAAGTAAAAGACATCATCGTTGATCGTTTAGGCGTAGATGCTGATAAGGTAACAGAAGACGCATCATTCAAAGATGATTTAGGCGCTGACTCACTTGATATCGCTGAATTAGTAATGGAATTAGAAGACGAATTTGGTACTGAAATTCCTGATGAAGAAGCAGAAAAAATCAACACTGTTGGTGATGCTGTTAAATACATCAACAGCCTTGAAAAATAAAATGATTAATATCTGAGTCGTCTTCTCGTCGGCTCAGATTTTTTCTTTAGTTTTAGTCTGTTTTCACGTAAAATTAAATTAAGCTTTTGAAATTTATAGTTAGGAGGTTAGGTTGTGGCTAACCAGAAAAAGAAAGAAATGGTACATGATTTTCAACAAAAATTTACTGATAAAATGAAGTCGTTAGGATTACATTTTAAAAATATTGATTTATATCAACAGGCATTCTCTCATTCAAGTTTTATTAATGACTTTAATATGAATCGTTTAGAACACAACGAACGCTTAGAATTTTTAGGTGATGCGGTATTAGAATTGACGGTTTCACGCTATCTTTTTGACAGACATCCTCATTTACCAGAAGGTAATTTGACAAAGATGCGCGCAACAATTGTTTGTGAACCTTCACTTGTGATATTTGCGAATAAAATTAAATTAAACGAACTGATTTTATTAGGTAAAGGTGAAGAGAAGACAGGAGGCAGAACAAGACCTTCCCTTATTTCAGATGCATTTGAAGCTTTTGTAGGTGCACTATATTTAGATCAAGGTTTAGATTCAGTATGGACCTTTGCTGAAAAAGTCATCTTTCCGTATGTAGAAGATGACGAGCTTGTTGGTGTCGTAGACTTTAAAACACAATTCCAAGAATATGTGCATAGCCAAAATAAAGGAGATGTGACATACCAATTAATTAAAGAAGAGGGTCCCGCACATCATAGACTATTTACATCGGAAGTGATTTTAGAAAATAAAGCAGTTGCAGAGGGTAAAGGAAAGACAAAGAAAGAATCCGAACAAAAGGCAGCAGAACAAGCGTATAAACTAATGAAAAATAAAAAATCATTATAATTATAAAAATATGATAATCTATGATTGATTATCATATAAAGCTTTAATCTATATTGATAATTTTTAATAATTGTTAATATAGCCCCAAGCTTATCAACTCAACACGACTGTGATAAGGAGAATACAATGGTTTATTTAAAATCAATTGATGCCATAGGATTTAAATCTTTTGCCGACCATACCAATGTTCAATTTGATAAAGGTGTGACAGCTATTGTTGGTCCTAATGGAAGTGGTAAAAGTAATATTACTGATGCAATTAAATGGGTACTAGGTGAACAGTCTGCCAAATCACTACGCGGTGCTAAAATGGAAGATATCATTTTTTCAGGTGCTGAACATAGAAAAGCTCAAAATTTTGCTGAAGTAAAACTTAAATTAGATAATCATTCACAAAAACTACAAATTGATTCTGAGGAATTAGTTGTCACACGCCGTCTCTATCGAAGTGGTGAGAGTGAATATTATTTAAATAATGATCGTGCACGGTTAAAGGATATTATAGATTTATTTCTCGATTCAGGACTTGGAAAGGAAGCATTTAGTATTATTTCTCAAGGAAGAGTAGATGAAATATTGAATGCAAAACCAATCAATCGTCGACAAATTATTGAAGAATCTGCCGGAGTACTTAAATATAAAAAACGTAAAGCTGAATCGATTCAAAAACTTGACCATACTGAAGATAATCTTAATCGAGTCGAAGATATCTTATATGATTTAGAGGGACGAGTGGAACCGTTAAAAGAAGAGGCGGCCATTGCTAAAGAATATAAGCAATTATCTAAAGAGATGGAGCAAAGTGATGTCATCGTTACAGTATCTGACATTGATCATTATACTGAAGATAATCAGCGATTAGATGAGCGTTTAAATCACCTAAAGAGTCAACAGGCTGAGAAAGAAGGTCAACAAGCTCAAATCAATCAGTTACTACAAAAATATAAAGGTAAACGTCAACAAAACGATTATGACATTGAAAAGTTAAATTATGAATTAGTTAAAGCAACTGAGAATTATGAGCAATTATCAGGTAAGCTAAATGTATTAGAAGAACGAAAGAAAAACCAATCAGAAACAAATGCAAGATATGAGGAAGAATTAGATAATTTAGAATCACAAATTGATTCTATTAAAAATGAAAAAGCCCAAAATGAAAAATTATTAGCTGATTTAAAAAATAAGCAAAAGCAATTAAACAAGGAAGTTCAAGAATTAGAGTCACTTCTTTATATATCCGATGAACAACACGACGAAAAACTAGAAGAAATTAAAAATAGTTATTATACATTGATGTCAGAACAATCAGTTGTTAATAATGATATAAGATTTTTAGAACATACAATCAATGAAAATGAAGCAAAAAAATCACGATTAGATTCGCGTTTAGTAGAGGCTTTCAATCAACTTAAAGACATTCAACAAAATATTACTCAAACACAAAAGGAATACCAAAGTTCTAAGAAATCTATGGAAAAAGTAGAACAAAATATTCAACAATTAGAACAACAGTTGACAGATTCTAAAAGACTTCTATCTGAATATGAAAATAAACTATATCAAGCCTATCGTTATAATGAAAAGTTAAAATCAAGAATTGATAGTTTAGCTACTCAAGAGGAAGATTACACGTATTTCTTTAATGGTGTAAAGCACATTTTGAAAGCAAAAGATAAAGAATTAAGAGGAATTCATGGTGCGGTTGCAGAAGTGATTAACGTTCCTTCAGAAATGACACAAGCGATTGAAACCGCCTTAGGTGCATCGTTACAGCACGTTATTGTTGATAATGAAAAAGACGGTCGTCAAGCAATCCAGTACTTGAAGCAAAGAGGTTTAGGTCGTGCTACTTTTTTACCATTAAACGTGATTCAACCAAGACATGTAGCTGCTGACATTAAAGATGTAGCTCGTGGTTCACAAGGGTTCATTAATATTGCATCTGATGCCATAAATGTATCTGCTAAATATCAAAACATCATTGAAAATTTATTAGGTAATACCATCATTGTAGAAAATTTAAAACATGCAAATGAACTTGCACGTGCCATTCGATATCGGACAAGAATAGTAACTTTAGAAGGTGATGTTGTAAATCCTGGTGGTTCCATGACAGGAGGAGGAGCACGTAAAACAAAAAGTATATTGTCACAAAAAGATGAATTATCAACAATGCGAAATCAACTTGAAGATTATCAACGACAAACAGCAGAATTTGAACGTCAGTTTAAAGAACAAAAAACACAAGCTGAACAATTAAGTGAACAATATTTTAGTGCAAGTCAGCAGTACAACAATTTAAAAGAACAAGTACATCATCACGAATTAGAACTGGATAGACTAAAAACACAAGAAGCACATCTTAAAAATGAACATGAAGAGTTTGAATTTGAAAAAAATGATGGATATCAAAGTGATAAAAGTAAAGAAACATTAAAAGAAAAACAAAATCATTTAATTGAGATACAACAACAATTGAAGCAACTAGAAAGTGATATTGAAAGATATACACAATTATCAAAAGAAGGAAAAGCTTCGACACATCAAACACAACAACAACTACATCAAAAACAATCTGATTTAGCTGTTGTTAAAGAGCGAATTAAATCGCAAAAGCAAGTTTATGAACGTTTAGATAAACAACTTAGCGATTCAGAACGTCAAAAAATTGAAGTAAATGAAAAAATTAAATTGTTTAATTCAGATGAAATGATGGGTAAAGATGCTTTTGAAAAGTTGAAAGAGCAAATTCAGCAACAAGAAAATGTAAGACAAAATTTAAATCAACAACTTAGTGAGATTAAACAACAACGTAAAGATCTTAATGAGAAAATCGAAATAAATGAAAGTCAGCTTCAAAAATGTCATCAAGATATACTTTCTATAGAAAATCATTATCAAGATATTAAAGCAAAACAATCAAAGCTAGATGTATTAATCAACCATGCAATAGATCATTTAAATGACACGTATCAACTCACAGTAGAACGTGCAAGAATGGAATATGATTCTGATGAAACAATTGACAATTTGCGTAAAAAAGTAAAATTAACGAAGATGTCAATCGATGAATTAGGTCCTGTAAATTTAAATGCAATAGAACAATTTGAAGAGTTGAATGAACGATACACATTTTTAAATGAGCAACGAACAGATTTAAGAGAAGCAAAAGAAACCTTAGAACAAATCATTCATGAAATGGATAAAGAAGTTGAAGGACGTTTTAAGACAACATTTCATGCGGTTCAAGATCATTTTACGACAGTGTTTAAGCAATTATTTGGTGGTGGACAAGCAGAACTTCGTTTAACTGAAGATGACTATTTGTCTGCTGGCGTTGATATCATCGTACAACCGCCAGGAAAGAAATTACAACATCTTTCATTATTAAGCGGTGGTGAACGTGCTTTAAGTGCTATAGCATTATTGTTCGCCATTCTCAAAGTTCGTTCAGCACCTTTTGTTATACTAGATGAAGTAGAAGCGGCATTAGATGAAGCGAATGTGATACGATATGCCCAATATTTAAATGAATTATCTACAGAAACACAATTCATTGTAATTACACATCGGAAGGGAACGATGGAGTTTTCTGATCGTTTATATGGTGTAACAATGCAAGAGTCTGGTGTTTCTAAGTTAGTTAGCGTCAACCTAAATACAATAGATGAGGTTATGAAGGAGGAACAAGCATGAGTTTTTTTAAACGTCTGAAAGATAAATTTTCTAGTAAAAGTGAAGATGATATTCAAAAAGACCTAGATGAAACTGTAGATTCAAATGCTAATAGTGACTCAGATTCAATGGACCCGAATGATTCTGATGAACAAGTCAAACCCAAAAAGAAACCTAAAAAATTAAGTGAAGCTGATTTTGACGAAGATGGTTTGATATCGATTGAAGATTTTGAAGAAATTGAAGCTCAAAAAATTGGAGCAAAATTCAAAGCCGGTTTGGAAAAATCACGTCAAAACTTCCAAGAACAGTTAAATAATTTAATTGCTCGATATAGAAAAGTTGACGAAGATTTCTTCGAAGCTCTGGAAGAAATGCTTATTACTGCGGACGTTGGTTTTAATACCGTTATGAAATTAACTGATGAGCTACGTACAGAAGCACAAAGACGTAATATACAAGAAACAGAAGACTTAAGAGAAGTTATAGTTGAGAAGATTGTAGAAATCTATCATCAAGAGGACGATTATTCTGAAGCAATGAATATTGAAGATGGACGTTTAAATGTCATACTGATGGTTGGTGTGAATGGTGTCGGCAAAACAACAACAATTGGTAAATTAGCTTATCGTTATCAACAAGAAGGTAAAAAAGTAATGTTAGCCGCTGGTGATACCTTCAGAGCTGGAGCAATTCAACAATTAAACGTCTGGGGAGAACGTGTTGGTGTTGAAGTTGTGAGTCAAAACGAAGGTTCTGACCCTGCAGCAGTAGTATATGATGCGATTAATGCCGCAAAAAATAAAGGCGTAGATATTTTAATTTGTGATACTGCAGGACGCTTGCAAAATAAATCTAATTTAATGCAAGAGTTAGATAAAATGAAACGTGTGATTAATCGTGCAATACCTGATGCCCCCCATGAAGCTTTATTATGCTTGGATGCAACAACTGGTCAAAATGCACTTTCACAAGCACGTTCATTTAAGGAAGTTACAAATGTCTCAGGTATAGTTTTAACTAAATTAGACGGTACTGCTAAAGGGGGTATTGTATTAGCAATTCGAAATGAGTTACACATTCCAGTTAAATATGTTGGTTTAGGCGAAAAAATGGATGACTTACAACCGTTTAATCCTGAAAGCTATGTATATGGATTATTTGCTGATATGATAGAACAAAATGAAGATATTCCTGAAGAAATCTCTAGAAATTCATCCGTTGAATCTGAAGAAGGTAACTAAAATGGGACAAAATGATTTAGTTAAAACATTGCGTATGAATTATCTATTTGATTTTTATCAAAGTTTGCTTACAAATAAACAGAAAAATTATCTCGAATTATTTTATTTACAAGATTATTCTTTAAGTGAAATTGCTGATACATTTGAAGTGAGTAGACAAGCAGTTTATGATAATATAAGAAGAACTGGCGATTTAGTAGAAGATTATGAATCGAAATTACGACTATACCAAAGATTCGAGAAACGTCGTGAATTATATAACTTAATGAAACAATCACTTAATCAACCTGAGTTGCTTAAACAATATATCACTCAATTAGAAGAATTAGAGTAGTGATCATTATAATAAAGGAGGGCAAACGTTATGGCATTTGAAGGATTATCCGATCGCTTACAAGCCACGATGCAAAAAATGCGTGGTAAAGGAAAAGTAACAGAAGCAGATATTAAAACGATGATGCGTGAAGTGAGATTAGCGTTATTGGAAGCCGATGTTAACTTCAAAGTTGTTAAGGAATTTGTTAAGACTGTTTCAGAACGAGCGCTAGGTTCTGATGTCATGCAATCTTTAACACCTGGCCAACAGGTTATTAAAATCGTACAAGAAGAACTTACTAGTTTAATGGGTGGAGAAAATACTTCCATTAAGATGGCAAACAAACCACCAACTGTTGTCATGATGGTCGGCTTACAAGGTGCAGGTAAAACGACGACAGCAGGTAAGTTGGCATTATTAATGCGTAAAAAATATAACAAAAAACCTTTACTTGTGGCAGGAGATATTTATCGTCCAGCTGCTATTGATCAATTACAAACAGTAGGTAAACAAATTGATATCCCTGTGTATAGTGAAGGTGATCAAGTATCACCACAACAAATTGTTGAAAATGCTTTAAAACATGCTAAAGAAGAACATCTAGATTTCGTTATCATTGATACAGCTGGTCGTTTACACATTGATGAAGCACTTATGAATGAGCTTCAAGAAGTTAAAGAAATCTCTAAACCAGACGAAATTATGCTTGTTGTTGATGCAATGACAGGTCAAGATGCTGTGAATGTGGCACAATCATTTGATGAACAATTAGATGTTTCAGGTGTAACATTGACTAAATTAGATGGTGATACACGCGGTGGTGCAGCACTTTCAATCCGTTCCGTTACCCAAAAACCTATTAAATTTGTAGGTATGAGTGAGAAATTGGATGGTTTAGAATTATTCCATCCTGAACGAATGGCCTCACGTATTTTAGGTATGGGTGATGTTTTAAGCCTCATTGAAAAAGCGCAACAAGATGTAGATCAAGAAAAGGCTAAAGATTTAGAGAAGAAGATGAGAGAGTCATCATTTACATTAGATGATTTCTTAGAACAGTTAGATCAAGTTAAGAATTTAGGTCCTTTAGATGACATTATGAAAATGATTCCTGGTATGAATAAAATGAAAGGTTTAGATAAGCTTAATATGAGTGATAAACAAATTGATCATATTAAAGCGATTATACAATCTATGACACCTAAGGAACGTTCAAACCCTGAAACATTAAATGTATCACGTAAAAAACGTATTGCAAAAGGATCCGGCCGATCTTTACAAGAAGTTAATCGATTAATGAAACAATTTAATGATATGAAGAAAATGATGAAACAATTTACTGGTGGCGGTAAAGGTAAAAAAGCTAAACGAAACCAAATGCAAAATATGTTAAAGGGTATGAACTTACCATTTTAATTTATAAAATCAAGCATTGAAACTCGAGAGTGTCTTCGGTGCTTGATTTTTTTGAACCTTTATAAGGATTATTAACAAAATTAATAGAAACGCATGAGCTAAAGCGCATGCATAACCAAAAGTACGATTTACTTCGTAAAAGAGTAGTGGAACGCCTGAGCTAAAGCACATGCATAACCAAAAGTACGATTTACTTCGTAAATCTACTTTTGGTAAAGAAAAAAGTCTTTACAAAAATTTGTGTAACTGTTATTATTTATTCTTGTAGAAAATAAAAATAATAAACACATAAAGGAGAGTAATTTAAATGGCAGTTAAAATTCGTTTAACTCGTTTAGGTTCTAAAAGAAACCCATTCTATCGTATCGTAGTTGCAGATGCACGTTCACCACGTGATGGTCGTATCATTGAGCAATTAGGTACTTACAATCCAGCACACGTTAATGCACCAGAAGTTAAAATCGACGAAGAATTAGCTTTAAAATGGTTACACGACGGTGCTAAACCAACTGATACAGTTCACAATATCTTATCTAGAGAAGGTATTTTGAAAAAATTTGATGAACAAAAGAATGCTAAATAATTAGCTTATGTTTTTTTGGGACGCCATTATGGCGTCCTTTTTTAATCATATTTATTTGTTACATACATACGTGTTAATATATATTTGATTCAGTTTAATAAACTTTAATTAGAAGGAGGGTCATACATGGAGGTAGAGGTTGGACAAATAGTCAATACCCATGGTATTAAAGGGGAAGTAAAGGTGAAATCCAATTCTGATTTTACTGAAACACGATTTCAACCTGGTGAACAATTACTTGTAAAACATAATAATACTGAAATTGTTTATACGGTCGCTTCTTATCGTATACATAAAGGATTTCACATGTTAAGGTTTGAAGGAATCAACAATATAAATGAAATTGAACATTTGAAAGGTGATTATATTTATCAAGAACGTGATCACCAAGATATAGAATTAGGAGAACATGAATACTATTATTCGGATATTATTGGTTGTACAGTATTTAAAGATGATGATACGCCAATTGGTCGGGTGATTAATATTTTTGAAACAGGTGCTAATGACGTTTGGGTTGTTAAAGGTGAAAAAGAGTATCTCATTCCTTATATTGAAGATGTTGTGAAAGATATTGATATAGAAACTAAAACGATTAAAATTACACCGATGGAAGGATTGTTAGATTAATGAAGATAGATTATTTAACGCTATTTCCTGAAATGTTTGAAGGTGTTTTAAACCATTCAATATTAAAACGTGCGCAAGATAAGGGAATCATTAATGTTAATACTATCAATTTCCGAGATTATTCTATTAATAAGCATAATCAAGTTGATGATTACCCATTTGGTGGTGGCCAAGGTATGGTATTAAAGCCTGAACCTGTTTTTAATGCTATGGAAGACATAAATCATAATGAACATACTCGAGTGATACTTATGTGTCCACAAGGTCGTCCCTTTACTCAAGAGATTGCACAAGAATTAAGTGAAGCAAAACATATAGTCTTTATTTGTGGACACTATGAAGGATATGATGAGCGCATACGTAAGCATCTTGTAACTGATGAAATATCAATGGGGGATTATGTCCTAACTGGTGGAGAGTTACCAGCAATGACGATGACCGATGCAATAGTGAGGCTTATTCCAGGCGTCTTAGGTAATCAAGCATCACATCAAGATGATTCATTTTCAGATGGATTGTTAGAATTTCCTCAGTATACACGTCCTCGTGAATATAAAAATATGAGTGTTCCTGAAGTATTATTATCTGGCAATCATGCGCACATTGATCAGTGGAGACATGAACAAAAACTCATTCGTACTTATGAAAAGCGACCAGATTTATTAGAACAATATCCATTAACTGAAAAAGATAGAGAAATTTTAGAAACCTATAAAAAGAAATTGAAAAATGATTAACGTTATGCTATTATAATTCAAGTGTGAAAAAACACTAATAATCACTATGATCCGCTGCTATACTTTTGTCTAGGCAAGAACATAGGTTGAAGGAGAGAATTTATAATGAGTAATCATAAGTTAATCGAAGCAGTAACTAAATCACAATTACGTACTGATTTACCTACTTTCCGTTCAGGAGACACTTTACGTGTACACGTAAGAATCGTTGAAGGTTCTCGCGAACGTATCCAAGTTTTCGAAGGTGTTGTAATTAAACGCCGTGGTGGAGGAATTTCAGAAACTTTCACAGTTCGTAAAATTTCTTCTGGTGTAGGTGTGGAAAGAACTTTCCCATTACACACGCCTAAAATCGAAAAAATTGAAGTTAAACGTCGTGGTAAAGTACGTCGTGCTAAATTATATTACTTACGTAGTTTACGTGGTAAAGCTGCTAGAATTCAAGAAATTCGCTAATCAGTATATTCGACAATTTATAAAAGGCCAGTCTATAAGCACTATAGTTGCCAATTTCAACTTATTGCTTAAGATTTGCCATAATGAAAAAAGCTTTCAAACTTCTGTTTTACCAGAGTTTGAAAGCTTTTTTATTTTATCTTAAATTAAACTGCTGTCCTAATTATTGAAGATATGAATCAGAATTCATATTGGTTGTATATTTTACACCGAATACTAAATAAAATTTTCTATGATTAAGCCTAAAATTTTGATGAAAACTATGAAAGTGCTATTTTCTAATTCAGTCAATAACTAACTTTACATTAAGTAAGTCTTGAACATAGGTTTAAGTTCGACACCGACAATTGATGTTAAAAACAAAGCACTAAAATGTTTAGATCTTTGTTTTAACTTTGTAAATAAAATCGAAAAAATTGATAGTTTTCTATCAATTAAAAATCATCATAATGAACTATGAGTTAATTTAAAGCAATCTTAAATACTTCTAATTTAAAATATTGAGTTATTTAAATCATTAATAACTAATTTATTTTCTTTTTACGTAATGAGTGAAAAGAATGCTTAAAATGATCCCAATGCAACTGACAGTGATTAATAAATAAAAATAAGGAGGGGTATAACTTAATTTTATCTTTGTTTGTCCCTCTTTTACAGGAATAGTAGTCATAATACCGTTTCCTTGTTGAACCTTTAGAGGCTTTCCATTTGCCATTGCATGCATTCCTTTAGCATATACCATTGGCAAGACAAGATAACCATGTTCTTTTTTCTTTTTAATAATTGTGAAACCATTTCTTTCTTTTTTTACTTTAACTGGTTGGAGCTGTTGAGAAGCTTTTTTTAATGTTTGATAGTTTTCACCATAAATTCCTTTTACTTTAAAACGATAAACTCCTTTTGACATCTTAATGTTAAGTTGATTTGAAGCTTTAGCACGCATCGTCACTGGCGAAACAAAACGACGGTATTTGTATGACAAACGGTTTCTTTCTTGCGAATATTCATTAACCCCTACTTTATGCTCTTTGTCAGGAGACAGTAATTCAACATCCATTTCAATATACATATCTTTATAATTTTTAACTATATTGCGAGGTAAATTGAGGGTGACGCCACCATTGTGCTGTTTAACTTTTAAATGTTTACTATCAATCCAATTCGCATGATTTAAGTTTTGTTTTGCATTAGAAAGTAAATTAGGATTAGGTTTAAAATCAGTATTGGCTTGGGATTTATGATTCAATACGACACCTTTAAGCATAGCTTGCTCTCTATCAAGGGGAGATTTTAGTTTTCTTGCATCATAAATTTTATTAGTAATGTGTGCACTAGGATAATTTATTGTATTAACAGAGTGAATCCATTGATCTTTTTTATCAGTTATAAGTTCTTTCTTTTTAAAACCATAAGGCATATTTAAATCATCAGGATGTCGTAATCGATCTTGAACATCCCAAAGAGACATTAAGTTTGCACGATTATTTAAATATCGATAAGTACTATTTTTATCTACAGGCATATTAATTTGTAACGTCTGGTCATAGTATTTCAATATATCTCCATCGAAAATACTGGAATACAATGATGTGCCGTTGTAGTGATATATCAAAGGTGAGTTTAATGCATAGTATGAAAAATAATCTAATCTTTTCAATGGATCTGTAGAGCTTTGATGCATATACTTAATTTTTTTATTTAGGACAGGGCTTCTATAGCTCGAATCATTAATTGTTTTGATAGTCGTTTGATAAGGTTCGATAGTAATTTTTCTGGAATCATTAGTCATTAAGACTTGTTGAGCTAAAAATAAGACAACGAGTAATACCATCATTGAGGTACGTGTTAACAACGATTTATATTTAATAAATATAAATAACACTATGATTAAAATCAATGCAACAAACATCCACTTTACTGATCTTTCCGACAGTGCGATAAATATGAAACCGTATATGAATACTGGTATAGCAACAAAGGTGTATTCTTTAATTGATATTTCACTTAAATGTTGTATGAACAATGCAATTAATACACTTGTTGATAATGCTAAAAAGTAAACCCAACGTCTTTGGGGTAATGAAAAACCATTAAATGCACTGTCAAACCATTGAGAAAAGGAACCGATAAGTAAAATCCAAGTTGCAATTGCGAACAATTTATAATAATAGTGTTGATATAATTTAAAACAAAATAATGCAATGATAGCAATAAAAGAAATTGTAATGTAAAAACCATCAGCAAAAATATTATAATTGGTTTCAAATAAATTTGTGAAAAAAGTAATTTTGAAATTAGGATTTTGCGCTCGGTCATTATCTAAAAAGGAAGATATACCAGTATATAGTCCATAAATACTTACTAATACACTTAACAAAGTGGCACATACGAGTATGTATAATTTCTGCCAACGATTCACAATATCTTTCTCATGAGGAATAGCGAATCGATAAATAAAATAGAAACCTATGACAATTGCTTCATAGTAACTAAAATAAAAGTTTGAGAATAATGTATAAGCAATCGCGAAAATAAACCAACCTATTTTACGTTCTTTAAAGAATCTTTCTATAGCCCAAAGTGACATAGGTAACATAATTAAAAGATTACCGTAAAAAGACCAAGTAAAATTATAATATGTAACAACAGTAGACATACCATATAAAATAGTTGCGATAAACATTGGTGCGGGTTTAAGTCGCAAATAACTAAATAAATAAAATGAAAAAATAAATGTGATTACAGTGCGCACATATGCCATGATTAATTGGTTTATTGGCCAAAAGCTGATGTCATGAGGATTCACATTGATAGTTTGTTCTAATATCCATATCATGGAGAAGTTGATCCACATCAATGGAGATAGTGAATAATAATATGCCAGTGATTTAACATAGTCGCCTCCCAATCCAAATGAAGCATCATAAAATCCTTTTAATGATGTGAAGTGTTCATAAAGGTACATTTGAAAAGGCATCATTTGTCTGAAGCCATCTCCACTACCACTAAATACTATACCTTTAGTTATAAATTGATAGAGAAAAGGGCCATATAGAATAAATGACAATATACAACTAACTAAAACGATTAGTGTAAAACGTTTAATAGGTTTATTCCATATATTTTTAATCATGGCGAATCCTCATCTTTCTTTTCCTTATATTCTTTAATCTAATGAATACAATACTCACCACTATACTAAATATTGAGATAGAAAACATCGTTTTTAGAAAAGGTGGTCGATATTGAATCGTAATTGTTTTATCATTTTTATTAACTGGGACACCTGTCATCATATAATTCACCTTTTTGATATTGCTTTGTCGGTCATCCACGTATGCACGCATACCTTTACGATATGGAATATTAATGACTGCAAGTCCTTTAGAATGGTGATCTAAGTTAACTTTTACCCCGTTTTTTATATCTTTATAACGCATATTAAAGTTAGCATGATGGTGTGCTTGTTTTAGCGTATCATAATTTTCACCGTTTAATTCTAACAGTTCCAAATTGAACTTACCTTTCGGTGATAGTTGAATCGTAATATCACCATTTTTGTCTGGTAAACTTCGATAAAGCACTTTGCTTATTCCCGTGCGATATATAGAATCATTGTATAGACGATGATTATGATATTGATTGATGCTCACAGTGTAATTACTGTCAGGATCGCCTCGTTTAATATTCATAGTGAGATAAAAATCTTTGTATTTGTCTCTTATATTCTTAGGTAAATGTAATTTGATTATTCCGCTCTCTTTATTAACGGTTAGTTCATTGTTTGAATATCGTGTTATATTTTGTGTTGATACACGTGTTTGGTCTAACAAATTTTTAACTTTTGAGTGATATGCTGTACCTTTTGATGTCACAATAGCACCATTAATCATTGCATGCTCTCTATCTATAGGTTTTTTTAAACTTTTATGATTATAAATGTTTTGTGTTACTTTTACACTTGGTAGTGGAAGTTGATTTTTATAAATAATATATTGTCCACGTGACTTAACTTTCTTAAAATAAGATGGAATAAAATTTTGATAATCTTTCATCATTAAATATTTTACTGAAAACAGACTCTCGATATTTTGCCGAGCATTAGTAGACTGGTATCGACTGACAGATTCTTCAGCTAAATTAATTTTTAAGGCATCATAATAGAAATCGAGAATGTTGTGATGAAATATACTAGAGTAAATACTAAGTCCTTTAAAATTTTGATACATAGGGGTATTATCTTGTTCATCGACACGCCAATTTATTCGTTGATCGTCATTCTTAGTTTGGTTCATTTCTTTTACTAACGATCTTTGTATAGCCGAGTTATAGAAACTTGAATTAATGTATCGCTTGTTCGCACGATTGATATGATCTTGAAAGAAAATTTGATTTTTTATGAATACGAAAGTAATCATAAGACTGAGAGCAGCGATTGAAATACTATAAAGGTAAGTAAGATAATAACGTACTTTTTTCTCTTTTATTAATAAAATTAATAGTCCAATCACTGACACTACTGGAACTAAAGAGAGCCAAGGTAAAAAAGTATTGTAGCTAATTGAACTTATGTAGATGACACTTTGAGCTATCAGATTAGTATAAATATAAGTCTTTGGTCGAATTGTTTTAAAATATTTTACAAATAACCCAATTAAAATTGAACTATTAAAAGCTAAGATAAAATGCCATCGTTTTTGAGGTGCTGAAAACCCATTAAATAGTTGGTCAACAAATGGGAGAAATGCAAAAATAATTGTTGCCAATAATAACAATGCAAATAATTTATAATAAAAATGTTTGTATAATTTGATTGTCAAAAGAGCTTGAATAGATAAAAATATCACAACAATCAAGTAATTATCGAAAAATATATTGGTATCTTTATTTAAATGTTCAATCCAATTCACTTGTCCTGTAAATGATTGTCGACGATTATTAAGAAAACTTTGAACACCATGAAAGAACACAAACATACTATTTCCTAAAGCGAGCAGAGCACTACATATAATTGTAAGAGAAGCTTGCCAACGAGTTAAACTATCTTTAGGATGTCTGTAAATAATTCTAATCAGGGTATAACCTATACCAATAATGAGGAAATAATATGCAAAATAAAAGTTATTAATTAGAATTAGACTTACAGTTAGTATAAATAAACCTGCTTTAAAATCCCTTAATAAACGTTCAATCCCTAATAATAAGAGTGGTAACCAAATGAAAGTATCACTAAAGAATGGCCAGTAAATTGTAAATCTAAAGTACAAAGGTGACATAACAAAGATAAATGAAATCAATAAACTGATTATTTTATTTTTAGAAATATAATAACTAAATAAATAAGTGCAAAACAGAGCAATAGTTGATTTAATAATTGAAACAATTAGTGCGTTGTACATCCAAAGAAGAATTTGATTTGTGTTCAATGAAAAGAATATTTCACATAATTTGATGATAGGGACATTTAAAATAAATATTAAATTTGTTGAAAAATAATAACTTAAGTCAGTGAAAAAATCTCCGCCAAGACCCAAATGTGTTGAATAAAATAAGTTCCCTTGAGTCCATTGATGATAAAGATACATTTGAATAGGAATCATCTGTTCCATACCATCATTTGGGCCAGTTGAAAGAACACCATCATGATGGAAGCGAAAAATAATATAACTATGACCAATTAATGATAATGTAATTAATAATATAATGAAACATGCTTTTCTTCTCATTTACTTCTCCTAAAATGCATCATATTGACCTAAAAATTTTGTTAGCTTAGTCAAATTGTAGGTTATTATGGCAATGAATGAAAGTATTAGTGGCATTATTTAAATCTATTTACATTAAATTTAATGTTATTTAATAAAGTTAATTGATTTTAATAGTTTTGAATAAGTTTACAAATAGTCATCGTAGATTTTTTATGAATAGAAAAATGATTTTTATACTAAATGATGCACGTGTTAAACTTAAAGTGGTTGGGTTAGCTATTATAAAGTATAATTATGAAGTTATAGATAAAAGTTTAAGAAAATAATAAGAATAGGATGATGACTCATGGCGATACAATGGTATCCAGGTCATATGGCTAAAGCCAAAAGACAAGTTAGTGAACAACTGAAAAAGGTAGATGTAGTTTTTGAACTCGTCGATGCACGTATTCCATACAGTTCGAGAAACCCTATGATTGATGATGTCATTAAACAAAAACCTCGAGTAGTAATTTTAAATAAAAAAGATATGACGAATTTAAAAGAATTAGAAAAATGGGAAATTTATTTTAAAAATGAAGGTTTCTATCCGGTAGCTGTAGATGCAAAACATGGCAAGAATCTTAAAAATGTTGAAGTTGAAGCTATAAAAGCAACTCAAGAAAAATTTGATCGTGAAAAAGCCAAAGGTTTAAAACCTAGAGCGATAAGAGCTATGATTGTAGGCATTCCTAATGTAGGAAAATCAACACTTATCAATAAGTTAGCAAAACGTAGTATCGCCGAAACTGGAAATAAACCAGGAGTAACAAAACAGCAACAATGGATTAAAGTTGGAAAGTCTCTTCAATTACTAGATACACCAGGTATTTTATGGCCTAAATTCGAAGATGAAGAGGTCGGTAAAAAATTAAGTTTAACTGGTGCAATTAAGGATAGTATCGTTCATTTAGATGAGGTAGCTATTTATGGTTTGAATTTTATGATTAAACATGATGTTTCAGCTTTAAAGAGACATTATAATATTGATACACATGAAGACGCTGAGATACTCGATTGGTTTGATGCAATTGGAAGAAGAAGGGGATTGTTACAAAAAGGAAATGAAGTAGATTATGAATCTGTCATTGAGTTGATCATCAATGATATGAGAAATGCAAAAATTGGAACTTATTGTTTTGATATTTTAAAAGAAATGAAGAGTGAATGATAGTATGTCTCTAACAATTAAAGAAATCAAAGAAAAACTATCTCGAATTGAAACGTTGGAAGAGTTACATAAACATGAAGCAAATAATGATTCACGTAAAGGTGTTATAAATGCGATTAAGTCTAGGGAAAAAAATATTCTTAAGCAACAAGCATTAGAAGAGCACTATTTATCCATGAATCAATACGAAAACAACATTATGTCCTCTAACAGGGATGCATTAATTTGTGGAATTGATGAGGTAGGGCGTGGGCCCTTGGCTGGACCAGTTGTGGCTTGTGCAGTTATTTTAGAGAAGAATCATCATTATATTGGTTTAGATGACTCTAAAAAAGTGTCTCCCAAAAATAGAGCACGACTTAATCAAAATTTAAAAGAAAATGTCTATCAATATGCATATGGCATAGCGTCCTCAGTTGAAATAGATGAATTGAACATTTATCGGGCAACTCAATTAGCTATGCTACGTGCTATAAATCAATTAGATGTTACACCGACGCATTTATTAATAGACGCAATGACACTAGATATTGATATTCCACAAACCTCAATTATTAAAGGTGATGCTAAAAGTGTGTCTATCGCAGCAGCAAGTATCATGGCTAAAGAATACCGTGATCAATATATGAGACAACTATCTAAACAGTTTCCAGAATATGGTTTTGATAAAAATGCAGGTTATGGAACTAAGCAACATTTAAAGGCTATTGATCAAGTGGGCATAATCAATGAACATCGTCAATCATTTGAACCAATTAAATCAATGATGAAATAATTTGAATTTTGCTTAAATTGCAATAAATACTGGCAATCAGTTTACAATAGCGCTTACATTTTTTATAATTAAAGGGCAACTTAACCTAAGAAACAGGAGGATGGAAGATGAATATCCACGAGTATCAAGGGAAAGAAATATTTCGTTCAATGGGCGTTGCAGTTCCAGAGGGACGAGTAGCATTTACTGCTGAAGAAGCAGTGGAAAAAGCGAAAGAATTAAATTCAGACGTATATGTGGTTAAAGCGCAAATTCACGCTGGGGGTAGAGGTAAAGCAGGCGGCGTGAAAATTGCTAAATCATTATCTGAAGTCGAAACGTACGCAAATGAACTGCTAGGTAAACAATTGGTCACACATCAAACTGGGCCAGAGGGCAAAGAGGTCAAACGTTTATATATCGAAGAAGGATGCGATATCCAAAAAGAATATTATGTTGGTTTTGTTATTGATCGTGCTACTGATAAAGTGACTTTGATGGCATCAGAAGAAGGTGGAACTGAAATTGAAGAGGTTGCAGCTCAAACACCTGAAAAGATTTTCAAAGAAACAATTGATCCAGTAGTAGGATTATCACCTTACCAAGCGCGACGTATCGCTTTTAATATTAACATTCCAAAAGAATCAGTTGGAAAAGCAACTAAATTTTTATTAGCACTATATAATGTCTTTATCGAAAAAGATTGTTCTATTGTTGAAATTAACCCACTTGTTACAACTGGAGACGGTCAGGTATTGGCTTTAGATGCTAAATTAAACTTTGATGATAATGCATTATTTAGACATAAAGATATTTTAGAATTACGAGATTTAGAAGAAGAAGATCCTAAGGAAATAGAAGCTTCTAAATATGATTTATCATACATCGCTTTAGATGGAGATATTGGTTGTATGGTTAATGGCGCAGGTTTAGCCATGGCAACAATGGATACAATTAATCATTTTGGTGGAAATCCAGCCAACTTCTTAGATGTAGGTGGCGGTGCTACAAAAGAAAAGGTAACTGAAGCATTTAAAATTATTTTAGGTGATGACAATGTTAAAGGTATCTTTGTAAATATTTTTGGTGGAATTATGAAATGTGATGTTATTGCCGAAGGTATTGTAGCAGCGGTTAAAGAAGTTGAACTAACATTACCATTAGTTGTTCGTTTAGAAGGAACTAATGTCGAACGTGGTAAAGCAATATTAAACGAATCAGGTTTAGCTATTGAGCCAGCAGCAACTATGGCTGAAGGTGCTCAAAAAATTGTGAAACTTGTTAAAGAAGCATAAGGAAAGGATGGGAGCACTAAGATGAGTGTATTTATTGATAAAAATACGAAAGTAATGGTACAAGGTATCACAGGGTCTACTGCCCTTTTCCATACAAAACAAATGCTTGATTATGGGACACAAATTGTTGCAGGGGTAACACCTGGTAAAGGTGGACAAGTTGTAGAAGGTGTTCCAGTATATAACACTGTTGAAGAAGCTAAAAATGAAACAGGAGCTAATGTATCTGTTGTATACGTACCAGCACCATTCGCTGCTGATTCAATTATTGAAGCAGCTGATGCCGATTTAGACATGGTTATTTGTATTACTGAACATATACCTGTTGTTGATATGGTTAAAGTAAAAAGATATTTACAAGGTCGTAAAACACGTTTAGTAGGACCAAACTGTCCTGGTGTGATAACTGCCGACGAGTGTAAAATCGGTATTATGCCGGGATATATCCATAAAAAAGGCCATGTCGGTGTCGTGTCTCGTTCTGGTACATTAACGTATGAGGCAGTGCATCAATTAACTGAAGAAGGTATCGGTCAAACAACTGCTGTAGGTATCGGCGGTGATCCAGTAAATGGGACTAACTTTATTGATGTTTTAAAGGCGTTCAATGAAGATTCTGAAACTAAAGCCGTTGTAATGATTGGAGAAATTGGTGGTACCGCAGAAGAAGAAGCGGCACAATGGATTAAAGAAAATATGAACAAACCTGTAGTAGGTTTTATCGGCGGTCAGACAGCACCTCCAGGTAAACGTATGGGTCATGCTGGAGCTATTATTTCAGGAGGTAAGGGTACAGCATCTGAAAAGATTAAAACATTAAACGATTGTGGTGTTGAAACTGCAGATACACCTTCTGAAATAGGAACAACCCTTATTGATGCAGCTAAAAAAGCAGGCATTTATGAAGAGTTATTAACTATTAAAAAATAATATATATTAGTATTGATTTCAACGAACCTTGAACATTAAACCTTTGTTCAGGTTCGTTGTTTTTTGTATAAAGAACACCATACACTATGCGTATGATTCACAAAAGTTTAGCTTTATCTAAAAAAAGCATCTCTACATGCTAGAATATACATCGGTCAGCCAACCAAAATATTCAACACGAAGAGATGCTTTTTAATGTCATCCGACACAAACAGTTTAGCACATACATAATGAAATTGTAAGTAGCACATTGTTTTTGAGCCCAGATATAGCAGGCTAGTGATATATGGAAAAGAAATAAGGTATAGGAAATCCCTTGTGTCAATGATGTGAGTGGAAAATTGTAAAATAATTGAAGCAAAGGTATATACATATGTTGGTAAGTATTCCATCCCATATAGGTGTATCATCATTTGTTGAATACTTAAATAGAAGAATAGTTTAATTTTTGATAGATATTTCAATTGAAAATATAAATATGAGAACAGAATGGTAACGGAAAATCTTAGTGCAGAGAATTTGGTGAGGAACCAGGTAGGTTGATTTAAATAAAAATCAAAATAATGGATTAAGTATTAGCATAATTTTATTTATAAAAAATTAGTTATCTTTTTTTGATACGTTGATTTATATATAATAGTAGAAACATGAAATTCGACAATTTTACAATACACTATGACACATTAAACCTTTGTCATTAAATTACTCCTTACAAATACATGATATTTAAAAAATAAATGTCTTTAAACAGTAAACTAAAATATTTGAATTTGAAGGTATAATAAGGACAAAGGAGTAATGATAATTGATACAACATACGATGTTAAAACTATATTGGGCAAATTTCACTACGGCACAACTTCATCATCTTACAAGTACATATCCTGACTTTCTATCAGAAAACGTATTTCATCAACATGACATGATAAAAAGGTGGCTTACAGAGCGTAATTCTGAAAGGCTATGGAACAAATATGAACGTTTCAAAGAATTAAAGCTGATGGACATTATTAAAGAAATGAAAAAAGCAAATGTTAGTTTTACAACATACTTTGATGATAACTACCCTTCTCTTTGCAAAGAAATGTATGATTATCCTTATGTGATATTCTACAAAGGAAATCCACAGTTCTTTAATCATTCTCACTCTTTAGCTGTAATTGGCTCACGTAATGCCACACAATATACAAGTCAATCTTTAAACTATCTTTTTCCTTCATTTAGACAATTAAATATGGCGATTGTTTCTGGATTAGCGCGCGGTGCAGATAGTGTAGCACATCAAACCGCACTTAAATACCTATTACCAACTATTGGCGTACTTGGATTTGGCCATTGTTATCATTATCCTAAAGCAACCTTAAATTTAAGAACTAAAGTTGAAAGGAATGGCTTAGTGATAAGTGAATATCCACCATTTTCTCCTATAAGTAAGCATAAATTTCCTGAAAGAAACAGGCTTATAAGTGGTCTGTCCAGAGGGGTACTTATAACTGAGGCTGAAGAAAGAAGTGGTAGTCAAATCACTATCGATTGTGCTTTAGAGCAAAATAGAAATGTTTATGTTCTACCTGGTTCAATGTTCAACAAAATGACTAAAGGTAATTTAAGAAGGATAAATGAAGGTGCTCAAGTTGTTATAGATGAAAGTAGTATATTATATGATTATCTATTTTAGTAAATGATAGATTTACTTTCTGAATTAATTATTTATATCCTTTAATTTAGTTAAAGTTTAATGAATCAAAAATAATAACAATTCTTACAAAATTGGAAATTAAAAATTAAAACGTTGACAAATACAAAATTAACCGTTTATCATTTATCTTTAGTAATTCAATTTGCAAGGGGGAATAAACTTTGGCAGATAATTTAGTCATTGTTGAATCGCCTGCAAAAGCTAAAACCATTGAAAAATATTTAGGCAAAAGATATAAAGTTATTGCTTCAATGGGACATGTTCGTGACTTACCAAGAAGTCAAATGGGTGTCGACACTGAAGATAACTATGAACCAAAATATATTACAATTCGTGGCAAAGGTCCTGTAGTTAAAGATTTAAAAAAACATGCGAAAAAAGCAAAAAAAATATTTTTAGCTAGTGACCCTGACCGTGAAGGTGAAGCGATTGCTTGGCATTTATCAAAAATTTTAGAATTAGAAGATAGCAAAGAAAATAGAGTAGTATTTAATGAAATTACAAAAGATGCTGTTAAAGATAGTTTTAAGCATCCTCGTGGTATTGAAATGGATTTAGTTGACGCGCAACAAGCACGTCGTATTTTAGATAGACTCGTTGGTTATAATATTTCTCCAGTATTATGGAAGAAAGTTAAAAAAGGGCTGTCTGCTGGGAGAGTTCAGTCAGTTGCTTTACGTTTAGTCATTGATCGTGAAAATGAAATTCGTAATTTTAAACCTGAAGAGTATTGGTCCATTGAAGGTGAATTTAGATACAAGAAATCTAAATTTACAGCTAAATTTCTACACTATAAAAATAAACCTTATAAGCTAAACAACAAAGACGATGTTCAAAGGATTACTGAAGCATTAAATGGTGATCAATTTGAAATCACAAATGTGAATCGTAAAGAAAAAACACGTTATCCTGCTCATCCATTTACTACATCAACCTTACAACAAGAAGCTGCACGTAAACTAAATTTTAAAGCACGCAAGACAATGATGTTAGCACAACAATTATACGAAGGTATTGACTTAAAGCGTCAAGGTACAGTAGGTTTAATTACGTATATGCGTACCGATTCTACTCGTATCTCAACTTCTGCAAAATCAGAAGCGCAGCAATATATAAATGATAAATATGGTGAACAGTACGTGTCTCAGCGTAAATCATCGGGTAAACAGGGCGATCAAGATGCTCACGAAGCTATTAGACCTACTAGTACAATGCGAACTCCTGATGACATGAAAGCTTTTCTTACTAGAGATCAACACCGTCTATACAAATTAATTTGGGAAAGATTTGTAGCAAGTCAGATGGCTCCAGCTATTTTGGATACAGTAGCTTTAGATGTAACTCAAAACGACATTAAATTTAGAGCTAATGGTCAAACTATTAAATTTAAAGGTTTTATGACACTATATGTAGAAGCAAAAGATGATAAAGAGAATGATAAAGAAAATAAGCTTCCTCAACTAGATAAAGGAGATAAGGTAACTGCGACAAAGATTGAACCGGCACAACACTTTACACAACCTCCTCCTCGTTATACTGAGGCGCGTTTAGTTAAAACGCTTGAGGAACTTAAAATTGGAAGACCTTCAACATATGCTCCAACCATTGATACGATTCAAAAGCGGAACTACGTCAAGTTAGAAAGTAAACGCTTCATCCCAACTGAATTAGGAGAAATTGTTTATGAGCAAGTTAAAGAATACTTCCCAGAAATTATTGATGTAGAATTCACTGTAAACATGGAAACATTACTTGATAAAATTGCCGAAGGTGACATGAATTGGCGTAAAGTAATAGGAGACTTCTACAACAGTTTTAAACAAGATGTTGAACGCGCAGAATCTGAAATGGAAAAGATTGAGATTAAAGACGAGCCAGCTGGTGAAGATTGTGAAGTCTGTGGTTCTCCAATGGTTATTAAAATGGGAAGATATGGTAAGTTTATGGCATGTTCGAACTTTCCAGACTGTCGTAACACCAAAGCAATTGTCAAAACGATTGGTGTCACATGTCCGAAGTGTAATGAAGGAGATGTCGTAGAACGTAAATCAAAGAAAAATAGAATTTTCTATGGTTGTTCTAGATATCCAGAATGTGATTTTATTTCTTGGGATAAACCTGTTGGAAGAGATTGTCCTAAGTGTCATCATTACCTTGTGAACAAGAAAAAAGGTAAAAGTAGTCAAGTTGTGTGCTCCAACTGTGATTATGAAGAAGAAGTTCAAAAATAGATGAGTGATTTTAGGAGGGGCAAAATGACGCAAAAAGTAAACGTTGTAGGAGCTGGTTTAGCTGGCTCTGAAGCTGCATATCAATTAGCTCAACGTGGAATTAAAGTGAATTTAATTGAGATGCGTCCAGTTAAACAGACACCGGCGCACCATACAGATAAATTTGCTGAATTGGTATGTTCAAATTCATTGAGAGGTAATGCACTTACAAATGCTGTTGGTGTTCTTAAAGAGGAAATGAGACATTTAGACTCGTTAATTATCACATCAGCAGATAAAGCACGTGTGCCAGCGGGTGGTGCTTTAGCAGTGGATAGACATGATTTTGCTGGCTATATTACAGATACCTTAAGAAACCACCCTAACATCACTGTATTAAATGAAGAAGTTAATCATATACCAGAAGGTTATACGATTATTGCAACTGGCCCTCTAACTACTGAGCATTTAGCTCAAGAAATTGTTGATATTACTGGTAAAGATCAATTGTATTTTTACGATGCTGCCGCACCAATAATAGAAAAAGATTCAATTAATATGGATAAAGTATATTTGAAATCACGTTATGATAAAGGTGAAGCAGCGTATCTTAATTGTCCTATGACTGAAGAAGAGTTTAACCGGTTTTATGATGCAGTATTAGAAGCTGAAGTTGCACCAGTCAATGAGTTTGAAAAAGAAAAATATTTTGAAGGGTGTATGCCTTTTGAAGTCATGGCTGAAAGAGGGCGAAAAACTTTGTTATTTGGTCCGATGAAACCTGTTGGACTTGAAGATCCTAAGACTGGGAAACGCCCTTATGCAGTTGTTCAATTAAGACAAGATGATGCAGCTGGAACATTATATAATATTGTTGGCTTTCAAACACATTTAAAATGGGGTGCGCAAAAAGAAGTCATTCGTTTAATTCCAGGATTAGAAAATGTTGATATTGTAAGATATGGTGTGATGCACCGAAATACCTTTATTAATTCACCTGATGTTTTAAACGAAAAATATGAATTAAAAGGACATGATAATTTATATTTTGCTGGACAAATGACTGGCGTTGAAGGTTATGTTGAAAGTGCTGCCAGTGGATTAGTTGCAGGTATTAATCTTGCGCATAAAATTTTAGACAAAGGTGAAGTTATTTTCCCTAGAGAGACAATGATAGGTAGTATGGCTTACTACATATCACATGCCAAAAATGAGAAGAATTTTCAACCTATGAATGCCAATTTTGGTCTTTTACCATCTCTCGAAAAACGTATTAAAGATAAAAAAGAAAGATATGAAACACAAGCCAAAAGAGCGTTAGAGTATTTAGATAATTACAAACAAACGCTGTAAATTACAAATAGGTTAACTAGGTAGTGGGTAACTACCTGGTTTTTTTGTGATGAATATTATTTAAAACTAACTTAAATTAAGTAAGACAAGTGAGTTAGAGAAAATTATGACTAATTTTGGATAAAGTTTGAAATTAATTCTCTAAAGATTTTGAATTGATTATCAAATTATTGTATGCGTTTTTACACATATGCTACAATGCAATATGATGGAGGGGATTGATTTTGGATAAAATCCAAGAAACATTTTTATATATGTTAAAGGTTGAAAGAAACTTTTCAGAGTATACGTTAAAATCTTATCATGATGATTTAGTTCAATTTAACAACTTTTTAGAAAGAGAACATTTACAACTTGAGACTTTTGAATATAAAGATGCTAGAAACTATTTGGCTTTTTTATATTCTAATCAATTAAAAAGAACTACGGTGTCAAGAAAGATATCAACTTTACGTACCTTCTATGAATTTTGGATGACTCAAGATAATTCAATTATTAATCCCTTTGTTCAACTAGTGCATCCTAAAAAAGAGAAGTATTTACCTCAATTCTTTTATGAAGAAGAAATGGAAGCACTTTTTCAAACTGTAGAGCATGATAATAAAAAAGGCATACGAGACAAAGTTATTATTGAATTGTTATATGCAACAGGAATACGTGTGTCTGAATTAATAAATATTAAACTAAAAGATATAGATATGAACTTACCAGGTGTAAAAGTTTTAGGTAAAGGAAATAAGGAAAGGTTTATCCCTTTTGGAGAGTTCTGTAGACAGAGTATAGAAAGATACTTAGAAGAATTCCAACCTAAACAATTAGCCAATCATGATTATTTAATTGTAAATATGAAAGGTGATCCTATCACCGAAAGAGGAGTAAGATATGTACTTAATGATGTCGTTAAAAGAACCGCTGGCGTCAATGACATACATCCTCATAAATTAAGACATACTTTTGCTACACATTTATTAAATCAAGGTGCTGATTTAAGGACTGTACAATCTTTACTTGGTCACGTCAATTTATCGACTACTGGACGTTATACACATGTTTCGAATCAACAACTGAGAAAGGTGTATTTAAACGCACATCCTCGAGCAAAAAAAGGAGAGTAATTTATGGATAATTCTTTACACGCTACAACAATTTATGCTGTACGCCATAATGGTGAAGCAGCTATGGCTGGTGATGGTCAAGTCACATTAGGTCAACAAGTTATTATGAAACAAACTGCTAGAAAAGTAAGACGTTTATACGAAGGAAAAGTATTGGCTGGTTTTGCAGGTAGTGTTGCTGACGCCTTCACACTTTTCGAAAAATTTGAGACAAAGCTTCAGCAATTTAGTGGTAATTTAGAGCGCGCAGCTGTTGAACTAGCACAAGAATGGCGTGGAGATAAACAATTACGACAATTAGAGGCGATGCTTATCGTAATGAATAAAGATGCCATACTTATTGTTAGTGGTACAGGTGAGGTTATTGCACCTGATGATGATTTAATTGCCATTGGGTCAGGTGGTAACTATGCACTTAGCGCAGGTCGAGCACTAAAAAGACATGCAGCACAACTTTCTGCTAGTGAAATGGCATACGAAAGTTTAAAAGTTGCAGCTGATATTTGTGTGTTTACAAATGACAATATAATTGTAGAAACGCTATAAAATCGCATTGCTCAAATTAAGGAAATGAATCTCATAAAACAAAGTAGCAATATGGAGGAATGTTAAATATGGATACAAATGGAATTAAATTAACCCCAAAAGACATCGTATCTAAATTGAATGAGTATATTGTAGGACAAAATGACGCAAAACGTAAGGTGGCTATTGCACTAAGAAATCGTTATCGTAGAAGTCTTTTAAAAGAAGAAGAGAAACAAGAGATTGCGCCTAAAAATATTTTAATGATAGGTCCAACGGGAGTTGGTAAAACTGAAATAGCTCGACGCATGGCAAAAATTGTTGGAGCACCATTTATTAAAGTTGAGGCAACTAAATTTACAGAAGTCGGTTACGTCGGAAGAGACGTTGAAAGCATGGTTAGAGATTTAGTTGATGTTGCTGTACGTTTAGTAAAAGACGGGAAAAAGTCATTAGTTAAAGATGAGGCAACTAAGAAAGCAAACGACAAATTAGTTAAATTACTTGTTCCGAGTTTAAAAAAGAAGGCAGCACAAGGTAACAACCCTTTGGAAAATTTATTCGGTGGAGCAATTCCAAACTTCGGTCAAAATCAAGATGAAGAGGAAGAACCGCCAACTGAAGAAATTAAAACCAAACGTTCTGAAATAAAAAAACAACTTGAACAGGGCAAACTTGAAAATGAAAAAGTAAGAATTAAAGTAGAACAAGATCCTGCATCAATGGGTATGTTAGGGACTAATCAAAATCAACAAATTCAAGATATGATGAATCAATTGATGCCCAAGAAAAAAGTCGAAAGAGAAGTTTCGGTTGAAACAGCTAGAAAAATCTTAGCTGATGATTTTGCAGATGAATTAATTGACCAAGAAACTGCGAATCAACAAGCCTTAGAGCTTGCAGAACAAATGGGTATCATATTTATTGATGAAATAGACAAGGTTGCTACTAACAATCAAAATAGCGGTCAAGATGTGTCAAGACAAGGCGTACAACGAGATATTCTTCCTATACTTGAAGGTAGCATGATTCAGACAAAATATGGTACTGTAAATACTGAACATATGCTATTTATAGGTGCTGGTGCATTCCACGTATCAAAACCAAGTGATTTAATTCCTGAATTACAAGGTCGATTTCCAATTAGAGTTGAATTAGAAAGTCTTTCAGTAGAAGATTTCGTGAGAATTCTGACAGAACCAAAATTATCGCTTGTCAAACAATATGAAGCATTGCTTCAAACTGAAGAAGTTACAGTAAATTTCTCAGAAGATGCCATTCAACGATTAGCTGAAATTGCATATCAAGTTAATCAAGATACTGATAATATTGGTGCTCGTAGATTACACACTATTCTAGAAAAAATGCTTGAAGATTTATCATTTGAAGCACCAAGCATGCCGAATGCTGTTGTGGATATTACTCCACAATATGTAGATGACAAATTAAAATCAATCTCAACAAATAAAGATTTAAGTGCATTTATTTTATAAATATATATAGAAGGAGAAAAATTATGAGCTTATTATCTAAAACAAGAGAATTAAACACTTTATTACAAAAACATAAAGGTATTGCAGTAGATTTTAAAGATGTTGCTCAAACAATTAGTAATGTTACAGTTACTAATGTATTTATTGTGTCGAGAAGAGGTAAAATCTTAGGGTCTTGTTTGAATGAATTATTAAAAAGTGAACGCATTAAAGATATGTTAGAAGATCGACATATACCGCGTGAATATACTGAAGAGTTGATGAATGTTAAACAAACAGAATCGAATATCGATATTGATAATGAATTAACTGTATTTCCGCCAGAGAATAGAGAGGTATTTTTAAATAGTAGAACAACTATTTTCCCAATTTTAGGTGGTGGCGAAAGACTTGGTACGCTAGTCTTAGGTCGAGTTCAAGACGACTTCAATGAAAATGACTTAGTATTAGGAGAATATGCAGCCACTGTAATTGGAATGGAAATTTTACGAGAAAAACATAATGAAGTCGAAAAAGAAGCTAGAGATAAAGCTGCTATAACAATGGCAATCAACTCACTTTCATATTCAGAAAAAGAAGCAATTGAACATATATTTGAAGAACTTGGTGGTACAGAAGGTTTACTTATAGCTTCAAAAGTAGCTGACAGAGTGGGCATTACACGATCAGTCATTGTGAATGCTTTACGTAAACTTGAAAGTGCTGGTGTCATAGAATCACGTTCTCTTGGAATGAAAGGGACATTTATTAAAGTAAAAAAAGATAAATTCCTTGATGAACTTGAAAAAAATAAGTAAAAGTTGCACTTGAAATGTTTTATTGAAATATTAGTAAATTAAGAGTAATATGCGAATAATGAATGGACTGATTTTTAACTTTTTCAGAAACCTATTACTTTATATGTTAGTTATCGCACTATACAATGGTTAGAGGAATTAAGAATGTTATTAAATAATCACCATCTTTATTGTTTTTAAAACAGAAATTCAATAATACAATTCATGTTATTGCTTTTATGCATTAAATATGATATATTAATTGACGGCTATAAAGCCAATACACACATAATCAATTTAAATATAGAGGGTGCAAATTAAATATTTGTCTTTATATCAGTTGATTATGGAGGTAAATAACCACTAGGAGGAATTTAAAATGGCAGTAATTTCTATGAAACAATTACTTGAAGCCGGTGTTCACTTCGGTCACCAAACACGCCGTTGGAACCCAAAAATGAAAAAATATATCTTCACTGAAAGAAATGGTATTTATATCATTGATTTACAAAAAACAGTGAAAAAAGTTGAAGAAGCATACAACTTTGTAAAACAAATCTCTGAAGAAGGCGGAAAAGTCTTATTCGTAGGTACAAAAAAACAAGCGCAAGAATCAGTTAAAGCTGAGGCAGAGCGTGCTGGTCAATTCTACGTTAACCAAAGATGGTTAGGTGGGATTTTAACTAACTACAAAACAATCTCAAAACGAATTAAACGTATTTCTGAAATTGAAAAAATGGAAGAAGACGGATTATTTGAAGTATTACCTAAAAAAGAAGTTGTTGAACTTAAAAAAGAATACGACCGTTTAATTAAGTTCTTAGGCGGTATTCGCGATATGAAATCAATGCCTCAAGCATTATTCGTTGTTGATCCTCGTAAAGAGCGCAACGCTATTGCTGAAGCTCGCAAACTAAATATTCCTATCGTAGGTATTGTTGACACTAACTGTGATCCTGATGAAATTGATTACGTTATCCCAGCAAACGATGATGCTATTCGTGCCGTTAAATTATTAACTGGTAAAATGGCTGATGCTGTCTTAGAAGGTCAACAAGGTGTATCTAATGAAGAAGTAGCTGCAGAACAAAACATCAATTTAGATGACAAAGAAGAATCTGAACAAGCAGAAACAACTGAAGAAAACACTTCTGTTGAATCAAACTAAGAGATAGTTTAAATGGGTGATAAGATACTAATGCTTATCACCTTTTTTTAAAAATAAAATTAAATCATATTACTGTAATGGAAATATAACCTAAAATAATGCTAAAATTTAGGTATATCAATAATTACTATTTATATTGGAGGAATAATGAATGGCAATTTCAGCAAAACTTGTTAAAGAATTACGTGAAAAAACTGGCGCAGGAATGATGGATTGTAAAAAAGCGCTAACTGAAACTGATGGTGACATCGATAAAGCGATTGACTACTTACGTGAAAAAGGTATTGCAAAAGCAGCTAAAAAAGCTGACCGTATCGCAGCAGAAGGACTTGTACACGTTGAAGTAAAAGATAATGAAGCTGCAATCGTTGAGATTAATTCAGAAACAGACTTCGTAGCACGTAACGAAGGTTTCCAAGAATTAGTTAAAGAAATTGCTAACCATATTTTAGATAGCAAGGTAGAAACAGTAGACGCTTTGATGGAATCTAAATTATCTAGCGGTAAAACTGTTGATGAAAGAATGAAAGAAGCTATCTCAACAATTGGTGAAAAATTAAGTATCCGTCGTTTCTCTATCAGAACAAAAACTGATAATGATGCATTTGGTGCATATTTACACATGGGTGGACGTATTGGTGTGTTAACTGTAGTGGAAGGTACTACTGATGAAGAAGCTGCTAAAGACGTAGCAATGCACATTGCGGCAATCAACCCTAAGTATGTTTCTTCTGAACAAGTAAGCGAAGAAGAAATCAATCATGAAAGAGAAGTATTAAAACAACAAGCATTAAACGAAGGTAAACCAGAGAAAATCGTTGAAAAAATGGTTGAAGGTCGTTTACGTAAATATTTACAAGAAATTTGTGCTGTAGATCAAAACTTCGTTAAAAATCCAGACGAAACTGTTGAAGCTTTCTTAAAAGCTAAAGGTGGTAAACTTACTGATTTCGTTCGTTATGAAGTTGGAGAAGGTATGGAAAAACGTGAAGAAAACTTTGCTGAAGAAGTTAAAGGACAAATGAAATAATCTGTCATAAAGTTTAACAAGGAAGAAGACACCTCACACGTTTCCTTTTTATTAGCCTATTGTTAAGATAGCTGAAAGGAGACAATCGTGTCTTCTTTACTTATATATTTACATATTTTTACGATAGAGAGGATAAGAAAATGGCACAAACTTCTAAATATAAACGTGTAGTATTAAAATTGAGTGGCGAAGCTTTAGCAGGTGATAAAGGATTCGGCATAAATCCTATCATTATCAAAAGCGTTGCACAGCAAGTTGCTGAAGTTGCCAAAATGGATTGTGAAATTGCTGTCATTGTCGGCGGTGGAAATATTTGGAGAGGCAAAACTGGTAGCGACCTAGGTATGGATCGTGGTACGGCCGATTACATGGGGATGCTTGCTACTGTTATGAATGCTTTGGCATTACAAGACAGTTTAGAACAATTAGATTGTGATACACGTGTTTTAACTTCTATTGAAATGAAACAAGTTGCTGAACCATATATTCGTCGACGTGCAATTAGACATTTGGAGAAAAAACGTGTTGTTATATTTGCCGCTGGAATTGGTAATCCTTACTTCTCAACTGACACAACTGCTGCTTTACGTGCGGCTGAAGTAGAAGCAGATGTAATTTTAATGGGTAAAAATAATGTAGATGGTGTTTATTCAGCTGATCCAAAAGTTGATGCAAATGCAATTAAATATGAACATTTGACACATATTCAAATGCTTCAAGAAGGTTTACAAGTGATGGATTCAACAGCTTCATCGTTCTGCATGGATAATAATATTCCGTTAAATGTTTTCTCTATTATGGAAGAAGGTAATATTAAGCGTGCTGTAATGGGTGAAAAAATCGGAACATTAATTACAAAATAATTTTGAGGTGTAAAAAATGAGTGACATAATCAAAGATACAAAGTCTAGAATGCAAAAATCAATTGATAACTTATCTCGTGAACTTGCTAACATTAGTGCTGGTAGAGCAAACTCTAATTTACTTAATGGTGTTACAGTTGACTACTATGGTGCACCTACACCAGTGCAACAATTAGCAAGTATCAATGTGCCTGAAGCACGTCTATTAGTTATTTCACCATATGATAAGTCATCAGTTGCTGATATTGAAAAAGCAATTATCGCGGCTAATCTTGGGGTTAATCCAACGAGTGATGGTGAGGTTATTCGTATCTCTGTACCAGCTTTAACTGAAGAAAGACGTAAAGAATTAGTTAAAGAAGTTAAAAAAATTGGTGAAGATGCTAAAGTCTCAATTAGAAATATTCGTCGTGATATTAACGATCAGCTTAAAAAAGACGAAAAAAATGGTGACATTACTGAAGACGACTTAAGAAGTCAAACTGATGATGTACAAAAAGCTACAGATAATTCGATTAAAGAAATAGATCAATTGGTTGCCGACAAAGAAAAAGATATTATGTCAGTATAGGTATTTTATTATCGCAAACACTTTCATATTAGTATATTATCTAAAATGAAACATCTGTTAGACATTGAATATCTTCATAGTCTAAACTGTACCAACTAAGACTTTGGTACAGTTTTTTTATTTGCTTATTCAATGGAATAAATGAGTATGATAAAATGATAGATGATTGTTTAATTAACTAATATAATAAACAGAGACGATCAGGCTCGGAGGAAAGACCATGTTTAAAAAGCTGAAAAATAAAAATAAAACTGAGACAAACCATAATAATGACTTAGACATACATAATATACCTGAACATGTGGCTATTATCATGGATGGAAATGGGCGTTGGGCAAAAAAACGTAAAATGCCTAGAATTAAAGGCCATTATGAAGGTATGCAAACAATCAAAAAAATTACTCGCGAAGCGAGTGATATAGGTATTAAGTATTTAACATTATACGCATTTTCAACAGAGAATTGGTCTAGACCTGAAAGTGAAGTTAATTACATTATGAATCTTCCAGTGAATTTCCTTAAAACATTTCTACCAGAATTAATTGAAAAGAATGTTAAAATTGAAACAATAGGGTTTTATGAAGGTTTACCACAATCTACAATTGATGCTATTGATTTTGCTAAAGCTAAGACTCAGCACAATACTGGGTTAACTCTTGTGTTTGCTATAAATTATGGTGGACGAGCTGAGATTATTCAGAGTATGAAAGCAATATATAACGAATTACAATTAAACGGACAAGGATCTGAAGTGATTGATGAGGCGTTAATAAAGCGTCATTTAATGACTCATAGTTATCCAGATCCAGACTTATTAATACGCACTTCAGGAGAACAAAGAATAAGCAATTTCTTAATATGGCAAGCTTCATATAGTGAATTTATTTTTAATGAAAAGCTATGGCCAGATTTTGATGAAAAAGAGTTAAGAGAGTGTTTGAAAATATATCAATCACGCCAAAGACGTTTTGGAGGATTAAGTGAGGAGTAAAAAATGAAAGTAAGAACATTAACCGCGATTATAGCCTTATTAATATTCTTGCCCATCTTGCTCAAAGGTGGCTTAATATTAATGCTTTTCGCATTCTTATTAGCTTTGATAGCCTTAAAAGAACTACTTAATATGAATATGATCAAATTTTTATCTATACCTGGTCTGATTAGTGCTTTAGCCCTAATTATTATCATGTTACCTCAAGATGCAGGTGAATGGGTTCAAGTTATCCAACTTAAAGGTTTAATTGCTATGAGTTTCATAGTTTTAAGTTATACAGTGCTATCTAAAAACAGATTTAGTTTTATGGATGCTGCATTTTGTTTGATGTCTGTAGCATACGTAGGAATTGGCTTCATGTATTTTTATGAGACACGTTCTGAGGGCTTGAGATATATTTTATTTGCATTTTTAATAGTTTGGCTAACAGATACGGGTGCTTATATTTTTGGTCGCCTTATGGGTAAACATAAGTTATGGCCAGTCATTAGCCCTAATAAAACAATTGAAGGTTTCTTTGGTGGTATTTTATGTAGCATTTTAGTACCATTAGTGATGCAAATGTTTGTAGATTTACATATGAATATTTGGCTTTTACTATTAGTCACAATTGTTTTAAGTATGTTTGGTCAATTAGGTGATTTAGTAGAATCTGGGTTTAAACGTCATTTTGGTGTTAAAGATTCAGGACGTATACTACCAGGACATGGTGGTATATTAGATAGATTTGATAGCTTCATGTTTGTATTACCGCTATTAAATATTTTACTGATACAAACTTAAATTTATGAATTGTAAAATGAAATAGATGTTATAATGAAGGAGTTATTGAGATGTTGATTAGTGGTGAATATCTCTTAACTCCTTTTCAGCACTTATTGATAAACTGAAAAGATACAACAACACAAAATAATATGATATTAAGTATTAACATATTATAATATTTAATATTATCTATCGATTTAATTACTTAGATGATTTTTTAATTAAACATAAATTCATTAGAGGTGTAGAACATGAGCATTTTAATTACGATTATTTCATTTATCATCGTATTTGGTGTACTCGTAACTGTTCACGAATATGGACACATGTTTTTTGCTAAGCGAGCAGGAATTATGTGTCCTGAATTTGCGATTGGTATGGGTCCTAAAATTTTTAGTTTTCGTAAAGATGAAACATTATATACAATTCGTCTATTACCGGTGGGTGGTTATGTCAGGATGGCTGGTGATGGTCTTGAAGAACCACCAGTTCAACCAGGTATGAACGTAAAAATAAAGTTAAATAACCAAGACGAAATCACACATATAATTCTAGATGACCAACATAAATTCCAACAAATTGAAGCCATAGAAGTTAAGAAATGTGATTTTAAAGATGACCTATATATTGAAGGTATCACTTCTTATGATGATGAAAGGCATCACTTCACTATAGCGAAAAAGGCATTTTTTGTCGAAAATGGAAGCCTTGTTCAAATTGCTCCAAGAGATAGACAGTTTACACATAAGAAACCATTGCCAAAGTTTTTAACATTATTTGCAGGTCCGTTATTTAATTTTATTTTAGCTTTAGTTCTATTTATTGGATTAGCATACTACCAAGGTACGCCAACCAATGTCATAGGAGAAGTTGTGAAGAAATCTCCAGCTGATGAAGCTGGATTGCACAAAGGTGATAAAATAGTTCAGGTAGGTAATCATAAAATTAAAAATTTTGATGATATCAAACATGTTCTTGACCAAAATAAAACGGCGAAAACAACTGTAAAAATTAAAAGGGATGGCCAAAACAAGTCTGTAGATCTCCAACCTAAAAAAGTAGAGAGAAAGATAACTAAAACTAAAACTCAAACAACTTATCAAATTGGTTTTGCCCCTACTACAGAACACAGCGTTTTTAAACCAATAAGCTACGGTATTTATAACTTTTTCGATAAAGGTAAGCTTATTTTTACAGCTGTTGTTGGTATGTTAGCTAGTATATTTACAGGAGAATTTTCATTTGATATGTTAAATGGCCCTGTTGGTATTTATCACAGTGTTGATTCTGTTGTTAAATCTGGAATTATTAATTTAGTAGGATACACCGCTTTATTAAGTGTTAACTTAGGAATAATGAATTTGCTACCTATTCCAGCGCTTGATGGTGGTCGCATATTATTTGTACTATATGAGGCTATTTTTAGAAAACCAGTGAATAAAAAAGCGGAAACAGGAATTATTGCTGTAGGCGCACTTTTTGTGGTTATTATTATGATTTTAGTCACTTGGAATGATATACAACGGTATTTCTTATAAATAGGGAGGAAAAAGAGAATGAAACAATCTAAAGTATTTATACCAACGATGAGAGAAGTCCCTGCAGAGGCGGAAGCATTAAGCCATCGTTTATTATTAAAAGCAGGGTTAATTAAACAGAGTACAAGTGGTATATATAGTTACTTACCACTTGCTACACGTGTACTAAATAATATATCTAAAATCATACGTGAAGAAATGGAAAGTATAGATGCTGTAGAAATTCTTATGCCAGCTTTACAACAAGCAGAATTATGGGAAGAGTCAGGACGTTGGAGTGCATATGGTCCAGAACTAATGCGTTTAAAAGACAGAAACGGACGTGAATTTGCATTAGGACCTACTCATGAGGAAGTAGTCACTTCTTTAGTAAGAGATGAATTAAAATCATATAAACAGTTACCCCTTACTTTATTTCAAATTCAATCCAAATATAGAGATGAGAAAAGACCACGCTTTGGATTATTAAGAGGACGCGAATTTCTTATGAAAGATGCATATTCCTTCCATTCAGATGAAGCTTCATTAGATGCAACTTATCAAGATATGTATCAAGCATATAGTCGCATATTCAAACGTGTAGGCATCAATGCAAGACCGGTTGTGGCAGATTCAGGTGCAATAGGGGGAAGTCATACACACGAGTTTATGGCATTGAGTGAAATTGGGGAAGATACAATAGTTTATAGTAATGAGAGTGACTATGCAGCGAATATTGAAAAGGCTGAAGTTGTTTATCATCCTTCTCATAAGCATTCTGCACTTGCGGAATTGACTAAAGTTGAGACGCCCAATGTTAAAACAGCTCAAGAAGTTGCAGAATATTTAAAGAGACCATTAGATGAAATTGTAAAAACTATGATCTTTAAAATAGATGGCGAATTTATTATGTTTCTAGTTCGTGGACATCATGAATTAAATGAAGTGAAATTAAAATCATATTTCGGCACGGAACATGTTGAAATGGCTACTCCAGATGAAATTGTTAATCTTGTAGATGCCAATCCGGGGTCTCTTGGTCCTATTTTTGATAAAGATATTAAAATTTATGCCGATAATTACTTACAAGATTTAAATAACTTTGTTGTAGGAGCTAATGAAGATCATTATCACTATATAAATGTCAATATTGGTAGAGACTTTGATGTAACAGAATACGGTGACTTTAGATTCATTACACAAGGTGAGATGTTAAGTGATGGCTCGGGAGTAGCACAATTTGCTGAAGGCATTGAAGTAGGACAAGTTTTCAAATTAGGGACAAAATATTCTGAATCAATGAATGCAACTTTTCTAGATAATCAGGGAAAAGCTCAACCACTCATTATGGGCTGTTATGGTATTGGAGTATCAAGAACATTAAGTGCAATTGTTGAACAAAACAATGACGAGAATGGAATTATTTGGCCAAAATCAGTAACGCCTTTCGATATCCATCTAATTACTATCAATCCTAAAAAGGATGATCAACGTACTTTAGGTGATCAACTTTATCAAAAATTAATGGATTCATACGATGTTTTATATGATGACCGAAAAGAACGTGCTGGTGTTAAATTTAATGATTCAGACCTAATTGGGTTACCGGTACGAGTTGTTGTTGGTAAAAGAGCTGAAGAAGGTATTGTTGAGGTAAAACAACGCATTAACGGTTTAAGTGAAGAAGTGCAAATTGATGAATTAGAGTATTACTTACAAGAATTATTTAAGAATATTAAGTAAGTTGCAATAAAATTTTTGATAGTCAAATTGATATTAATAAAGAGCAGGAAAGATGATGAAACATAATTTTAAATCTAACCTGCTCTTCTTTATTGTATTATTTACTATTTGTTTTTCATGAAAATACGTGCAATCAGTAGTATAATATGAAACGAATTTATTTAGTGACTTTATGAGCAGTTGTAACATATCCAATGATGTTTAATAGTTTTAAATTTAGTATTAATTAAGGTGGTTATTATTTTGGCAATGACAAATCGAGAAAAGTTTAAAGTGCTTGCCGATCAAATAAAAATATCAAATCAACTAGAACAAGATATTCTTGAACAAGGTGAACTCACTCGTATAGATGTTTCAAATAAAAACAGAACATGGACTTTCCAAATATCACTCCCACATTTTTTATCTCATGAAGATTATCTTCTTTTTACACATGCAATTGAAGAAGAATTTAAAGAAATAGCTACAGTAGCAATTGATTTTTCAATTAAAGATACCAACAATCAAGATGAGTTTGCTTTAAAATATTTCGGACATTGTATTGATCAAACACGATTGTCGCCAAAAGTGAAAGGTCAATTGAAACAAAAAAAACTCATTATGAGTGGAAATGTTTTAAAAGTCTTAGTTTCAAATGACATTGAGAGAAATCATTTTGATAAGGCATGTAATGGTAGTTTGGTTAAAGCATTTAGACAGTGTGGCTTTGAAATTGATAAAGTCGTTTTTGAAACAGATTCAACAAATCACGATGATGACCTTGCATCGTTAGAAGCACATATTCAACAAGAAGATGAACAAAGTGCAAGAGAAGCAACTGAAAAATTAGAAAAAATGAAAGCAGAAAAAGCGAAACAACAAGATAATAATGAAAGTACAGTGGAAAAATGTCAGATTGGAAAACCAATTCAGATTGAAAATATAAAACCAATTGAATCAATTATTGAAGAAGAATTCAAAGTAGCTATTGAAGGTGTTATATTTGATATTAACCTAAAAGAACTTAAAAGTGGACGTCATATAGTTGAGCTTAAAGTTACTGATTACACAGATTCACTTGTATTAAAAATGTTTACAAGAAAAAATAAAGATGACTTGGACCACTTTAAGGCACTTAGTGTTGGTAAATGGGTTAGAGCTCAAGGTCGTATTGAAGAAGATACTTTTGTTAGGGATCTTGTCATGATGATGTCAGATATTGAAGAAATTAAAAAGACACCTAAACAAGATAAAGCAGAAGATAAGCGTGTAGAGTTTCATTTACATACGTCTATGAGTCAAATGGATGGTATTCCTAATATTAGTGCATATGTTGAACAAGCTGCTAAATGGGGGCACCAAGCTTTAGCAGTAACAGATCACAACGTAGTACAAGCTTTTCCTGATGCACATAATGCTGCCGAAAAACATGGTATTAAGATGATTTATGGTATGGAAGGTATGCTAGTAGACGATGGTGTTCCTATAGCTTATAAACCAACAGACCGTAATTTAAAAGATGCAACATATGTGGTGTTTGACGTAGAGACAACAGGTCTTTCTAATCAATATGATAAAATTATTGAATTAGCTGCAGTAAAAGTGCATAACGGTGAAATTATAGATAAGTTTGAACGTTTTAGTAATCCACACGAAAGATTATCTGAAACCATTATCAATCTTACACATATCACTGATGATATGTTAACTGATGCTCCCGAAATTGAAGAAGTGTTAACTGAATTTAAAGAGTGGGTTGGAGATGCTATATTTGTAGCTCATAATGCTTCATTTGATATGGGATTTATTGACACAGGATATGAAAGGTTAGGCTTTGGACCTTCTACAAACGGTGTAATTGATACACTTGAGCTTTCACGTACAATTAATACCGAATATGGGAAACATGGTTTGAATTTCCTTGCCAAAAAATATGGTGTCGAATTAACGCAACATCATAGAGCGATTTATGATACAGAAGCAACAGCTTATATTTTTATAAAAATGGTTCAACAAATGAAAGAACTAGGTGTGAACAACCATCTAGAAATTAATAAAAAATTAACTAATGAAGATGCATATAAAAGAGCTCGTCCATCTCACGTTACACTCATTGTTCAAAATCAAGAAGGTCTTAAAAATTTATTTAAAATAGTTAGTGCTTCATTAGTTAAGTATTATTACCGTACGCCAAGAATTCCACGTTCTCTTTTAAATGAATATCGAGAAGGGATCTTGATTGGTACAGCTTGTGATGAGGGTGAATTATTCACAGCAGTAATGCAGAAGGATCAGTCGGAAGTAGAAAAAATAGCAAAGTTCTATGATTTTATAGAAGTTCAACCGCCTGCGCTTTATCAAGATTTAATGGATAGAGAATTAATACGAGATAATGAAACGTTAACACAAATTTACAAGCGATTAATAGATGCTGGTAAAAGCGCTAATATCCCAGTGATTGCTACTGGTAACGCGCATTATCTATATGAACATGATGCTATAGCCAGAAAAATTTTAATTGCATCCCAACCAGGGAATCCATTAAATCGTTCAACATTACCAGAAGCTCACTTTAGAACCACTGATGAAATGTTAGATGATTTTCACTTCTTAGGTGAAGAAAAAGCATATGAAATCGTTGTAACAAATACAAATGAGCTCGCTAATAAAATTGAAAAAGTGGTTCCTATAAAAGATAAACTATTTACGCCAAGAATGGATGGGGCTAATGAAGAAATTCGTGAGTTGAGTTATTCTAATGCGAAAAAACTATATGGTGAAGATTTACCACAAATTGTTATAGATCGCCTTGAAAAGGAATTAGATAGTATTATTGGTAATGGCTTTTCTGTTATTTACCTCATATCTCAACGTTTGGTGAAGAAATCGCTAGATGATGGTTATTTAGTTGGATCGCGTGGTTCAGTTGGTTCTAGTTTCGTAGCAACAATGACTGAAATTACAGAAGTTAATCCGCTTCCACCACACTACATTTGTTCACATTGTAAGACAAGTGAGTTCTTTGATGATGGTTCGGTTGGATCTGGATTCGATTTACCAGATAAAAAATGTCCTACTTGTGGTAATGAATTAATTAAAGAAGGACAAGATATCCCTTTTGAGACATTCCTTGGATTTAAAGGAGATAAAGTTCCAGATATTGATTTGAACTTTAGTGGTGAATATCAACCTAACGCTCATAATTACACAAAAGTATTGTTTGGTGAAGATAAAGTATTTCGTGCTGGAACAATAGGTACTGTTGCTGAAAAAACAGCTTTTGGTTTCGTAAAAGGTTACTTAAATGATCAAGGTATTCACAAACGTGGTGCTGAAATTGATCGGTTGGTTAAAGGTTGTACAGGGGTCAAACGTACAACTGGTCAACATCCTGGAGGAATCATTGTTGTACCGGATTACATGGATATTTATGATTTTACACCGATTCAATTCCCAGCAGACGACCAAAGTGCAGCGTGGATGACAACCCATTTCGACTTCCATTCAATACACGATAATGTCTTAAAATTAGATATATTAGGACATGATGACCCAACGATGATTCGTATGTTACAAGACTTATCAGGAATTGACCCCAAAACTATACCAGTAGATGATAAAGAAACAATGCAAATATTTAGTGGTCCTGAGAGTTTAGGTGTTACAGAAGACGAAATATTATGTAAGACAGGTACATTTGGTGTACCAGAATTTGGTACTGGATTTGTACGTCAAATGCTTGAAGATACTAAGCCAACGACATTCTCAGAATTAGTTCAAATTTCAGGTTTATCTCATGGTACGGACGTTTGGTTAGGTAATGCACAAGAGTTAATTCGTCAAGGGATATGTGACTTATCTAGTGTGATAGGCTGTCGTGATGATATCATGGTATATCTGATGTATGCTGGACTTGAACCGTCAATGGCTTTTAAAACGATGGAATTTGTACGTAAAGGTCGTGGCTTAACAGATGAAATGGTTGAAGCGATGAAGGAAAATAACGTGCCAGATTGGTATTTAGATTCTTGTCGTAAAATTAAATATATGTTCCCTAAAGCTCATGCCGCTGCTTATGTACTGATGGCTGTAAGAATTGCATACTTTAAAGTACATCATCCACTATATTATTATGCAGCATACTTTACCATAAGAGCTTCCGATTTTGACCTTATAACAATGATTAAAGATAAAACGAGTATTCGTAATACAGTTAAAGATATGTATTCACGATATATGGATTTAGGGAAAAAAGAGAAAGATGTATTAACTGTATTAGAAATAATGAATGAAATGGCGCATCGAGGTTTTCGATTGCAACCGATTAGTTTAGAAAAAAGCCAAGCTTTTGACTTCATCATTGAAGGGGATACATTGATTCCTCCATTCATTTCAGTGCCAGGACTTGGAGAAAACGTTGCACAAAGAATTGTTGAAGCGAGAGAAGAGGGACCATTTTTATCCAAAGAAGATTTAAATAAAAAAGCCGGCTTATCTCAAAAGGTTATTGACTATTTAGATGAATTAGGCTCATTGCCAGATTTACCTGACAAGGCACAATTGTCGATATTTGATATGTAAGCATTTCTAATTACTAAATTGATATCATATATGTTCAATCATCTTTATTAGTAACCCTATATCAGTTTGTTTACTTATTAGACTTGTGATATACTAAATATGCGTAAAAAATGATTAACTCAGGCAGAAGAGTGGGCATAAACCCGCTCTTTTCTATTTGCCAAAAAAGGAGGCCTGTATGAGTAAAATTACTGAGCAAGTTGAAGCATTGATTCAACCAGTTTTAAATGATTTGAACTTTGAATTAGTAGACATTGAGTATGTTAAAGAAGGTAAAGACCATTTTTTAAGGATTTCCATTGATAAAGAAGGTGGCGTAGATCTTAATGATTGTACTATAGCTTCAGAAAAAATTAGTGAAGTTATGGATGAAAATGATCCAATACCTGAAATGTATTATCTTGATGTTGCATCGCCAGGGGCAGAAAGACCAATAAAAAAAGAAAAAGATTTTTATAATGCTATCAATCAACCCATTTTTGTATCTCTTTATGCACCAATTGAAGGAGATAAAGAATGGTTAGGTGTTTTAAAATCTGTAAATGATGAATCAATTAATATGGAAGTTAAAGAAAAGGCAAAAACAAAAGAAATTGAAATTCCAAGAAATAAAATAGCAAAAGCACGTCACGCTGTAATGATTTAACGTGATGAGGAGGAAAAAACGTGTCAAGTAATGAATTATTATTAGCTACTGAATATTTAGAAAAGGAAAAGAAAATTCCTAGAGAAGTTTTAATTGATGCAATTGAAGCAGCTTTAATTACTGCGTACAAGAAAAACTATGATAGTGCCAGAAATGTAAGAGTAGAATTAAATATGGACGAAGGTTCATTTAGAGTGATTGCACGTAAAGAAGTCGTAGAAGAAGTGTTTGATGACAGAGATGAAGTTGATTTAAGTACTGCTTTAGTCAAAAATCCTGCCTATGAAGTAGGAGATATTTATGAACAAGATGTAACACCGAAAGACTTCGGACGTGTAGGAGCTCAAGCAGCTAAGCAAGCTGTGATGCAACGACTTAGAGACGCAGAAAGAGAAATTTTATATGATGAATTTATCGATAAAGAAGAAGATATTCTAACAGGTGTGATTGACCGTGTAGACCATCGCTATGTATATGTGAATTTAGGAAGAATTGAAGCTGTGCTGTCAGAAGCTGAAAGAAGTCCTAATGAGAAATATATTCCTAATGAACGTATCAAGGTGTACGTAAATAAAGTTGAACAGACTACAAAAGGTCCACAAATTTACGTATCAAGAAGTCATCCTGGATTACTAAAACGCTTATTCGAACAAGAAGTTCCAGAAATTTATGATGGTACTGTTATTGTTAAATCAGTAGCGCGTGAAGCTGGAGATCGTTCTAAAATTAGCGTGTATTCTGATAATCCTGATATAGATGCTGTTGGCGCATGTGTAGGTTCTAAAGGAGCACGAGTAGAAGCGGTTGTTGAAGAACTTGGTGGCGAAAAAATCGATATCGTCCAATGGGATGAAGATCCGAAAGTATTTGTTCGTAATGCTTTAAGTCCATCACAAGTTTTAGAAGTAATTGTTGATGAAGAGAATCAATCAACTGTAGTTGTAGTTCCTGATTACCAATTATCCTTAGCTATAGGTAAAAGAGGGCAAAACGCACGTTTAGCTGCTAAATTAACAAGTTGGAAGATAGATATTAAATCAGAATCTGATGCCCGAGAAGCTGGAATTTATCCTGTTATTGAATCAGAAGAAGTTGCAGATGAAATTGTTAATTCCGGTGACGAAGATGTTGAGTTTGATAATGTTAACTTGGAAGAGACAAACTTAACTAGTACAGAATTAGCTGCTGAAAATGATGAAGATAAAAAAGATAAAACAGAAGAAGATAATGACACAGAATCATAGGTTGGAGTGATAAATTAATGAGAAAGAAAAAAATTCCAATGAGAAAATGTATTATATCTAATGAAATGCGTCCAAAAAAAGATATGATTCGAGTGGTTATTAACAAAGAAGGCGAAATCTTTGCAGATGCGACAGGAAAAAAACAAGGGCGCGGTGCATATGTGTCTAAAGATGTAGCTTTAGTTGAAAAGGCTCAACAAAGAGAAGTTTTAGAAAAATATTTTAACGCTACTAAAGATACACTTGATCCTGTTTATAAAGAAATAATAAGACTGATTTATAGAGAAGAGATCCCAAAATAATGACTAAAATGAAAATTTTTAATTTGCTTGGTTTAGCTATGAGAGCTGGTAAAATCAAAAGTGGCGAATCGGTCATCTTAAATGAGCTTAAAAAGAATCAAATAAAACTTGTCATATTAGCTAGCGATGCATCTAGTAACACTCTAAAACAAATGAATAATAAATGTAATAGTTACCAAGTGCCATTAAAAGTGTTTGGTACTAGAAATGAATTAGGGTTAGCAATAGGTAAAAGCGATAGAGTTAATATTGGTATAACAGATAATGGTTTTGCAAAAAAATTGTTATCAATGATAGATGAATATGGTAAGGAGTGATTATATGAGTAAAAAAAGAATTTACGAATATGCGAAAGAATTAAATCTAAAGAGTAAAGAGATTATAGATGAGTTAAAAAGTATGAATGTTGAAGTGTCAAATCATATGCAAGCTTTAGAAGAAGAACAAATCAAAGCATTAGATAAAAAATTTAAAGCCTCTCAAGCGAAAGACACTAATAAACAAAATACTCAAAATAATCACCAAAAATCTAATAATAAACAAAATTCTAACGATAAAGAAAAACAACAAAGTAAGAATAATAGTAAACCAACGAAGAAAAAAGAACAAAACAACAAAGGAAAACAGCAAAATAAAAACAATAAAACTAATAAGAATCAAAAAAACAATAAAAATAAAAAGAATAATAAAAATAATAAACCTCAAAATGAGGTAGCAGAAACAAAAGAAATGCCCTCTAAAATCACTTATCAAGAAGGCATAACTGTCGGTGAGTTAGCTGAAAAGCTAAATGTAGAATCAGCTGGTATTATTAAAAAATTGTTCTTACTAGGTATTATGGCTAATATCAATCAATCATTGGATGAAGAAACATTAGAATTAATTGCAGATGACTATGGCGTTGAAATAGAGAAAGAAGTAGTCGTTGATGAAGAAGATTTATCAATTTATTTTGATGATGAGACTGATGATTCTGATGCAATTGAACGTCCAGCAGTTGTTACAATCATGGGCCACGTAGACCATGGTAAAACGACTTTATTAGATTCTATTCGTAACACTAAAGTTACAGAAGGAGAAGCTGGCGGAATCACTCAACATATTGGTGCTTATCAAATTGAAAATTCAGGTAAAAAAATTACGTTCTTAGATACTCCTGGACATGCTGCATTTACGACTATGCGTGCACGTGGTGCTCAAGTTACTGATATTACAATTTTAGTCGTGGCCGCTGATGATGGTGTGATGCCTCAAACAATTGAAGCTATAAATCACGCTAAAGAAGCAGAAGTACCTACGATTGTTGCAGTAAACAAAATTGATAAACCAACTGCTAACCCTGATCGTGTTATGCAAGAACTCACTGAGTATGGATTAATTCCAGAAGACTGGGGCGGTGACACAATCTTTGTACCACTATCTGCATTGAGTGGAGACGGTATTGATGATTTATTAGAAATGATCGGTTTAGTAGCGGAGGTACAAGAACTTAAAGCTAATCCTAATAAACAAGCTGTAGGTACTGTGATTGAGGCTGAATTAGATAAATCACGAGGTCCAGCTGCATCTTTACTTGTTCAAAATGGTACTTTAAACGTTGGAGATGCAATTGTTGTAGGTAATACTTATGGACGTATACGTGCAATGGTTAATGATTTAGGAAAAAGAATTAAATCTGCCGGTCCTTCAACACCTGTAGAAATTACTGGTATTAACGATGTTCCACTTGCAGGTGATCGTTTTGTTGTATTTGGTGATGAAAAACAAGCACGTCGAATTGGTGAAGCACGTCATGAGGCAAGTGTCATACAGCAACGTCAAGAAAGTAAAAATGTTTCATTAGACAATTTATTTGAGCAAATGAAACAAGGTGAAATGAAAGATTTAAATGTCATCATTAAAGGTGATGTACAAGGTTCAGTTGAAGCATTGGCCGCATCTCTAATGAAAATAGATGTTGAAGGTGTGAATGTACGAATTATTCATACAGCTGTTGGTGCTATCAATGAATCAGATGTTACATTAGCAAATGCATCAAATGGTATTATTATTGGTTTTAATGTACGCCCAGATGCAGGTGCGAAACGTGCGGCTGAAGCTGAAAATGTAGATATGCGATTACACAGAGTTATCTATAATGTTATTGAAGAGATAGAATCAGCTATGAAAGGTTTACTTGACCCAGAATTTGAAGAGCAAGTCATTGGACAAGCTGAAGTGCGTCAAACATTTAAAGTTTCTAAAGTTGGTACAATTGCTGGTAGTTATGTGACTGAAGGTAAAATCACTCGTAACGCTGGTGTACGCGTAATTAGAGATGGTATCGTGTTATTTGAAGGTGAACTTGACACATTAAAACGTTTCAAAGATGATGCTAAAGAAGTAGCTCAAGGCTATGAATGTGGTATTACAATTGAAAAATATAATGATCTCAAAGAAGGAGACATTATTGAAGCGTTTGAAATGGTAGAAATTCAAAGATAATTTTTGAAACTTATTGAGAGGCTATATGCTAAGTTAAGTACTTTAAGATATTTCATAAACCTAATATCTTAAAGTAGAGTATGACATACTTTGCTTAACCAACAATCAAATTGAAGATATAAATTTTTGATTTGGAAAAGCTTAATGTTATGCTATCAATACTTTAGTTATGGTCTCTCATTTAGTATTATTTTATTGATTCGTTGTTGATAATTTAATAAAATGAACATCAATAGTTAATCATTAAATCTGATATTTCACATTTATTTGTGAGTAAAGTAAAAATAAAGAGAGGTGAGATGATGAATAATATAAGAGCAGAACGTGTAGGAGAACAAATGAAACAGGAAATCATGGACATTGTTAATAATAAAGTTAAAGACCCTAGAGTTGGTTTTTTAACAATTACTGATGTTGAACTAACCAATGACCTTTCACAAGCAAAGGTATATTTAACAGTGTTAGGGAATGATAAAGAAGTTGATAATACGTTTAAAGCTTTGCATAAAGCAACTGGGTTTATAAAATCTGAACTTGGTTCTCGAATGCGCCTAAGAATTATACCTGAGTTAACATTCGAATATGATGAATCTATCGAATACGGTAATAAGATAGAACGCATGATTCAAGAGTTACACAAAAATGATAAATAATATATTTTATAGTAGGCACAATCATTCATAAAGCATATTTTTGATATTGCCTACTATTTTTATGTAAAACGCTAATTAAAGAATTAAAATATCGTGTTATAATAATACACGTTATTAAAAGTTAAAGGTGTGACAACATGTATAATGGCATACTACCGGTATTTAAGAAACGAGGTTTAACAAGTCACGACGTCGTTTTTAAATTACGTAAAATTTTAAAAATGAAAAAAATTGGTCATACAGGAACATTAGATCCTGAAGTTAATGGTGTGTTACCAATTTGTTTAGGCGATGCGACAAAAGTCAGTGATTATATCATGGAAATGGGAAAAACTTATCACGCTATGATAACGCTAGGAAAGAGTACGACTACTGAAGACCAAACTGGAGATATTTTAGAAACTAGGGCTGTTGATAAGAATGATATTAATGAAGATACGATTGACCAAGTGTTGCAGCAATTTGAGGGGCATATTCAACAAATTCCGCCTATGTATTCTTCTGTTAAAGTAAATGGAAGAAAATTATATGAATATGCGAGAAATAATGAAACTGTCGAACGCCCTAAACGACAAGTTTTTATTAAAGATATACATAGAATATCTGAAGTTACTTTCCAGGAGCAGACATGTCATTTTGAAGTTGAAGTAACATGTGGTAAAGGAACTTATATTAGAACTTTAGCTACAGATATTGGACTTAAACTTGGTTTTCCAGCTCATATGTCACGTCTAACTAGAATTGCTTCTGGCGGTTTTCAATTAGAAAGTAGTTTAACGATTGATCAAATTAAAGAATTACATGAGCATGATTCATTACATAATGAATTGTTTCCTATAGAATATGGCTTAAAAGGTCTGAAATCATTCCAAGTGAAAGATTCAAATTTTAAAAAGAAAATCTGTAACGGTCAAAAATTTCATAAAAAAGTGTTAAGTCAAAATGTTAAAGAACCTTTTATATTTGTCGATAGTAGCACTCAAAAAGTTTTAGCAATATATATAGTTCATCCAGATAAACCTTATGAAATAAAACCTAAAAAAGTTTTTAATTAAAGGAGAAATAATATTATGAAAGTGATAGAAGTTACACATCCCATACAAAGTAATCAATTCATAACTGAAAATGTTGCTATGGCTTTTGGTTTCTTCGATGGTATGCATAGAGGTCACGACAAGGTGTTTCAAGTGCTTGATGAAAAAGCAAAAGAGCATCAACTTAAAAAGGCTGTTATGACGTTTGATCCACACCCCTCAGTCGTATTAAACCCTGAGCGTAAACGTACAACCTATCTTACACCACTTTCAGATAAGTTAGAAATGATAGCAGAACACGGTATAGACTATTGTATCGTTATCAATTTTTCATCAAGATTTGCTAATGTGACATCTGACGATTTCATAAAAAATTATATTATTAATAATCATGTTAAAGAAGTGATTGCAGGGTTTGATTTCACCTTTGGTAAATTTGGAAAAGGAAATATGACGGTACTTCAGGAATCAAAAGCTTTTAATACGACTATTGTAGGAAAACAAGAGATGGATTCTGAAAAAATTTCTACAACTGCAATACGCCAAGCGCTTACAGATGGTCATTTACAGAAAGCAAATGACGAATTAGGGTATATATATAGGATTAAAGGAACTGTAGTACAAGGTGAAAAACGTGGAAGAACAATTGGTTTTCCAACAGCTAATGTGCAACCCAGTGATGATTATGTACTACCAAAAAAAGGTGTTTACGCAGTGAGTATGGAAATTGGTCCAGAGAGTAAATTACATCGTGGTGTAGCTAACGTTGGAGTTAAACCAACATTCCACGATCCAACTAGGGCTGAGTTAGTTATTGAAGTGAATATATTTGATTTTAATGAAAATATTTACGGTGAACGTGTGACTGTGTATTGGCATCACTTTTTAAGACCAGAAGTTAAATTTGATGGTATCGATCCATTAGTTAAACAAATGAATGAAGATAAAGCGCAGGCTAAACATTTATTATCTATTGATTTCGATGATGATATATCATATAATATATAAAGTTGACAGAGATACAAGATTATTCTTATTCTCTAGATATACCTTTTTCTTAGTAGGTCGATTCTCCGACGCCTCACTCAGATTAAGGAGTTAAATTATAATTAAGGAGGAAATTGATAATGGCAATTTCACAACAACGTAAAGATGAATTAATTAAAGAATATCGTGTGCACGAAACTGATACTGGTTCACCAGAAGTCCAAATCGCTGTATTAACTGCAGAAATTACTGCATTAAATGAGCATTTACGTGAACACAAGAAAGACCACCATTCACGTCGTGGTTTATTGAAAATGGTAGGTCGTCGTCGTCACTTATTAAACTACTTACGTAGTAAAGATATTCAACGTTACCGTGAATTAATTAAATCATTAGGTATTCGTCGTTAATCTTAATATAGAATTAGGAAAGCACCATGGATGGTACTTTCCTTTTTTTATTATGTATCATAATAAAAAATATAAAATCAGTTAAATAAATGATATGATATAAATATTAGAATTAAGAGAGGAGATTCATAATGTCTCAAGAGAAGAAAGTTTTTAAAACTGAATGGGCTGGGCGTTCTTTAACTATTGAGACAGGACAATTAGCAAAGCAAGCTAATGGTGCTGTTTTAGTGCGTTATGGAGATACAGTTGTCCTATCAACTGCAACTGCTTCTAAAGAACCTAGAGATGGCGATTTTTTCCCATTAACTGTAAATTACGAAGAAAAAATGTATGCTGCTGGTAAAATACCAGGAGGATTCAAAAAAAGAGAAGGTCGCCCTGGTGATGAAGCAACGTTAACAGCTCGTCTCATTGATAGACCTATTCGTCCACTGTTTCCAAAAGGATATAGACATGACGTACAAATCATGAATATTGTCTTAAGTGCTGATCCAGATTGCTCACCAGAAATGGCAGCAATGATTGGTTCTTCGATGGCGTTAAGTGTTTCAGATATTCCATTCCAAGGTCCCATCGCAGGTGTAAATGTAGGTTATATCGATGGCAAATATGTCATTAATCCTTCCGTCGCTGATAAAGAAATTTCTAGATTAGATTTAGAAGTTGCTGGTCATAAAGATGCGGTAAACATGGTTGAAGCAGGCGCAAGTGAAATTACTGAGAGTGAGATGCTTGAGGCTATTTTCTTCGGACACGAGGAAATCAAACGACTTGTTGCATTCCAACAAGAAATCATCGATCACATTCAACCGATAAAACAAGAATTTGTACCGGTGGAAAGAGACGAAGATTTAGTTGAAAAAGTAAAAAGTTTAACTGAAGATAAAGGACTTAAGGACACGGTTTTAACTTTCGATAAGCAACAACGAGATGAAAACTTAGATGCTCTGAAAGAAGAAGTTGTTGGTCATTTTCTAGATGAAGAAGATCCTGAAAATGAAACGCTTGTTAAAGAAGTTTATGCAATTCTAAATGACTTAATTAAAGAAGAAGTAAGACGTCTAATTGCAGATGAAAAAATACGACCTGATGGACGTAAAGTAGATGAAATAAGACCTCTTGAATCAGAAGTTGGTTTGTTACCAAGAGCTCATGGGTCAGGTTTATTTACTCGTGGTCAGACACAAGCACTTTCAGTTTTAACTTTAGGCGCACTTGGAGATTATCAATTAATTGATGGTTTAGGACCTGAGGTAGAAAAACGTTTTATGCATCATTATAACTTTCCTAATTTCTCTGTAGGAGAAACTGGCCCTGTACGTGCACCTGGTAGACGTGAGATTGGGCATGGTGCGCTTGGTGAAAGAGCATTACGTTACATTATACCTGATACTCAAGATTTCCCTTATACAATTCGTATTGTAAGTGAAGTATTAGAGTCTAACGGTTCATCATCTCAAGCATCGATTTGTGGTTCAACATTAGCATTAATGGATGCCGGTGTACCAATTAAAGCGCCAGTCGCAGGGATTGCAATGGGACTAGTAACGCGTGACGATAGCTATACAATTTTAACTGATATTCAAGGAATGGAAGATGCATTAGGTGATATGGACTTCAAAGTAGCAGGTACTAAAGACGGTATTACTGCGATTCAAATGGATATTAAAATTGATGGTTTAACTCGAGAAGTTATTGAAGAAGCACTAGAACAAGCGCGTCAAGGACGATTAGCTATTATGGATCATATGCTTCACACGATTGAACAACCACGCGAAGAATTAAGTGCTTACGCACCAAAAGTGGTAACTATGAGTATTAATCCAGATAAAATTCGAGACGTGATTGGACCAGGTGGTAAGAAAATCAATGAAATTATCGACGAAACTGGAGTTAAATTAGATATTGAACAAGATGGTACAATCTTTATAGGTGCTGTAGATCAAGCGATGATTAACCGTGCAAAAGAAATTATCGAAGATATTACACGCGAAGCGGAAGTTGGACAAGTATATCATGCTAAAGTAAAACGTATTGAAAAGTATGGTGCTTTCGTTGAATTGTTCCCTGGTAAAGACGCGTTATTACACATTTCTCAAATTTCACAAGAAAGAATTAATAAAGTAGAAGATGTTCTTAAAATTGGAGATACAATTGAAGTGAAAATTACTGAAATCGATAAACAAGGTCGCGTTAATGCGTCACATAAAGTATTAGAGCAATCTAAAAATTAAAATGTATCATATATGAACTTAATGTATTTGTTCTGTAAAAAGCTGCCGACAAAGCTAAATGCTTTGCGAGCAGTTTTTTTATTTTAATATGACTATTCAGTGAGATAAATGTATTTTGTTAGTGATGTTATATGGTGACTGAAAAACATATATTCAATTAAAATCATTTAATAAGTAAAAGTAATATTTAGTATGTACATGCGACAATTGCTTTATTAAATATGATAAAAATATTAATCTTAAAAAATATAATCTCAATAATCAAATGGTATAACAGTGCAATAATAGTGTACATCAAGGTCGTTTTAACTTATAATAAATAGTGAGTTTATATATGGACGGGTCACTATTTATAGGAGGTAACATTTTGAGTTTAATAAAGAAAAAAAATAAAGATATTCGTATTATTCCACTCGGTGGAGTAGGCGAAATCGCTAAAAATATGTACATCGTTGAAGTAGACGATGAAATGTTTATGTTGGATGCAGGATTAATGTTCCCAGAAGATGAAATGCTTGGGGTAGATATCGTTATTCCTGACATTCAATATGTCATTGAAAACAAAGAAAGATTAAAAGGAATATTTCTTACACACGGTCATGAACATGCTATAGGCGCAGTAAGTTATGTGTTAGAACAAATCGATGCACCAGTTTATGGTTCTAAATTGACAATCGCACTTGTTAAAGAAGCAATGAAGGCCCGAAATATTAAAAAGAAAGTACGTTACTATACTGTAAACCATGATTCAATTATGAGATTTAAAAATGTTAACGTGAGTTTCTTTAATACGACACATAGCATTCCTGATAGCTTAGGCGTATGTATTCATACTTCGTATGGTTCTATAGTTTATACTGGAGAGTTTAAGTTTGATCAAAGTTTGCATGGACATTATGCTCCAGACTTGAAACGAATGGCAGAAATTGGTGATGAGGGTGTGTTCGCATTAATCAGTGATTCAACAGAAGCTGAAAAGCCTGGATATAACACGCCTGAAAATATTATTGAACATCACATGTATGATGCTTTTGCCAAGGTTAAAGGTAGACTTATTGTATCATGCTATGCTTCAAACTTCGTTCGTATTCAACAAGTGCTTAACATTGCAAGTCAACTTAATCGTAAAGTGTCATTTTTAGGTCGTTCACTTGAAAGTTCGTTTAACATAGCACGTAAAATGGGATACTTTGATATACCAAAAGATTTATTAATACCTATTAACGAAGTGGAAAATTATCCTAAAAATGAAGTGATTATTATTGCTACAGGTATGCAAGGTGAACCAGTAGAAGCATTAAGTCAAATGGCTCGCAAAAAGCATAAAATTATGAACATAGAAGAAGGAGATTCAATATTCCTAGCAATTACTGCTTCAGCTAATATGGAGGTTATTATTGCAGATACATTAAATGAGTTAGTGCGTGCTGGAGCACATATAATTCCAAACAACAAGAAAATTCATGCGTCAAGTCATGGTTGTATGGAAGAATTGAAAATGATGTTAAATATTATGAAACCTGAATATTTTGTACCTGTTCAAGGTGAATTTAAAATGCAGATTGCACATGCCAAATTAGCAGCAGAAACCGGTGTAGCACCTGAGAAAATTTTCTTAGTTGAAAAAGGCGACGTGATTAGTTATAACGGTAAAGATATGATTTTAAATGAAAAAGTTCAATCAGGTAATATACTTATTGATGGGATTGGCGTTGGTGACGTAGGTAATATCGTATTAAGAGACAGACATCTATTAGCCGAAGACGGTATTTTTATTGCGGTTGTGACATTAGATCCTAAAAATCGACGTATTGCTGCAGGACCTGAAATTCAATCAAGAGGCTTCGTCTATGTTAGAGAAAGTGAAGAACTTTTGAAAGAGGCTGAAGAAAAAGTACGTAAAATTGTAGAGGAAGGTCTTCAAGAAAAACGAATAGAATGGTCAGAAATCAAGCAAAATATGAGAGATCAAATCAGTAAGTTACTATTTGAGAGTACAAAACGCCGTCCAATGATTATTCCAGTCATATCGGAGATCTAATCTTAATAGAATAATATTTAAAGAGGTTGGGACAATTTAGTAAAGCAAAATCATGTTTAATGACTTTGTTCAACAATTAGTTTTTCTTTTAATTATTTATCAGTTTCTAAAATCTTAGAGTTTGGTAAATATGAAAGTGAATCTAAATAATCTAAGTTGTTCTTGCCTCTTTCATCTTATTAAAAATACATATAAGTATATATTCAAATGGGATGAATACTCTAAATATAGTAATGATGAGAGATTAAAAAAGAAGGTGTAGGTATTGCCACAAGCAAAAAAAAGAACATCGACGAAGAGAAAGGGTAATAAAAAAACGAATAAAAAAAAGCAAAATGAAACGCCTTTAAGATATATATTCTCAATAATTGTAGTAATTCTTATTATACTAGGCGCTTTTCAATTAGGAATCATTGGTAGAATGATTGATAGCTTTTTTAATTATCTTTTTGGTATGAGTCGATATTTAACTTATATTTTAGTACTTATTGCAACAATTTTTATAACATACTCTAAGCAAATACCTAGAACTCGACGTAGTATCGGTGCAATAGTTTTACAATTAGCTTTGTTATTTATAGCGCAATTGTATTTTCATTTTTCACATAATATCACTTCTCAAAGAGAGCCTGTACTGTCCTTTGTTTATAAAGCTTATGAACAAACACATTTTCCAAATTTTGGGGGAGGCTTAATAGGTTTTTATTTACTTAAACTATTTATACCTCTCATATCTATTGTAGGTGTAATAATAATTACTATCCTATTACTAGCTTCGAGTTTCATTTTATTACTTAATTTAAGACATAGAGATGTTACAAAAAGTTTATTCGACAACCTCAAGTCATCAAGTAATCATGCATCTGAGTCAATAAAACAAAAAAGAGAACAAAATAAGATTAAAAAAGAAGAAAAAGCCCAATTAAAAGAGGCAAAAATTGAACGAAAAAAACAAAAAAAATCACGTCAGAATAATAATGTCATTAAAGATGTTAGTGATTTTCCAGAGATTTCTCAGTCAGACGATATTCCAATATATGGTCATAATGAGCAAGAAGATAAAAGACCAAATACTGCTAACCAACGTCAAAAACGTGTTTTGGATAATGAACAATTTCAACAATCATTACCAAGTACCAAAAATCAATCAATAAATAATAATCAGCCATCTACAACCGCTGAAAACAATCAACAACAAAGTCAGGCTGAAGGCTCAATATCTGAAGCTGGTGAAGAAGCCAATATTGAGTATACGGTGCCACCTTTATCCTTATTAAAACAGCCTACTAAACAAAAAACTACTTCAAAAGCTGAAGTCCAACGTAAAGGTCAGGTTTTAGAATCTACACTAAAAAACTTTGGAGTTAATGCTAAAGTAACACAAATTAAAATCGGTCCTGCAGTTACGCAATATGAAATTCAACCAGCGCAAGGTGTTAAAGTAAGTAAAATAGTCAATCTCCATAATGACATTGCATTAGCTTTGGCTGCGAAAGATGTACGAATAGAAGCACCTATTCCAGGTCGCTCTGCGGTAGGAATTGAGGTTCCCAATGATAAAATCTCACTTGTCACTCTAAAAGAAGTTTTAGAAGATAAGTTCCCATCTAAGTATAAATTAGAAGTCGGCATTGGTAGAGATATTTCTGGTGATCCAATATCAATTCAATTAAATGAAATGCCTCACTTACTCGTTGCTGGTTCAACAGGAAGCGGTAAATCAGTTTGTATTAATGGTATTATAACGAGTATATTACTCAACACAAAACCGCACGAAGTTAAACTTATGTTAATCGATCCTAAAATGGTAGAGTTAAATGTTTACAATGGTATTCCTCATTTACTTATACCGGTTGTAACAAACCCACATAAAGCGTCTCAAGCTTTAGAAAAAATTGTTTCAGAAATGGAACGTCGTTATGATTTGTTTCAACATTCATCGACACGAAATATTGAAGGATATAACCAATATATACGCAAACAGAATGAAGAACTTGATGAAAAACAACCTGAGTTACCGTATATCGTCGTAATAGTGGATGAATTGGCTGATTTAATGATGGTTGCAGGTAAAGAAGTAGAAAATGCTATCCAACGTATTACTCAAATGGCTAGAGCAGCGGGTATACACTTAATTGTAGCTACTCAAAGACCTTCCGTTGATGTTATTACTGGTATTATTAAAAATAACATTCCATCAAGAATTGCGTTCGCTGTAAGTTCTCAAACTGACTCTAGAACAATAATTGGTGCTGGTGGAGCTGAAAAGCTACTTGGTAAAGGTGATATGCTATATGTTGGTAACGGAGAATCTACTACAACCCGAATTCAAGGTGCTTTTTTAAGTGATCAAGAAGTGCAAGATGTTGTTAATTATGTTGTAGAGCAACAGAAAGCAAATTATGTTAAAGAAATGGAACCAGATGCACCTGTAGATAAATCAGAAATGAAGAGTGAGGATGCTTTATATGATGAAGCTTATTTATTTGTAATAGAAAAGCAAAAAGCTAGTACTTCTTTATTACAACGACAATTTAGAATCGGTTATAATCGAGCTTCAAGGCTCATGGATGATTTGGAACGTAACCAAGTTATTGGTCCACAAAAAGGAAGTAAACCTAGACAAATATTAGTTGATTTAGAAAATGACGAGGTGTAAAAATGTCGGAAATGAGTGCAATCTATAGAGTAAAACAATACATTTTAAATTTAATCAAAGATGGTGAACTAACCAATGGAAGTAAATTACCTAGTAATTTGTCAATTGCGAGAGCATTAAATGTTAAAACAGATGATGTTTATGATGGTATAGATGAGTTGATTACTGAACAAGTAGTAACGGATAATTTTGAAGAGGGGACTAGCGTAAAAGTAAAGCCCCCTTTCTATTACCCGTTAAATAAAATTATTAGTATAGGGACTATGATTAAAGAAGCGGGTTATGAAGCAGGAACAGAATATCTGAATCTTGACGAGCAACCTGCAACTATTTTAGATGCTGAACATTTAGGTATAGAAACAAAAGAACCTATAACAATTATTGAGAGACTAAGGACTGCTAATCATAAGCCTGTCGTATATTGTTTAGACAAAATAGCAAAAACTTATCTAACTTGTACAGATTATCAACAGAGTAGTGGTTCAATGTTAGAAGCTATTAAAGCATCTACAAATCATCAAATCATGCATGCAGAAATGGATTTAGAAGCAATTAGTTACGAACCCCATATCTCTGAAGTGCTTAATGCTTCACCTCACGAAGGGCTTATGTTACTTAAAGTAGTACATTATGACGAAAAGCATCAACCAATTTTGTATTCTTTAAATTATATTAAGAGTAGTTTAGTTAAATTCACTATTACTAAAAGTGAATAAATTGTCATATTAAAACCAGGAGGTTAGATTTTGAAGAGATTCAATCAAGATAACACAAAAGTTCGAGTCAATGTTTTGCCTACCGATAAATTTAAAACAACGACAATTACATTTAAATTTATGGCACCATTAAACTATAAAACAATTACTTCACGTTCAATTTTAAGTAAAGTATTAGTTCGTGCAACACAACAATGGCCCACCGATAAAACTTTAAATAAACAGTTATCAGAATTGTATGGCGCCTATGTTAATAGTTTTGTTTCTAAGTTTAAAGATAAGCATGTTATTACAATCTCATTAGAAGTAGTTAATGAAAAATTCTTAAAAGATAAAACCCCTTTATTTGAAAAGGGATTAGATACGTTAAAAGAAATAATTTGGAATCCATTAATCAAAGATAGATGCTTTGATCATACATATGTAGCTCAAGAAAAGTCTTTACTTAGCAAAAAACTTGAAGCAATGGAAGATAATAAAGCACAGTATTCATTTCTTCAGTTAATGAATTATATGTTTAAACAAGAACCCTATCGATATATAGCGACAGGTCAATTAGAACAAATTCCACAAGTGACTTCTGAAAGTCTATACGATACATATCTATCCATGGTACAAAATGATGATTGTGCCATATATGTTGTAGGAAATATTAACAAAGAGGAAGTAACGCAACTAATTCTAGATAAGTTTTCAATTAAGCCTTTCTATTTAGAAAATAAAGAAAGTACTGAAATCACACCTTCTTTTGATCAACCGCAATATATAATTGAAAAAGACGATGTTGACCAAGCTAAATTGAATTTGGGATATCGCTTTCCATCTTATTATGGGAAAAGTAATTACTATGCATTTATAGTATTAAATATGATGTTTGGAGGAGATCCTTCCTCAGTACTATTTAATGAAGTCAGAGAAAAGCAAAGTTTGGCATACTCTATACATTCACAAATTGATGGTAAAAACGGATTTTTATTTGTTTTAAGTGGTGTTTCTGCTGAGAAATATGAGCAAGCAAAAGATACTGTCATCAAAGAGTTTGATAAGATAAAAAATGGAGATTTTGATTCTAATAAAATTGAATTAGCTAAAAAAATCATTATTTCCCATAGACACGAAGCATCAGATAGACCTAAAAGTATAATTGAAATACTACATAATCAATTATTATTAAACCGACAGCAAACTGATCAAGATTTTATAAATGCAGTTAATCAAGTGACGAAAAAAGATGTTATTAAATTGGCAAATGAAGCTGTTCTAGATACAATTTATGTACTAACGAAAGGAGACCAACACTGATGAAAACACATCAATATGAACTTATAGATGAGAAAGTTTTCGAACATGAGTTTGATAATGGATTGAAATTATTTATCATTCCTAAGCCTGGTTTTCAAAAAACGTATGTGACCTACACAACACAGTTTGGTTCATTGGACAATCATTTTAAGCCCATAGGTAGTCAGCAATTTGTAAAAGTTCCTGACGGTGTGGCACATTTTTTAGAACATAAATTGTTTGAAAAAGAAGATGAAGATTTATTTACTGCATTTGCCGAAGAGAATGCGCAAGCTAATGCTTTTACAAGCTTTGATCGTACGAGTTATTTATTTAGCGCAACAAGTAATATTGAAAGTAACATTAAACGTCTCCTCAATATGGTAGAAACACCTTATTTTACTGAAGAAACAGTTAATAAAGAAAAAGGGATTATAGCTGAGGAAATTAAAATGTACCAGGAACAACCAGGATATAAATTAATGTTTAATACTTTAAGGGCTATGTATTCCAAGCACCCGATACGGGTGGATATCGCTGGTAGTGTTGAAAGCATTTATGAAATAACAAAAGATGATTTATATCTATGCTATGAGACATTTTATCATCCCTCTAATATGGTGTTGTTTGTGGTAGGCGATGTTAGTCCTCAATCGATAATTAAACTTGTAGAAAAGCATGAAAATCAAAGAAATAAAACTTATCAACCACGTATTGAACGTGCGCAAATTGATGAGCCTAGAGAGATAAATCAACGGTTTGTTTCTGAGAAAATGAAGTTACAGTCACCACGATTGATGCTAGGTTTTAAAAATGAACCATTAGATGAAAGTGCAACTAAATTTGTTCAAAGAGATTTGGAAATGACATTTTTCTACGAATTGGTTTTTGGAGAGGAAACGGAGTTTTATCAACAACTTTTAAATAAAGATTTAATAGATGAAACATTCGGTTATCAATTTGTATTGGAACCGAGCTACAGTTTTTCAATTATTACTAGTGCAACACAACAGCCTGATCTATTTAAACAATTAATAATGGATGAATTAAGAAAATATAAAGGAAACCTTAAAGATCAAGAAGCATTTGATTTGTTGAAAAAGCAATTTATTGGAGAATTCATATCAAGTTTAAATTCTCCAGAATATATTGCTAATCAATATGCAAAACTCTATTTCGAGGGAGTGAGTGTATTTGATATGCTTGATATCGTAGAAAATATTACGTTAGAGAGTGTAAATGAAACTTCCGAATTATTCTTGAACTTTGACCAACTTGTTGATAGTCGTTTGGAGATGGAAAATAGATGAAAGCGCTAGTCATAGGTGGTTCTGGAACAATAGGTCGTGCCATTGTAAAACGACTGCTATTTGAAGGTTATGAAGTTTTCTTACATTATCATTCAGCTCAATATTCTGATTTAAGTAATCAATTTAAAAATAGCAAAGTTACATTTATTCAATGTGATTTAACCAAAGATATAGAGCTCGAAGATTACTTTGGACACATTGACGAGCTAGATTGTCTAATTTATACCAGTGGGACAGCATTATATGGCATGTTACAAGATATGAGTGATTGTGACATCGATAATAGTTATGCATTAAATGTAAGACAATTTATACGTTTGACTCGCTACTTTATTGATATTTTAAGGCAGAGTAACAATGGACGTATCATTGTTATTTCATCAATTTGGGGAGAAACTGGAGCTAGTTTAGAGACAATCTATTCAGCGATGAAAAGTGCTCAAATTGGTTTTGTTAAAGCATTAAGTCAAGAATTAGCTTTAACTTCAGTAACTGTAAATGCTATTACACCAGGTATGGTAAAAGGGAAAATGAGCGATGTATGGTCGAAAGATGAGTTATCGAATATAGTATCAGAGTTACCTCAGCAAAGAATGATTGATCCTTCTGAAGTGGCACATGCTTGTGCATACTTGTGTAGTACTATGTCAAAAAGTATTACGGGTACAGTACATAAAGTGAATGGCGGATGGTATATTTAAATGCTTTGTCAGTAAAAGATAAGTTTCTTGTTTCAATTGTTATAGGAGCAACATTTTAGTAATAATAAAAGAAGTATCTTTTTATTATTGGTGTTATAATATGATAAACAAAGATTTCATGTGCTTCGTTGTTAACAAGGGGTGATCAAGAAATGACTTTTGCAAAAAGGAAAGAGTGGTACTTAGAATATGAGATAACTGTAAATCGTGCTGGCTTACTCGGTGATATTTCAAGTTTGCTTGGAATGCTCGGCATTAGTATTGTTACAATTAATGGTGTTGATCAGGGAAAAAGGGGATTGTTAATTAAAACAGATCAACTAGAAAAGGTCGAAAGGTTCGAACAAATTGTAAAAGAAATTAATGAAATAGAAATTACAAAGTTAAGAGTTCCTGAATTACGAGATAGACTCGCTGTACGACACGGTAGATATATTGAACAAGATGCTGATGATAAAAAGACTTTTAAATTTGAACGAGAAGATTTAGGATTACTTGTTGATTTTTTAGCTGAGTTATTTAAAGAAGAAGGACATAAATTAATCGGAATACGTGGAATGCCTAGAGTTGGTAAAACTGAATCTATTGTAGCTGGAAGTGTTTGTGCACATAAAAGATGGTTATTCATAAGCTCAACTTTAATTAAACAAACAGTAAGGCGTTCACTATTTAAAGGTGAATATGATTCTAATCACGTATATATCATTGATGGTGCGGTAACAGCACGTGAATTGAACCCTGAGCACCAAGAATTGGTGAGAGAGGTTATGACGTTACCCTCAATAAAAGTAGTTGAACATCCAGATTTATTTGTAGAGTCGTGCAATTATAATATGGAAGATTTTGACTATATTATTGAATTGAGAGAAAATGAAGATCAAGAGATTCGATATGAAGAAATGAAGAAACATACGGTTCAAAGCAAGAATAATTTAGATTTTGGAGATCCATTTGGTGGAGGGTTTGGTTTCTTTGAATAATGTCTAGGAGGACTTTGAGTGAAAACGATTGGTGAAGTGTTGAAAAGTAGACGTGAAAGATTGGGTATGACACTAAGTGAATTAGAACAAAGAACTCAGTTAAAGCGTCAAACGTTAATACATATAGAAAATAATGATTTTAATGAACTAGCCAAGAGTGATTATACTGAAGGTTTTATTAGAAAATACGCTAAAGTTGTAAATATCGAACCAAATCAACTTATTGAAGCACATCAAGATGAGATTCCTGAAACACAATATCAAATTGATGATGTGATACAAACATTTTCTAATGGGTATGAACCCCCTTACCGACGTCAATCTAAGGAAGCGTTTCAATTGTTGATGTGGATGGGTTTCATTATTTTAATATCTTTAATCGTTTGGATACTCGCAGTATTAATTATATAAATATATGTTTTAGAAATGAGGATTTAATATGAATATACCGAATCAAATAACGGTATTTAGAGTTATTTTAATACCATTTTTTATTTTATTTGCTTTAGTTGATTTTGGTTTTGGACAAATTTCAATTTTAGGTGGAAATCATATTAGAATTGAAATATTAATTAGTGCTATCATATTTGTGGTTGCATCATTAAGTGATTTTGCTGATGGTTATCTTGCCCGTAAATGGCAATTAGTTACTAATATGGGGAAATTCTTAGATCCACTTGCAGACAAATTATTGGTCGCGAGTGCATTAATTGTTATGGTACAACTTGGTTTTACTAATTCTGTCGTTGCTATCATAATTATTGCTCGAGAATTTGCCGTCACAGGATTACGATTACTACAAATTGAACAGGGGTTTGTAAGTGCTGCAGGACAACTAGGGAAAATAAAAACAGCAGTGACAATGGTTGCAATTATATGGATTTTATTGGGCGATCCTTTCTTACACTATCTACATTTCCCAATTGGAGTGTGGTTATTATACATTGGAGTATTCTTTACTATTCTTTCAGGTATTGAATATTTTTATAAAGGAAGAGATGTATTTAAACATTCTAAATAAATGTGTAATTAAAAAATTGAGCTTGTATATTTATTTCATATATAAATTACCATATCAATTTGTTATATAATCATACTCTCTAAAATATATACATTTTGATTAAGTTATCTTTGTCAAAGGTTTGTTCCCTATTCTATATGGGGTGCAAACCTTTTATTTTTCGGTTGCTTTAGTGTGACAAAGAAGATAAAACAATTACTATAATTGATTTAATATTTTCAATTTTCAGGTGTAATATCGATATACATCTGTAAATCTTTTATATAAATGTAATGTCAGTATGTTATAAAAATAATGTGATGCTATGTTTAAGTTATATTAGATGACAGTTCTGTGATAAATAATTAAACTGTTTTTATAAAGATTCATATTTTAGATTTATATTACAAAAATATATATAATGGACTTATTGAAAAGACAATATAAATATCAGGGAGTATATCATTGATGAATATTTCAATTGTAGCTGTTGGCTCTGAATTATTACTAGGTCAAATAGCTAATACAAATGGGCAATATCTTTCAAAACTTTTTAATAGTATTGGTAAAAGTGTAGTAGAACACACAGTTATTGGTGATAACCCTCAAAGGTTAGAATATGTAATAAAGCAATGTCTATCTAGATTTGATACCATTGTTTTAACAGGTGGCTTAGGACCAACAAAAGATGATTTAACTAAACATACTGTAGCTAAAGTATTAGGAAAAAATCTAGTGACGGATGAAGCATCGTTAAACTTTATCAAAAACTATTTTAAAGAACAAGGTCAAGATATGACCTCTAATAATAAGCAACAAGCATTAGTAATTGAAGATGCCATAGTTTTACCAAATAAAAATGGTATGGCTCCTGGTATGCTTGTAGAATTAGGTAAACAAAAAATAATTCTACTACCAGGTCCACCGAAAGAGATGCAACCTATGGCGAAGAATGAATTATTACCTTATCTTATGGATAAAGATGAAGTTATTTTTTCTGAATTACTTAGATTTGCTGGTATAGGAGAGTCGAAATTAGAAACACTATTAATTGATCTAATAGATGATCAAACTAATCCGACAATCGCACCTCTTGCAGGTACGCATGAAGTATATTTTAGATTAACAGCCAATGCTGAAAGTAAGGAACGATGTCAACTGCTTATTAAGCCTATTCGAGATGAAATTTTAAATAGGGTTGGTACTTATTATTTTGGCTCAGACGAAGTTAATATTGAAGAATCGGTTATAAATAGTGCAAAACAGAATTTTGCTATTTATGACGGTGTAACTAATGGAGCTTTGTTTACTCGATTAAAAAATGCTGACAGTAAAAATCTAGTTAAAGGTATGCTACCACATTCTAATCAATTTATTGATGTGACTTCTGAGTTTAATGCCGTGTTATTCAATGCAGCACAATATGTCAGGGATTTGTACCAAACAGATTTGGGTATTGTACTTTTAAATAAAGATAACATTGTATATTTAGGAATTTATGATGGAAATAATTTCGATATCGAAACATTTAAGATGTCTCAAAGTCGTAATTTATTGAGAAGCAGAAGTCAAAATTATGCAATGATTAGATTATTAAATTGGTTTAATAAATAGTATATTTTAAATTTTTGCAAAAAATATAAGTACGTTTGTTCGTTTTTGTATCAGCTATCACACAATAAATGCGAACAAATATTCGCAAAAGACTTGTATTTTGCTTAAAATGCTTGTATAGTAAGTATAAGATATTATACAGATAACTTTCTGTAGTAGGAGGTCTCGTTTTGGATAATGAACGTCAAAAAGCTTTAGATACAGTAATTAAAAACATGGAAAAATCTTTTGGTAAAGGTGCCGTTATGAAGTTAGGCGATAATAAAGGTCGCAGAGTATCAAGCACTTCAAGTGGTTCTGTCACAGTTGATAATGCATTAGGGGTTGGAGGTTATCCTAAAGGAAGAATTATCGAAATATATGGACCTGAAAGTTCAGGTAAGACGACAGTAGCTTTACATGCTATCGCTGAAGTACAAAAAAACGGTGGTGTAGCAGCATTTATCGATGCCGAACATGCTCTCGATCCAGTATATGCACAAGCATTAGGTGTAGATATTGATAATTTATATTTATCTCAACCTGATCATGGTGAACAAGGTCTTGAAATCGCCGAAGCTTTTGTTCGTAGTGGTGCTGTGGACATTGTTGTTGTCGATTCAGTAGCAGCATTAACACCTAAAGCTGAAATTGAAGGTGAAATGGGAGATACTCATGTTGGTTTACAAGCAAGATTAATGTCTCAAGCATTAAGAAAGTTATCAGGGGCTATTTCTAAATCTAATACTACAGCTATATTTATTAACCAAATTCGTGAAAAGGTCGGTGTGATGTTCGGGAATCCTGAAACAACGCCCGGTGGTAGAGCCCTAAAATTCTATAGTTCTGTACGTTTAGAGGTAAGAAGAGCAGAGCAGTTAAAACAAGGTCAAGATATTGTAGGTAACAGAACCAAAATAAAAGTTGTAAAAAATAAAGTTGCACCTCCATTTAGAGTTGCAGAAGTAGATATTATGTATGGTCAAGGTATCTCTAAGGAAGGAGAGCTCATTGATTTAGGTGTAGAGAATGATATCGTTGATAAATCAGGTGCTTGGTATTCTTATAATGGAGATAGAATGGGCCAAGGTAAAGAAAACGTCAAAAATTATCTTAAGGAAAATCCACAAATCAAAGAAGAAATTGACCGTAAGTTACGTGAAAAGTTAGGTATTTTCGATGGTGATGTGGATGAAAATGAGAATGAAGACGATTCACCAAAAACTTTATTTGATGAATAGTTTTTTAGTTGACTAATTAAAAGGATGGCTTATTTAGCCATCCTTTTTTGTAGTTTTTGATTTGTTCTTTAAAAAAAGCAATTTAAAATGAGTGTAGTGCAATTTCATATCTTGACACATATCTGTCGATAAACGTACAATTAGTATGTATGATTCTTATATAATTTCATATAATCATATTGATTTTGATATACAAAGCAAACCCTAGATAAAGGAGGTGTTTATGTGAATTTATTAAGCCTCCTACTCATTTTGCTGGGGATTATTCTAGGCGTTGTTGTAGGGTATATTGTTGCCCGAAATTTATTACACCAAAAACAAGTTCAAGCAAGACAAACTGCCGATGATATTGTTAGCTATGCTAATAAAGAAGCAGACAATATTAAAAAAGAAAAATTACTTGAGGCAAAAGAAGAGAACCAAATTTTAAAAGAACAAGCTGAGAATGAACTGCGTGAAAGACGTGGTGAACTTCAAAGACAAGAAACCCGACTTCTTCAAAAAGAAGAAAATTTGGATCGGAAATCTGATCTTTTAGATAAAAAAGATGAGATTTTGGAACAAAAAGAATCAAAACTTGAAGAAAGACAACAACAAGTAGATGCAAAAGAGAGTAGTGTTCAAACATTAATAATGAAGCATGAACAAGAATTAGAACGCATCTCCGGTCTCACTCAAGAAGAAGCTGTGAAAGAACAGCTTCAAAGAGTTGAAGAAGAACTGTCACAAGATATTGCAATACTTGTTAAAGAAAAAGAAAAAGAAGCGAAAGAAAAAGTTGATAAGACAGCTAAAGAATTACTTGCTACAACTGTACAAAGATTAGCAGCCGAACATACAACTGAATCAACTGTTTCAGTCGTAAATCTGCCTAACGATGAAATGAAAGGTCGTATCATAGGTAGAGAAGGTAGAAATATACGCACATTAGAAACACTTACTGGCATAGATTTAATTATTGATGACACACCAGAAGCAGTTATTTTATCAGGTTTTGACCCAATTAGACGTGAAATTGCTAGAACTGCACTAGTTAATTTGGTTTCTGATGGACGTATTCATCCTGGACGTATTGAAGATATGGTCGAAAAAGCTAGAAAGGAAGTAGACGATATCATTAGAGATGCTGGAGAACAAGCTACCTTTGAAATAAATGTACACAATATGCATCCTGATTTAGTGAAAATTTTGGGTCGATTAAATTATCGAACTAGTTATGGTCAGAATGTACTTAAACATTCAATTGAAGTTGCCCACCTTTCAGGTATGCTTGCAGCAGAATTAGGAGAGGATGTTACTTTAGCTAAACGTGCTGGATTATTACATGATGTTGGTAAAGCCATTGATCATGAAGTTGAAGGTAGTCACGTAGAAATAGGTGTTGAATTAGCTAAGAAATATAATGAAAATAACATAATTATTAATGCTATTCACTCACATCATGGTGATGTTGAACCAACCTCTATCATTTCTATTTTAGTTGCAGCAGCTGATGCATTATCAGCAGCGCGACCAGGTGCACGTAAAGAGACACTTGAAAATTATATTAGAAGACTTGAGAGACTCGAAACGTTATCTGAAAGTTATGATGGGGTAGAAAAAGCATTTGCTATACAAGCTGGTAGAGAGATTCGTGTAGTCGTCTCACCTGAAGAAATTGATGATTTAAAATCATATAGATTGGCAAGAGATATTAAGAACCAAATTGAAGAAGAGTTACAATATCCTGGACATATCAAAGTGACAGTTGTTCGAGAGACTAGAGCAATAGAATATGCTAAATAATTCCATAAGCCACTGACCGTATTTACGGCCAGTGGCTTATTAAATATAATATAAAAAACCGAGCGTATAAACGCTCGGATATAATGATTTATTTTAATTGTAAATCAACTTCATTTATTTCTTTTAAAATTTCAGCTGTATCATAGCAATTTGTAGCGATATTTGCATATTTCTCTGCTAAACGATAAGCATTAATGTATAAAATTAAACTTTCTTTAGCGATATCTTCAGCGTCATCAGATTTGGCTGGATTTGAAGTTACAACTAATTCAGCAAATTTTTCAGGATCAATATTAATAGACATGAATGAATAAACAACTCCTATATTTTTATTAGTTTCATATTAACACAATACTTAAATACAAAAAAGTAAAGTCTTTTAATTTTCAGAATAATTAATTTGTTAATGAGACTTTTATTATAGTACAGTATCCATTAAACTTAATTTATGAGAGGATGAACAGAGAATGAGAATATTGTTTATAGGCGACATCGTTGGTAAAGTGGGCAGGAAAATGATTACTACTTATTTACCTAAAATTAAACAAACTTATCACCCAACAGTTTCTATAGTAAACGCTGAAAATGCCGCACACGGTAAAGGATTAACAGAAAAAATTTACAAACAACTTTTGAGAGAAGGCGTGGATTTCATGACTATGGGTAATCATACATATGGTCAAAGAGAAATTTACGATTTTATTGATGATGCTCATCGAATGGTGAGACCTGCAAATTTTCCTGATGAAGCTCCAGGAACAGGTATGAGAATAATAAAAATTAACGATATTAAATTGGCTATTATTAATTTACAAGGCCGTTCATTTATGCAAGACATTGATGATCCATTTAAAAAGGCTGACCAGCTAATCGAAGAAGCTCAAAAATCTACACCATATATATTTGTAGATTTTCATGCTGAAACTACATCTGAAAAAAATGCTATGGGTTGGTATTTAGATGGTAGAGTGAGCGCTGTTGTTGGTACTCACACACATATTCAAACTTCTGATGATCGTATATTACCTCATGGCACAGGATATATCACAGATGTCGGGATGACAGGTTATTACGATGGTATTTTAGGTATCAATAGAGATGAAGTTATTCAACGTTTTATTACTAGTTTGCCACAAAGGCATGTTGTTCCAGATGATGGGCGAGGCGTATTATCAGGAGTTATCATAGATTTAGATAAAGAAGGTAAAACGACTCAAATAAAAAGACTGTTAATAAATGAGGACCATCCTTTCCAAATTTAAAGGGATATAGTCCATTAGTATGAATTTAAACTTGTACCACTGTTGAAATAGTAAAACGGTGGTTTATTTTGTTATCATAGAGTATGAATTAATACCACAGGAGGCATGTGATATGAAATCACAAATATCATGGAAAGTGGGCGGTCAGCAAGGCGAAGGTATTGAATCTACCGGTGAAATCTTTGCTACTGCGATGAATAGAAAAGGTTATTTTTTGTATGGATATAGACACTTTTCTAGTCGTATAAAAGGTGGCCATACTAATAATAAGATAAGAGTTTCAAAATCGCCTGTGCATGCGATTAGTGATGATTTGGATATACTCATTGCTTTTGACCAGGAAACGATTGAATTAAATCATCATGAAATGAGAGAAGATAGTATTATAATTGCGGATGCTAAAGCAAAACCCCAAAAGCCAGAGAACTGTGTGGCTCAATTAATTGAGTTACCATTCACTAGCACGGCAAAGGAACTTGGAACAGCATTAATGAAGAATATGGTGGCAATTGGTGCGACATCTGCACTGATGGATTTAAATACATCAACTTTTGAAACTTTAATCGATAACATGTTTTCAAAAAAAGGTAATAAAGTCGTTGATATGAATATACAAGCCCTTAATATGGGTTATGATTTAATGAAGCAACAAGTTACCAACGTTAATGGAGACTTTACATTAGAGAATGGTAGCGGTCATCCTCATTTATATATGATAGGTAATGACGCAATCGGATTAGGAGCAATAGCAGCTGGATCAAGATTTATGTCCGCTTATCCAATTACGCCAGCTTCTGAAATTATGGAATACATGATTGCCAATCTACCTAAAGTTGATGGTACTGTTGTTCAAACTGAAGATGAAATAGCAGCAGCAACGATGGCGATTGGAGCTAACTATGCTGGCGTACGAGGCTTTACAGCGAGTGCGGGTCCAGGTCTTTCTTTAATGATGGAATCTATTGGATTGTCTGGTATGACTGAAACGCCATTAGTCATTATTAATACTCAAAGAGGTGGTCCTTCTACTGGCTTACCAACAAAGCAAGAACAATCAGATTTAATGCAAATGATTTATGGTACCCATGGTGATATTCCGAAAATTGTCGTTGCTCCTACAGATGCTGAAGATGCGTTTTATCTTACTATGGAAGCATTTAATTTAGCTGAAGAATACCAATGTCCAGTCATTCTGTTAAGTGATTTACAATTATCATTAGGAAAACAAACTGTTAAAACACTCGATTATAATAAAATCGATATTCGTCGTGGAGAAATAATACAGTCAGATATCGAGAGAGCTGAAGATGATAAAGCATACTTTAAAAGATATGCATTAACAGCTAGTGGCGTATCACCACGACCAATACCAGGTGTTAAAGGTGGTATACATCATGTAACAGGTGTTGAACATAATGAAGAAGGGAAGCCAAGTGAGGCGCCTATGAATCGTCAGAATCAGATGGAAAAACGAATGCGCAAAACTGAAAGCTTGGTTATCAATAATCCTGTGTTACTCAATGAACATGAAGACGAAGCAGATATACTGTATATAGGATTTATATCTACTAAAGGTGCTATTGGAGAAGGTGCAGAAAGACTAGAACGACATGGTGTAAAAGTGAATACGATGCATATTCGACAATTACATCCTTTCCCTAAAGATATTGTTCAACAAGCTATTAATAAAGCTTCGAAAGTAATAGTTGCAGAACATAATTATCAAGGACAATTATCAAGTATTTTAAAAATGAACACACAAGTTAATGATAAATTAGTTAATCAAACAAAATACGATGGGAAACCTTTCTTACCTTATGAAATTGAAGAAAAAGGTTTGGAAATTGCTAAAGAGTTAAAGGAGTTGGTGTAATTGGCTACATTTAAAGATTTTAGAAATAATGTGAAGCCAAACTGGTGCCCTGGTTGCGGTGACTTTTCAGTTCAAGCTGCTATACAAAAAGCGACAGCGAATATTGGTTTAGAACCAGAAGATGTAGCAATCATTACAGGGATTGGTTGTTCTGGTAGACTATCAGGTTATATTAATTCTTATGGCGTACACTCTATTCATGGACGTGCATTGCCTCTAGCACAAGGCGTTAAAATGGCAAACAAAGATTTAACAGTTATCGCTTCTGGTGGTGATGGAGACGGCTATGCAATAGGAATGGGACATACTATTCATGCTCTTAGACGTAATATGAATATGACGTATATTGTCATGGACAATCAAATATATGGATTAACTAAAGGACAAACATCACCTTCCTCAGCTAAAGGATTTGTAACTAAATCAACACCTAAAGGAAATATAGAAAAGAATGTAGCTCCATTGGAATTGGCACTGTCCTCTGGTGCAACTTTTGTAGCACAAGGATTCTCAAGTGATATAAAGGCATTAACTAAAATGATTGAAGATGCGATTCATCATGATGGTTTTTCTTTTGTTAATGTTTTCTCACCTTGTGTTACTTACAATAAAGTGAATACTTATGACTGGTTTAAAGAACATTTAACAAGTATCGATGATATTGAGGGCTATGACATCACAGATAAACAACTTGCTATGAAAACTGTGCTGGATCATGAGTCACTGGTTAAAGGTATCGTTTATCAAGATACAACAACACCTTCTTATGAATCGCAAATTTCAGAACTAGAACATGAGGCGTTAGCTAAAAGAGATATTCATATTACAGAAGAAACTTTCAACGATTTAACTGCACAATTTTTATAAAGGATACTCATTCATAGTAACTAGAATTGCGTCAAAATAAGTAGGTAAAATAAAAACGAAGGTGTACTTGATACATCATGACTATCTAATTTTACTGTAATTTCTTATCTAATAACGTTAATGATTACTATAGAAAATCAAGAAGTACGTTTCAATTTAAAAGTATTAGAGAACATGCATATAAGTAAATAACATATTTAAAGAGTGGGTCAGAATAACATTTTAATTCTGCTCACTCTTATTTTATCTCTATGTTGCTTGTCAAAAGCACTACGATTCAATAATGTAATTCTCATTTAACGTTTTTTACATGATTAATCACCCATCTCATCTAAAAGTAAATAATATAAGAATGACATAATTTATTCCAAATTATTTTAAAAATATAGATAAAGTATTTAACAAATGAAATTTTACTCAGAGTTATTATTAAATACATAAATAATGTGAACAGTTAAACGCACAGTCCTAATCAATGCAATAAGTTTGTTTTTTTAATAAATATGTAAAAGATTTTGTAAAAAGATTTTAAGAATATGAATTTTGGGAATAATAAAAATATAAGATGATTTTTCGGAGGTTAATATGGACAAATTTAAATCTATGACAGAATTAAAAGAATTGACTAAAGAAGGAAAAGATTGGGAAATAGAGTGTGAAAATCGTTCTAGCATAGTCACTATATTAGCATTACATGGCGGTGGAATTGAACCTGCCACAACTGAATTAGCCTATACAATTGCACATTGTGGCGACTATAACTATTTTTCCTTTAAAGGTATGAGAAGTAAGGGGAATAATGAGTTACATGTGACTTCCACACATTATGATGACCAAATTGCATTAGATTTAGTGAGAGGTAGCCAAAGAACTGTAGCCATCCATGGTTGTGAAGGTAATGAAAGTGTGGCTTATATAGGAGGTAGTGATGACAGACTAATTGAGTTAATCACCGAATCTCTTGAAGATATAGGAATTAGCGTGCGAGAAGCACCACATCATATTTCTGGAACTCAAGAAAATAATATTGTTAATATGACTCAAACCCAAGGAGGAGTGCAATTAGAACTGACAGCTCAGTTAAGAAAGGAGCTATTTAAAAATAGAAAAAGTTCACGCAAAAACCGTGAAAATAAAGATAATTGGGATGATTTAATGTACGACTTTGCTGATGCAATGAAAAAAGCTATAGAACGTGCATAATTAAATTCTAACGCATGTTAAAATAATATTATAAAACTTAATTGGAGAGATGAAGCATGCAAGATACATTAATGAGTATTCAAATTATTCCAAAAACACCGAACAACAACGATGTTATTCCATATGTTGATGAGGCAATTAAAATTATTGATGATTCAGGTTTGCATTTTAGAGTGGGACCGTTAGAAACAACAGTTCAAGGTGAAATGAGTGAATGTCTTATTTTAATTCAAAAATTAAATGATAGAATGGTTGAATTAGAATGTCCAAGTATTATTAGTCAAGTTAAGTTTTATCACGTACCTGAAGGAATAGAAATTGAGACGCTTACAGGAAAATACGACTAAGTTTAAATTAGAATAATATTTCTTATCTTATTTATTTAAGAGCCTAACATGCCATAGTGTTTAAGGCTCTTAAAATTTTGTATGAAAATATTGGTATGCTATAGACGCCATACATTATCACACTGAAAATATGATATAAAAGACTTTTATCAACTGATTTATTATAAATAAATGGTGTCTAAATAAACATTTAGATATGATTTACATTAATTACAGTAATAAAAGGCTAATAAGTTAATTATCAAAGATAGATGTAACATCATATACATGTCTTTTTGCACTTTGACTATAAATTTAATATAATGAAATAATGATTATGGGCATATAGAAAGGATTTTCAAAGTGAATGAAGAGCAAAGAAAGGCTGGAACGATAAATATTCTAGCAGAACGTGATCGTAAAGCTGAGAAAGATTATAGTAAATACTTTGAACAAGTGTATCAGCCACCTAGCTTAAAAGAAGCTAAAAAAAGAGGAAAACAAGAAGTTCAATATAACAGAGATTTTCATATAGATGAAAAATACAAAGGTATGGGTAAAGGTCGCACTTTTTTAATTAAAACATATGGATGTCAAATGAATGCACATGACACTGAAGTTATGGCAGGAATATTAAATGCATTAGGATATAGTGCTACTTCGGATATTAATGAAGCGGATGTGATTTTAATTAATACATGCGCCATTAGAGAAAATGCTGAAAATAAAGTCTTTAGTGAAATAGGAAATTTAAAACATTTAAAAAAAGAACGCCCAGATTGTTTAATTGGGGTGTGTGGTTGCATGTCTCAAGAAGAATCAGTCGTAAATAAAATATTAAAATCTTATCAAAATGTAGATATGGTTTTTGGGACACACAACATTCATCATTTACCTGAGATTTTAGAAGAGGCATATTTATCTAAAGCGATGGTAGTTGAAGTATGGTCTAAAGAGGGAGACATCATCGAAAATTTACCTAAAGTGCGTGACGGTCACATTAAAGCTTGGGTTAATATTATGTATGGTTGCGATAAGTTTTGTACTTATTGTATTGTTCCATTTACTAGAGGAAAAGAACGTAGTCGTCGTCCAGAGGACATCATTGATGAGGTTAGAGAATTAGCAAGAGAAGGTTATCAAGAAATTACCTTATTAGGTCAAAATGTAAATTCATATGGTAAAGATATCGAAGGTCTGGATTATGAATTAGGTGACTTATTGGAAGATATTTCTAAAATTGATATACCTCGTGTTCGTTTTACAACAAGTCATCCTTGGGACTTTACAGATCGAATGATTGAAGTTATAGCTAAAGGTGGGAACATAGTACCGCATATCCATTTACCGGTACAATCAGGTAATAACCAAGTATTAAAGATAATGGGGCGTAAATATACAAGAGAGAGTTATCTTGATTTAGTTTCAAGAATAAAGGAAGCTATCCCTAACGTAGCTCTAACTACTGATATCATAGTAGGTTATCCTAATGAAACTGAAGAACAATTTGAAGAAACATTATCATTATATGATGACGTTCAATTTGAGCATGCATACACATATTTATATTCACAAAGAGATGGAACACCAGCAGCTAAAATGAAGGATAACGTACCTTTAGAAGTGAAAAAAGAACGTTTGCAAAGGCTTAATAAGAAGGTTGGAATATATTCTCAACAAGCAATGAGTCAGTATGAAGGTAAGATTGTTACGGTATTATGTGAAGGTTCTAGTAAAAAAGATGAGAATGTTCTAGCAGGCTATACTGATAAAAATAAACTTGTGAATTTTAAAGGACCAAGAGAGAGCATTGGTAAACTCGTTGATGTCAAAATTGACGAGGCAAAACAATATTCTTTAAATGGAACATTTATACAAGAACATCAACGTTCAATGGTGACACAATAATATGTATAGTGAAAAAGAAATCATACGAAAAGTCGAAAGTTTAGCAGAGAAAATTGGAAAACTAGAAGTTGTTCAAGATTATCATAATGTAGAAAAACAAATTCATAATAATCAAGCAATAAAACAAAAGATGAATCGTTTGAAAGCGCAACAAAAACAATCGGTTAATTTTCAAAATTATGGAAAACAAAATGCACTCGAGCAATCTGAAGTTAAAATTCAGAATCTAAAAGATGAAATTAATGAATTACCTATTGTTGAAGAATTTCGTTCAGCACAATATGAAGCGAATGATTTACTACAAATGATGGTCAAAACAATGGAAGATAGACTCAATGAATATAATAAAAAAGAACACAATGAATAATTATTTTAGAGGAGTTAAGTACAATGAATATTAGAAAGTTGACCATCACAGCATTCTTAATAGCTATTAATGTCGTGTTAAGTAGTTTAATTGTCATTCCTTTAGGTCCAATTAAAGCCGCACCCGTTCAACATTTTGTAAATGTATTATGTGCTGTATTTGTTGGACCATGGTATGGTTTAGCGCAAGCTTTTATTTCTTCTGTACTACGAATTTCATTTGGAACTGGAAGCGCATTTGCTTTTCCAGGAAGTATGATAGGTGTCTTACTTTCCAGTCTGTTTTATATGTATAGGAAGCATATTTTTATGGCTTCAGTTGGTGAAGTATTAGGGACTGGTGTTATTGGTAGTTTAATGTGTATACCTTTAGCATGGTTTTTAGGACTTCAAGATTTCTTTATTAAACCATTAATGCTTATGTTCATAGTATCAAGTTTTATTGGGGCTTTAATTAGTTATATATTGCTTATTATTTTGAAAAGAAGAGGTTTACTAGATAGATTTAACAAAAATTAATATTTATTTGAAGTACGCTTGATGAATAGGGGATTATAAGTGAAATGTTGATATCTGTTCATATGAAAGCGTACTTTTTGTATCTATTACACAAAAGCGTTTCAAAAACATATATGTTAAAATGAATGAGTTAAAAACCATAAATTTATACATATAATATAAATAAAGATATAAGAATAAGGGTTGTGAAAATAGAAATGGCTAACATTACACCAATGATGCAACAATATTTAAAGATAAAATCTGAATATGATGATTGTTTGCTATTTTTTAGACTCGGAGATTTCTATGAAATGTTCTTTGATGATGCTAAAGAAGCATCAAGAGTACTTGAAATAACATTGACGAAAAGAGATGCTAAAAAAGAAAATCCTATTCCGATGTGTGGCGTACCATATCATTCTGCTGATAATTACATTGAAACATTGATTAATAATGGGTATAAGGTCGCTATATGTGAACAAATGGAAGATCCAAAGCAAACAAAAGGAATGGTTAGAAGAGAAGTTGTAAGAATCATCACACCAGGAACTGTTATGGATCAAAATGGTATGGATGAAAAGAAAAATAATTATATTTTAAGTTTTATCGAAAATGAAGAATTTGGATTATGCTATTGTGATGTTTCTACAGGCGAACTCAAAGTAACTCATTTCAAAGATACAGCAACCTTGCTTAATGAGATTACAACAATTAATCCCAATGAAATCGTCATAAAGCAAGCTCTATCTGAAGAATTAAAAAGACAAATCAACATGATAACTGAGACGATTACTGTTCGCGAAGATATATCTGATGAAGATTATGATATGAATCAGTTGACACATCAGTTAATGCATGACACAACTCAATTATTGTTAGATTACATTCATCACACACAAAAGCGAGATTTATCTCATATTGAGGAAGTAATTGAATATGCTGCAGTTGATTATATGAAGATGGATTATTATGCGAAGCGAAATTTAGAGCTGACAGAGAGCATACGATTAAAATCAAAAAAAGGGACTTTGTTATGGTTAATGGATGAGACAAAAACACCGATGGGTGCTAGACGTTTAAAGCAGTGGATTGATCGTCCATTAATTAATAAACAACAAATCAACGACAGATTAAATATTGTTGAAGAGTTTATGGACCGTTTTATTGAAAGAGATACATTACGTAATCATTTAAATCAAGTGTATGACATAGAACGACTAGTAGGAAGAGTGAGTTATGGAAACGTAAATGCAAGAGATTTAATACAACTTAAGCATTCTATATCCGAAATACCTCACATTAAAGCATTACTCAATGAATTGGGTGCACAAACTACCACGCAATTTAAAGAATTAGAACCTTTAGATGACTTGTTACAAATTTTAGAAGAAAGTTTAGTTGAAGAACCACCTATTTCCATCAAAGATGGAGGATTATTTAAAAATGGCTTCAACGCGCAACTTGATGAATATTTAGAAGCTTCAAAAAATGGTAAAACTTGGCTTGCAGAATTACAAGCTAAGGAACGTGAACGTACAGGTATTAAGTCATTGAAAATTAGTTTTAATAAAGTGTTTGGTTATTTTATTGAAATTACACGTGCAAACTTAAATAATTTTCAACCTGAAGCGTTTGGCTATAATCGAAAACAAACATTATCTAATGCTGAACGATTTATTACGGATGAATTAAAAGAAAAAGAAGATATAATACTTGGTGCTGAAGATAAAGCAGTAGAGTTAGAATATGAATTATTTGTTAAATTACGAGAACACATTAAAACGTACACTGAACGTTTACAAAAGCAAGCGAAAATCATTTCAGAACTTGATTGTTTACAAAGTTTTGCTGAAATTGCTCAAAAATATAATTATGTCAAACCTACATTTAGTGATGATAAAGTTTTACATTTAGAAAACTCAAGACATCCTGTTGTTGAGAGAGTGATGGATTATAATGATTATGTACCTAATGATTGCCATCTTGATGATGAAACGTTTATTTATCTCATTACGGGACCTAATATGTCAGGTAAGTCAACATATATGAGACAAGTTGCTATAATAAGTATCATGGCTCAAATGGGAGCATATGTACCATGTGATTCAGCAACATTACCTATATTTGATCAAATTTTTACTAGGATTGGTGCAGCAGATGACCTTGTATCAGGTAAAAGTACATTTATGGTAGAAATGTTAGAAGCTCAAAAAGCTTTAACTTATGCTACTGAAAATAGTTTAATTATCTTTGACGAAATAGGAAGAGGTACATCTACTTATGATGGTCTTGCGTTAGCGCAAGCGATGATTGAATATGTTGCTCAAACTTCCCATGCTAAGACACTTTTCTCAACACATTATCATGAATTGACATCACTTGATCAAATGCTTAAGTGTTTAAAAAATGTACATGTTGCTGCAAACGAGTATCAAGGTGAACTGATATTTTTGCATAAAGTCAAAGATGGCGCTGTGGATGATAGCTATGGTATTCAAGTGGCAAAATTAGCGGATTTACCTAATGAAGTCATTGATAGAGCGCAAGTTATATTAAATGCATTTGAGCAAAAACCTTCGTATCAACTCTCTCATGAGAATACTGACGATCAACAAACGGTTCCGTCGTATAACGATTTTGGTCGAACAGAAGAAGAGCAATCAGTTATAGAAACACATACATCAAATCATAATTATGAGCAAGCGACCTTTGATTTATTTGATGGTTACAATCAACAAAGTGAAGTTGAATGTCAAATTCGAGAATTGAATCTATCCAATATGACACCATTGGAAGCCTTAATCAAGCTGAATGAATTACAAAGTCAATTAAAGTAGAAGAGGTGTAAACGATGGGGAAAATAAAAGAACTTGAGACGTCTCTAGCTAATAAAATAGCTGCGGGTGAAGTGGTTGAAAGACCAAGTTCCGTAGTTAAAGAGCTCTTAGAAAATGCAATTGATGCACAAGCGACAGAAATTAATATTGAAGTTGAACAGTCTGGAGTTTCATCAATAAGGGTTGTAGATAATGGCACTGGTATTGCTCAGGAAGATTTAGGGTTAGTATTTCATAGACACGCAACGAGTAAAATAGTCGCAGATGATGATTTGTTCCATATTCGTACTTTAGGTTTTAGGGGAGAAGCTTTAGCTAGTATTTCATCAGTAGCAAAGGTGACATTAAAGACCTGTACTGATAATGAAAATGGACATGAAATATATGCTGAAGATGGTAAAATTATTCATCAAAAACCTGCAAAAGCTAAAAAGGGTACAGATATACAAGTGGATTCATTATTCTACAATACACCTGCTCGATTAAAATATATAAAAAGTTTGTATACCGAACTGGGTAAAATTACGGACATTGTAAATAGAATGGCGATGAGTCATCCCGAAATTAGAATTTCTTTAGTTTCAGATGGTAAAAAACTTTTAAGTACGAATGGCTCAGGAAGAACAAATGAAGTAATGGCTGAAATTTATGGAATGAAAGTAGCAAAGGATTTAGTGCATATTTCGGGTGATACTAGTGATTATCATCTTGAAGGGTTTGTAGCTAAACCTGAGCATTCTAGAAGTAATAAACATTACATTTCTATTTTCATCAATGGTAGATACATCAAAAACTTTGTACTCAATAAAGCAATTTTAGAGGGATATCACACATTGCTTACAATAGGAAGATTTCCTATATGTTACATTAATATCCAAATGGATCCTATTTTGGTTGATGTAAATGTTCATCCAACAAAATTAGAGGTGAGACTTTCTAAAGAAGATCAACTTTATGATCTTATCGTAACCAAAATCAGAGAGGCTTTTAAAGACAAAATCCTCATCCCACAAAACGATTTAAATCACGCGCCCAAAAAGAATAAGGTTTTAGAAACATTTGAACAACAAAAAATTAATTTCGAGAAGCAACAATCACAAATTGGAGAAACATCTGCACCATATGTACATGATCAAAAAGATAAGAATCATGATGTAGAGTCGCATAAGAATAATTTAGATTCAACTTCATCGACAAATAATGAAAGTACGGAAGTTTCTAATGAATTACACAATTACATTGATGATAGTTACTTACAAAGTCAAAAAGAAGTATTGTTTGATATGGAACAAAACACATCTAACGAATATGAGATATCAAATCAGCAATCAAACGATATTAAAGGAACAGTGAGTCAGACACCTCATCGTAGGGTGCCTTATATGGAAATTGTAGGTCAAGTACACGGTACGTATATCATTGCACAAAATGAAAATGGAATGTTTATGATTGACCAACATGCTGCTCAGGAAAGAATTAAATATGAATATTTTAGAGAAAAAATTGGCGAAGTGACCAATGAAGTGCAAAACTTATTAATACCACTTACTTTCCATTTCTCTAAAGATGAACAAATGATTATTGATCAGTACAAAGATGAATTAGATAAAGTAGGAGTACATCTTGAACATTTTGGTGGGCATGATTATATTGTAAATAGCTATCCAGTATGGTTTCCGAAAGAAGAAGCGGAAGAAATTATTAAAGATATGATTGAACTTGTCTTAAAACACAAAAGTGTTGATGTGAAGAAAATAAGAGAAGATGCAGCAATCATGATGTCTTGTAAGAAATCAATTAAGGCTAATCACTATTTAAAAAATAATGAAATGGCAGATTTAATTGATCAACTAAGAGAAGCAGAAGATCCTTTTACTTGTCCTCATGGTAGACCGATTATTATCAATTTTTCAAATTATGAATTAGAAAAGTTATTTAAAAGAGTAATGTAGGGGAGTTTTAATTATGAAAGAGAATATTTTGCCAGCTATTAGAAATATGAGAGATTTAGAAAAGTTAATTAAAACAGACTACAAAGCATGTGTTGTGTTAGATATGCATATAGGTCATTTGAAAAGCATTATGGAGTTACTTAAAAGTCATTCGATTGAATGTTATGTACATATCGATTTAATCAAAGGACTCAGTCATGATGAATTTGCTTGTGAGTACATTATTCAACAATATAAACCTAAAGGTATTGTTTCTACAAAAGCTAAGGTCATCAAAAAAGCTAAAATGTTAAATACTTTGACGATATTTAGAGTGTTTATCATAGATAGTCAAGCATTAACAAGAAGTATTGAACTCATTAAAAAAGTAGAGCCTGACTATGTTGAAGTTTTACCTGGTGTTGCAAGTAAAGCAGTGAGTAAAATTCAACAAGAAACATCAGCGTCAGTAATAGCTGGTGGTCTTATCGATGAACAATCGGAAATTAGAGAAGCAATTTCCAATGGCGCTAAGTACGTCACTACAAGTTACGAGAAACTTTGGTAATTTGTATACTGTTAATAAGAATGTATTTAAGTTTGTTAATCAAGGTATTATCATTTTTTCATAGGACGAGTGAATTTGAATACCGAAAGATTAATAACTTAAAGTGCATTCTTTTTTTTATGAATAAAAAAGAAGAATGTACTTTTAAAAGAATTGTTAAACCTTTTATTTAGTGCATCAAAAATAAATGCACACTATATCAATAAAAACTTTAATCAAATATGACAATTTTTTTACAAAATTGTTGACAACGCTTACAACGTAATAGTAAACTTATAACAAGTTAAAAAGTTAATATTAGAAGAGAGACGAGGAGATTTCTACAAGTAATATATTTGACGTAGGGGTCTCCCTGTTTTTTGGGAGGAATGTATATGAATGCTTATTTAGCAGAATTTTTAGGTACTGCAATCCTTATTCTTTTTGGTGGTGGCGTTTGTGCAAACGTTAACTTAAAGAGAAGTGCTGGTAACGGTGCAGATTGGATTGTTATTGCATTTGGTTGGGGTTTGGCAGTAACAATGGGCGTTTATGCTGTTGGAACGTTTTCTGGTGCACATTTAAATCCAGCTGTAACAGTTGCTTTAGCCATGGATGGTGGATTTAGCTGGGCGCAAGTACCGGGCTATATTGTTTGTCAAATGCTTGGCGGTATTGTTGGTGGAGTTTTTGTATGGTTAATGTATTTACCACACTGGAAAGTTACAGAAGATCCAGCAGTCAAATTAGGTGTATTTTCAACAGCACCAGCCATTAAAAATTATTTTGCTAACTTTTTAAGTGAGATTATCGGGACTATGGCTTTAACATTAGGAATTTTATTTATCGGGGTTAATAAAATTGCTGATGGTTTAAATCCAATTATTGTTGGTAGTCTTATCATAGCAATTGGTTTAAGCTTAGGAGGTACTACTGGTTACGCTATTAATCCAGCCCGTGACCTAGCACCACGTATTGCACATGCTATTTTGCCAATTCATGGTAAAGGTAAATCTAACTGGTCTTACGCAATTGTACCCGTTCTGGGACCCATGGCAGGTGGTATGTTAGGTGCGATTGTTTACGAAGTGTTTTATAAACAAACATTCAATTTTAGTTGTTTCATTGGTTTAATTGTACTTATATTCACACTTATACTTGGCGTGATACTAAATAAGATATCTCAAAATAAAAACAACGATATTGAATCAATTTATTAACATATGGCATTCGTATATATAACCGTATGATTAACGTGATATGTTCATGAGTGTTGAACAATCACATTTAAAAGTCTATTTAATTATCATTTTAGAATGTATAATTGTTTAGATAATGAATTCATTATTCACTTTTGAAGGAGTCATATACCTATGGAAAAATATATTTTATCAATTGATCAAGGAACTACGAGTTCACGTGCGATACTTTTTAATAAAGAAGGAGAAATTAAAGGTGTTTCTCAAAGAGAATTTAAACAACACTTTCCACATCCAGGCTGGGTAGAACATGATGCTAATGAAATATGGACATCTGTTCTATCAGTTATGGCTGAGTTACTTAATGAAAACAATATTAATGCAAATCAAATTGAAGGTATTGGTATTACAAACCAACGTGAAACGACAGTTGTATGGGATAAAAATACAGGTCGTCCAATCTATCACGCTATCGTTTGGCAATCACGTCAGACACAAGATATTTGTACAAATTTAAAGGAACAGGGTTATGAAGAAACATTTAGAGAAAAAACAGGTTTACTTTTAGACCCGTACTTTGCGGGAACTAAAGTAAAATGGATTCTTGATCATGTTGAAGGTGCTAGAGAAAAAGCTGAAAATGGTGATTTACTCTTCGGAACAATCGATTCATGGTTAGTATGGAAATTGTCAGGACGTACTGCTCATATTACAGATTACACTAATGCAAGTCGTACATTAATGTTTAATATTTATGACCTAAAATGGGATGATGAGTTGTTAGAACTTTTAAATATTCCTAAACAAATGTTACCTGAAGTTAAAGAATCAAGTGAAATTTACGGGAAAACTATCGACTATCACTTCTTTGGTCAAGAAGTACCTATTGCTGGTATTGCCGGTGACCAACAAGCAGCATTATTTGGTCAAGCATGTTTTGACCGTGGTGATGTAAAAAATACATACGGCACAGGTGGATTTATGCTAATGAATACTGGTGAAGAAGCAGTTAAGTCAGAAAGTGGCTTGTTAACAACCATTGCATACGGTTTAGATGGAAAAGTTAATTATGCACTTGAAGGTTCAATTTTCGTATCTGGTTCTGCTATCCAATGGCTACGAGATGGTTTGAGAATGATTAATTCTGCGCCACAAACCGAAAACTATGCTTCAAGAGTAGAGTCAACTGAGGGTGTTTATATGGTTCCAGCATTTGTTGGTTTAGGTACACCTTATTGGGATTCAGAAGCAAGAGGTGCTATTTTCGGATTATCTCGTGGTACGGAAAAAGAACATTTCATTCGTGCTACATTAGAATCTTTGTGCTATCAAACAAGAGATGTTATGGAAGCTATGTCTAAGGACTCAGGTATTGAAGTTCAAAATTTACGCGTTGATGGTGGTGCTGTAAAAAATAACTTCATTATGCAGTTCCAAGCAGATATCGTAAATTCATCTGTTGAAAGACCTGAAATCCAAGAAACAACAGCACTTGGTGCTGCATATTTAGCTGGATTAGCTGTTGGATTCTGGGATGATAAAGAGGATATCCGTGAACGTTGGAAACTTCAAACTGAGTTCAAACCAGAAATGGATGCAGATCAACGTCATAAACTTTATAGTGGTTGGAAAAAAGCTGTTAAGGCGACTCAAGTATTTAAATTAGAAGATTAAGCTATGTATTAGACTTTTTAAATCTTTAAATGGACTTGATTTTCTTAACTGTGTTATAATCTAGATAAGTTAATAAGAAAATCGAGAAACGAGAGATTTGTTCGTACAAAACAATTTAATGTTATTGTGGGGATAAATTTCTCGTTTTTTATTTATAACTAGGAGGCGTTTAGATAATGTCATTATCTACATTGAAAAGGGATCATATTAAAAAGAATTTAAGAGACACTGAATACGATGTTGTTATCGTAGGTGGCGGTATTACAGGTGCAGGTATTGCTTTAGATGCAAGTAATCGTGGGATGAAGGTAGCTTTAGTAGAGATGCAAGACTTTGCACAAGGTACAAGTTCACGCTCAACTAAACTTGTACACGGTGGTTTAAGATATTTAAAACAACTGCAAGTAGGGGTAGTTGCAGAAACAGGTAAAGAACGTGCTATTGTTTATGAAAATGGTCCACATGTGACAACACCAGAATGGATGCTTTTACCTATGCATAAAGGTGGTACATTTGGTAAATTCTCAACTTCTATTGGACTAGCTATGTACGATCGTCTAGCTGGTGTCAAAAAATCCGAACGTAAAAAAATGTTATCTAAGCAAGAAACGTTAAATAAAGAACCTTTAGTTAAACGTGATGGATTAAAAGGCGGTGGCTACTATGTGGAATACCGCACTGATGATGCGCGTTTAACTATTGAAGTTATGAAAAAAGCTGCTGAAAATGGAGCAGAAATCATTAATTATACAAAATCAGAACACTTCACTTATGATTCCAATAAGAAAGTAAATGGTATTGAAGTATTGGATATGATTGATGGCGAAACGTATGCGATTAAAGCTAAAAAAGTTATTAATGCTTCTGGTCCTTGGGTTGATGAAGTGAGAAGTGGCGATTATGCACGTAACAATAAGCAATTAAGATTAACTAAAGGTGTACACGTTGTTATAGATCAATCTAAATTCCCATTAGGTCAAGCAGTTTACTTTGATACTGAAAAAGACGGACGCATGATTTTTGCGATTCCACGTGAAGGAAAAGCTTATGTAGGAACAACTGACACGTTTTATGATAATGAAAAAGCAACACCTTTAACAACACAAGAAGATAGAGACTACTTAATTAATGCAATTAACTATATGTTCCCAACAGTTAATGTTAAAGATGAAGATATTGAATCAACATGGGCTGGTATTCGTCCGCTAATTCTTGAAAAAGGTAAAGATCCTTCTGAAATCTCACGTAAAGATGAAGTTTGGGAAGGTGAATCTGGATTATTAACTATAGCAGGCGGTAAATTAACTGGTTATCGTCATATGGCACTAGAAATTGTTGATTTATTAGCTAAACGTTTAAAACAAGAATACGGATTGAAATTTGAATCATGTGCCACAAAAAATCTAAAAATTTCCGGTGGTGACGTTGGCGGAAGCAAAAACTTTGAACACTTTGTTGAACAAAAAGTTGATGCAGCTAAAGGATTTGGAATTGATGAAGATGTGGCACGTCGCTTAGCAAGTAAATATGGTTCAAATGTTGATCAACTATTTAATATTGCTCAAACGGCACCATATCATGATAGTAAATTACCATTAGAAATTTATGTTGAATTAGTTTATAGTATTCAACAAGAAATGGTTTACAAACCAACTGACTTCTTAGTACGTCGTTCTGGCAAATTATACTTTAATATTCAAGATGTGTTAGATTATAAAAATGCTGTGATAGATGTTATGGCGGATATGCTTAATTATAGTGAAACTCAAAAAGAAGCTTATACTGAAGAAGTAGAAGTTGCGATTGATGAGGCACGTACAGGTAATGATCAACCTGCAACTAAAGCTTAATCATTCCTATTGATTGAATATCTAATAGATTATAATAAACTACTTGTAGATGGAATAGATCTTTTTATCTACAAGTAGTTTTTTATTTTAATGCTATAAGCTTATATAAACTCAATATGCGTACGATTTGATATGATATCTCACACACGGTATATTAAATATGATATAGGTAGATGTACTATAAATGACATAACAAATAAAAAAAGGAATAGGGGCAGATGTTGTGAGTCAAAGTCATTTTAAAATAACAGTTGAAGATGGAACAATGTTAGAGGTGAAAATTGATAAAGCAAAAAAGAGTACTATTGGTATTGTTCATCTTTTCCATGGCATGGCTGAACATATGGACCGTTATCAAGAGTTAGTTGAGGCTTTAAATACACAAGGTTATGACGTTGTTAGACATAATCACCGTGGACATGGTAAAGAAATAGATGAGAATGAACGTGGTCATTTTAATAGCATGAATCAAATTGTAGATGATGCTTATGAAATTATTGAGACATTATATCTTGAAGAGCTCAATGTACCCTATATTATCATAGGTCATTCAATGGGCTCCATTATTGCTAGATCATTTGTTGAAAAGTATCCTGACATTGCTCAAGGTTTAATTCTTACAGGAACAGGTATGTTCCCCAAGTGGAAAGGTGTACCAATACGTTTAGCAATGAAGTTAGTTACATTTATTTTTGGGAAACGACGTCGACTCAAGTGGGTGAATCAATTATTGAATAAAACTTTCAATAAAAAAATCACTCAACCTCGAACAGATAGTGATTGGATTTCTACACGTCAGGATGAAGTTGATAAATTTGTGGAAGATGAATTTTGTGGATTCAAAGTATCTAATCAGCTCATTTATCAAACTTTAAAGACCATGATGAAGACAGTAGAACGACAACAACTAAAAAGAATGGACAAAGAACTACCTATACTATTTATTTCTGGGAAAGATGATCCTTTTGGTGAATATGGTAAAGGTATAAAGCATTTAGCTAGATTATATAAAAGAGCAGGTATTAAACATATAACAGTACAACTATATAAACATAAGCGTCATGAAATATTATTTGAAGAAGATTATTTGAAAACATGGCAACACATGTTTGAATGGATGGAAAAGCAAATTTTGAAAAAACAAAAGTGAGTGAATCTTAAATGACTGAAATGACAAAGCCTTTTTTAATCGTTATTGTAGGTCCAACTGCTTCAGGTAAAACTGAGTTAAGTATTGAAGTTGCTAAAAAATTTAATGGAGAAATTATTAGCGGAGATTCAATGCAGGTCTATCAAGGAATGGATATTGGTACAGCAAAAGTTACAACTGAAGAAATGGAAGGTATACCACATTATATGATAGATATTTTGCCTCCAGATGCTTCCTTTTCTGCATATGAATTTAAAAAAAGGGCAGAAAAATATATTAAAGATATTACTAGAAGAGGCAAGGTGCCTATTATAGCAGGAGGAACAGGACTATATATACAATCTCTCTTATACAACTATGCTTTTGAAGATGAATCCATATCTGAAGATAAAATGAAACAAGTTAAATTAAAGTTAAAAGAACTTGAGCATCTAAATAATAATAAGCTCCACGAATATTTAGCTTCATTCGACAAAGAATCAGCCAAGGATATACATCCTAATAACAGAAAAAGAGTGTTGCGAGCAATAGAATATTATTTGAAAACAAAAAAACTTTTAAGTTCTCGCAAGAAAGTGCAACAATTTACTGAAAATTATGATACATTATTAATAGGGATTGAAATGTCGCGTGAAACATTATATTTAAGAATAAATAAACGTGTTGATATTATGTTGGGCCACGGATTATTTAATGAAGTGCAACATCTCGTTGAACAAGGTTTTGAAGCGAGTCAAAGTATGCAAGCCATTGGGTATAAAGAGCTTGTACCCGTTATTAAGGGAAATATAAGCATGGAAAATGCTGTAGAGAAATTAAAACAGCATTCTCGACAATATGCTAAAAGACAGTTGACTTGGTTTAAAAATAAAATGAATGTTCATTGGTTAAATAAAGAAAGGATGTCACTTCAAATGATGTTAGATGAGATTACAACCCAAATAAATAAAAGGAGTTCTAACCATGATTGCAAACGAAAACATCCAAGACCAAGCACTAGAGAACTTTAAATCGGAAAAAACTGAAGTCACAATTTTCTTTTTAAATGGCTTTCAAATGAAAGGTGTCGTTGAAAATTATGACAAATATGTTGTAAGTTTAAATTCTCAGGGTAAGCAACATCTGATTTACAAACATGCGATCAGCACTTTCACTGTAGATAATGAATCGTCTGAAGCAACTGAAGTGAATAGTGAAGAATAAAAAGTTGTAATCAAAGTGCATTCATAATGCATCACCTCAATAGAAGTCAGATTTCGACTTATTTAAGAATGTTATTAAATATTGAAGCACATGTTTTAAACGTAGCACTTTAACACAAACCAAGGAATGTTTGTAATAAAAAATGCTTCATCTAATGTAAATATTGAATTCATTAATTCAGTTCAAAAACATTAGATGAAGCATTTTCTTGTTAAAATTTATTATAGTAATTTTTCAATTTCAGTCTTAATTTGTTCCGGTTTCTTTTGAGGGGAGAAACGTTTAATCACATTACCTTCACGGTCGATTAGGAATTTAGTGAAATTCCATTTGATTTTTTCGTTTATCATACCTTTAGCAGCGTTTGTTAAAAAGTGAAATAATGGATGTTGATTATCACCTTTAACATCAACTTTTTCATGAATAGGGAAAGTCACACCATAGTTAATTTTGCAATTTTGAGCAGCTTCTTCTCCCGATCCTGGTTCTTGACCGCCAAATTGGTTACATGGAAATCCTAAAATAATAAATCCTTGATCCTTATACTCATCATATAACTTCTGTAAACCTTCGAATTGAGGTGTAAAACCACATTCGCTAGCAGTGTTGACAATAAGCATAACGTCACCCTTATACTGCTCTAATTTATAACTTTCACCATTGTTTTTTTGTACAACAAAATCATAAATACTTTCCATTTTATCACCCTTTCGATATACATCTAATTTAACACAATTTGTGTAGTTAGTCTTTGTTCACACTCTATGATAAAATGTCTTGAGTAACTTTTAAAAGGAGATGTATAACGTGACACAGCATGCGACTTATAAAACAAAAAATAAACGAGAAACTGCTGTATTAATCGGTGTACATGCTCAAACGGATCGTCAATTTAATTTTGAATCTACTATGGAAGAGCTCGATGCTTTATCACAAACTTGCCAACTTAATGTTAAAGGACAAATCACTCAAAATAGAGAGCAATTTGACCATAAATATTATGTTGGAAAAGGAAAAATCGATGAAATAAAATCTTTCATAGAATTCCATGATATAGATGTTGTCGTAACCAACGATGAATTAACGACGGCACAGTCTAAAACGTTAAATGATAATTTGGGCATTAAAATCATCGATAGAACCCAATTAATTTTAGAGATATTCGCGTTGCGAGCGAGAAGTAGAGAGGGAAAGCTACAAGTAGAACTTGCACAACTCGATTATTTGTTACCAAGACTACATGGTCATGGTAAAAGCCTATCTCGTCTTGGTGGTGGCATAGGAACAAGAGGCCCAGGTGAAACAAAATTAGAAATGGATCGTCGCCATATTAGAACACGTATGAATGAGATTAAACATCAATTAAAAACGGTCGTGGATCATCGGGAAAGATATAGAAATAAACGTGAACAAAATCAAGTTTTTCAAATCGCTTTAGTTGGTTATACAAATGCAGGAAAATCGTCATGGTTTAATGTTTTAGCTAATGAGGAGACCTATGAAAAAAATATTTTGTTTGCAACATTAGATCCCAAAACACGACAAATACAAGTGAATGAAGGATTTAATTTAATTATTTCTGATACGGTAGGATTTATTCAGAAATTACCAACGACATTGGTGGCTGCGTTTAAATCTACACTAGAAGAAGCTAAAGGTGCAGACGTACTTATGCATGTCGTCGATGCAAGTCATTCGGAATACCGTACTCAAATTGACACTGTAAATCAAATTATTAATGATTTAGATATGGACCATATTCCACAAGTAGTTATTTTTAATAAAAAAGACTTATGTAACGAACAGATGGATGTACCTGTATCTAAATCTGCGCATGTTTTTGTATCTAGTCGTGATGAAAATGATAAACAAAAGGTGAAAAATTTAGTAATTCAAGAAATAAAAAATAGTCTCAGCCCATACGAAGAAATTGTAGATAGTGCTGATGCAGATAGATTATATTTTCTTAAACAACACACGCTTGTTACTGAATTAATATTTGACGAAACACAAGCATCTTATCGTATCAAAGGATTTAAAAAATTATAAAAAGGAAGACAGATTATGCAAGATTTTAGCAATTTAGTTGAAGAAGTTGAAAACACACTTATTCCTTACTTTAGAAAAATTGAAAAGCGTGCATTATTTAATCAGGAAAAGGTCTTAAATGCTTTTCACCATGTTAAAGCTAGCGAAAGTGATTTACAGGGGTCTACGGGTTATGGATATGATGATTTTGGGAGAGACCATTTAGAACAAATTTATGCGCACACATTTAAAGCAGATGACGCACTTGTAAGACCTCAAATTATTTCAGGTACTCATGCTATTACTTTAGCTTTACAAAGTACGTTAAAAAACAATGATGAACTACTTTATATTACAGGTAGTCCATATGATACACTTCTAGAAGTCATTGGTATAAATGGCAATGGTGTTGAAAGTCTTAAAGAATATGGTGTTCGCTATAATGAAGTCGAATTACGTGACGGTCGAATTGATATTCCTAAAGTCATCACTGCAATTAATGACAATACAAAAGTTGTAGCAATTCAACGATCAAAAGGATATGATCAACGTCCATCAATTACAATTAATGAAATTGAACAAGCAATAACATCTATTAAAGAGGTTTATCCCAATATCATTATTTTTGTTGATAATTGTTATGGAGAATTTGTAGAAGATAAAGAACCGATTGAAGTAGGTGCTGATTTAATCGCCGGATCATTAATTAAAAATCCAGGTGGAGGTTTAGCTAAAATTGGAGGATATATTGCTGGTAGACAAGACTTAATTGAACGCTGTGGTTATCGTTTAACAGCACCAGGCATTGGTAAGGAAGCAGGAGCCTCACTTAATTCTTTACAAGAAATGTATCAAGGATTCTTTCTAGCGCCACATGTGGTTAGCCAAAGTTTAAAAGGTGCACTGTTTACTAGTTTGTTATTAGAAAAAATAAACATGAAGACCTCCCCTAAATATAATGTTTATCGTACAGACTTAATTCAAACGGTTCAATTTGAGACCAAAGAGCAAATGATTTCATTTTGCCAAAGTATACAACACGCTTCACCAATTAACGCACATTTTAGTCCAGAACCTAGCTATATGCCTGGATACGAAGATGATGTCATCATGGCTGCAGGTACATTTATTCAGGGCTCGTCTATTGAATTATCCGCAGACGGACCTATACGTCCGCCTTATGAAGCATATGTTCAAGGTGGTTTAACTTATGAACATGTCAAATTAGCTGTTACACGTGCGGTGCAACATATGCAAGAAAACAATTTACTATAATTTTTAAGAGATTGAGATCAAAGTATAAAAGGTTGGGCTCAATATAAGAATATAGAATAAAAGCATTCTCGTATAATTCATTAAAACATCAAGGAAATATGATATAAATGATAACGATGTTATAAGGAGTTTGTTTTAGATAAGATTTTCGACTCCCCAAAAGTAATAGGTATAGAGAGAATGGACCATGTTCTAGCCTTATTCTTAGAGTTGTTACGCCTAAGATAAAAGTTTTTAAGCTTAGTTATACTTTGAAAAGCAATCTCTTTTTATTTCAAACATTATAAAATGTCTGAAAATTATAAAAAATTTTGTGTCATAAGCCATTTTCATTTCTAATTTTAATTAATTACTAATAACTAAACATTGATATAATAAGGTTTAGAGGGTTTATGTCAGAAAACCTTACATAATTTTGTAATTAAAGTAAAACTATGCTAAATTAATAACAAGTTCAAAAGTAGAGGAGAGGTTCAAGTAATGTCTAATGATTCAATCAGACGAAACATGGCCGTTTTCTCTATGAGTGTGGTTAGTAAATTGACAGATTTATCACCAAGACAAATTCGTTACTATGAAACACATGAACTTGTGATGCCTGAAAGAACAGATGGAAATAAGAGATTATTTTCTATGAACGATTTAGAGAGGTTGTTAGAAATAAAGTCTCTTATCGAAAAGGGATTTAATATTAGAGGTATTAAACAAATTATATTCGATGAGCAAGGGCATTTAACTACTGATGAACAAGAGACAAGAAAGAGAATGATTGTTGACGCAACGCAGAAACCACGTAGTGAAACATTACCAATAAATCGCGGCGATTTATCTCGATTTATTAAATGAAATTGGAGGATTTATACCATGCCAAAACGTAGTTTTACAAAAGATGATATTCGTAAATTTGCTGAAGAAGAAAACGTAAGATATTTAAGATTACAATTCACTGATATTTTAGGGACTATTAAAAATGTTGAAGTTCCAGTAAGTCAATTAGAAAAAGTATTAGATAATGAAATGATGTTTGATGGTTCATCTATTGAAGGTTTCGTTCGTATCGAAGAATCAGATATGTATTTACATCCTGATTTAGATACTTGGGTTATCTTCCCTTGGACTGCTGGACAAGGAAAAGTTGCACGACTAATCTGTGATGTATTTAAAACAGATGGTACACCATTTGAAGGTGATCCACGAGCTAACTTGAAGCGTGTATTAAGAAGAATGGAAGATATGGGCTTTACTGATTTTAATCTAGGGCCTGAACCAGAATTTTTCTTATTTAAATTAGACGAAAAAGGCGAACCTACATTAGAATTAAACGATGATGGTGGTTATTTCGATTTAGCTCCTACAGATTTAGGTGAAAATTGTCGCCGTGACATCGTTTTAGAATTAGAAGATATGGGCTTTGACATTGAAGCAAGCCACCATGAAGTAGCGCCAGGTCAACATGAAATTGACTTTAAATATGCAGATGCCGTTACAGCATGTGATAATATCCAAACATTTAAACTAGTTGTTAAAACAATTGCACGTAAGCATAATTTACATGCAACATTTATGCCAAAACCATTATTTGGTGTAAACGGTAGTGGTATGCACTTCAACGTATCACTATTTAAAGGAAAAGAGAATGCGTTCTTTGATCCTGAAGGTGATTTACAATTGACTGATACTGCATATCAATTTACAGCTGGTGTCCTTAAAAACGCTAGAGGATTCACTGCAGTATGTAATCCAATTGTCAACTCATATAAACGTCTTGTACCAGGTTACGAAGCACCATGTTATATTGCATGGAGTGGTAAAAACCGTTCACCTTTAGTACGTGTTCCAACATCTAGAGGTCTATCAACTCGTATTGAAGTACGCTCAGTTGACCCTGCAGCTAACCCGTACATGGCATTAGCAGCAATCTTAGAAGCAGGGTTAGATGGAATTGAGAATAAACTTGAGGTTCCAGAACCTGTAAACCAAAATATCTACGAAATGAATCGTGAAGAACGAGAAGCGGTTGGTATCCAAGACTTACCTTCAACTTTATACACTGCGTTAAAAGCAATGCGTGAAAATAAATCAATTAAAAACGCATTAGGTAATCATATTTACAATCAATTTATTAACTCAAAATCGATTGAATGGGATTACTATAGAACTCAAGTATCCGAATGGGAAAGAGAACAGTATATTAAGCAATACTAAGCGCTAAACAATTTCAGGGGAAACCTAATAGGGGTAAGGAGTTAAGGCATTTTGCCTTAGCTTCTTTTTTATATAAAAGTGGGCAACTTATATATAAAATGATTCTAAATTTTACTTGAATGGGCAACTATTGGGCAACTAATTTTAAAATACATTCTTAATATACTTCTCAAAGTTTTCTTTAGCATTATCATTCATTTTTTTAGTAACGTGACTATAAACTTCACTAGTAATAGCTTCAGATTTATGACCTAAACGTTCTTGAATTACTTTCATAGGTACATTGCTTTCTAGAAGTAAGGTAGCGTGTGTGTGTCTTAGTTTGTGAATACTTAATTCATTTCCTTTACCAAGTAATTTTTTAGTGACATACATCATAGTATTATGTGTAGTTGAACGTGGAAGCGGCTCACCAAATTCATTGCAAAATATGTAATCATAGGAATTATTATAGAAGTCTGAATTAGCTATCTTATTACCATTTTGTAATGTTTTAAGCTTAAATAATTCATTAGCTAATTCATTTGATATAAATATAATTCTGTTTTCCTTATTTTTAGTAGGGCCGAATTTATTTCTTTTTTGATTATAAGATTTTGTGATTGAAATTGTTTTTAATTTTCTATCATAATCTTTCCAACATAATGCACTAGCTTCACCAATACGCATACCTGTTTCTATTAAAGTTCTAAATAAAAAATATTGATATACATCTCTTTTTTTAACCATTGCTAAAAAAGGCTTAACTTTATCTTTAGGTAAGTATTTTGCTTTATCCTTAATTTTTAAATCTTTATGATTCAGTGTAATTCCTTCGCAAGGATTGAAGTATATTAATCTATCATACTTAGCTCTTTCAAGGCTACGCTTTAGCAAATTGTGAGTTTTAGATAAAGTAGATTTACTATAACCTTTTTCTATTAAATGATTGATAAAACTTTGGTGCATAGATGGTGTAATATCTTTAATATTAATATCATTATAGAAATCTAATATTCTTTTTTTTGAAAATTGTTCAATTTCAAAACTACTATCACTAATTTTATTTTTACGCCAAGTATTTAGATAGTATTCAAGCCATGAAGTTAAAGTGTAGCTTTTTTCTTCTTTATAACCCTTATTTAACTTACTTTCAATTTCAATAGCTGCTTTTTTGGCTTCAGTCTTCGTTCTATAACCAGATTTAGTTATATATTTTTTATCTCCATTATGGTCTTTAAAATGTACTTTAAAACGCCATTTATTTCCTCTTTTTTCAAATGATGCCATTTTACCACTCCCTAGATGTGTATGTCTTAAGTTGAAAATAAGCTAATTATCAATAGCATTAATTAGATTTAAATTAGGATATTTGATTTTGTAAAAAGTTAGAGTTTGTTTAATATAAATTGAAGTAGTATTAAAGTAGATTGCTAATTTTGAGTATGAATTTAATTGAGGATTTTTAATAGCTTCGATGAGTTGATCAAGAGGAATAAATTCACTTACAGAACTGATGGCTAGAGAGTTAAGTTTATTTATCTGTCGAGTACTATACGAAACTACTTTTTCATTTACTGTTAAATCAGGAATAATAGATTTACTTATATATAAATTATTACCACATATAAAGCCATTTAATTTTTCGGGGCAGTCTATATATTTTACTTCAATTTTATTTATCATCTCCTTGCAATTATGCATAGTAGATCACTTCCTTTTCAGTTTATTTTTATAAAATTGAAATTTTAAATTTTTATGTTTATCATCACTAATCGCTAGAAAAGTAAACTATATGCTAAAAATATATATAATAAAAAAGAGACACAATTATACTAATCAATAGGTATTAGTAATAAATTAGCGTCTCTTTTTATTTATCGCTTTTATTATCTTTTATAAAGTTTATAAAATTTATTATCTGTTTCATTTCTTCATCTGTTACATCATCATCAATATGTGCTGCAATAATTTCTCCATTATGACTTAATCTTTTATCGTCATCACTGAGGCGTTCAGGGTTAACATCATAGCCTAAAAGCCAAGCTTCACTTACATCAAGTACTTTCGCTAAAATATAAATTTTATCTTGTTTAGCTTCGTATTTTCCATTTAAATAATCACTAATTGAATTACGTCCAATACCTGTCAACCTTGATAATTCAGATTGCGAATATTTTTTAGAATCAATAGCTTCGCGTAATCTGTTTTTAAAACAGTTCATATTTCTGAACACCTCCTTTAAGTATAATACTATTAAATTAGAGAACTTACAATTATATTCAACAAATTTTGTACAAAAAAATGAAAAATATATGTTGACTATTTTAAACTACAATGCTTTAATAAAAATGTACGGAAAACCGAACGAGTAAGGAGGTGATTTAGATGAGTTATACATTTGATTATAGTTTGCTTTGTGAAAGAATGTCAGAATATAGACATAGTCAAAGCTCATTAGCTAACGCTATTCCGATATCACGGACTTCAATAAATCATAAATTGAAAGGGAAAAATTCATTCACTCAATGGGAAATCAAAAGAATTTGCGAACTACTTGAAATTTCACCTAATAAAGTGGGATTATATTTTTTTAATCAAAATGTTCGGAAAACTGAACAATAGCAAATTTTAATTACGGAGGAAGAACTTATGAGCAATATTGCAATCGAAATTAAAGATGATTTTATTAATGAGTTAGTGCAGTCAAAGGTGGAAAGTATTTTAGAAAATTACAAACGTCAATACGCTTCAATTGATATTAAAGATCTAGTAACAATTACAGGGCTAAGTAAGTCAACTCTACAAAATAAAATTGTTTGTGAGCCTGAAATCGTAGAAGTTACAAGGCGTTTAGGTACACGAGTTTTATATCTTTATCCGCAAGTTTTAGACGCATATCAAACTGTAATTAATCGATTAGGTTCATAAATATTTAGAGGAGGAACATGCATGATCAAACAGTTATTAAATGACAAATCATTATTAGAAAAATTTAAAGATAGAGATGAATTGAATGAATGTGTAAAAAAGCTAATGCAAGAACAAGTGAAATTAAAAAATGAGAATAATAAAGTAATTCATTTTAGTGATTTAAGAGGTGCGTAATGGAAAGAATTAAAATATTAAAAATAGCACTCTTAATCGTCATCTTGGTGGAAGAGATTAGGAATGCTAAAAGAAATACAAAATTTAATTCAGATATTAATATTGAAAAATTAGTCGAATCAATAAATGAAAGAAATGCTAGAAATTGCTCGTTATTTTTCTAACATATCTAATTTTTCTAGTAACTGAATAAACATTTCATCTTGTGATTCAACTAGTGACTTAAGATAGATATTAATCATTGTGTTTTGAGAATTATCTTTTCTATTAGCGTGATATTCATTAAATTTTTGTTTAATAAGTGTATTACGTTCTTTAAATAATTGATTTAATTCATTTTTAGTAATCTTACTCATATTTTCCACCACCTACTATCGCAGTAGCGATAACTATAATTATACATGAAGGGAGTTATGCGCGTATGGAATACATTGGCTTTGCAGATGTCGGAAAATTTGTACAAATTAGTGGGATATCTAAAGATGATTTTGAAAAGAAGATAGCACCTAATAAAGAGTTTCAGGCAAATTGTATGTACCGCTTCGGTAAAGGAAACAAAAGATATATCAAGATAACTAAAGCGATTGATTTTATTGAGAATAATTTAATGGTTAAAGAAAGTGACATATAAGGAGGTGAGTTTATATGGACAAAATATTTTTATCATTTGTTATTGCGAATTTAGTTTTTATAACAATGTCTATAGCATTACAAATATTAGGATTTTATTTTACAACTGCAATTGGTAGTGCAGCATTATTAGCAATGGTAACATTCATATACCTTGACAAATATTTCTTTCAAGAAATAAAAAAACTGACTGCTAACGGCAATTAGCAATCAGAATAAATAGAAAAATATTTACATGTGAATTATAACAACTTTGGAGGATAACTACAATGAAAAATGAATCTAAGCAAAAAATGTTTGATTTATATTATGCTCTTTTTAGTGAATTTAAAGAAACAAGTCAAACATGTTTATTAGAAATTGAAAAGACCTCAAGAAATGAAATTATAATTAATTTTTTACATTACCATAATAGATATATGACGAATAATAAATTACTACAAATTTTTGAAATATATCCCGAAAGTCACGAGAGACTTAAGAATCATATTATTTCTGTGATGCGTGGCCAAGTCTTAATTAGTAAGGGAGCATAGGAGTTGATTATAAATGAATGTAACTGTATTAATTGGACGTTTAACACGTAATCCTGAATTAAAGCACACACCAAATGGTATTGCTGTTGCTTATTTAAATATAGCAGTGAATAGGGATTATACGAATTCTAAAGGTGAATATGAAGCGGATTTTATTAATTGTATTGCTTTTCGTAATCAAGCAGAACATGTAACTAATTATCTATCAAAGGGGAGTAAAGTCTCCATAAGAGGACGAATTCAAACACGAAATTATAAAACATCTGATGATAAAAAAATATATGTGACGGAAGTTGTGGCCGATAAAATAGAATTTTTAGAAACTAAAAATAAAGATACTTCTAACAATAATCCTTTTGTTAACGTAAATCAAAATACCCAATCAAATGATGATATATTTCCATTTTAAACTAATGAATAAGAAAGTGAGGAGTATTTATGACCGGGTGGATAAAACTACATCGTCAAATTATGGAGCATTGGATATGGGAAGATTCTAAACGTTTTAAATGGTGGATGGAAATACTTCTTTTAACAAATCATACAGATAAAAAAGTATTTGTTGGCGGAAAGATACAAATGATAAAAAGAGGCTCTTTTCATACTTCTGAAGTGAAATTATCTGAACGTTGGAATGTATCAAGAAACACTGTAAGAAAATTTTTAAAGTTACTTCAAAATGACAATATGATTACTACAAAAAAGACAGGTAACGGAACAACTATTGAAGTGCATAACTATGATGTTTATCAAGGAAATAATGAAGTAAAAAAACACGAAAATGAACAACAAAATAAACAAGAAACTGAACATCAGCATGAACATGTGAGAGACAACGAACAGAACACAACTAAGAATGTAAAGAAAGAGAAGAATTATAAGAATGTAAAGAATGAGAAGAAGGAAAAAAATCATAGTGCCTTCGACTTCTTTCAAAATAATGGATTTGGTTTTATCACTCAATATACAGCTGAAGATATTAATTATTACTTAGACTCTTTTGAAAATGATTCAGATGAAATAGTCATTGCAGCATTAAAACTGGCTAAAGATAGAAATAAGGTTAGTTGGGGATATACAAAAGGGATTTTAAATACATGGTTACAAACTAACTTAAATTCTATTGATCAGGTAAAATTTTTTGAATTACAACTAAAAGAAATGCGAAAAAATAGAAATACATCAAATCAATTTCAAAAAAAAGAGTTAACACCAGAATGGCTTGAAAATAGACAATACAAAAAGCCTAATATTTTAAAAAGCAACATTATTGAAAATGATGAAAATTTTAATAAGGAAGTAGCAGCATTCAAGGATAAACTTAATAAAAAGTGGGATTAATCATTTTGACTGAAATTAGAAAAATTCTTACATACAATAACATGAAAATAAAGTTTACTGATGATGAATTAGCAAAAATGAATGAGTTAAATATTACAGAAGCAACTATAATTAGTAGATTAAAAAAAGGTTGGCCAAAGTTTTATATAGTTCATCAACCGAAAAAAATGAGTAGCGAAGAATTTAAAGAAATGCTTTTAGTAAGACAACTAGCTGATGAAAATAGAAGATGTAGAGAAGCCTACAAACTACAAAAATTAATAGAAATTAAAAAGAAAAAGCTCCATCTAAAGATGTATCCTCAAAAAGTTAGAGCAAGTAAATATTACAAAACCTTCTTGAATTTACTTTAAAGCCATTTTTAGGGAATAGTTAAAAAATTGAATTTAGGAGAATGAAATATATGAATAATTTATTAATTCCAATTTTATTTATTGTTATGTGCATAACTTATTATTTAGTACCATTTATATTGAACAAGTTGATTAGAATTATGTTAGGTCTAGTTATGTGTATTTCTTTATCAGCAAGTGTCACATTAGCTTTTATCTATAGTTATGAAGAGTATATTATTCCTATGATTATTGGAATAATATTAATTGAAATCATAGATATAAAAACTGATAAATATGATATTAACCGTAAAATTAAAAAAATTTTTAAACAACAAAATAAAGAACTAAGAGACAGAGATATTAATTAAAAAATTTTTACTAATAAAATCAGGTGAACCAACTCTAAATAGTTATTTATCAGAAAGTAGTATAAATAAATCCTCTGAGAAGAAGGAGTATAATTAATTATGGTTAAAATTAAAACAGTTATGAAACTGAGCTTTATTGAATTGATTAATGGGCATGGAAAAACAATATAAAGAATGTAACATTTTACGGTAAAAATGCTGAAAGGATAAAATTTGATAAATTTGGTTGGCTTCAATGTGAAGAAGTAGAAGAAAACACATTATTTAAAGTTGAAATGGCAAAAGAAATAACTGAGGAAGCCAAGTTGAAATAAATCATTTTAATTGTAAACGATATAGTCTTATGAAGAGACTGATGAAGTTGTTGCAGCATTATTATCTGGAAATAAAGAAGCTTTAAGGGTATAGGCGATATTGTAGTTACTTTAATTTTTTTAGTTCAGCAATTTGGTTGGAACTTAGAAGAGTGACTACAAAACGCCTATAGTGAAATCAAAAATAGAAAAGGAAAAACTATAAACGGTACTTTTGTAAAACAAAGTGATTTATAGAATTATGTTATTTATTAAACTACTAGAATTGTATTATCACCAATTAAAAATACTAGTAGTTTTTCACAAAGAACAAAATATATGACTTCAGTTGGTTTATAATTTAAATTCATATCATATTAATCATTTAAATAACCTGGATGTTTTTTACTACTTAGAATAATTGATATACTCTTAAATTTCACTTCTACTTCACTGTCATCGATTAATAAAAGCATTATTGTATCTTCGTCTTTAATTTGATAGCCCTTAGATAAATAAGAATGATCATTAGTTATAACTTCCGAGAAAATATTCTTTTCATAATCACTCTCTAAATGTTTAATTACATTTTCTTTATTCATTTTGTTCACCTCCGTTTATTTAAGTAATACCCAATACTTAACTTTTTAAAGATATTACTTAAAATTAAAATATTATAAGAGTATTGGTATTAAGCTATCAAAAGATAATTTTACGTCAGTAAGTTGGATTTAAGGGCAAGAAATATAAATACAAACATCAGGAGTGTAATCATCATGAAAGATTTATTAATAGAATATAGAAAGACTAGGTTAAATGTATTAAATAAAATTAAAGATTTAGAAAATAAAGATTCTTTTAGAATGGATGATTTATTAGTCTATAAAGATATTTTAAAAGATTTAGATTATACAATAGAATGGTTAAAATATGGACATCAACCTGGGATTTATAAAGCTATTGATAGATCACAATGTTATTTAGTAGATCAACAAGTTTTAGCAAAAGCTTGTGATGAATCTATGTATAAAAAATTTCTAATGAAGAATATAAAAATATTATTGAAGATATAAATAATCCAATTAGTTATGCTTTGATGAAATTAACTCCTATTGAATTAGAATGTTTTATAATGGTTAAATGTGAAGGATTAAGTTATAGTGAAGTTGCTAATTTATTAGGAGTAAAAAGAGGAACAATACAAAAACACTTAGAAAGAGCCAAATGTAAAATAAATTTAGAGATAGATAAAAATCTTTTTATTAATATAGATTAAAAGTTTAAAAGGAGAGATATAAACGAAATGGGATCAATAATAAGTGCTTTGATAAGCATGTTGGGTGTTTTAATTGTATTTTATAAAACTAGAGAGTACCAGTCTAATATACATAAGGAAAAACTAGAAGAAGACGCAAAAAATAATCAACCAGTCTTCATATTCGATCCTCTTGAAATATATTACCAATTTAAAGGTTATAAAAAGAAATATATTGATAAGAACTGGATATATCCTGATTCAAATTTATATAATGACAATTTAAACAATGACTTTAATAATGATTATTTTCATAAATCGATATTAAGGTTTAGAAATATAGGTAACGGCGTAGCCAAAAACGTTACGATTACATGCAAACATATAGACGGATTAAATTTTTTGAATCAAGTGAACGGTGATTCATATTATCCTTTAAATCATGATTTTAAATTAGGTAAAGTAAATGATGATAATAATGAAGCAACAATTTCAGTGGAGTTAGATGAAAATGGTGATAAGGGATATTCTTTCAGAGTCCGAATGAAAGAAAAATATTCAGAGAAAAAATATAGATTTATTAATAATAATGGTTATATTGAATTTCCTTTCAATCTTTTTGATATGCGTATCTTTAATTATAGATTATATCATTCTGATCCGCGAGAAATAAGAGAACCAATGCTTCAATTTACATTTGAATATTATGATCTATATGATAATCCATATAAAGATACTATTTATATTTCAATTAATAATATGTCGTTGAAACACAATCATCGAGATGAAATAACTGTTATGGCTAAATTAGATGAAGTTAATGAAGAATATAAAGTTAAAGCAGATGAAAATATTCAAAGTAAGTTAGGCCATCCGAAATATTTTAATTAAATATATGTCTTACACAGTATACATATGTATAAGAAACAATTTTGAGGATAACTTATGAGTAAAAGAAAGCAACAACAATTTGATTGGTTCTACCGTAAGAAAGCTTGGTTAAATATTAGAGAAATAGCATTAGATAGAGATAACTATTTATGTAGAAGATGTGTTAGATTAAGCAAGGTTAGACCTAATCCTGCAGTAATTGTACATCACATTATTCCTATTACTAAAGATTTTACTAAAGCGTTAAAATTAGATAATTTAGAATCTCTTTGTTTAGAATGTCACAATAAAGTACATCCTGAAAAAGGGAAAAACCGTCTTTCGAAAGACGGTTTTTTTGTTGGTAATGTGAGGAAAGAAATGATGTTTGATGAATATGGAAATTTAATTGAAAGGGTCCCCCCGGGTTAAACATTGCCGGGCCACTTTGGGGGACCGGCTTAGGAGGAGGTACATTTAACGGATTGTTTCACGTATGACCCCCCTCCCCATTTAATTTTATAAATACACTCAAATATAGGTTGTGATTTGATGGTTAAAATAGGCGAAGATAACATGGATTTAATTAAACAAAAAAGAATAAAGAAAGAGTTGTCTAAACTTAAAAAGGTTTATAAAGACATACCAAAAGATAAGATGATTATTGTAGATGGATTAATAAATAGAGCTGCTTTTATGAGGATTTCATTAGAAGATATGGAACTTGATATTCACAAAGATGGATTTGTAGAAATGTTTAGTCAATCAGAAACACAAACACCATATGAGAGAGAAAGACCAGTAGCAAGACTTTATAATTCAATGAATAAAAACTATCAATCAATCATTAAAGAATTAACATCACATTTAAAATATTTAGATGAAGACCACGATGAAGTTCAAAATAATTCAGTTATAGAAGCTTTTGCGAAAAGACGTGATAGAAGTGGTTAATAAAGTTGAAGATTACTACTTTAAAAGTTATCCAATTCAATACAATCCAATAATTGAATATTTTAACCAAATTAAAAATAAAAAAGTAATTGTGTCATTAAAAATATATAAGGTTTATAAAAAAATTGTGGAAAATATTCATGATACTGAAAGTCAATGGATATATTCTCCTGAACATGCATTACACCCAATAGAATTTATAGAATCATTTTGTAAACATATAAAGGGAAAGTATGCTGGAACACCAATTGAATTAGAATTATGGCAAAAAGCAGGAATAGCAACTATTTTTGGTTTCATTAATAAAAAAACTAAAGAAAGAAAATATCAAGAAATCTTTTGGGTGGTGGCTCGTAAAAATGGTAAGTCAACTATATCTAGTGGAATAGCGTTATATTTGCTCGGTGCTGATGGTGAAGGTGGCCCAGAAGTATACACAGTGGCTACCAAAAAAGATCAAGCAAAAATAGTATGGAACGATGCTAAAAAGATGGTGAATAAATCGCCGTTATTAAAACTCGATTTCGTAACTAAAGTAGCTGAGATATTAACACCTTTTAATGATGGACAATTAATTCCCCTTGGTCGAGATAGTGATACTACAGATGGGTTAAATGTACATGGTGCTATTATGGATGAAGTGCATGCTTGGAAAACAATGCAAATGTACGATGTGGTTTTTGACGGAATATCTGCACGTGATAATCCTTTAATTCTAGCAATAACTACTGCGGGAACAATAAGAAACTCTGTGTATGATATAAAATATGAAGAATCAGAAAATATAATCAATGGGTTATGGGAAGATGAAGGATATAAAAATGAACGATTTTTACCTTTGATATATGAATTAGATTCACGAGAAGAATGGATAGATGAAAGTTGTTGGCTAAAAGCCAATCCAGGATTAGGTTCAATAAAGAAAATAGATGCTATCAAAACTAAAGTAAATAGAGCTAAGAAGAATGCTTTATTAAGAGCAAACCTACTAACAAAAGATTTTAATATTCGGTCAAATGCAAATGAAGCATGGCTATCTTTTGAAGATTTAAATAATACTAATAAATTTGAATTAAGTGAATTGAATCCTTCCTATGCTATTGGCGGTAGTGACTTATCAAGCAGTATTGATTTAACAGCAGCGTGTATTGCTTTTATGCTTCCAAATGACAAAAATGTTTATTTCAAACATATGTATTGGATACCAGAAGATCTAGTAGAAGATAAAGTAAATGAAGATAAAGTACCTTATGACAAATGGATAGAATTAGGATATGTAAGGACAACACCTGGCAATAAGGTTCATTATAAGTTTGTTGAAGAATGGTTTGATGAATTGCGTGACGAATTTGATATTTATATACCATGGCATGGTTACGATGCTTGGTCTGCTGAATATTATGTTGAGAGTATGAAAGATAAACATGGAAGCGAATCAATGATTAAAGTATATCAAGGTAAAAAAACTTTATCAGGACCAATGGAAAATTTAGGTGCAGATTTAAAGAAAAAACACATTAATTATAATAACAATCCAGTAACAAAATGGTGTTTATCTAACACTATTGTTGATATAGATAAAAATGGAAATATCCAGCCAGATAAAAGTAATAAAAGAAGACGTATAGACGGATTAGCTTGTATGCTTAACGCTTATGTAATTTTAAATGAAAAAATGGATGATTATATTAATTTGATAGGTGCATAACTGGAGGTGATTATATGTTTAATAGAGCAAAGGCTTTTTGGAATAAACTATTCTTAGATCCATTAGCAGATGCGAGAGAACAAAGCATTTTTAAAATGATGAATAACTATACACCTACATTTAACTATGTAGAAAATCCATATGATACAAAAATAGTACGCAAAGCTGTACACACTATAGCTACTAATGGTGCTAAGTTACGTGCAAAACACATTAGGAAGAAAGATGGGAAACTTGAAGTTCAAAGTACAAACTTTGAATATTTGCTTAATATACGACCTAATTATTTTATGAGTGCATTTGATTTTTTGTATAAAATTATTACTCAATTATTATTAAAAAATAATGCCTTTGTTTATATCGAAAGAGATGAAAGAGGTAACATAAAAGGATATCATCCAATAAATTCAAGATACACAGAATTAATTGAATATAAGGAAGATTTATTTATTAGATTCTATTTTCCCAATGGTAATAAGCTATCAGCGTCTTATGATGATGTTATTCATCTAAGACGTTATTTTAATAATAACGATATTTATGGTGAATCTAACAAATGTATAATAAATGGATTAAATGTTATTCAGGCTGCAGATGATTCAATTATTAATGCAACAAAACAGTCAGCTTTTTTAAGAGGTTTATTAAAATACAATCAAATTTTAAAGCCAGAAGATATAAAGAGCCATAGAAATAATTTTGTTAAGGACTATTTAAATATTAATGATTCTTCGGGTATCGCAGCATTAGACCAAAAGGCTGATTATATTGAATTGAAAAATGACCCTAAAATGGTTGATTCTAACCAAATGAAATTTCTTTCAGAAGATATGCTAGCTTATTTTGGTACTAATGAGGACATTGTTTCATCAAATTATACTGAGGATCAATGGAATGCATTTTATGAAAGTGTATTAGAACCAATTAGTATACAAATGTCTCAAGAATTTACTTATAAATCATTTACAGAACGTGAAATGGGTCATGGTAATGAAATTATGTTTGAACCAAATAGAATTCAATATGCTTCTATAAAAACAAAAATTGAATTAATTAAGACAATGGGACCAATGGCAGTTATTAAAAAAGATGAAATGAGAGAAATATTTAATCTCCCGTCTATGGACGAAGGCGGAAATGATTATGTACAAACATTAAATTATATAGTCGCCTCAGATGCACAAGAATATCAAATAGGTAAAAAAAATAATGATAAAGGAGTTGATGAAAATGGGGACTAAGAGAAAAGAAATTATTAAAAGAGAAAAGCAAATAAGAAGTATGCCTGTAAGTATATCTAAAAGAAATGAAGATGAAAAAGAAAAAATGGTAGTTGAAGGGTATGCAGTAAGGTTTAATGAACCCACTGTTTTATTTAAATTTGATGGTTTAGAGTACAAAGAGATTATTAAACCTGAAGCTCTAAATCATGCAGACTTATCGGATGTACCATTTAAATATAATCATTCAGATAATGTAATGATAATGGCACGTACTAGAAGTAAGACGCTCACACTTAATATAGATAGTGAGGGTCTTTTTATTAGGGCTGAATTAGCAAATACGACGGCAGGTCGTGATTTATATGAATTAATTAAACGTGGTGATGTCGATAGAATGTCATTTGCTTTCACTATAGAAGATGAAGATTATGATATTGAAACACATACTTATACAATAAGATCTATTGATAAATTGTTTGATGTTGCCGCAGTTGATTTTCCAGCATATGACAATACTTCTATAAGTGCTAGAAAAAGTTCTGCTCTTGAGCTGGAGAGGTCTAGAGAAATTGATTTGGAGAAGTCGGCAGACGAAAAGCGTAAAAAAGAATTGTTATTAAAATTGAGATTAGGAGGAGTTTTTAATGAATAAACGATTAAAGGAAATTTTAGAAAGAAAGCAAGAATTACGTAAGTTAATTGAACAAGATGACAACGCAGACTTAAACGCTATTTCTACAGAATTAGATGAAATTGAAGCGGAAGAGCGTCAAATTAAAGATAAACAAAATATCATTGAGCGCATGTCTAAAGGAGAAACTATTGGCAATGTCATTAGTCAGAATTTCGATAAAAAAGAAATAGACATGAGAAGTATGAATTGGGAGCAAGCAATTGAAACACCTGAATATCGTTCAGCATGGTTAAATGATATCGCAGGTAGAAAAGTTACAGAAGAACAGAGAAACTTAATTTCGAAAGTAAATGAACAGTATCGTAGTGATTTTGTACATTCGACTGAAAATAAGGGCGTTTTAATTCCCAAATCAGTAGCAGATGGTATTTGGGAGAAAGCTGAACAAACTTCTAGTTTATGGGCAGATGTTAATAAGTTTAAAGTTAAAGGCATATTAACGTTAGTTACTGGTGAAAAAAATAAAAATGCAACTTGGTATGAAGAAAGTACAGTTGTTGAATCTGAAGAATTAAAATTTGGAACTGTTGAGTTATCGGGTTATGAATTAGCTAAATCTATTACTGTATCGTGGAAGCTTAAAACCATGGCAATTAATGAACTTGAAACTTATATAATTAATGAATTAGGAAAAAGAATTGGTGCAGCATTATCATACGGTGTTTATCGTGGCAAAGGTCCTAAAACAGCACAAACCAATTCAAAATCGGAACCATTAGGTATTAGAACGATATTGAAAAATACTAATAAATATTATGACAATGCTGTATTGAGTTATAACGTATTATGTCAATATTTAGGTGAAATTCCGACAAATTATTCTAAAAATACAAAGATTTATGCTAGCAGGAGAACAATTTGGACTTCGTTAGCTACTCTTACAGAGAGTGGTGGAAAACCATTATTTATAGCTGATCCAACTAATAACGGAATTCATAGATTGTTTGGAATTGAAGTTAAAGAAGATGCAGGTATCAAATATGGTGAAATTTTAATTGGGAATTTAAAGGATGGTTATGTAGCAAATATACAAGAAGATATTTCTATTTATACTGAAGACCATATTAAAGAACGGAAAACAGACTATATGAGTTATGCTATAGTTGACGGTAAACCTATTGATGAAAATGCATTTGTTATTTTGAAGGTAATAGACGGTGTGGATTTAGATGAGCCAGAAAATACAGTACAGGCTCTTTAAATAGGTGATCTAAATGACTGAAAAAATAATAGCTCTATGTAGTGAAGATTTTAAAGACAAATCAAATAATTTAACTTTGGTAAGTAAAGGTGACCTATATGTAGGGACAGTAGAAAGAATTCAATTTTTAGTTGATAGAGGAGTGTGCGAGTATATTGATAATAGTCAATTAGACGTAATGCTATTATCAAAATATGCAAAACATACTGGTGGACCTAATTTTATAACTAGTGATGGTAAAAAATTTATTGGTAAGGCAAAAACATTAGACTATATAAAAGAAAATATATTATATAAGTAGGTGGTTGTAGTGATAACCGAAAATCTAGCAGTATCACTTGAAGAAATGAAAAAATACTTACTTATTGATTTTGACGATCAAGATAATGAGATTAAAGATTTAATTTATGCTGCTCAATCCGAATTAGCAACTTCAGGTGTACCATTTCCTAAGGTTGTTAATCCTTTATATAATCTAGCTGTTAAAATGCTAGTTTCCAACTTTTATGAAGATAGAAATAGTTTAGGTACTAGAGGTTATAAAGTAGATGCAATTATTACTAAATTGGCTATGAATCAGCATCAAGATTTTATTAATTATGAAGTAGTCAGCAGTAGTAATAATCAAAATAAAGAAGTTGCGAAGTGATTCTATGAGAAATTTTAATAAACTTAAAATAAGAATAGGATTTATAAATACATTGTCAAGAGTTGGTGGGAAACCTGGAAAAGAATACAGTGAAGATACTTTGTTTAACTGCTGGGCTTCAATTGAAAATGTATGGCTTAAAGATATACAACAAGCTAAAGCAAATAATACTGAAACAGATTTAACTATTACTATAAGAGATCCATTAAACACCTTTGAAATTAAAAAAACTCATGCAGTAAAAATATTAAATGGTAGATTTAAAGATAAAATTTATGATATAAGTTTGATTCAAAAAGATTTTCAAGATTCAAGATTTGTTACATTAATTTGTAAGCAGGTGATCTAATGAGCGTTAAAATCAAAGGAATTGAAGGTGTGACAGATAAAGTTCATCAAGAAATTCAAAATCTTATTAGCAAAACTGAAACTGAATGCTTATTAAAGGGTGCTGAAGTAGTAAAGACGGCAATAATTAAAGAGTTTGGAAAATTTAAAGATACTGGTGCTAGTATAAATGAAATTAAAATTAGTAAACCAATTAAATTTAATAATAAGAGTAAAGTTACACTTTATTGGGACGGGCCAAATAAAAGATATAAAATAATTCACTTAAATGAATATGGTTATACCAAACACGGTAAAAAGAAGGCTTCTAAGATTAAGCCGAGAGGATTTGGAGCAATTCAAAGGGCTTTACTTTTAAGTCGTAATAATTATAAAGATGCAGTTTCAAATGGATTTAGGAGTAATATAAAATGATTAGTGATATTTTTGAATATATAGAAAAAGTATTAAACTCAAATGCGATTGTTAACGAACATGTTGGCAATCGTATATTTTTTTATCAAGTTGAAGAAACCGATGAAGAATCAATAAATTTACCATTTATAGTAATTAATAGTTTAGATCCATATAGTCCACGCTCATTTGCTAGTAATAATTATTTTAATCAAAATTTTGTTGTTCAAATTGATGTAGAAAGTAAAGAGGATTCTATTACTAAATTAGTTGCTAATGAGATTACTAAAGAATTATTTAAGCATTATTTATTCAAATTAGATGGAGGACTTGATGAGTTTTTTATTGAAACTCAAAGGTTTGTTGATTCTAGAAGATATGAAGGAATACCAAAAAATATTAATTAGGAGTGTTAATTATGACAGAAACAGTTAAAACTAGTTCTACTTTGATTGGCTTTGAAAAGGTTTATGTAGGAATTTATAACAACAATGGAGATTTACAGGAAATTTTAGAATGGAAAGATGATCATGGTGGAACTGTAAACATGAAAATTGCAGGTTTAGACGCTGATGAATTAAGAGTTAGAGCATCAAATAAATTTGTATGGATTTCTAAAAAAGGGACAGGAGATGTGAAAGTTGAATTTGAAACATTCAATCCACCTTATGAGGATATGATGACTATTTTAGGAAGAACTAAAGACCAACATAATATTCATTGGGCAGGAGAAGATACTAATCCACCTTATGTATCATTATTAGCTGTATCTTCAAATCTAGTGGGAGAAAAAGCTTATTTAGGATTGCCTAAAGGTAAATTAGGTGTGAATGATACGGAGTTTGCTACAACCGAAGCAAAACAAAAAGAGCCTAAAAATACTAAATTATCTGGAACATTTGTTGATAAAGTGATTGAAGGTAAATCAAGAGTATTTGGTTCATGTTTTGGAGAAGATAAGTTTGATAAATTTAAAGAATTAATTATTGGAACAGTAGATAGTAAAAGTAGTAAAGCAGTAGGTTCATCACTTTCGTCTACATCATCAAGTACTGGTTCACAAAGTGTTTCTAGATAATATAACAATAAAGGAGTAATTAAATGACAAATATTAAAGGTACTTACATTGAACTCTATAATTCTGAAAAGGGAGAATACGAAAAGATTATACAACCTTTTATTTCTTCCAAAAAGTTATATGACGCATTAGACATGCAAGAAAAAGCCCAAAAAGCAAAAACTGAAAAGGAAGAGTTAGATTTAGCTTTACATTACATTGAACAATTATTTGATTCACCAAAAGTTACATTTGAATCTATTCTAAACGGTGTTGCCAGTGCTGACTTATCTGAAACATTACAAAGAATTATGAGTGATGTAGTGGGAAAGAAACCTCAGAATCGTCAAGAACGACTCAACCAAAAACATATCAAGAAGCAAAACAAGAATTAAATAAGATTTTTCAGCATTTTATGAAAGAATTAGGTTGGTCATATAATGATGTGGCCAACGCCGATTTTTATCATTTAATTGAAATTTTAGAAACAAATGATACAAATTCAAATCAAGTAGTTAATGGCTATGAGTTTATAGCTTCTCTATAGAGAAATGGAGGGATTGCATTATGTCAGAAAAAATTGAAGGTTTATCACTATCTTTAGATTTAGATTATTCGCGAATTGACGAAGGAATGAAAGGGCTAAAAAGAGAGCTTAGTGTAGTTAATAGTGAATTTAATGCCAATCTTTCAGCATTTCAGAGAGGCGAAGAATCTATTGAAAGATATCAAGTAACCATAGAAGGGCTTAATAAAAAATTAGAAATACAATCAAAAATTGTTGAACAAGCAAAAGAAAAATTTTCTAATTTGAAAAAAACTCACGAAGAGCAGAGTGAAGCTTTAACAAGAGCAAACAGAAGGGTAGAAGAGGCCAACGATCGTTATGAACGATTAAGTAAAACTACAAATGTAAGTAAAAAAGAATTAGATGAAGCTAGAAAAGAAGTACAAGAATCTGAAAAAGCATTTGAAAAATTAAGTAAACAAGCTTTGGTAACTCAAAAAGAGTTAGATAATTCTGCAAAATCTGCTAATAATGAAGTAAGAATTTTAAATAATTTACAACACAGTATTGAAAATACTAGTAAAAAGTTTGAAGAATTTAAAAATAATCAACATGACGTTGATGAAGGCAATCATAAACTTAGTAAATCCTTTGATGCAGTTGCAGAACATGCAGCAAAAGCTTCAGAAAAATTTAAGACTATAGGTAAAGGAATGACAGCTAGTATAACAGCGCCTTTAACTGGAATTGGCATAGTTTCTAAAAATGCATTTTATGAAGTGGATGAAGGTTTAGATATTGTAACTACTGCTACAGGTGCAACAGGAAAAGAGTTAGATAATTTACAAAATAATTTCAAAAATGTTTTTAGTACATTCCCAGGAGATGCTCAACAAGTAGGGGGCGTACTAGGTGAAGTTAATACACGTTTAGGACTTACCGGAAAAGATTTAGAAAATGCGACTAAAGAATTTTTAGAGTTCAGCGATATTACTAAGACTGATGGAGTTCAAGCAGTTCAATTAATTACTAGGGCTATGGGAGATGCAGGAGTAAGTGCAAATGATTATTCTAAAGTATTAGATAGCATGGCCAGAGCATCCCAAGTAAGTGGAATTTCAATAGATAAATTAGCGGAAAATGTCACTAAATATGGTGCACCTATGCGTAGCTTAGGCTTTGAAATGAAAGAATCAATTTCTTTATTTTCTCAATGGGAAAAAGCGGGGGTAAACACTGAAATCGCGTTTAGTGGTCTAAAAAAAGCAATATCTAATTGGGGTGCTGCTGGAAAAAATCCTAGAGTAGAGTTCAAAAAGACTTTAGATCAAATTAAAAAAGCACCTGATATTTCTACAGCTACTAGTTTAGCAATTAAGGCATTTGGAGCCAAAGCGGGTCCAGATTTAGCTGATGCAATCAAACAGGGTAGATTTTCAATTGAAGATATGAACAAAGCTTTAAAAACATCATCAGGTACAGTTGATAAGACTTTTAAAAGTACACAAGATGGAGCAGAAAAATTTAAAGTAGCAAATAATAACTTAAAATTAGGTTTATCTGAGATATGGGCATCTATAGAAGATGCATTTGGTCCAGTTTTACAAAGTTTATCTAATCATATTAAAGATGTATCAAAATGGTTTGGTGGTTTATCATCTAATACTAGGAGATTGATTGTTATATTTGGCGTTGTTGCAGCTGCAATAGGTCCTACATTATGGGCCTTAGGTTCATTTATAGGTGCTCTAAAAAAAATAAAAGATGTATTTGGTTTATTGAGTGGAATAGGTAAAGTAGGAAAAATATTTAGTTTATTCACTAATCCAATAGGAATAGCTATATTAGCAATTGGAGCATTAGTAACAGCATTTGTTGTAGCTTATAAAAAATCTGAAACATTTAGAAATTTTGTTGATAAAGCATTTGAAGGTATAAAAAAAGCCGCAAATAGCTTTGGTAAATTTATAGGTCCAGTTATAAAAAAATCTTTTAATGGATTAATTAATCTGGGTAAATCAATTGGAAACTTTCTAAAAGGATTTTGGAATGAAAATGGAAATACTATAATTCAAAATTTGAAAAATATAGCTACTGTTATTTCTAAAATAATAAAGTTTATATTTTCGATTTTTTATTTGGTATTTCCAAAAATAAAGATAATTGTTAAAACTGTTTTTGGTAGCCTAGTAGGTATTATAAAAGGATTTATTACCATTGTTAGTGGCTTAATAAAAGTATTCTCGGGTCTATTTACTGGAAACTGGAAAAAATTGTTCCAAGGTTTGAAACAAATTTTTAAAGGAGCATTTCAAGTTTTATGGAATATTATAAAAATAAGCTTTTTTGGTCTAATAGTAAAAGGCCTCATAAGTTTTGTGAAATTATTTACCTTTAAAATCAAAAATTTATGGCTTAAAATATCATCATTTTTTAGTCAGTACACCAAAAATATTTATAATTCTACAGTCGGTAGATTTAAAGCAATATATAATGTTATATCAAAAATTATTGTTAGTTTAATAACATTTATCATTACTAAATCGTTATCTTTTTATAAAGGTATAGTAACTATATTTAAAAGGATTTATGAAAAAATATCTAATATTATCGGTAATTTAAGAGACTGGTTAGTAAATACATGGCAATTAATAAAGGAAAAAACTATAGAAGCAGTTTTTAATTTAAAAGATAGAATGATATCCACTTTTTCAAATTTGAAAGATAAAGTTTTGAATTTTACTGAAAAAATTAAAAATGGATTTGTAGGAATGAAAGATAAAGTTATAGATACCGCAAAAGAATTAGCAGAGGGACTTAAAAAGTATGCTATTGGTGGTATCAATAAAATGATTGATGGTATTAACTGGATAGGCGATAAACTAGGAATGGGTAAAGAGATAATTAAACCAATCAAACTCTCTACTGGGACAGCTTCAATTGATGATGGTGTTCTTAGCGAGTCTACTTTAGCAATAGTAAATGATAAAGGGCCAGGTAACGGACCTAATGGATATTATCAAGAATTACTACAATCTCCCAGCGGTGATTTATATGCGCCTCAAGGTGAAAATGTACCAGTTTATATTCCTAAAGGCTGGGGAGTGTACAATGGTGCACAAACATATGCTATGCAACAATCCGGAGTAATACCTAGACTTTCTATAGGTTCAGGTATTATGGATACATTTAATAAAGCAGTTGAATTTGGTTCCAACATAAAAGATAAAGTAGTTGAAACGGCGTCTAATGTATACGAATGGGCGTCAGAAAAAATAGGCGATGTAATGGATTATATTAGTGATCCTGGAAAATTAATAGATAAAATTATAGATGTTTTTGGCGTTAATTTTAAAGGAATCAAAGAAATACCTTCTAAACTGATTAATGGTATGTTTAAAAAAATTAAAGCTGGTGCGGTTGATTTTGTAAAAAAATGGTTTGAAGAAGTTGGCAATGCTGATGGATCATCATTTACTAAATTTGGTATTAATATGGGCTATTATCCCAATGGTGGTGCACCAAATTATAGCTTTGCAAATGGTCATCATTATGGTATCGACTATGCAACTCCATATGGAACTCTTATTACAGCGCCTACATCTGGCACAGTCTCAAGACAATATAATCAATATGGTGGTTTAATTGCTAGATTAGTTAGTGGTATATATGCTCAATACTTCTTACATTTAAGTGAAGTATTAAAAACTGGACGTGTTGAACAAGGAGAACCAATTGCTAGAACTGGTAATAGTGGACAGTGGACAACTGGGCCACATCTTCACTATCAAGTTGAGTCACCTTTTGGCGCAGAACTTACTAATAGAAACACTATTAATCCTGCAAAGTTTTTATCAGAACATGCTGGCGGTGGTAGTGGTGCAGAATATGCAAGAAAATCAATATTAAGAGCTCAATCTATATTGGGGGGACAATATAATTCTAGCTATATAACTGAACAAATGATGCGAGTTGCTAAACGTGAATCTAATTATACTGCTAATGCAGTAAATGACTGGGATGTTAATGCACAAAATGGAACTCCATCAAAAGGTATGTTTCAAATGATTGAACCATCATTCAGAACTTATGCTATTAAAGGACATAGTAACATCATGAATCCAGTTGACGAAGCAATATCTGCAATGCGTTATATTGTTGGTACATATGGATGGAATGGTTTTAAACGTGCTGGTGATTATGCGTATGCAAATGGTGGTTTAGTAACACATCATCAAATTGCAGAAATTGGTGAGGGTAATAAGCCAGAAATGATTATTCCTTTAACAAAACCTCAAAGAGCATTACAGTTAATTAGGAAATCACAAGAAATAATAGGACATAAACCTGAAAATAAAACTTCTATTTATTCAAATGATAATACTTCAATGGTAATGCTATTAGAAGAGAATAATGAATTACTTAAGTTATTAATTACAACTATAAAAAATAAAGATTTTAACGTTGATATAGAAAAAATGGAAAAAGCAATTAGTGAAAAACAAATGGACAGATATAGATTAATAAAATTAATGGGGGGAGGTGCTTAAAATGAATGATTGGTTTAAATTTATTTTTAAAGAAACAATAATCAATTTAAATAATATACCAGGAGTTATTTTCAAAGATATAGAAATAGGTGATGTTAATGTAGATAATACATCACAAAAAATAGATGCTAATGACGGAGTTATTCCTGGTAGTAATACATTTTCACCTTTTACATTAAAAGCTACATTTTATTATGATGGTGTTGATGAAAGTGACTTATTCTTAATGGAACAAAAATTGAGAAATGTTATATATCAACGAGAGCCATATTATATATCGCATAGTAAATTACCTAGAGTTAAATACGCTGTAAATGATGCGAGTTTAAAAAAAACACGTTATTTTCATTCTGATATGGAATTTGAAATAGAGTTTACAGTATATAAGGGCTATTCAGAATCTTTATTATATACAAACGAAGTTGATAGTCTAGAAGATGGGTTTATGCTTACTGAAACATTACCAACTGATTATGTACCTAGATATCAATTTAATACAAACAATTTCACTGTATATAATGGTTCAAGTGAAGTTATAGATCCTATTAAAAGACACACTTTAAAAATAAAGATTATAGCTGATTCGCCATCTAACTTTTATTTAACAAATTTAAATAATCAATCTAAATTCACTTACACTAAACCACTAAAAACTGCTGATACTTTAATTTTAGATGGTGAGGCACCATTTTTGAATGATAAAAGATGTGGGGTAGATACAGATAATGGTATTATTAAGTTAGAAAAAGGTACAAATAATTTTAAAGTTAATGGAAATGCAAAAATTCAATCAATTGAATTTGCATTTCCATTTATTTATAGGTAAAAGGTGAATTTTATGGATTATATTGTTATAGGTAATATGAATGAAACTAAAAAAGAAATTTTTATTGATATAGATTATGGATCATTTAAATATGATTATGAAAAAAATAATAACCGCTCTTTAAGGTTTACAGTTATCAAAACAAATAGAAACAAAGATATCTATGATTTAATTCAATGCGAATCTATAGTGTACTATCAAGGTCAAAAATATATTATTAAAGCTCCCACATTTAACAATAAATCTAAAATACAGACAGTGGATGTTACTGCTATTCATATTATGTATGGTTTTCAAGATCATTACGTTTATTCAAATTCTAAAAAAGAAAATGATAAAAATACAAAATCCTATACTTTAGAAGAGATACTTAAATATGGTTTCAAAGACAATACTTTAGGTTATGAATATGAAATCATAGGTCGCTTTAAAACGACTAAACTTGATGAATTAGGTAATGCCCCAGGTTTTGATTTTTGCAAAGCTATTGCTGAGAAATTTAATGCAATAATTTTTGCGGATAATAAGAAAATTACGTTCTATTCTGAAAAAGAATTCTATAAAAAAAGAAATTTAGTTATAAGATATAAATATAATACTGATGAAATTGCGGTGGATGTTAATACTAATAATTTGAAGACAGAAATAAAAGCATATGGTAAAAAACAGGATAGTTCAGCTAAAAGCGATGATAGAAAAAGTAAAGGTAAGGATCAAAGTATTGAATACTTATATAAATCACCAAATATTAATAAGTGGGGGAGAAAAGTTGCTCCACCTATAAATAATGATGAAATAAGTGATTTAGAAGAATTGAAAAAATGGGTAAAAACGCAAATTCAAGATGAACCAGAAACGAGTTTGAAGCTTGTTTATAAGGATAAAGAACCCTTAAGTGAGAACGATATTATTAAATTTATTCACCAAAGTATGGGATTTAATGTAGATTTAAAAATTGTATCATTAAGTAAAAATCATCCTTTTGTAAATAGACCCGATGAAGTAACTTTTTCAAATGAAAAAAAAGATATCATCAATTTACAAAATTCTATTCAAAAACGTATTTATAAAATAAACGCTTATACCAAAAAAGCTATTTCAGATACAGAGAAACGATTAGAAACTATTAAAACTAATACTCCTATATTTACTGCCAAAGATGTTGGGAGCGTTGTAGATGACGAAAATTAAGTTAAAGGAATTATATGAAAGTGGACTGATTTTTTATCCAATTACACATGTAAAAGCAATTCGTGGGCTATCCATAGCAACAGAAACTGAAGATGGATTAATGTCAAAAAAAGACAAAATAAAACTTAATAATTTTAATTCAACAGGCCCTAATAGATTAGGGTCTGTTTTTTATAAGGAAGTGAACAACTATGACTCAAATTACTAAAGCTAGAACATTAACTTATGATGGGGAAGAAGTTTATGTTAGAACACACATTGATGTTATTGATGGTTTCGATAAAAATTTACTTTTAACACCTGAAGAAAAACAAAAGTTAAATAGTTTTTCGCAAGACAATCTGACAGTAGCAACTTCAGAAAAAGCAGGTTTAATGTCAGCCGAAGATAAAAAACGTTTAGATAAATTAAAAACAAATTCAAATGAATACTCAACAAGGTTAAGCAATGTTTCAACAAATAATACTTTAATTAAACAAGATATTAATTTATGGCCAAGTAATCAACAGACGGTTAATTTAAACAAAAGTATTTCATCTTGTAATAACGGAATTATTTTAGTTTGGCGTTTAGATGAATCTGATGATTTATATCATTACCAATACTTACCTAAATCACATGTTCAATTGCATAGAAATGCAAAAGTGACTGAAGTCATATCTATAAATTCTTCTGGACAAACATGTACTAAAACTGTAGTGGTGAGTGATCAATTAATTAAGGGTACAGATGATAATTTTAGAAACAATGCTAATAAGATTCGATTACATGAAATTTTAGAATACTGAGGTGATTGATTTATGAATTTAAATAAAAGTCTTATTGATTCAGACGGTGTCACATTTAGACGTCAAATGATAGAAAATTTAAAGATAATTGAAGATACGTTTAATAAAGTATTTGGATATAAAGATTTAAGTACTCAAGAAAGAAAGGAATTAAGTGAGTTTAAAAATGCTTTAGAAAAAGAAATAAGAGCAATTGTTATGCCAGAGATGTCACCTTTAGAAGTTACTGAAGAAGTATCTAAAAGTAAAATTGATTTAACTGGTGTAAAACATGAGACACTGTCGCAGCGTATTGATGCGGATATAAATAATATTATTAAAAAAGATAAATATAGTAATTTAGTAGTAACTCAAAACGGTACATTAGTATATGATTATTCAAAACTTTCACAAACAATTAAACAAGTTAGAAATATTTATTGTATTGGTGATTCTGTAGCACGTGGTTTACATGCCAAAAAGAATTATGGCCAATATTTATCTGAGAAATTAAATATACCAGTGAATAATTTTGCTGTTAGTGGTGCAACTTTTTCTACAGCTAGTAATAACAATATATATAAACAAGCTAATCAAATACAAAATGCTGATTTAGTCATAATACAAGGCACAGATGATGATTGGCTCTATGGTAACGGTGTGAAAATTGGAAAAGATAAAACCGATATATCTACTTTTTATGGAGCTTTTTATCAAATTATAAAGCTTATCAGATTACAAAATAAAGGCGTAAAAATTATATGTATGACTGCCACACGTCAGTTACCTGTTAATGGCAATCAAATTAGAAGAAAAGACACTGATAAAAATTCATTAGGCTTAACTTTGGAGGATTATGTAAATGCTCAAATACTAGCTTGCACAGAATTAAAAATACCAGTTTTTGATGCATATCATTCAAATATTATTGACTCATACAATCCTGCTTTTAGAAATAAATGCATGGTTGATGGCTTACATCCGAATGAATTAGTACACGAAGTTATTACCTATGAGTTATTAAAAAACTATTATTACTTTTATGGTTAAGAGGGGAGAAATAATAAATGGCTAATCAAGAACTATCATTTGATATTACAAAATTAGGTAATCAACAAGAAAAGCAACAATATATTGTTAGTAGGGTTGGAGACGGAGGGCTTAAAGCTATTACAATTTCAGTTACATCTAATGGAACACCATATAATATTACGGACTTAACACCAATTTTTGAAGGAGTAAAACCAGATGGTGAACGTATTATTGATACGACTGGTGGTATTGTATTAAATGCAAAGGGAGGTATTTTTAGGTATATATTACCGCAACAAGCTAGTACTGCAGAAGGTGATTATCAACAAGCTTTCTTTAAATTAAAGAGAGGGGAGCAAACTGATTCTACAATTGAAGTCCAAATGCGAGTATTAAAAAATAAAGTAGAATTTGGCATTAATTCAGAAAGCTATTTTACTGAATATCAAAAAGAGTTAGAGAGATTAAGAAAAACAGTTGAAGCTGGTATAAAAGAAATAAATAATTCTGCTGATGGTACAAAGAATAAAGTTCAAAATTTAGTTGATACAGCAAATATGCTGGATTTACAAATTAAATCGCTTAAATCATCTATTGGAAGCAATCAATTAGTAACTAAAAGTGAATTGAATAATCAAATTAATCAACTTACTGAGCAAGTTTCAGATTTTTCATCATCACTAATAACAACCAAACAGAATTTAACTCAAAATATTAGAGATTTAGTTAGTAAGAAATTAGATGCTGGAGTTAGAGAAGGAGTTCTAGATAACCCAGCAAATATTACTAGTACAGGTTATTATTATTTCGATTCTACCACTCAAGGAATGCCAGTTAGAAATGGCAACAATACAACAGGAATTATACAAGCTATTATGCAGGATGATGGGAACGGTATTTTGACTATATTAGGTTCAGGGTTATCAATTGAAAAATATAGAGGGCAATTATATGATCGATGGAAATCATCTCTACCAATTCTTTTATGGAAAGGTAGAGGTCAAAGAGGAAATACTCTTGAATTAAAAGATAAAATACAGAATTACGGCCAGTTAATTATTAAATTAGTCTTTTTCACTAATCGTCTTGCTACTCAATTTATTACAGTACCAGATATAGGGCAAACAGTTTATTTGAATAACATTGGTATGAGAGCGTTAAATGATGAATTTAAAAACGGATACTTAGACGAGATTTCACTATCTGTGAAAGACGAGAGACATATTCAAATATTAAAAACTTTAACCTCTACTGATAATGCAATTGCTACTAATTCAGATGCAATTATAACTGCAATTTATGGTATATATTAACAATCGAAAGAGAGTGAATAAAATTGGGAACAGTACAAAATTATAATACAGAAGTAGACGATTTTATGAGTCTAATATATTCAGGTAATTCAGTTTTTATTGATTTACTTTTAATTATGATTTTAATTGATATAGTTACGGGAATATTAAAGGCATTTTCAGAAGGAAAGTTATGGAGTCACAAAGCAATAACTGGATATATAAAAAAAATAGCTTATCTATGCGTTGTGCTAGTAGCTAATACATTGGATATAGTATTTCAATTAGACGGAATTTTAGTTAATGGTTCAGTTATCTTTTTAATTTTATCAGAAGCAACTAGTATTATTGAGAATGCTGCAATCTTGGGTGTGCCGATACCGGATCAAATAACAAAAAGGTTAAATATTTTTAGTAAAGATAACAATGCGACTAAATAAGTCGTTTTTATAGATTAATTTTATTGGAGTTGATTAATTATGTCAAAAGAATATTTGGGTGAATGGAATGGCGTACCAGTGTATACCGACTTTTTACCATATGGAACGAGACGTACAGGGCAATCTTTAGACACTGGTAGCCCAATTTTTGCGGTATATCATGACACAGGTAATCCTGGAAGTACAGCACAACAAAACGTTGACTATTATAAAAATACTTATGATATAGATTGGGCTACTACCGCTTCGGCTCATTTCTTTGTAGATGATAAAGAATGTATTATTTGTGTGCCATTAGACGAAAAAGCATGGCACGTTATTTATGATACGCCAACAGACAATTATTATTTTGGTGATGATGCCAATGACGCTGCTTTTGGTGGCGAGCTATGTTATTTTGAAGATGATAGAGAACGATCATTAAAAGCACTTGATAACTTTGCTAGAGTGTATGCAGTACTGTGTCCTTCATGGAATATCGATCACTATAATAAAGCACCAGGTCATCAAGATATTCAAGATGATAAACGTGATCCAGGTAATGCACTGGAAGCATGTGGTTATGGACGTGATGAAATTGATGTGATTGATAATCTAGTGCAACGTTATATTGATAGCGAAGATGTTGATACAGAAACAATTGTGAATCAACCTGAAGAACAAGACGAAATTATTGAAAAGAAACCAGTTGGATGTACACGTGTAAAAGTATGGTCAGAAGATGCTTATTATAAAGGTAAGATTAAATACGATGCTTCATTACGTGAACGTGCCGCAAGTAGCTTTGATAACTTTAGTTTTGCAAAAGAAATTGATGTACTTGAAGCGGGTACAGAAGTTTATATTTTTGAAGAAATTCAAGATCCACAAGGAAATATTTGGTGTCGAACATATTCGCCTAGTAATAATGGGTGGGTGCACAAGCATACTATTGAAGTAGAAGAAAAATATAAATAATTAAAAGGGTAGCCATTTTTTGGTTACCCTTTTTTGTGTTTAAATGTAATTATATGATTAGTGTTTTATATCTATCTGAAACAAATTTAAAGATAGTGATTTAAATAGTGGTTCACAGCATATTAAAGTTAGAGTATAATGTAATTAATTTTGAGTATAATAGAGGCAGGGGTACAAGTTGGAAATTATTTCAGAAATCACTGAGGATGTGGGGAATGGAGTAACCGATCCTATTCGAGGATATATAGATGATAAAAAAGTTGTTGCAAAGTACATACACAATAACGAAGGATTTATTGCGTTATTTAATGAATTATTAGGCTATAATTTAGCTGAATTTTTTGGTATAAGACATCCCCATTTTGGATATGCATTGTTTAGCAAAGAAGATACGGCAGTGAAAAATGGGAAAGATTACGTACATAGTAGTTTGTTCACTTACACAACTTGGTTAGAAAAATCATTAACAATTACTTCGCCCAGCATGACATCTTTTGTTCAAAAGAGTGAAATTGTCAATTTGCTTCTATTTGATATCTTTATTTACAATAAAGATAGAAATTTAGGTAATTTATTAATAGAAATCCCTAAAAAATTATATCCTATTGATTATACTCATATTTTACCAGGTGGATGTATTTGGCCAGATGTACTTAAAAATGATGATTATAGTATAGAGGATATAATTAAGGATATGTTTAGTTCTGGATATTATCAATATTTACTTGAAAATAGAAAAATTGAAACATCAATAATTGAAGATTGTGGTAGAACTTTTGTTGATAAAGTTAATGATGTTGATATTGAAAGTATTATTTCTAAAATTCCTATTTATTTAAAAAATAATCTTTCTGAGGAAAATATACAACAACTATACAAGTACTTTATATACATTACCGAGAATTTTGATGAAGCTATTAAATTTATAATAGAAAAAATAGGAAAGGAGTGATTGACTATGTTTAAAGTGAATTATTCAGTGTTAAGTTACTATCCAGATATATATTTAAGAAGTAATCTAGCTATAGGTGTTGCTTTTGAGGTAGTAGGAGAAAGCTATCATAAAAATGAAGTTAAATTTATAACTCAAAGAAAAAAAATTGTTTCTTTTGATGATGAACTTGAAGATTTAGAATTTATTAATATGTTTTTAGATGGATTAAAATTTGAATTCGAACATACTAATCAATCGCTTCAGAATTATATAAAAAGATTTGTTAATAATTTTTATTTTGAAGATATTGAATATAGAACATTTAGTTCCATTAATGAAGTTAATGATTTTATTAATAAAACTTATAAATACATTTTACATCTTGGGTTGAATAAAAAGGAAAGATTAAATGTAAATGAAAAAAGAAAGTATGTAATGACTTATTTAGAAGGACGATATAAAGATATAACTTCTAAGCATGTCGTAAGTGGCAAGAATTCATTAGATAAATTTACTCCAGATTTTGTTGCTAAGGATATTGAAAATAAAGAGTTCCTTTTTAAATTTTTAAATAAAAATAATACAACTATTCATAATGCGAGATCTTATATTCTATATTCAATTATGAACGAAAAAAATCTGATTTTAATTCTTGAGGATGATATGGTAGAAGAAGAAAAACTTTTGAAAGAATTCATCAATAAATTTGAAGCTAAAGTTCAATTAAAAAATGAGCATGATTTAATTAAGAATTAATACACCATACCTAGGAGGTATGGTTTTTTTATAAAAAAATTAAGAAAAACAGTTGAATTATATCACATATGTGATATAATATATGTATCAAGAAAGAAAGGAGAAGGAAATGAAAAGAATTGAAAAAGAAAAAGAACGAATTGAAAAAATAAAGTATCGATTAGCTATAACAGGCTTAATAATTCAAATACTTAATTTTATCAAATCGTTCATTTAATGGTAAAGGGTTAAAAGCCCTTTACCTCATTATATATGGAGGTGAGGTCTATGACAAGAGAATTGAGAAAGAAGTTAACATTTTATATAAATATATTATCTTTAATTTTGTTTATCATTAATATAATAAGAAGAAAATAATAAAATATTTCTTTTCATTTCCTATTTAATTTATGAATCAGTTTAATCATATATATACAGTTATAGAAAAATTGCTAAACAATAATGAAATATCGAATTATAAAATTAAAAAAGATACTGGCATTTCCTATGGGGGCATAAGTGAGTTAAGAAATGGTAAAAGAAAAGTCAAAAATTTAACTCTAGAAACTGCGGAAAAACTTTACAATTATCAAGTAGAATTAGAACAAAGTGATGAAAAATAAAACAAGGCTCTATCTTTTGCTACATAAGGGATAGAGCCTTGTTAGTTGCCCAGTGTATATAATTTATTATATTGGGCAACTAAATGGGCAACTACAATTAATTCACAATACATTAATAAAGTGTAAAAACGTTGATATAAAGCTATTTAACAATTTAATAAACCTTATTATACCCAATTTGCTTAAATAGAACTCAAGTATCCGAATGGGAAAGAGAACAGTATATTAAGCAATACTAAGC
>OCLI01000036.1_pt1 | contig 36428 bp, 49 predicted proteins | sample 1481361 | NCBI WGS metagenome assembly OCLI01 (sample SAMN00990124, study PRJEB22392) | human gut metagenome
TTAAATTTACAATGGTTTCACTCTAAAAATATAAATGTATACCGGTGGTCGGGATAAATTCCCTTTATAAACATTAATGTATCAACACTTATTTAAACTTCGTGACCATATCGTGACCAAAATTTTAAAACTAGTTTCTACCATTATATAATTAGTTTCTCGCTCGTAAATTATTACGAGCTTTTTTCATCTAAATACTGTTTAATGTTTTCTACAAAATCAGTCACCAATGAAGTTACATCTCCTAAAAATCGGAATACTTCCATTCCGTTTTCTATAAAAATATATTCTTCTTCATAATGTTCACCTGAGTGATAAATCGGTTCTACATCACTCTTAATACTCTCATTCAAATTTTCTCCATAATCAACTTTTTGTGTTGAAGTAAAATCTTTAATAATTATTCCATTAGGGTACGTTGCACGTTCTGTTGTTCTAGTTACATATTTAGAATGCTTATTAATAAAATTATGTTTTTCATTATTATTCATATCATTAAGATTTTGGTATAAAACATTTTGAGTTAAATTTTTGATTATGTTAAATAATTTATCGTCAATAGTATGTTTGAATTTATTTTCAATCCTTTTTCTATAATTTGCATCATCTAGATTTTTTGTATTATTAGGTACATTACTACCATAGTTTTCTTTCTTATAAAATTGAGATAATGCATATTCTAATGGTGAATTTAAAGTATGTAGTAACGTATTAATCTTTAGTTGATCATAAGCATTTAATCTCTCTCTTTTTCTTTAGTAATTCAATTTCATATTTTACATACTCAATTTTATAAATACAATTTTCATACCAATCTAAATCTTTAAGTAATACATCATCTTCTAATTTTTTCATTATAATTCCCCTCTTTATAAGATGTTTTTTCTATATATTTATATTTAGGTTTTTCTATTTGAATTTCTCTATATATTAAATATTTTTTTGCTTCTTTCTCTTTTATATCTTGTCGAGACTTCAAGAAATTTAATGTAAATGTTGCTATAACTAGAAATAAAAAAATAACAAAGAAATGATTATTCCATGGTTCCATAGCTATTGGTAAGTTTTTCTTAAATTCTTTATTATGATTTTCCAAAAATAATTTCGGAAAATTAAACATCGATATAAATGTAGTATACAAGCCAGTTAAAAGAGTCAAAAAAGGCGATAGATTGTAAAAATTATCATAAATTTTATGCACCATTATAAAATATAAGAGATCAAATATAAATGAAACTATTATAATGGATCCAATGTAAATAGCCAATACAGCTAAAGAAGTTTCAACATTTTCAATAAAAATAGGTTTAATGATTTTATTTATAAACAAGATAAACAATTTATTAAAATTATATGAAATGAACACAAATGAAATTACATAAAATATAAACAATATATATTTTATTAATATGTGGAATTCTTGTAAATAACTTTTCATCGACATACCCCTTTATTTTTAAATTATATTATACCCATTATTAATAAAAACAAACATTTATAAATTAACAAACATAAAAAAAGGGTAACCAAAAAAATGGCTACCCTTTTAATTATTTATATTCTTCTTCTACTTCAATAGTGTGCTTATGCACCCACCCGTTATTGCTAGGCGAATATGTTCTACACCAAATGTTACCTTGTGGATCTTGAATTTCTTCAAAAATATAAACTTCTGTACCCGCTTCAAGTATATCTTTTTCTCTCGCAAAACTATAGTTATCAAAACTACTACCTGCACGTTCACGTAATGACGCATCATATTTAATTGTACCTCTGTAATAAGGCTCTTCAGACCAAACTTTAACACGTGTACAGCCTACTGGTTTCTTCTCAATAATTTCGTCATGTTCTTCAGGTTGATTCACAATTGTTTCTGTATCAACATCATCACCGTCAATATATCTTTGTACTAAATTATCAATAATATCAATTTCATTACGACCATAACCACACGCTTCAAGTGCGTTACCTGGATCACGTTTATCATCTTGTATATCTTGATGACCAGGAGCTTTATTAAAGTGGTCGATATTCCATGATTCGAATAATACTGCAAAGACACGTGCGAAATTATCTAAAGCTTTTAATGATTGTTCTCTATCATCAGGAAAATAACATAATTCTCCACCAAATGCAGCATCATTCGCATCATCTCCAAAATAATAGTTATCTGTTGGTGTATCATAGATTACATGCCACGCTTTCTCATCTAAAGGAATACAAATAATACATTCCTCATCATCAACAAAGAAATGTGCTGAAGCCGTAGAAGCCCAATCTTGTAAGTATGTGTTTTTATAATAATTTACATTTTGTTGAGCTGTACTATCTGGATTACCTGTATCATGATACACTGCAAAAATAGGACTACCCGTGTCTAATGGTTGCCCTGTGCGTCTTGTTCCATAAGGTAAAAAGTCTGTATATACGGGTACACCGTTCCATTCTCCTAAAAATTCTTTTGTCATAATTAATCAACTCCAATAATAAAAAGCCCCTATCACTAAGGGCTTTGTTAATTTTAATTTTTAATATTTTTATCGTCTTTAATACCTAAACGTTTTGTAAGTAATTCAGGTAGTGGTACACCAATTAATGAACAATTTTCTAAAATACTAACTGCTTCACCGATAATATAGAAAGCAACTGTACCATTAACAACCATTCCATCAGCTTTAAATACAATATCTGCAAGATTTGCAACTATAACTACCATTAAGATACCTACTTTTTTAGCAAATCCTATGTTAGCTACAGAACTTTTAATTGTATGTTCACGAGTTGCTTTAATAACACCACTAATTACATCTAATCCAATTAAAATGATAAGTATATCTATAATTGTCCATGAGCCTGTAAAAAAGAAACTTGAGAAATTATCAATTTGAATGTTATTTACTTGTTCCAATTTATGATACCTCCGAAGGACTATTATTTGTTACTTTAATCACTTTCACTTCTTCTTTAAAAACATCAACATATGCTTGTACTCCAGTTAATTTATATAGTGAATTCAATGTAGTTGCAATTGAAGTTGCACTTTCTTCAGTATCATAAAATGTTGGTTGTTCATCTTCTAAAGCCACTGCATAACCGTAGTTATAAGGATTATACTTTAATTTTTGTTCTCCACTATATTCACTTGTACCTTTCGATGTTCTAACTAAGTAAAATCTTGTTTTGTTTGTCATTTTCAATCACTCCTATTAGATATATAAATGTGAGTTACTCTACATTAAATAACTCACATAATAATTCGTATGTTTCTGCTTTTTCCTTATCTAATTCAACATCTAATTCATATAACGCTTGTTGAATTGAATCATACACATTTGGATATTCATCTAAATTAATTTTAGAAAGTTCATTAATTAAAATGGTATCTTCCCTTTCAAACTCTATACGATTTTCCACATTATCAAATTCAACCATATTATCATTTATGATTGGATTACCGTTTTCATCTTTTTTTGCATATTGTTGAATAATTTCATTAGATGCGTCAGACAAGTCTTTTATCTTTTCATCAATTAACTTAACTAATTTAGTACGATGTCTTGATAATTTTGGTTTTAGTTTTAAATCATATAAAAAAGACTTAGCTTGTACTAAGTCTGAATTCCTAATTTCTAACATATTTAATTGTCCTCCTATTTTTAAACTCTCCATGAATCACCACGTAAAATATCACCAAAAGAGTACCAATATTTACCGTATTGTACTCTTACATCATAATTACTAAATTGAATTCCATATTTCTCATTCCAACTTAATATTCCTGTATAGCCATCAGTATAATTAACGATTTTAATTCTATCGTTTAATCCACTCGTCCATACAGTATTAAATCTATAACCATCTTGACCTAATTCATATTTGTATTCTCTTGTATTATTACCATAAAATGCTCTTACTCTACTTCCACCTTTACGATAATTTTCTAATGTCCAACCACCTGTGTTTACATCTCCACCATGACTATCAAATTTAATGTTATCAGCTATAATATCTACTTCTGAAAGTCCATCATCTGTTGCTTTAGCGGTATGACACTTAATACCCGAAAAACTACCTGTGTTGGAATCAGCATCTAAGTTACCACTCGTACCTATTGCAATTGAAGGATATTGTGTACCTGTTGTCCTACTAAAAGTTAGAAAAGCACATGTCCCATTATTACTTTGATAAATGGCATTATTAGTCGTATGGAAAAGTATTCTTGAATGTCCATAATAATTTGTTTCTGCACCGTCAAAATAATCTAAACTATTAGCGTTTAAATTCCAACGCATACTACCACTTGTTGAACGTAATACACCACTAGTAATTCTTGATGCATCAATATCAATTGCTTTAATTGCATTAATGAATGCACTTTTTGCAGTGAGTGTATTAACAAAAGATTCATTATTGATTAACTTATTCACTAAACCATAATCAACATTAATAGCGTTTGAAGTAATACTATTAGCAGTTATTAATCTAGTACGTAAATTGGAAATATTACCATAAACTGATTCTAAGGCTTTAGATTTCATCTTTTCAGTTAATGTATAGTTTGATGTTAAGTTATTAACCAGTAAATTATTTGTCATTAATTTATCGATTAATGCACGATCAACATTAACCATGTTTGCATTAACACTATCTGCAGTTAAAATGTTACTTCTTAAGTAGTTAATATCCCCTCTAACTGCCTCAATTGCTTTTGATGAAATACTGTCTGCGACAACATTAATTTGTTTTTCTAAATCATCTACATTAGGTGACCAATCACTTGCTACAGTACCTTTTTCCAGTTGTGGTTTAGCAATATAAACTAATTTACTAGGCCATGTAGATGTAAAATAAATACGTAAATTAGTCTGATTTCCAGTATTGAATTTAAATATTAATCTTTGCTTATCTTTAACTTCTTTTATCGTTTCATTTTTTAAAAGAAATTGTCTAGGTTTTAATGAATAACCATTTTCATTAACGATTTCAATTGGAGTATAAGCTCCACCTACTTCAAATTTAGGGATAACGTCATAACTTAATACATAGTCGGTATTAGGTTCTAATTTTACAAATTGGTTTGTTTCCCAAAAGAAATAACCTTTACTATCTTCATGTTCTAATGCATATAACTGATCATTAATAACTTTTCCAAATTCCACTATCTTATTATGATTAAATGGTGTAGTGTAGTTTGAAGTACCTTTTAATAAATTTACTGCACCAATCTTCATATTATCTACTTTCCTATTAATCTGATTGATTTGTTCAAGTGTAGCACTATTACTAAAGTTAGTTGCTTGTAGAACTTCACTTTTAGCCCTTTCTATACTCTGATTAAATTCATTCGTAACATCATTAGCCTTTGTATCTATATATAACTTTGATTCATTTTGCTTACTATATAATTCAGTTAGCTTTGATTGAACAACTTCTTTATCACTAGTATATGATGCTTGATTTATATTAATTTGATTTTGAGCATTTTGAAGTGATGTTCTAAATTCATTTTGAACGTTATTAAATTCATCAGTGAATTTATTATCAAGTACATTAATGCTGGCTTGTGATGTCTGATTAGATTCATTTATCTTATCTCTAATTAATCCAGTTTCTTGTTCAAAATGATTGTTAAAGTTTTCTCTTTCAGTATTTAATCTAAAATCAAGATACTGTTCTAGTTGACTTTGATAATCCCTTATAACCTTTTCAGTATTAGAATTTGATATACTGCTATTCTGACTTGTATAACTGCTTGTTTTAGAGCCGAAAGTAACTTCTAGATACTTTTTTATCCATAGGACTATACTTCGTCGCTATGACACGATTACGCACATCTATATCTTGTTCAATATGTCTTACGATTACAGTATCTCCTAAATGCACCTCCTCATTCTGCAAAACCTCTAAACCTATCTTTGTAGACACATTAGGTTTATCTATGTTTTGTACACTAAAATAGTTTTCTGCAAATGTTGTTAATTCTTCAACTGTCTTAATATCGTTATTTTCTATAGACATTTCATATACTTCAGGATATTCATTGATTAATGGACTATCAACAGTAACAGATAAGGTTATTTCTTCATTTAGTAATTCTGTTTCTTCTTTATGTTTCGCTTTCAATTTAGCAATTTCTGCTTTTTGTTTTTCAGCATGTTCTTTTGCTAGTTGTCTTTGTATATCTGTTTTTTGTTGTTGTGCTTTATACTTTTCTCTAATTTCATTTTCTATTTCTTCAGATGACTTAAATACTGTAACTTGCATTGTTTTATGACTTCTTTTTTTCTGTTCTTTATAACGTATCTTTTTTAATTCTTCACGTCTTATTGCTTCTTTAATTTCTTTCTCAATTCGTTTTTGACGCTTTTCATCTGCTAATCGTTTATTAAATTCAGCTTGTTTTGTTTTTAAAGCTTCAACTTCTTCTTTTTGTTTTTTCTTTAATTTCTCTTTATCATATTCAGGTTTGAATTTTGAGTTTGCTATAATACGTGTAATAACTTCATCGTAATTATCTTCTTGACCAAATGAGGTTATGTTTTTATTAGTCGTATACAGAAACTGTGTATCTCTACCTATACGCCCTAATGAAATACCATTCAAGTAAAAGTCTAAATCTAAATCAGATTGATTGGCCATTTCAACTAACACATTTAATGCATATCTAGGTTTTAAGTCATCTTGTTTGTTAGAGTAGTAAGTCACACGTTTGTCAGTTGTATCACTCCAATACTCAATAGATAAATTTGGTGGTTCATTGAATTTTTGTGACCACATCTTTAAAGCGTCTACTGGTAATAAATCATTAACAAAAAAAGGATTAACGTACTTCTTAGCTAAATCAAAAATTATTTGATACGCCGTAAATTGTACATAATCCTCTTCTTTATCTATATATCTAACTCTAAATATGTTATAACCAATCTCTCTAAAATGTTCAGTCGCTTTTAACATGCTATCTTTTTCTACTAACTTGTGTTGGTCACTTTTATTTACTGGTAATTTAAATATTAATTTATAAATACCGTTTAAATCACGTTCGATAACATCATCATAGGCTTGTGATAAAGGTAAACCATTATAGTAAAAATTTGTTTCTTGTAAATAAATCAAGTTAAGTCACCCCACCTACAATTAATTGTTATTTTGCTTATATTATCAGTTGCACTAATACCGTGTTCACCTGGTGGGATTTTAAAAAATTCACCAATCATACACTCATTTCTTAATCCATTTTTATCACTGACATTTTGTTGACCTGGAAAGCATTCTATAGCTAAATAGTTATCTGGTGCTACAATATGAATTGTTTGTTCACCTATAGTAACTAAACTGTCATTGTGATTGAGTGTTTCAATTTCTAATTGAGGGTACATGTGTATGCCACTTGTATTTGTAATTGTTCTCACTTTAGGAAATACAACCGTTAATTGTTCATTGTCTAAACTACCGTCTGAATAGCTAAATGGTTGGCACGTAAATGTAACATCAAATTCATAACCGTCAAATTCATCAACATAAGCATTTCCAACAATCACTTTTAAAACATTATAATATCGACCTGGATTGTCATACGGTTTTAAATAATTCGTATGATGATTTGATAGTGAGAAACCATTATCGTTAATATTACTATTTAACCATTTGAATAAAGGTGCCATCTCTTGTAAAGTAGCTCCCTGTACATAAAATTTATATTTCTTTTCAATCGTTGAATAATTGTCACTAGATTTAATTAAAGCTCCGTGCATTTGGTCAGTTGTTATGATTTTAGTTTTACGTTGTGGGATATTAATCCCGTCATTCACTTCTACATATACTTTAAATGAAAAATCACTTGTTTTAACACCGTTATATTCTAATGCATTAAATTGTATCAAAATTATGCACCTCCAATCATCTGTTGTTCGGAAAGCGAACGTCTTAAGTGTTGATCCATTTTCCTAATTAATCTATCTTCGTCTGCTTCTTCCTTAATCACAGTATCATTAAGATTAATATTAACTACTACACCATTACCTGCATTGTTTCCATTTGTATAATCTTGTAACACACCTTCTATTCCTCTCATTTTCTCTCTACTATTTAAAGGTGTGATAGTAACATTACCTCTATTTACACTAAAAATCTCTGGTCCTGCTTCGCCTACAATACCAGTATAAGTACCAGGCACTGAATGAGATTGAATGTTTCCACCTTCTGCGTAAGCGTCAATGTGTCCACCTTCAGCATGCTCATTACTAAAGAAATTACGTACAACATTAATTGTAGACTGTACAAATCGAGGAATTGAATTTAAAGCGTCAATTGCACTATAGGCTTGTCTTTCTGCGTTTGAACTTACATTAATTCGTTTTGTTGGTATACCTGTATAGTTATATCTTTGAACAGCGTTTCTTGCACTATCTGTAAATGAACTTGCATTACCATTTGCCGATAAATTTTTAGTTGGAATACCTGTACCATTGAATAAGTTTAATTTACCCTGAGCAGTATCAGTGAACTTACTTGCATTTCCTGTTGCTAAAAGGTTTTTAGTTGGTGTTTTCGTATTGTTAAAGTTGTCTAACTTTCCTTTTGCTTCATCAGCCTTAGTCGATGCATTTCCACGTGCTTTTAATTCTTTAACTTCCATTTTCAAATCATTTATTTGATTAAGCGCTGATTTTACTTTTTTAGTTAAAGCAGTAATTTCATCTTTCCCTTTTAAAATTTTCTTTTCAGCTTTAGCATTGTTATATTCCAAAACTTTAATTTTGGCCTTAAACGCCTTTTCTGAAGCTTCATCTTTCGCTTTTAATTTTTTTATATCTGCTTTAACTTCTTTGTATTTCTTCATTGCATTTTCGGCTTTTTTAGTAGCTTTAGAAACTTCATCTTTTGCTTTTAACTTTTTAATTTCTACTTTTAAATCATCAATTTCCTTTAATGATGATTTTACTTTTTTAGTTAAATCAGAAATCTCATCTTTCGCTTTTAATTCTTTTTCATCAGCTTTCTTTTTATTATGATCGTCTAATGATTTATCGGCTTTCTTTACTTCCTTTGTAGTTTTATCTTTAGCTTTTATCTCTTTTTCTTTAGTTTTTTTAGCATTATGATCATCAATTGCCTTATCAGCCTTTTTCACTTCTTTAGAAGTTTTATCTTTAGCTTTTATTTCTTTCTCTTTTAGCTTTTTATTATCATAATCTTCTAATGCTTTTTTTAAAATCTTGATAGCTTCTTCAGAATTTTTAGCTCCTTTAACTTGTTTTTGAGTTGTACTGTCAATAATCCCTGCATGTTTCAATGCTGCCAATCCACTGGTACTAATCATTTCTTGTAAATTTTCACTAAAGAATTTTTGCGCTTGTACATTGTCAGTAACTGCTTGTCCTGTTGATTCTGATAATTTTAAATATGCTTGTGTAATCTCAGCAGTCTCTTCGGCACTTAACGCTCGATGTTCACGAGATGCGGTTGCCATAATGTTACTTATCTTTTGTTGATTATCTTGTACTGCTTCAACACGCTTACTGTATTCTTGATCAATGGATTCTGTTTCTTTTTGTAATTGTTGTTGTGAGATAATACCTAATTGTTGTTTTTCTTTTAGGTCATTTATTCTTGCATCTTTTTCTTTATTTAAACTGTTTACAATTTCTTCTGTAACAGCTTTAGTAGCTTTAATTGTACCTAGTGCTAAGTCTTCAGTAATTACTTTATTTTTTTCTATATAACTTCCAACTTCTTTAAATGTAGATCCAACCATTGTGGCATAATTATCATAATTTGCTTTAGCAGCAGCAATCTCTTTTTGACTTAATCCTAAGTCCTTTAGTTTTTCTTTCAAACCTTCAATATGTTTTTTAGTTTCTTGAACAATACCAAAAGAAAGTATTTTTGCTTTTCCTATACGTTGTTCATAACCGTCCCAACCCTTTTTCATAGTATCTTGAAGATCAGTGTTTTGTTTCTTCATACGCTCAGTCATTTGTTTATAGGTTTCACCAGTTTTTTTCGTCGCATCTTGTATTTCTTTTTGTGAACCTGATGCTTTTTTAGAACCTTTCGTGACAGTATCAAACCAATCTTGATATTTACCTTTTGTTTGTTCAACTGCAGCTTTATGGTTATTATCATCTTTATGTAATTCGTTATAGATTAAATAACCAACACCTGCTGAAGCTGCAACTATAGCACCAAAACCTAATACATAAGGATTACTTAATAACGGTGCGAAACCTCCAACTTTTTGAGCCATAGAACCGAATTTACTTACTCCACCTGCTGCTTTTTCAGCACCACCTACAACTTTACTCGCTCCACTTGTAATTTTTCCAAAACCACGTGCAAGTGTCCCTATACCTTTAACAGTTCCACCTATACTTCTAACAATACTACCTAACCCTAAAGACAGTGGACCTATAGCTCCTGCAAATGCTGCAATTTTTAATATAGCTCCTTGTGTATCTTTATCTAATTGGCCAAACTTATTTGCTAAATCTGTAGCCTTATCAATTAAAGGTATAATAGCAGGTACGACTTGTTGTCCTAATGTTTCTGCTAAAACTTTAAACGATTCTTTCATTTTAGCTACATTTCTAGATGCTGATTCACCCATTTTTTTAGATAAATCATCTTGATACTTAGAAGCGTCTTTTGTACTTTTAGATAAGTCTTTAATTGACTTTGAACCAGCTTGAATAAGTGGGTTAATACCTTTCATAGCTTGAGTGTTAAATATCGTATTTAATGCAGCGTTTTTCTGTTCGTCACTCATTCCACTAGTAGCCTTTTCTATATCTTCTAAAATGTCTGGGAATGAACGCATCTTACCGTTTGCATCAAATGCTGCAACACCTAAATCTCGTAGTCCTCTAGCTTGTTCTTTTGTTGGTGTAGCTAGGTTCTGTAAAGCGTTCATTAAATACGTACCTGCTTCTCCACCTTCAATACCTCTATTTGATAAGATACCTAATGTTGAAGCCATATCCTCTAATGATTGGTTGTTATTTGCTGCCATCGGTCCAACATTTTGCATAGCTTCTCCTAAATCTGCAAAGCCTGCCGATGTTTTATTAGCAGTATAAGTTAATACAGATGTCACTCGGTCTGTATTTTTTATCATTTGATTAGTATCATCAACTTTTAAACCAAACTGTTCAAGTACACTAGATGAAACACTCATAACTGAATTAAAGTCGTCTCCTGATGCAACAGTAGCTTTTAATATGCTAGGCATTGCTCCAGTAACTTGATTAAAAGTAAAACCTTTTTTGATTAACTCATTCATACCATTTCTAATAGATTCGCCAGCCACACCATACTGTTTAGCCATATCTTGAGACGTTTTACCTAATTCGCTCACTTGTTCTTTTAATTTTCCTGCTGATACACTACCGTCATCAAGTTGTACTTTCATTTGATTCATCTGATCGTCAAATTTTACATAGGCTCTAGCAGCATATCCTAAACCTGCAACAATTGGTGTAGTAACTCTAGTTGTCATTGTTCTACCAAAATTTACTGCTTTGGTGCCAGTATTATCAATGTTATTACCTATTGATTTCATCTTTTCTGAAACATCTGCAAAACGTCCACCTGCATTACGATACTCATTCGCCATCTGATTCGCTGCACTTTTAGCTTTTAACATCTGTGTTTCAGTTTTCGCTATAGTTGCATTAAGTCGTGATAATTCTGCATTATTAAGCGATTCTTTTGAACGTAACTCTGCTAAAGCACTTGATAATTGAGAAGTATTACCTTTCGCACCTTTTAATTGATTTTCTAACTTATTAATTTCACTCGCATAAACTCTTGATGAATTTGCCAATTGTTTTTGCTTAGTATTTAAAACATCTAACTTCGCTTGTGCAAGCTTAGCAGTATTACCTAAATCTTTAATAGCTAAACCATATCTTTTTGAAGCACTTGCATTTTGACCTAATGCTGCAATATTACGTTTAGATTCTGCAGCCATTTGTTGAAGTGCTGCAGTTGCACTTTTCAAATCGGCTTTATATTGTGCTGAACCCTCTGCAGTAAGTTTAATTCCTGCTCTTTTTAATTCTGCCAACTTATTGCCTCCTTTCGAAATAAGTATAAATAAAAAGGGCTATAAAAATTCTATAGCTCTTCACTATAAAAATTCTACAGCCCTCACTTCTTGATAATCTGATTCAGTTCGATTGTCTTTAATTTTATCAATATCTTGTGCAAATTCTTCAATAGATTTATCAGATAAGAATTCTCTACCTAACAATTTATTTTTAAAAGATTGTTCGTTGTATTGGTCAATCAACATGTAAATTGTAGATAAGTCATAATCATATAAAAACGTTTCTCTTGTCATATTAAAGTATGTAATTGCACAATAAAAAAGAAAGTCCCAATTATGCTTTATTTCGACTTTCCCTCTTTATCCTTTTCGCTTTTATTACTCTCACTATCGCTTACATCTTCTAATAGTGTTTCTGTAAATTTAGCAACAAATTTATCTATGCTCACTTCATCAACATGTTCTGTAAGTTCTTGTAAAGTAACTTCTAATCCGTTTGCTTTCAAAATACTTGTAGCTATTTTTGCATTTGTTAAAGCATTTTCACTTTGATATAAATCAGTTAGATTACCCTGTTTAATCCCGTAATCTTCTTCTAAATGTAACCATAGCGCAGTGTTTACTTTATAAGTACGAGTTTCACCCGTGATGTCTGAAACGAAAGATTTTAATTTAGTTTTGAAAATACTCATAGTATATTCACTCCTTTAATTTATTAGCTAGATAAACGAGAGTTATCGGTTGTTCTTGATGTTTCTGAATTCGATTCACTTGTTACAGTTTCCACTGTTTGACCTGATTTATTTAATGTAGTCAAAACAGTTTTATTGTAGAAACCTGTTTCTAACAGTTTGCGTTCATCTAATGTTTTATTTTTACGTAAGTCTGCCTTGTAATAAATGTTTGATTCTTCTTCTTTACCAGTTGCTAAAGGCATAGCGATAATATCGAATTGTTGCATTTGTTCTTTTTTATCTTCACCCTGTGATTCAACGTTTAAGTCTGTTGGTTGTATTTGACATTTAGGGAAGTTAATAATAATCTTTTCGCCATTTTCATCAATGATAGGGAATGCAAATCTAAAATATTTTTTAGTTCCTTTTCCACCCATACCATATACGCCATCTGCTAATTTCGTAGCACCTGAAACTTCTTCCTCAAAACCATCTGGAAGATAACCAGCGTCTAATGTAATTGTTGCTTTTGATGCTTTACCTAACACACTATGTAATGTACTAGATAGGTATATGTCTTTTGATTTATACTCAAGTTTCGTTTTTAATTTATCCAATGACGGTACTTCAAATACTTTCTCATCATAAACAGGTGCAGTTGTTGGTGTCTCTTCAGTTTTCATTACTTGGAAAAATCCATTACCAATACCTGTTAACAATGCTTTCTTTTCAAAAGTTGTTGCCATAAATATCAATCTCCTTCTATATACTTTTTAATATTATTTTGAAATTTGTCTTTACCTCTATCGAAAGCAGGTCTTAAATGTGGTTTAGGTGGTACGTATACTGTTCCTGTCTTATACCTACGCTTTCGTTTACCTTTACTTGATCGTGATGTATGTCTTTTACCTTTTTTACGCCCAGTAGCATGAAAGCCAAACTCATGAAAAAATAAATGAAAATTAGGTCGATTTGACCAACCAATCTCAACACCATTAGAAACTCTTTCAATATCAATACCACTGACACCTTTACCAGTTTTATATAAGCCTAATCCACGTGCGATATTACGTGCATCGTCACGCATTTTGATGCCTTCTTGATACATCTTTTCATTTATATTATTAGCTCGTGATGAATATCGTTCTAAATCTTGTATAGCTTCATCAAAACCAAATACGTCACTCATCAAATAGATACCTCAATGATGTAATGAAAAATTGTATCATCTACTTCATCGTCGGTTTCAATGATTTCTATCCATTCAGTTGTATTTAAATTGGCTTTTTCTAATGCGTCTGAAATTGAATTAAGTATTAAGTCATCTTCAACGTCTCTAGGTGTCTTATCAAAATAACTTATTTGATACCGTATGTGTTTTAAATGCTTTCTATCCGATAAACGTATCGCTCTATGACTAACTACATTAGTAATGATTTTTGGTAATTCCATTTGATAAGAAAATCCGTGCGCCATATCTATATTTAAAGGTTGCAATGCTTCAAAAATTTTACTTTTAACGCTCATTATATATGCACCTCATATAAACTTAATTCAATTTCATTTTTACTGTAATTTTCATAAATGCGTGAAATACCATATTCCTTACCATCAATTTCAACTTTCATACTAGGCTCCAAATATTTCATTCTAGGTATCGCAACTCTCATCACTACCATAGTATCGACTTGCATTGATCTATATTGTTCTTCAGAAGTAATACCTAACTTTCTATACCATGATTTAAAAACCATGTATGAAAAGGTACCAATGACTGTATGATATTTATCATACTTTACTCTTTTTTCTCTAAACTCTAATATTCCGTCATTGTACGTTTGATTCATTTTTTTCATCTTGTTCACTTCTTTCAAAAAACAATTGCATCTGCAAGTCTGTGATTTCACGTGAGAAATTCTTTTCAAAATGTTCTAATACGTCATTATATGCATAACGTACACGCTCAAACACTAATTCTCTAGCTTGTGCATTTTCTTGAATATTAAAGTCACCACATGTATTTTGTAATTTAACAATAGATGCTTCAATCATTTCTTCTAAATTTCTATCACTTTCAGAATTGACAATATGCAAACGACTTTTTAATTTTTCTAAAACATCAATTGGAATATACATTACGTGAAATCACCTACCTTAATTTTTTATGATGATGTGTTTTTTCTACCAGTTGTTTTTGGAGTTGCAATGTTTAAGTCATAAACTAACGCTGCTTTGTTGTCTAATGGTAAACCATTCGCATATTGTTTAATGATATATAAACGTGCATCTTCCATTGCTAATGCTTCATCATAAGCTTGTAAACTTGCTTTGCCTCCTGCTCCAGCAACATATTGACCTTTTACAAAGAATAACGCCTTACCTTCTGTCATTACTTCCGATTCAACAATTTCAATGTTTCCAGGAATTACTGTCACATACGTTCCATTCGCAGTTAATACTGTTGATGTCGCACTTACTGAAGCTACATCTGATGGATTAAGTACAAGCGTAACTTTTCCATCTACTTTTCTAGATACTCCTTTAGCATTTTTAGATAATGCTTTTTTAACTTCCTTAATTTCATTAACTACTGTTGCACCAGGTTCAAAAGTTAATGTTCCAGATGAAGTTTTGTCTGATACTCCACCATTATCAGCTACATCTTTTGTTAATCCGATTGGTTGATGTTGTGTAGACCCTCCACCATTTAAGAAGCCAGTTTCTAAACCTGTAGCCATAACTTCACCTAATAATTTTTCCATGTAGTCGGCAATATACTTTGGCCCTAAATCAAGCATATCTTTTGGAATAGCACCAAATGCAGTTAATTTAAGAATGTCAAAACGTTTTTTACTAAACGCAGCATTGACTTGTCCTTTAATATCTCCAAATAAATCACCCCATACTGCAGCACCACTTGGATCAACAGTAATAATTTCAGTTACTGCTCCCATATTTGTTACACCAATAGCATTTAATAATGGGTGTTCTTTAACTAAGTTTTCAAATACTTTATCGATAAACGTCACTGGTAATACTTTTTCTTCTTTAAACAATCCGTCTTGTGCTACTTGGTTAAAATAACGCACTTCTTCAGATGTTAACGTTGACTGTCCACGTGATACGAGTACAGCATTGTCTGCAATTTGAGTATTAACATCGTTTTGAATTGTAGTTACTACATCATCAGATAATGCTTGTACATAGTCTGAAACAATTTCCTCTCTCTTTTCCTCACTTAATTCACTATTCGTTAATGATGCTACAAATGCTTTTTTTGCATTTACAAATTTTTCCGATTTATTAAACTTAATTGTCATATTAAAACCTCCAATATTTAAGTATTAAAAAAGAAGTGATTTAAGACGATTATCATTAACTGATTTGTCTTTCACTTCTTGATTTTTATTATTTTGATTTTGTAATTCTGAAATTTGATTTTTTATTTCTTTAATCTCATTTTCAACATCTATCTTTTGAGATATAGAATAATTGCTATTTAAATAACTTGTAATTTCTTTTTCTTCTTTGGTTTGCGTTTCATAAGAGTCTGCAAAACCTTTTTCAAACGCTTCAGATGCAGTAAACCATGTTTCATTGTTCAACATCTCCTTAATTTCATCAGTACTCAAACCAGTTTTTTCTTTGTATACATCAATGATAGAAGTATCAATCTTAGATAAATACTCATGCACTTTTAACATTTCGTCTTTATTACCATATGTTATAGTTGAAGCGTTATGAATCATCATTGTAGAGCCCGTTCTCATGATAACTTCATCAGCACCCATTGCAATAATAGATGCTGCACTTGCAGCTAATGCAGTTACTTCGACAATTACATGTGCGTCTAAATCTTTTAGATAGTTATAAATTTCTAAACCATCGAATGCATTTCCACCTGGTGAGTTTAATTTAATTCTTATCGTCTTAGCTTTAACGTTTTCTAACGCTTTTCTCACGTCAGTTGCACTCGTACCTTCGTAAAAATAGCCACCTTCACCAATTGCTCCAGAAATAACCAATACATGTTCATCTGATGTTTCTGACTTCATACTTGAGAAAGTATGTTCAATTTTGTTTAGCTTCATTAGTTAACACCCTCTTTCAACTGTTTTAAAGTTTGATAGTTTTTAGTAACTAAATGTTCATTCATTAATGGATCTTTACTTTCTTCAAAACCTAATTCTCTTCTAATTTCATTTCCAACAAATACACCACTAGCAATAAGCTTGTCTATTTGGTTAGCAATTTCAAATATATTATCAAAGGTAATAGGTAAAGTATTAGCTATAATTTTTGAATCATTTAAATACTCTTCTTTATCAAACAATTTTGCATTTAGTTCAGTTACTATGAGATTTAATAATGGCTTAATTGTCATTCTAATAAATCGCTTTGTATTTTGTTCTACTTCAGCAATATCTCCCGTAAGTAACTGAATAGGAATACCAAATTTAGTAGCGCAATGATTTAGGAATTGTTTACCTACTTTTTCTACATCATCAACACTATTCGCAGCTTGTGATAAAGTTTGTTCTTTATATTGCAACCCTTCTTGTTCAGGTACAATCGCAAAAGACTTATTTTTAAAGTTGTCATATATACTTTCAATGAATTTATTTACCTTTTCCATTTTCTTTTTATCACTAGCCCACTTACTATCAATTTTTACAATTGAACGTACTTGAGATTTACGCATTTGAAACTCTATCAGTCGAGCAAACAAATCTCCATAATCACCGTATAAATCATTTAAAATCATTTCTGCATTTTCATTATTATATTTAATATAAATGACTTCATCAGATTTAAATGTTCTTGCATATTCAAAGTTACCAATTCTCACATGCTCATAAATATTTGAAACATGAGCATACTCATTCACATTAAAATCATCAGCTATTAGCAAATCTTCAGTGTCATTTTGAATAATAAGTAATTCGTTATCATATATAAGTTTATAGACTGCCTTTTGCCAAAATTGAGTGGCCGATTCATTCACGTTAGGTTTTACATTCAATTTGTAATACATTGAGTTTTTAGTGTATTTATTCTTATCCTTAACTTTGAATTCGACTTGACTAATTGTCTTTGATATAAGCTCTATACAACTATTAATGGCTAACCTTTTCATATGTGCTTTATTACTGACAGACGCAATTGAAAAACCTAATTCTTCAGCAGTTTTACGATTTGATTTAAATAAGTCATATAACAATCCCATTGTATTACCTCCTTTCTAAAAATGAAGTTCGTCTAAAAAGAAATCAACATCATCTGTTAATACTTCAGAAGCTTTATACAAAGCATGTATCATAGCTTGAAAACCGTCTGTTTTACGTCTATGTTCATCTTTTTTTAGATATTGAACATTACCGTCTTTCGTTACATTTTTATAAACATTAAACGTGTACCAATTCATTAAAGGATTTTTACCCCAATACAAATTATTATTAGCGAATAGCGATTCAACTCGTGGTGCTAGTAATCCATGAATTGCTGAAGGTTTTCTGATTGAATGTACATTAAAACCTTCTGCTTCTAATAGTGGTCTAATAATGTCTAACTTGTACATATCAGCAACTATAATTTCAATGTTGTATATTTCTCTCATCTCGACAAACCAGTTCACTACATGTCTTGGGTCAATAGTAGGTTCATCAACAATTGTTAATAGCCCTTTATCTGCCCACTCGTGAATTGGGGGTTTTAACTTTGCTTTTTCTAAATAATCTTTTCTAGCAAACGAATGTGTTTTCCAATAGTAATCATCGCCCTCCCGAAAAAGTAAACCAACAGCAGTAAAGTCACGAACAGAACCGAAATCTAAACCTCCTACACATGTTTTATGTAGGAGGTCAGGAATTTCTTTATTTGTTTTATATACTTCTTCTGCAGTTGCTACTGATTCAGTTAAGTCTGTTTCAGGTAAATTCATTCGCTTAGCCATGAATTCAGCGCGATATTTTAAATTATTGTCTAGCTTTTGATGTTCTTTAATTACACGCTTATATAAATTTTTAGCGTATGGTGTCATCGGTTTAGAAAATTGAGGGTTTGCTTTTTCCCATGAATACGGATCGTCTGCTTCTTTAACATCATCTATCTTACATAAGAAACAAAACATATGATCGTCTAACACTTCGCCTTTTAAAATCTTATTTGCTCTATCTAACATGTCATCAATCACACCGCCGCGAACATGTCCGTTTGAACCAATAAAAATTTCTCGTGGATTGTCTTTCTTACCTAATCCTGAACCAAAAACATTAATAATGTCATAACTTTCCATTCTATGAATTTCATCATAAATAACCATACCGTCTTTCAAACCATCTTTGCTACTAGGTGCTGAAGTATGATATTGCAACTTACTATTGGTCGCTTTCCCTGTAATTTCTTTTAAGTTTCTTCTGAAATAGTCATCTAAATTATTACGTTCTATGCAGTTATATATCTCCATAAATGATGTTTTAGCTTGTTTTTCAGTATTAGCTACAATAGAAATATCATATTCATCAACTGGGTTATAATCACTTAAGAAAAAATGAGACCAAACAGATACAAGTCCATTTTTACCTACCCCACGACCACCCATAATAAAAAATTGGTCATAAAAAATATCGTTATCTTCTTTATAATAAAGAAATAAGAAAGCACTTAAGAATTTTTGAAAATCATCTAATTCAAAGTAAAATTCTTTAGCAAAATTAATAAGATTTTCAATTTGTTCATCATTAAAATATAAATCATTTCTTGGAAAAATAAAGTCTTCCAAAAAGTCTACAAGTTGTTTACGCTCCTCATTAAAAAGTATCTTCCCTTGCTTGTATTGATTGATATAATCAGTAACGTACTTATTTACTACTAGCAACTCTATCCCTCAAAGAAAACGTTTTAGGTTTGTCGTTACTAGATTCTTTTTTAACTTTTGAGCGTTTGAAAATTGCATCTTCCAACATTAACAGTTCTTTATTTATCTTAATAACATCAGACATACTGGGGTGTGTTTTTATGTAATGCTGAGATGAATTATTTACATTAATTGTTAAACCTTCTTTATTAATTGCAGTAATCAGTTGCCTGTATTTCTTAACAAGTGCAATGTATCTCTCAATCTTCTCAATTACCAAAAAATCGGTATCATCAACTCTAGCTAACATACTCTCACGAATTTTTTTAGTAGAAACCTGCATTTTGACGCCTCCGTAAAATTGTAAAATTACTCTTTCGTTCGACGAAAACGACCCCGCACCCGCTCAAGAGAAAAAATAAAATCTTAAATCACTCACTCCGGGGGGTATTGGGACAGTCTTAATTTTAATTATAAAAATAAAATTAATTTAAATTATATGTATAAATAAAACTACTAAAGTGTATGTGTCTGTCACTTAACTAAAAACGAAAAAAATGAAAATTAAAAATTAAATTTTAAAATTCATTTCAACAATCAATAATACAAGTTAACTATATGATCTATATATCAAAGACAGTCACACACACATCTATGTATATCACTTACCATTGTTCATCATTCCATTGCTTACGACTTCCACCATACACACGACCATGAACCTTATTATGACAATCAATACATAAAGTAATTAAGTTATCAATGTTCAAAGCTAAATCAGGTCTAAGGTCAATAGGTTGTATATGATGTACGTTCTGCCCTTTAACTACTTTACCTTCTGCTTTACAATGTTGACATTCACGATTGTCACGCAAATAAGCTTTCATTCTTAATTGATTCCAGTCAGTACTGTGATAGAACTTATTACGTTTATCCTTAGTATCTAACTCCAACATTGCTTAACCACCTCAAGTATTTAAGTTTATATAATTAATTACTAAATCAATTCTTTATGATCAATATCTAAAATTAATTTATCCTAAAAAAATTTACTGTATAAATTTTTAAAACCAATTTTTATTTATCGTAATGCTTATTCAGTATAATTTTTACTATATCTTTTTAATATCTATAAACTAACCCACCTCTAATTTTTCTAGGGTATACAAAAAACCACCAGACTATTTTATACACAGTATAAAAATCTGATGGGTATATTTTTGTATGGGTATTATTTTTATTTATATGTATTATTAAACTGATTAAATAAAATCTTCTGTAACTCTTTATTTACACCATATTTAAAAAAAGATATGTTGCCTATTACTTCATTAATCATTATTATATCATTCTTTTTAACTTTCCTATCTTCCAATGATTCTGCAATATAAGATAACCTACTACCCAATTTTTTTATTTCATTAAGGAGTTTCTCATTTGCTTTTTTTAGTAGCTCTGCATCATTGCTATCTAAATAGTAATTTAAAAACTCACTGAATGTTAGCATTTCATTATTAAAACTTCCTACATATGAAAGCATGCTATTTAATAACTTACGTTGTATTGCTTTATCATTCTCATCAATTATTTCAAAATAAATTTTAGATAAAGTTTCAAATCTATTATTTAATATTTTTATAGAATTATTAACTAAGTAAGATATCATTTCATAGTTTTTAACTCTTTTATCTAACTCATTCTGCTTTTCAATGTAGTCGTTTTGATTTTTATTCTGAAGATGTGCTACATATATAGCAATTCCACCAGCTATTACTGCACCTATTAATGCACCAAATAATGTTCCACAAAAGCTTAACCAATCACCTGGTTCTATTCCTTTGCTTAAAGTCAACATATAATATAGCCTCTCTTTATTTATAGTTATATTATATACTACACTATTTATTTAAATTTTAGAACGCCCGATTGTTCTATCGGACGTTCTTCGTGTAGGATAAAATAACTTTTCAAAGGAGGAACATACCATGAGAATCACAACAGCTTGAGATAGTCGTCGTTAAAACTATCTCAATAATGTATCATTCGTATAGCAAAAATTTATAAAAACAAATTACACTGCATCTCACTATTAATTTTATTAACTGCTCTCTTTAAATAACTTTGTGCAGCACTTTTACTAATGTTTAATAATCCTGCAACATCATTTAAACTTAACTGTTCACATTTGTGCATTAAGAAAACATCTAGCTCTTGCTTAGTTAATTTCATTAAAGCGTAGTAAGATTGATGATTAACATCGTGAATAAAATCACTGTATTCATCTTCACTCTGTTTTTGGTACATTGACTGATTAATCATCTTTTCAATCGTTTCAGGATTAACTAAATAACATTGACGTTTATCTATCGCATTATAATTATTAGGCTCGTGTCCCTCTCTCAACCATTCAATCACATAATTAATATCACTTAATATCTGTCTATTTAATGCAAGTTCGTTAATGTCTACAACATCACACTGCATTAAACTTTTTATCCGTTTTAAAACTTTATTTTTACTTAATAGATACGACATTAACAAATCTAACATTAAAAGCACCTCTTTATTTTATACAGTGTAATAATACACTAAAATCTGGTATTTGTCTTATGTCATAAGACAATTTTCTGAGTAAAAAGACACCCAGCAAATCCTTTATTATCAAGGCTTTGAGTCAAATTTCAAGGCCATTTGTCTGTCTTATGTATTAATATTTTTCTTTTATATATATTATTATATATAGTAGTCTTTTTTATATAAGAAGTTAAAAACACATAAGACACATAAGACACTTTATGAAAATATAGATTTAACTGTTGATGAATAAAGCTTTGAAGGTGTCTTATGTGTGTCTTATTATATTAAATTTTGTCTTATGTACATAAGACATATATATGTTCTCTTATACCATTCACTCTAATTTGTTTTGATTCTACTTTTTTTAAACGACATACCTCTTTAGTAAAAACTGCTCTACTCACAGACTTGTATCCATATTCAACACAGTATTCACTATATTGTGTATAGATATCTTTAGTCGATTCATTCTCTATTTTAGGTTCTTCATTATTAAGAAATGCTAAAACAGGATTGTTTCTTTCTTTGTATGCTTCTATTTCTTCTGTTACTGATTTAGGTTTGGTGAAGCGATTATTTTTTAACAATCGTTTTAATCCTCTTATAGCCATGACTAAACAATACTGTAATGAATCAGGACTTAGTAACTTATCAATAATGAATGGGTCGTAATCATCGTCTTTATTCGTGAATTTAGCTTTAAAAGGTACAATCATTAAACGTCTGTTAAGTCCGTCTGTTTTATCATCAATTCTTGGTACTTCATTCGCACTAAAAATAAGCTTTGCATAGTTACGTAAATCAAAAGGGTCTTTTCCCTTACGCTCAACAACTAATGTTTCACCTGTAGCTAGATTTTTCAGTTCTGCACTATCTTTAATAAAACCTTTTCCAATATCATCGCCTAGATTGACTAACTTGCCGAATAATTCTGCTGTTTTAAAACGGCCGTTCAAATCTTTAAGTGCGACGCTTGATGTATTGGTATCGCCGACTAATGAACGTAAAATCTTTAAGAATGATGATTTACCATTACTTCCACCACCCGTTAAAATGAAAAACTTACCATATTCATTACGTCTAAATAATGTGTAACCTAAAATCTCTTCAAATAAATTTCTTAATTCATGGTCATTTACTGCTAGCTTATTAAATGTTTTATCAGTGATTTCATGATAGCTATCTTCCATATATGGAACGGGTATTTTATTTTTTACAATTATTTCAGGTGTGAATGGTTGCATTGAATTAGTATTTAAATCATATATTCCATTTGCTAGTGTTAAATAATTCACTGGTGATAATTCTTTTTGTTCCGTCTGTAGCTGTAAATAAGATAGCGTTTCTTGTCGTTGTATCTTTTTTAAACCAGGAATATGTTTAATCATTAATCTTTCTATATCGTCTTGTTTATCAGAATAATAACCGTCAATATAAATATGCAAAATATCTGCTATTCTAATAATGTGATACTCATTAATAAGGTATTTAGCGAATAAATCATGTTGAAATTTACCATTAATAAAAAAAGATTCTTTTAAAAAAGCGTCATCACGTAAAACAATATCCAATTCTTTATCAGATATAGGTTCAAATAGCACATGTTTATTAATTAACCTTATTGTATTTCGTATTTCCTCCTTACTCATCGCTATTTGTTGTAATTTAAGAATGTAATTAAATAATGTTTGGTTTCGTCCGTCACCCTCTGCAAGTTCAGTGAAACCTGGATCTGTTTTAAATGACGCTTCTAACCATTTTGGCAACTCATCAATTTCAGTTTCATCAACACGTTTAAGCCATTTTCTAAACTCTCCATTAATTTTTAAAGGGTCGCAACTATTTTTAATTCCTAACTTATAATCGCACATAATACCAATAGCTGAAAAATTCTTAGTTTTATTATTGGTCATGTTATAACCTTTGAAATAAAAATGCATACCATTGTCAGTTTCTAGAATATTACATTTAATTTGTTCACCTTCAATGATGTTAAGTAATAACTGTGCTTCATTCATATCATCAACATCAACCATAATGTAATCTTCATCTAACACACCAACAAAACTTTTTAATGCTCTAGCTTGTTTATAGTCTAATAACGCATCTTTATTATCTTTAAAAGTTGTAATAGTACGCTTTCCACTCGACTTTAAATAACCTTTATACATGAGTAAACCTCCTTTCATGAATGTCATTTCTAAGTTGTTTTGGGGTCTAAAATCTTATCAAGTACTATATCAGTCTCTTTTTCAACTCTATCCAATACTTTTTGATAAAACATTAATAATTCACTAGTTTCATCAATAGTTAATTGATGATCTAAAGTATTATGAAGTTCTTTAAATTGTTCTGTGTAGTCAAAATTAGTTTGATAAGTTTCGTCTTTACTCATATATTGATAAACCTTCTTTCTAAAATAAGGCTAGTTTTAACACTAGCCTTAAATTTCATCTATATTAATTAAGTTTTTCACTTTTTATTTATGGTTTTCACTCGCTTATTAATATCTCCAATTGTGATAAAAACGAGTGCAAATAAGAATGTGAGTAATAATTCTAAATAGTTATAACCAATTGCAAATGAAACTGTAATTGCTAAAGAAACTGTTAAAATAATCACATAAATATATGCTATAATGTTGTTCATTGTATTCAAAAATTGATAAAAACTTATCACACAAATTAAAGTTGATACAATTAATATTAATTCTGTCATATTTTCACTCCTTTATTATTTTGTTTTCTGATATACTTGGTTAAAATAACAAAATTGAGGTGATTTAATGGATTGGTGGAAACTCACTCCAATTATTATTTCTGTTCTAGCCATGTTTATTTCAGCCATTAATTTTTTATATAATTATTCTAGAAACAAGAAGAATTTAGATATTGAATTAATTAATTACTACAACATACCCTATAGCGGTACTTTCGTTAGAATAAATCTTATCAATAAATCGCTTAATAATATCACGATTACTAAAATGTGTGTTAATAAATACGAAGTTATAAGAAATAAAAAAATTTTTTTCAAATATGATACACGACTTAATTCCCTGGATTTTGACGTATTTCCTATAAAATTAGAAAGTTATGAAGCAAAAGAACTCTTACTTTATTTTCCAGAACTACATTTTGTTAAAAGTACTGATATAACTAAAGATTTATATCAAATTTATAGTTCTAGAGGTAAAGTTAAAAGTAAATTAGTTAATAAATGTAAAGGTGAAAATTATACTTATTTATTATAAATAATTAAAGGGTAACTCACATACATTTTATAAATTATATAAATCTTCATCTTTAACAAAAGTTCCGTTTATCATCTTACCAGTACGACCTTTAATTTCTTCATAGGCGCACTGTAAACATTCTTCTAAACTCATATTATGTTGTTGGGCTAGAATAATTAATGTCACTACAGTGTCGCCTATACCGTCTTTTAAGGCTTCTTTATCATTACGTGATAATGCTGCAGCAACTTCACCCGCTTCCTCATAAAATTTTAGTGCTTGTCTGTCTGAATTACCATTGTGTAAATTCTTATCAATACTCCATTGTTCTACTTTTTTTACTAATTGATCTAATGTGTTAGTCATTTATTTATCCTCCATTATTTTTACTCTTAATTTACTAAGTTGTCATTCTTCTTAGATGTTTAGGCTAATTTTCTTTGACATTATTGTAATACTCATCTGACCATAAAAATGCTCTATAACCTAAGCTATGATAATTCTTTCTAGCGTTATTACAAGATTCATTAATTGTTTGTCTGTTATATAAAGTAATTCTTTCAGCTTCTCTTGTACTCTTAAATTCTCTAATTAATTTACCTTCCTTTGAAACATGAACTATTCCTTTACTTTTTGATTTATACCCTGTCAATTTACCTAACTCTGTCATTGATACTTTCTTTAAATTAGAAGGTCTAAAATCTTCTTTAATTCCATTTTTAGAATAAATTCGTTCATGATTTTCTAAAATACCAATAAACGTTTGGTAGACTAATCGTTTGACTACATATTCGTTACTTTGATATTTAATAGTCATGTGATTTTTACGTAAGTAAGGGAACGTGTATGTATAACCAGTTAACGTTTTTCTTCTAAATCGACCCTCATTACTAATGAATAAACCACTTAAATTACTTTCTTTCCAAATTTCATTTTTAAATTTCAATTTAGCAATTCGCTTTCTTTTTTCTGAAACTGTCAAAGGTTCTTTTGAGATATAGCAATTTAGTTTTGGTAAGTATGTTTCCTTTTTAATTGCATTAGCAATATACGATGAAATACTTTTCTTGTTGCCTATTAACTCTTTGAAATAATCTTTTGTAACTATTGTTGTTTTATTGTAGATAGGCTCCCATATATATAATAATTTTTTCTCTTTCATATATGATTATTTCCAGCAGTTGATTGCAAACTCGATACTTTTTTTCGCTTTTTTTAGGTCTTCTAAACCATTTTTTCTAGGTGCACGTAATAAATATTTAAGAGCATTACCAACATGATAAAAAACTGCTGTTGAAGTATATGTTTTGGCTACTGTCTCAATAATGGTATGCGCATTAAATTTTCCAAATTGATAATGTTTAGGTTGATTTACTTTATCGTTCATATATAACACCCTTTTTATTTTAATTTTTTATTAGTCTATAATCTTTATCATGACTTTTTCATTACCTATAGTTATTTCTTTACTTTGACTATCCAACAATTGATTTAGTTCACTTTTACTTATGTGTAATTCAGGTATTTTAAATCTTCTGTCTACATAAGTAATTTCTTTAGTTATAAAAATATCCTCAAATTCAGTATTTAAATGTCTCATAATTAATTCTCTTATCCGTCCTGATACATAACATTTACCATTTGCTAATCTATACATGTACGTACGATCAATATAAATAGCATTAGCCAAATCTAACAGTGTCATATTATGTGCTAATAAATATTTATCTAAACCTTCACGATTTATAAGTACTTTTATTTTTTTCATTCACAAAACCTCTTTACATCTTAAATTCAAGTTGTTTTGTATGTTCACCTTTGAAGTCATTAATACGCTTCTTAGCAATTGCAATATACCATTCTTTATCTAAATGAGGGGGTGTTTTTTTCTGAGCAATATTTTTGTTATTAATAAAACATTTATTAGGTGTATAACCAATCTTCTCAGGTTTATCATTTTTAACTTTCATCAATGCTTTATCGCTGCTATCTTTAGAAGCAAACACTCTAAATACTCTTTCATTCATCACTTTATGACCATACAAAGCGTGTTTGTATTTCCCACTCACTTTAACTATCTTTTGAAATTGAATAAGTTCATCACATTCACGAATAGTTTTCTCAACGGGTATGTTTTTAATAAAGTAATTCACAACTGCTTTATTAACTATTGGTAAATCATTGTCTAGGTCATTTAGTTTCTTAACATAAGTTCCTTTTGATTTATAAATATTCTTTCTATCGTTAACCAAAATATAGTTATTTACATCTTTCTGAATAACATGTGTAAAATGGTCGAATTCAAGTTCCATGTGTGTGCGTTCTTCCCACTCAAAACAAATATCATCAATTAATTCAAAATCATTTAAACTACTCATTTTAATTAAAATACCGTCTGTATTACTTTGAATAATTTCACAGTGTGCCTCTAATTTTTCTATTAAATCTAATAGCAATAGCATACCTGCGATACAAACGTTATTCGCTTGTCTAGGATCATATAACCCGTTATATTTATCTTTCATCGCTCCATAAGTACTATTAAGTACGATTTTAAAAGGTGCTTGTCTTTTATCTTTTTTAGCTTTCAATTCTAGGCGTTTATCTCGTATTTGACGGTATTTTTTCTTATTAGGTACATTTCTACTCAAGTAGTCGTATTCAATCATTAAAGCAGGATAATATGAAGCTACATCGACATTTAAAAAATAACCTTTTGCAAAGTAATTTTTTCTTGCACCATGTAAACCTCCCCAAGCAAATTCATGTGGCACTCCAGCAATAGTTGTTTTTAGTGATTTATCATAATCTCTAGTGGTTTCATAAAATGTAACGACTTCTCTATACTTATTTATTTTCAAGTTATTAGGAATTGAGAATTCCATTTCATCATCACGTTTCACTTTTGGTTGTTTAGCATCTAGTATCATTGCACTTAATTGCGCTTTTGTTTTACTAATATTTTTCATCGGTAAATCAAAAGTTTGTATTAAAGCAATATGTGATTGGAATTCCTCAAAACGTTTCATAAAAACTTGAATAGTTTGCTCTACATCGTGTTTACAATATTTAATAACTTCTTTTAACTGTTCATGCGTAAGTTTCTTTCTAGTATTAAAGTCAACACTAGTTTCTCTAATATCATTGCCCATAAAACCCTCTAATTGTTTAAGGGAATGAAAACTAGTTTGAACATCATAATTTAGCAATTTAATTTTGTGTAACAGTCGTGAGAATTCCCAACCTTTTTTCTTTTGTACAATTATAAAATCGTTTATTTCTTTAGGATTAAAACCGGATAATATACCTTTTAATATCCATTGGTCATAATCCCTACTATTGTAACCAATCCAAAAATCGCCTTTATGAATTTTATAAAACTGTTCTAATTCTTCTTTATCGTTAATAATCACATGTGTTTCTTTAGTTTCTGAATCAATAATCACAACTAACCAATCGTATTTAAATACTTCAAAATCATAAAATAGTATTGTAATCACGCTCCTTTTATAGAGAAAGCCCGACGTCAATCGGGCTATTTCATTTTGATTACTCTACGTCAAAAACTTCAGTTATTTTATATTGTTGATATCCTTTTTTATCTGTAGTAATTTCTAGTGCAAATTCTGCTTCGACAAGTTCTTCAGCTAAATCTAGTACCAAATCATTGTATTGTTTGAAGCCTTTAAAGAATACTCTACTCTCATCGTCTTCAGCTAAATCGAGTAAGCTACGTAAAAACACATTGTTTTTATGTACTTGGAAACCGATTGCCTTTTCATTCTTTGGTTGCATTACACCGTTATACCAAATCTTATTATCTGCGAATTCCCCTTCTAAAATTACAAATGTAATTGTTAACATTGGATCGCCATTTTTACTTGTTTTAAGTACCATATCTTCTAAAGCTACTTCATATTCGCCATCAGGAATATCAGGAAAATCATTCTTTTTAGCATCTTCCACTGCACTTTTAATTTCTTCACTATCTACTTGTTTATCAAATTTATCCCAGTTAATTGTTTCAGTCATAGTTAATTCATTCCTTTACTAGTTGTTATTCTTGTTGATTTTGTATAAATATTATTCGTAAGCCATAATGTCTTTAGGTGTGTTGTAAGTAAATTTGAGTGTAACTACAAAATACTCACCGTATTTGTTGGTTTTACTATCAATTTTTTGTGATGTTAAGTTGCTTTTTTCTTCATCTCTTGCTTGTTCAACAATGCGTTCTGCTTCACTTCTAGTTGTTGCAAAATGTTGTTCAGTTGTGTTTAATTCCTTTTTCATTTCAATCACTCCGATTTATTATTCAGTTTTTTTACGTCTACTTCTACGAGTACGTTTTGGTTTTTCATCTAATGTTTCTTCTTTTTCTTCAGCTTTAGCTTCTTCTACTGCTTCTTTAGTTGATGATTTTCTTTTTCTTGTTTTTCTTTTAGGCTCTTCAATCACTTCTTCTTTATCGGTAATTGTTTCGCCTGGTGGTACTTCTTCAGTACCTTTAGTTTCTTCTTTAACAGTTTGTTTTACTGATTTATCTTCTTTAATTTCTTCTTTTATTGGTTTAATTTTAGCAGTGATTTTTGCATGTGATGCTTTTTGAGCATTTATTAATTCTTGAATAAATTCATCTTTACTTAATTCACATGTATCATTTAAGAAGTTAAATCGACCACCACCGAACACATTGCGTTGTTTAGATAGTTGAAGTAGTCTTACACCGTCACTATTCATAAATGCACGAATTGTTAAGTCTACTGTGCCTGTTGTAAAGTTAGCAGTTTTATCATCAATATTAGGTATAAAGTTTGTACGTACTGCCCCACCTTTTAGAGTTGTTTCTGATTTAACTTCTTTACTGATATAAATAATTTGGTAACCTAAATTTTTAAGTCGTTTGATAGCATTGTTAAATTCTGTTTTAACCATTGCCCAACCTTTACCATATCCACCGTCAGACTCGTGTTCCCACCCGTTCTTATCGAATACATAAATACGACAGTGTTCTCTTAAATCTTCAAATAAATCAATAGCTATTGCTTTAAAACCACTATCTTTATCTGTTTCAAGTTCACTTACTACATTTAAAAATTGTTCCCATGCAAATGTACGTTTGGTAATGCGTCCCTCTTTTACTACTTCATCTTTGATATTGATAACTGGCGATGTAGTATTATCTGTGTTTCCGTCAGTGTTTAAAAATAGCAAATCGTCAAATTTATCTACAAATGTTGACTTTCCTACATATGAATCTCCGTATATCCAAAAGTCAGGTCGTTCATCAATTTTCTTTTCTCGTCTTATATTTTTAGGTAATGTCATTATTAATTCTCCTTTATCATCTCTTAGTTGTTCTAAATACTCTGGTGCAAATCTAGGATTACATGCAAAACATTCATCGTTAGGGTTTTTAATCCAGTTAAAAGTTTTTTCTTGAATAGCTTCTTTAATTTCTTTACATTCATTTAAGAAGTAGATAATTTCCATTTCTTGAGGCTCTATTTTTAAACATGTAGTTTTAAGCTTTCTCATAGTTACATTTAATCTTTTTCTAAATTGTATTAAGTCTTCATCTTTCTTTTGTCTAATGCTTGTTTTAGGTAAGAATAAATAGCCCATTGCTATAACGTTATATCCCTCTTGTTCAAGATAGTACTTATATATTTGTAATTGAGGTGATTCTTTATATTTTTCAATCGCATTACTGTATTTAAAGTCAATGATTGCAATATCATTCGTACCTTTTCTTTTTACGATTAAATCGACAAAACCAATAAATTCAGGTTTATTTATTTCATACTCATGTATAAATACATAACCACCAGTGAAGCTAAAGCTGTTATTAAAATCACTTAACCATTCTTTAGCTTTTTCTAAATTATGTTCTAACTTAATGGCTTCATTAATCACATCATTAGTCACTAGTGGAAAAGCGTTATAAAACTCTTTCAGCATGGCTTTTTTACCTTTTTCAATTCCAGTGTGTAGTGCATGACCAACAATAAGTGGACTATTAGCTTCATAGTTTGGTAATTCTGTAAGCCTATCTATATACCGTAATTTGAAGTGATATGGACAACGTTTAAACAAATCAACTCTTGAATAACTGAATTGCATTAAAACCACGTCCTTTTCCATTCTTCAAAATCTTTCGGACGTAAAACATAAGCTTCTCCACCTGCTAACTTGATTTGTTTCATTCTCTCTTTTTGAATACCTCTCACAACACCAGTATTTGTTTTAAGTTCTATGCCATGAAATACACCATTAATACAAGCCAGTACATCAGGAATACCATTTACTGTAAACTTATTACCTGCCCAATATTTAACTGCAAACGCATTAGGATTATGCTTTAAAAATTGCATGACATCATTTTGAAACGCTGCTTCATTCTTATATGTTTTAGTCAATGGAACCACCTTCATAATCAAAGTTAAATGATGTAGAAGGTTTATTTAATGCTTTAATTAATGATTTCCATAAAGTAGATTTGCGTATAACTTTTTGAAAGAAGTCTTCACCATTTAGATATACATCTATTAATGTAAAATCTCTACAACCTAACCAAAGTTGATCACGGTTTCTATATAAAAGACGCAATGTATTTTGTATGTGTCCTTCGTCCATTGAGATAGGATCTAAAATTTCACCATCTTTATTAATCCAATTCGTATTATTTAAAATATCTTCGGTATATCTTAAATTAAGATTTTCAATCATTCTCATTCCTCCTTAAATAGTTCATCGTTGTAATCTTTACCGTCTACTAAAGTTTGATAATTCTTCCATTCATATGTGCCTAGTGTTAGCATATAATAATAAAAACACGGTCTCTCTTGTCCAATCCTATGTGTTCTTTTTCGACTTTGTTCAAAGAAAGATACTCTATTTGGTAATCCGAAAAAGATTATTTTGTTGGCTTTTTGTAAATTATGTCCAAAACTACCACTTTGATATTGGACTAACGTTATGCTGCTCTTTTTATTCTCATAGGCATTTTTATCAACTAAATCACCATTAATATAAGATATTGGTTTGTTTAACTCTTTAACTACGTTTTCAATAGCTTCTTTTTCTAAATTGTATTGATAGAAAATAATCAACCTATCTTCAGTGCTTTCTAATAAATCTTTCAACATTGATAACTTATTTTGGTTAAATGCCGTACATAATAATCTAGCGTTCATAGTTCCTACTGACGCTGTTTCTGCGATAAGTTTTCTATCTTTTAATTGAACAATGCCCTCTCTAATAAATTCATCATATTCTTTAGTCTTTTTAGGCTTTAAGAAAATGTTAGTTTGTTTTGGTAAATCAAAAACTTCTTCAGTTTTCATAAATACACAACCATAATTTCTAAGTTTTCGTTTTAGTCTATCTATATTTTTGTAACCAACAATTTTATATTTCATTTCTTTTTCGTCCCACTCTCTATATGTATAGTGAGATAGAAACATCTTCTCTTTTATCTTCCAACCTAATAAATTAATTTGAGTAAGTAATTCTTCATATTTACCATCAATCGGTGTACCACTTAAAAGAATAACGTTACTTGGTTTTAGTTCATTCATAATTAATTTAGTGCGTTGTGATTTAGGATTTTTAATATATTGAGACTCATCTAAAAGTAATGTGAAATTACGTATCTTTTTGAGTTCAGGTCTCACGATTGCTTTTTCATAGTTAATAATTAAAATTGAATTTTCTTCTATATACTCGAGCTTTTCTCTATCAAATAAAATCACTTTATAATCATCTGAATAATATTCTTTAAAATGTTGATACCAATCCTCTAGTTTAGATTTTTGGCAAATCACTAAATTATATGGCGAATTTAATTCCCATAGCTTTTCAGATCCAACAAATGTTTTACCTAAACCCATATCAAGATAGTATGCAACATTGTTAAATTGTTCAGTTTGTTCTAATGCTCTTTCTTGGTGTGGAAATAATTGAATATACATACTATTTATTTTCGTTTCTATGTTCTGTATTTTTTTCAAATAACATTTCTTTGATTTTATTAATACTGTATATAAATTCTTCAATATTCATTGTTGTGTTCCTCCATTGTTGTTATAATTTAGTTGGTTTTTAGTTTTTATAGACTGTTAAGCATTGCCGTGCTTAATGGTCTTTATTACTTTTCGAAAAAAGTATAAGTCATAAAATAGGAATGCAATAATTGCTATTAATGCACCCCAACCAATTGCAGTTGTAAAATACACGCCTAATAGTCCTAATAGAATAGACATAGTGATAAAAATAAAATCAGCGATAATAAATGCTAAAAACGACTTATCCATAGTGTTGTCACCTCCTTAAGATGTTCTAAAAATACTAGCTGATTCTCTAATAATGGAGTGATTTTCAATTAACCATTGCTTCATTTGCTTTGCTACCATTGAATAACCTTCACGATTATGTTTGGGATAGTAAACAATTTTCAACTTAGTTAATTCATTTTTAAATGGTGGATAATTAAGCATATCAATACACCATTGATTCCCTTTTTTACATTCTCGTTTTAAATCTTCAATATCCCACCAGGCAGTTAATTCATCTTCTTTATTTTGTGGTGAATTCATCAAAATTCTTGAATCAATGATATTATTCAAAACATCTAGATTTAATAACTCAATCATTTCTAATCACACCTCCTTAAATGTTATATAAAGTAATATATATAACAAAAAATTTAGACTTTAATTTGGTCAATCTCTATATTAAACAATTTAGCTAGAGCATAGACAGTTACATTACTAATGTTAGCGCCCTCTTTTTCCCACTCTCCAACAGTTTTTCTTGTTACTCCTAACTTATCAGCTACGTCCTGTTGAAGCATGTCATTCATAACCCTCCATTTTTTTATTGTTAATTGTTCTAGCATATTAACCACCTCCTTTTGTCGAATATAGCTTTATATTACTTTTATATAGTTGTCAACTCAAAATGTAATTTATTTTATCAAAATGTTAACAAAAGTGTTGTCACAATTAATAACATATGATAACTTAATATTACATTAAGTAATATTAAGGAGTTTTACTATGGGTACTAAAAGTGCTAGAAAAATTTTTTCTGAAAATCTTCAACGATTAATGAGAAATAAAAATGTGGACCAAAAAGAGTTAGCAGAAGCTATTGGAGTTACTCAACCAACAATTTCCAATTGGATTAAAGAAGTAAAGTATCCTAGAATTAAAAGAATACAAACATTAGCAGATTATTTTAACGTTCCAAAATCAGAATTAACAGAAGAAAATTTTGTAGTATCCAAAAATCAAATTGCTGCACATATTACACCTGATGTTACTGAAGATGAAATGAGAGAAATCATAAATTTCATTGAATACATAAAAAGCAAAAGAAATAGCGATAAATAAAGAGAACGCTAACTTACTAATAAATTAACCATTAGTATAAGTGCGTTCTCTTTTTTATATAAAAATTATGCATAATTTAAATTTTCATATAGGAGTTGATGTTATATATATAAAATCAATATACAATTTCTAAAACTAAATAAGGAGTGAGAATTATGCATCAATATAAGGAGCTGATTGATGATATTAATATTAAATATATAGAGATGCCTAATAAATTAGAATGTTTAATCTCAGGTAATGATTTATATATTAATGAACGCTTATCATCTTCATCTTATATTAGAGAAACATCTGAATCTTATTATTCACAAAGCAATAAAGTAACTTCATTAATCCCTTTAAATCAAATTGAAAATGCAGTTATTACACATAATTGCACTACCCTTCTTAAATTAAGTGAGTTTTTCAAACTTCCAACTACTTTTATTTTTCTAAACCTTTATTTCTACTCTATTAAATATTCTAATTTATCTTTTCTCAATATATTTCAAATCAAAAGATTGAATTTTAATCAAATAGATACTTAAGGAAACTTGTTTACTTATTAACATCTAGGAAGTGACAACTATGTTAACAAATTTATTTACAATTTTATGGTTAATAATATCTATTATATTTATTACTTTCATAACTATAACTTTTGTTAAAGGCATAAAACAGAAAAGATATAAACCTTTTTTAATATTTTCAATTATAACTTTTATTGTTGGCCTAATATGTTTTATCTTAATGATGATTTTTTATAATATAAAGCTGGATAATTTTAAAACAATTACTCTAAAAGACGGTTATTACGAGGTTGGTAAAGACATTAAACCAGGACATTATGAAATTAAATCAAAAGATAATAAAGGATATATAGCTATTAAAGGAAAATCTAATTATAGATCACTTAATGAAGAATTTGGAAATAAGTATGGAACTAAAAATAAACCTACAGTACCTTCTGTAACTACTTATTTATTTAAGGGAGATAAAATAAGTTTAGATAATACAGTGATAACCACATTTAAACAAGTAGAAAATAAAAAAATGAATAAATTATCTGCTGGTATGTGGATAGTTGGTAAAGATATTGAACCAGGTAAATATAAAGTTCATCTTACCTATCCACGTGAATATGGTGGAACCATAAATATTTTAACTTACAATTTTACCGATAAATCATACTTTTTATCAGGTGAAGAAGCTGAAGACATTGGAGTTAAAGAATTTGAGGTTGAATTAAAAGAAAATCAGGACTTTATAATTCATCATATATATTCAGTTACTTTAGATAAAGAAAAAACATCACAATAAGGTAGCCTAGCCTACCTTATTTCTTTATGAGGAGGAAACTACATCATGAAAGTAACAAAACGAGGTAATAGTTGGCAATATGATTTTAGGTTTGAAGGTAAACGTTATAGAAAAACGTCATTTAAGACTAAAAGAGATGCTACGCAAGCAGCAAATAAGCTATTAAATGATTTGACGAAAGGATTAATTACCAATAATAAGATTACTCTTACTAAATATTTAAATGATTGGAAAGAAATTTACATAAAAGAATATGTTAGTAGTAAAACTTATAAAAATTATTGTCGATACGATAAAGTCCGTATAATTGTGTAAAAGTAAAAAGGCCATATAACAGTCCTTTTAC
>OCLI01000065.1_pt1 | contig 26722 bp, 21 predicted proteins | sample 1481361 | NCBI WGS metagenome assembly OCLI01 (sample SAMN00990124, study PRJEB22392) | human gut metagenome
ATCTTTAGTAGCTCTCAAACTCAAACTATATTGATCTGCTAAACCACAAAATACTCCAAAGATTACACTTGCTAAAATAATACCGAAAACGCCTAAGTATAAATAAGATTCTCCTACAAAGCCAGGCGGAATTGACATTCCTTTATCAAAGGGTAAATTCAATTGCTTTACTATTTCTTCTGAAAGGGCACCTGGTTTGTTAGGCCAAATACTTCTTGGTATAAAAATAAATAAAGGTTTGAACAACGTTAATATACTAATATGAACATGATAATTCGTTAATATTGAAGCTAAGGAATATGAATAAGTTACATCTGTACCTAACGCTAAATAGTCTAAATATTTATTATAATCACCAAATAAAATATCTTTAAAATTCACAAATCCTTTTTTAATACCTAACGTTCTTATACTCATCATTAACGGTAATATGATTAAAATGATTCCTAACGCAATCGTTGATAATTTAACTAGACTAGGCGTTTTACCTCTTTTGTATATGTAAAGAACGACAATCGCGATAGTTGGATAAATTAGAATGCGTCGACCAAAAATAAATATTGCTACTAAAGCGACACTAATAAGTACCAATATCAAACTCTTTATTCTATCGTTCATATTCTTAGAATTAAAGAGATATAAATAGGATAAATATAAATATCCCATCAATACTGATCCTTGTAACATTTTTACAATAGAACTACTTTCAAGTGTTGATGTGGAACCACTTGTAATTATATTTAGCCCTGTTAACATTATCACTATTATTGTCGCCACGATATAAATAGGATAGATATTATTAATGTTTTCTTTTTTCATTACTAAAACATTTCTAACTTTAAATTTAATATTCATGAAATGAACAATAATATTACTAATTACAAACACAATTAAAGCTAGTAAATATAGTTTATTGGTATAGCTATAACCCCCTGCATCTAAATAAACCTGATAATTAAAAGGTTTATCAACTATGACAGGAAGTAAGAAACTAATACTAAAAACAGCTAAAAAGAGCAAACTTATAAATCTAAAATTCGACCTTAATAGAAATACTGCATAAACAGCGGATATGATTACAAATAAAAAAATAGTCACACAAGTCACCCTTTATTTGGAATTATCTTCATAACTTTATGGTAAATGGCGAAATGCTTATACATTGCAGAAATGATTAAAGCAATCGCATACCCATATACGTTGAAAAATTGCACTAAAATTGCACTAAATAAAACAATGATGATTAAAGTCATTACGTTGATCATTAAGTTATTCCTAAATTGACTGTTAGCTACTAATTTAATTTGTAATACTGCAGTACTGGACATCAATATCACCCCTAAATTAGCTAAGAAGATTAAGGCTTGAACTTTACTTATATATTCATTGTAAAATACATAAATGAAAACCCATGAAACGATAGAAATGACAATTGACATCATAATTGAAACAACCATAATGATTTTAAATACCTTTTTCACATTCTCTATTGTATCTTGTCCTTTACTATCAACCTCATAGCTTAATAACACTGTGACAATAGGATTAATCAATAAATTAGATATTTTTCCTATAGTAGTTGCAACAAAGAATAAAGGAACATATATAGTCCCTAAGAATAAATTCAGCAATATTCTATCAGAATAATTTATTAAATTTAATACTGAATTAGCACCTATAAGTTCTATATAATTTTTAAAATCTTCATTATTTAAGAATTTAAGTCTAAAATTTTCAAACTTTCTTCTATAATCAATAATCATTAATATAGTCATAATGAATTCACTTGCAAAAAGTACGATAAATATGGAAACATGCATAAAATACATGCTCACACCGCCTATGAGCATAACAAAACTTACAGCTATACTTATATATAGTAGCGACTTAAATCGAAAATCTAATCGATAATAGACAAATAAGTAGCTTCTTATTAATAGAAATGCTGCCCATAAACCAGAAAAAATAGTATCCATCAAAGAAAATACGTTAACAAATGAATAGATCATCGTAATTATCATTACAATGAATGACCCTATTATTACCAAACATAAATACTCTGATTCAATTAAGTTAAAATTGGTTTTGTTTATTAGTCTTATATTATTAAGTGTATTCCCTAAGATAGGCGATATAATATTTACCAATGTTAATAGTAAAATAAATGCTCCAAATTCTTGTGGTGTATGTATTTTTGCGTAAATAGGCAAAAGGACAAGCTGTAATAGAATCATAAGTATTACATTGGACAAAATACTGAATATAAAATCTTTTGATTTATTCATAACTTCACCAGAACTTTTATATATTTAAATATAATTCTTTCAATTTTTCACTTTCATTTTGCCAGCTTAGTATCTTAGAAGCTTTAATCGCATTTTGTCGTAATTCATGATATAGTTTGTCATCAGTGGCTAATTTATTAACAGCTTCGGCTATTTTTTCAGGTGTCACATCATCAATAACAATTCCAAAATTATATTTATCATTAAGATAGTAATGCTCTTTAACTGGTGACAAAATAACCGGCAATCCTGCATGAATGCATTCAAATATTTTGTTAGAAACTGTATATTCATAGTTTATAGATACTGGCTTAGTCAATACGACACCGATGTCACTTTCAGTTAACTTTTTAACCAAGTCTTTCATTTCTACTGGCTTATCTAGTCTTACATTGGCTGCTTCTGAATTAATGAGTTTCTTAATTTCATCTTCTTGTGGTCCAAATCCTCTAATCACATAATTAACTTTCGTATTATCCTGAATTGCAGCAGCTTTCACAAATTCTTCATATCCACGATTAGAAACAATTTGCCCTTGATAAATAACTTCTTTAATATCATTATTATTATCACTTGATTTTATCGTTTCATCTAAAATAGGAGCATTTGTAATAACGTGAGGTGTCTTTTTATAGCCTTTTTTCAAATAATATGATTTTGCTGCATGACTCACTGTAACAAAAGCATCAACTCTTTTAGCTACAATATGTTTTTCAATGATTTCTACAATTTTAGAAATCATCGCATATTTATTTATAAAAGCATTTTTAGCATATATTTCATGAGCATCAAAAATAATATTGGCATTTTTATACCCGCTTAAATAAACCATTAGAAGAACATCAAAATCATTGGCATGTATAACATTAGGTTGATATTTTTTAATTTGTTTTATTACATTCTTAGTAAAATTAATTCGCTTCAAGAGTTTACTAAAGATTGAAGTGGTTTCACTTTTTTCTCCAAATAACTTATATTGAAAATCTAGTTTATCAAGCCGCTCTTTTGTTACATTTTTATTATTCATGCCAATCATTAAATGCGTATTAGTTATACCTTTAATCGTCTCCATTTGCTTCAAAATTCTAGGATCTTGAACAATATTGCTAGACACTATATTTAAAATTTTCATTTATCTCTTCCTATTCTCTTGAAACTTTTAAGTTAGTTAGTGAAAAGTTTTTTGATTTAAGTTCATTAGGACTCATTAACCACCATTTGCTTTCAAGCAATTTATTAATTGTCTCATCGTCAAACCTTTTTTTGATCGTTTTAGCAGGCACACCACCTACGATTTCATATGGTTCAACATTTCTAGTAACAATTGCACCAGCTGCTATCACGGCTCCGTTCCCTATTTGTATACCATCAAGAACAATGACATTAGCACCTATCCAAACATCATGTCCAACAATTGTCTTGTTGGGGCTGTCATCAAATTTAAAATAGGCCTCTTTAATACCAAAAGGATTATTATTAGAATAAAAGATAGGTGAACTACTAAAAAATTCTAATGGATGCTTTCCTAAACCCATTTTTACATCTGATGATATTGAGCAATAGTTTCCTATCTCAACATGATTAAAATCACTTCCAAAACCAATGTAACTATATTTTCCAATTGTTGAATTTCTAATTTTACAAAATCTGTCTACATAATTATTACCTTTAAAAGTAGAATTAGTAACATATGCTAATCTGTTAATTTTTACATTTTTTTCTTTTGACGAAGATGACTTTAATAAACCCATTAATTTATTTATCATAACTTCCTCCAAGTATTACGGTTAATGATATCTTTGTAACTTTGTATAATTTTAACGACTTTTGTTGACACGTTTGTATCTTTGTAATCAATCGCATCAATCATAGGTTCGTTGTTTTCTTCCATTGCTTTTGCAAGTTCTACGGATTGTACTAAATTATTAAATGAAATGCCTCCAACAATCACGGTACCTTTGTCTAAAACTTCTGGTCTCTCTGTTGATGTTCGAATGAGCACACCTGGGAATTTTAAAATTGATGATTCTTCAGACAGTGTGCCACTATCAGATAGTACGACAAAAGCATTTTTTTGTAGTGCATTGTAATCAAAAAATCCAAATGGCTTAAGTTGTCTTACTAATGGATGAAATTTAAATTCTCTTTCTTCTATCTTTTTCCAGCTTCTTGGATGTGTTGAATAAATAACTGGTATTTGGTAATTTTCTGCAATATCATTAATCGCATTCATAAGTGATAAAAAGTTTGCTTCATTATCAATATTTTCTTCTCGATGTGCAGATACTAATATATAATTTTGAGGTTCTAATTCTAATTTTGTTAAAATATCACTTTCCTCAATTTTATATAAGTATTCTTCTAATACTTCTTTCATTGGAGATCCTGTAACAAAAATGTTTTGCTTTGGAAAACCTTCATCTAATAAGTAGCGTCGGCTATGTTCTGTATAAGGTAAATTAACATCACTGACATGATCGACAATTTTACGGTTAATTTCTTCAGGTACATTTTGATCGAAACATCTATTCCCCGCTTCCATATGGAATACTGGAATTTTTAATCTTTTGGCTGATACCGCTGCTAAACAGCTGTTTGTATCGCCTAAAATAAGTAATGCATCTGGGCGTTCTTTTGCTAACACTTCATATGATTTAGCTAAAATGTTTCCCATCGTTTCACCTAAATGATTACCTACCGCTTCAAGATAATAATCTGGCTCTCTTAACTCTAAATCTTCAAAGAATACTTGATTTAGTGTGTAATCATAATTTTGCCCTGTATGGACTAATACTTGGTTAAAGTACTTATCACATGCTTTAATTGTTGCAGATAATCGAATAATTTCTGGTCTTGTACCAACAATTGTCATTAATTTTAATTTTTTCATTCAACTAGACCTCCAAAAAGTATGTGTCTGGATTATTTGGATCAAAAATTTCGTTTACCCACATGATAGTCACCATATCTGTATCGCCTAAGTTCTCGATATTATGTGTGTAACCAACTGGAATATCAACCACTTCCAACTTATCTCCTGAAACGTAATATTCAATAACGTCATCGTCGTCAACTTTTCTAAAACGAATCACACCTTGCCCCGAAACTACTAAAAATTTTTCATTTTTAGTATGGTGCCAATGATTGCCTTTTACTATTCCAGGTTTAGAAATGTTAACTGAAACTTGGCCTCTATCTTTTGTTTTAAAAATTTCTGTAAAAGAGCCTCTGTGGTCTACATTCATTTTCAAAGGATAACTAAAGTCTTCTTTAGGTAAATAACTTAAAAATGTGCTATACAATGCTCTTTCAAACGGATCTTCGGTATTAGGAAGTGCTTTATCGTTTGGAATTTCTTTATACTGAAATAAAAGTTCAGCAATCTTACCTAATTTAACCTCATAGACATTGGCAACTTTAGGCTCGCCATTTTCTATATTTGGCTTACCATTAATCGCGTTTTCAAATTCTTTGACAACATCATCAATGTAGTTAAGCTTAAGTATTACATTTTTATCATTCACTTGAATCTCTTCATCTCTAGCGATTTTGTAACAAAATGTTGCAATAACAGAATTGTAGTTTGGCTTACACCACTTACCAAATAAGTTAGGCAAACGATAAATTAACACATTATTACCATTATCTTTGGAAAATTGTTCAAGTACTGCTTCACCTTGGCGTTTACTGTTTCCATATGGATTATCATTTTCTGCTTGAACAGATGAAGATAAAATAATATCTGGCTTCTTCGGATTATCTTTTAAGATGTCTAATACTTCTTTCAGAAAATCAACATTGCCTTCTTTAAATTCAACTTCATTTTGTGGTCTGTTGATACCTGCTAAATGAACAACTGAATCAGCTTCTAACAAATATTTTTTTACATCTTCTGCGTCAGTCTGTCTATTAATTTCAAGAATGTCATTATCTGTAGTTGCTTTCAAATCTGCTTTTAAGTTCTTTCCTACAAAACCATTCGAGCCAGTTATAACGATTTTCAATGTAAACCCACCTAACCTTGTTTATAGTTACTTAATTCAGTTCTTACATATTCTAAAGATAATAATTTTTCCTTAATTTCTTCTACTGTTAATATATTCGTATTATCAGAATTATACTCGTATGCCTCTGTAATCTCTTTATTACCATCTTCATAATAGTTACTATAATTTAAGTCCCTAGAATCTGCTGGGATACGGAAGTAATCTCCCATATCTTCACATTGTGCATATTCTTCTCTAGTTAAAAGTGTCTCAGCTTTCTTTTCACCATGTCTTGTGCCAATAATTTTTATTTCATTATCCGCTTCAAACAATTGTAATAGCGCTTCAGCTAAGTCGCCGACTGTTGAGCTTGGTGCTTTTTGAACCATAATGTCACCCGTTTTGGCATATTTAAATGCATGTACTACGAGTTCAACTGCCTCTTCTAAACTCATTAAAAATCGTGTCATGTTAGGATCTGTTATTGTTAAAGGCTCACCAGCTTTTATTTTTTCAATAAATAATGGAATAACTGACCCTCTTGATGCCATAACATTGCCGTATCTCGTACCACAAATTAATGATTGCTCACCATCAACATTTCTAGATTTGGAAACAAAGACTTTTTCCATCATTGCTTTTGAAATACCCATCGCATTAATCGGATAAGCAGCTTTATCTGTTGATAAACAAATGACTTTTTTCACTTTATTACGAATTGCATTTTGAAGTACATTTTCTGTTCCAATAATATTCGTTTTTACAGCTTCCATAGGGAAAAACTCACAAGATGGAACTTGTTTCAATGCAGCGGCATGAAACACATAATCAACATCTCTCATTGCAGTTTCAACACTATGCGAATCTCTTACGTCTCCAATATAGAACTTTAATTTGGCATTGTTGTATTTTTTTCTCATGTCATCTTGCTTTTTCTCATCTCTGGAGAAAACTCTTATTTCTTTAATATCAGTATCAAGAAATCTTTCCATAACTGCATTTCCAAATGACCCTGTTCCTCCAGTTATTAGTAGCACTTTATCTTTAAACATATTAAGTCTCCTAATCATTAGCAATTTTGATTATTTTTTCTTTCTTAAAATCTTTCACTAAATCATTGATGATTGCTTCTACTTCGTCTTTAGAAAAGTTTCTTACTTTGCCTCTATAAATCTTTTCATAAACTTGCTCAGGATGTATTTCATTTTCATTCAGTAATTCTTCGTACATCTTTTCACCTGGACGAATACCAGTAAATTTAATTTGAATATCATCTTCGGATTTTCCACTTAATCTAATTAAATTTTTTGCTAAATCAACAATCTTAACAGGTTCGCCCATATCTAAAACAAATATTTCTCCACCTTGTGCTAAGGCACCAGCTTGTAACACAAGTCTTGAAGCCTCTGGAATCGTCATGAAATATCTCGTCATATCAGGATGTGTTACTGTAACTGGACCACCAGCTTCAATTTGTTTTTTAAATAATGGGATTACTGAACCACGTGAACCTAATACATTACCAAAACGAACAGCTACGAAATCGGTTTTACTATTTTCTTCATTTAAACTTTGAACAACCATTTCAGCTAAACGTTTTGACGCGCCCATCACATTTGGTGGATTTACAGCTTTATCTGTAGAAATCATGACGAATTTTCTGACCCCTGCAGTTTTAGCAGCTATCGCGACATTTCGTGTACCTAAAACGTTATTTCTAAATGCTTCAATTGGATTGTATTCCATTAAAGGTACGTGTTTATGCGCAGCAGCGTGATATACGGCATATGGCTTATACCGATTCATCACATCTTGAATGCGTTCTGGATTTTGTACATCGGCTATAATTGGAATAATTCTAATTTTATCTTTGTAAATTGCATTTAATTCTTGATGAATAAGATAAATACTATTTTCGCCGTGCCCTAATAACAGAATACAATCAGGTTCAAACTTACAAACTTGTCTACATATCTCAGAGCCAATCGAACCACCAGCACCGGTAACCATTATCGTTTTATGCGTTAGTTCTTTTGAAATCATAGCCATATCCAATTCAACTGGTTCACGCCCAAGTAAATCTTCTACCTCTACACGTTTTAATTGATTAACTTCTAGTTCACCAACTAATACTTGTTCAATGCTAGGCATTTTAAACAATTCTATGCCAGTGCTATTACAAATATCGTTAATTTCTTTTAGGCGATTAGGCTTGAGTGTTGGAATAGCAATAATAATACGCTTAATGCGGAATTTATTTACTAAATTAGGGATATCATCAATTGTCCCTTGTACTTTTACACCGTCTGCTATGGTAAGTTTTCTTTTTTGAGGATCATCATCCACTGCCAATACCGGTTCTAGCCCCATTTCAGGACTTCTTAACATTTGGCGAATAAGTAAAGAACCACCTCGTCCAGCCCCGACAATAAGGGTTGGTTTTTTCTTTTGATGTTTGCCAACGACAAATTTTCGTGTCACTCTCCATGAAATACGGGAACCTCCGATTAATATTAACACCATCATCCATGTAATAAGATATAATCTAAAGAACGGTGGGTGCCCCGTAAATACTGGAACTAATATGACTGTAGCTAAAATAGAACAAGTCACTGACTCTACTATGATTAATAATTCATTTACACTGGCATACTCCCATGCACGATGGTATAAGTTAAAAATATAAGCAAATACATGATGCGCGATTAATAGCAATATCGAAGTCAAAATTAGAATTTTATTGGCGTATCCTTTGAAAAAAGGCTCCAAAATGTTATAACAAATAAAAACTGAAAATGCTACAATCAACGAGTCTATTATAATTAAAGCAAAAAGCCTTACTCGAGCATTTAATTTGTTCACATGTTTTCATCTCCTCATCCATCATGCGTATAAATTAAAATAAACCAAACAATTTTTTATGCTTATATTCTTGAAGTGGTTGTTTTTTTACTATATTTTCATTTTTGATGACAGATTTTGCATTATTCATAAAATTTTTTATGTTTTCTTCATATTCTTGTAAATTTTTATTGCTAAACAAACTATTCATGATAAAAGGTCTTTGGGTGACATGGTGTGCATCTGAAGCTATGAAATGGGATAAATTATTTTCAATCATTTGAATGGACAATTTTTGCACTTTTTTTCCAAGTTTTCCCATTAACGAGGCTGAAGTAAGCTGGCTGAACGCACCCGAATTTATAAGTTCATATAAAACATCTAAGTCTTGGGTGATGACCTTATTCCTCTCTGGATGGGCAATGATGGGGATATAACCATTCGACTGTAAATCAAAGAAAAGACGTTTTGTATAGTGTGGAACACTATTTGACGGCAACTCTATTAATAAATAGTTAGAGTTATTTAATCCAATGGCATCTCCTTTTTGTAATAAGGACAGTATTTGATCTGTTATTCTTATTTCTTGTCCTGGATAAAGCTTGATACCTAAATCTTTGACTTCATCCATATCTAAGAGTTGTTCTAAACTTTCTTTAACCTGACTATAACTGTTATCATATTGGGGACTTAAGTGATGTGGTGTCGCAACAATCTCTGTAACCCCTTCATTCTTCGCTTGAGTTAATAAAGTAATGGCATCTTCTTTAGTTTTAGGACCATCGTCCACATTAATCAAAATATGATTATGTATATCAATCATTTATTCATCATCTCCGTAATAATAATAACTAGATGATTTTTCTTTAGGTGTTTTATTTAACACTGCTCCTATTACACGTCCTCCTACTTTTTCAATTAATTCTTTTGCTTTCTTCACTTCATTTTTATTATTATTCTGTACATCAATGATCATGACGCATTCAGGTACGTATCTTAAATAAACCTGCGCATCTGTAACTGAAATGACTGGTGGTGTATCAATTAAAATGAAGTCATATATTTCATTTAAATCACGTAATATGTTCTCAAATGCGGCAGAACCAATTAATTCAGATGGATTAGGTGGTGTGGGACCTGCTGTCATTAAGTCAAGATTCTTTACTCTCGTCTTGATAATCGATTTATCAAAGTTAGACTTTCCTATGATTAAATTTGATAATCCATCATAATTCGTCGTTTCAAAATGATAATGTTGCGTGGGCTTTCTCATATCTCCATCTATGATTAATGTTTTATATCCTGCTTGTGCATATGTGATTGCAATATTCGCTGAAATAATACTTTTACCTGCAGCTGGCTTTTCAGAAGTAACAATGATACTTTGAACTTCTTCTACACCTGAAAACATGATATTAGAGCGTATACCTCTAACTTTTTCACTCACGATTGATTTAGAATTATCTTCAGTAAACAATGGCGTATTTAAATTTTTTCGTTTCTCATTCTTTTTAGTCATACTTTCGTCTCCTATTTCAATTTATGGATTGAACCTAGAACTGGAATGTCCAACTCTCTAATAACATCTTCTTCTGTTTTAATTCTTCTATCAAATAATTCTTTAAAAATGATAATTACAATAGTGAGTACTAAGCCTAATACAAGTCCTATTGCTAAGTTTTGCGACAAATTAGGTGAAACTTTGGATGCAGTTCCATCTGCTTTCGATAATATCGAAACGTTATCTATATCCATGATTTTCGGCATATCTTTACTAAATACACTTACAATTTCATTTGCTATGCGTTCTGCGTCTGCCTTGCTATGATTTTCAACACTTACATTTAAAATTTGTGAGTCAGCTTGTTTTGTGACTGTAAGCATGTTGCCAATTTCACTTGCAGAGAGATTTTTATCTTTTTTCGCTACGTCTTCTAATATACGTGGACTCTTAAGAATTTCAGAATACGTATTAACAAGTTGAATATTACTTTGAACTTCTTGAGCCCTGTATTGTTCATTGCTTTCTTTTTGGTTTACTAACACTTGTGTATTTGCCTCATATTTAGGCTTCATTAAAAATATAGTTATTAATAAGCTTATAACTACAAAAACCACAGGTATTAAAATAAATAACTTCCAATTCTTTTTTAGTGCAGTTATAAACATCGATAAATCAAGCGTTTTTTCCATTTTGACCTCCAGCAGTAATTTGAATTTTTGTATTTATTTGTGAAATTATCTAGTATGTTTAGAATTACTCTTTATATCTAAGTATTATAAACTTTTTTAAGAAATATACAATTACATTTAATCCTACAATAACTTTTATAAATTAAATTTAATTTTTTGTAAACATCATGTAAATTTTCACTATAAAGTTGCGATTTACACTGCCCATCCTATAAAACAAAAGCCAGGATATTTTCTAGATGTGAAAATATCCTGGCTTGTTGTTTTTAATATTCAATATTTGGCATTTTATTTACTTTCTCTTGATATTTTTTGAAAGCTACAAAACCAACTGCACCTAATATAATTGTAATGAATAGACCTTTCATTCTTGTCACTCCTTTTGGTAAATCAAAATTCAAACTCTTCACGTGTCGTGTGAAAGCTTCATATACCTATTATACACATTTATCTTCTATTTTTAAAAATAAGAATTCTATTTTATGTATCACTTATCAATAATATCAATCATACATACGCCATTAGTATGATTTTAAAACAAAGTGCTTGCGCTATATGCAATTATAAGTATAATAATTATATCTAAATCACAATTTAAAGGAGCTCAACTCATGTCTAAATTACTCTATATTACTGCACATCCATTAGATGAACTGGCATCTAACTCTATGGCAGCTGGTAAAGCCTTTTTAAACGCTTATAAAGAACAACATGCTCAAGATGACATCGTGCATATCGATTTATTCAATACTTACATTCCACTCATTGACAAAGATGTCTTAACAGGATGGGGTAAAGCAGCAAACGGTGAAACACTTAACGGTGATGAAAAAGAAAAAATTGAACGTTTAGCTGAAATTCTTGATGAATTTTTAAGCGCTGATAAATATGTATTCGTGTCACCAATGTGGAATTTATCATTCCCTCCTGTATTAAAAGCTTATATTGACGCTATTACTGTTGCCGTAAAACATTCAAATACACAGCAGAAGGCCCACAAGGTTTATTAACAGATAAAAAAGTACTACATATCCAATCTCGTGGTGGATATTATAGTGAAGGCCCCGCAGCTGAAATGGAATCTGGTGACCGTTACTTGAAAACAATTATGACTTTCTTAGGAGTGCCATCATATGAGAATGTCATTATTGAAGGTCACAATGCAGAACCAGAAAAAACAGAAGAAATCAAAGCAGCTAGTCTAGCAAAAGCTACAGAAGTTGCTAAAAACTTCTAATAAATTTTATTTAAAAAGCACGTCCGACCATTTAATCTGAGTCAGACGTGCTTTTCTTATGTTCTATTTCATCTATTGCGCGATCAATAGCGTCTGCAAAAACATACATACGCTTTGTAAAATCTTGATGCTTATCCTTAGCGATATGATTAAAATTATCATTGACGAAAAAAGATTTGCGCAATGCAGTGGTGAGCTCCAATTGTACTCCTGCATGCTTTAAATCCTTGTTGACAAAGTTACCTGTCAGTTCGCCACCAAGATATGTTGGCGCAGGTTTAACAACAAAATGTGACTTAATCAATTGCTTTTGAATGGCTAATTTTAAAGGTGTGTCCAATCCCCCAATATAGACAATCGGGTGATTCCCTTTTGCGCCATGTATCGCAACGGCATATTCTTGCTTTTGAAGCATCTTTAATAGTTGAGGATCATTATAATGCGCCGACGTTACATGTAAACGTTCTGCATGATGACGCAAAGCTATAAATGAATAGAAATTATAATGGTTCTTTCGTGCAACAAGTCGCGATAATTCCGTTGTTCCTTTTTCAATATTACCCCCGTGCGGTGCAATAATGATTGCATCGCTCTTTGTATGTATGACTTCTTTCTTCCAATCTCGCCCTTCTTTAGTATGAGCAAATAATTGAGTCATTGATTTAAAGTAATCTGGACGTCTCACATCTGGGACAGGAACTTTATCTGGTGCTAATTGTGCTAGTTCACCACGATTAAATACTCCGTGATGTAACTCTGCTGTTGTCCTATGATAAAAAATTGCTAAACATACGCATATAATGGTAATGAGTATCATAACAAACAGAAATATTTTTTTATTATTTGTGCGTTGTTTGGCTTTTTGTGGTGACATATTTTATCTCCAATATCAATTTATAGCTTTTATATTAGCTTATTCACAAGAAAAAACAAATCTTTCCTGTTATATTTAATGAAAACGTTAGAGCTTTTCACATATACTTTAACATGATTTTACGTTAGCTCAATGGTTGGATGACAGGCGATGTTTCTCGTGAAACGTGACGCACTAAATACTTTGTGCGTCTAAAAATTCATCATCAATAATGCTTTTAGTCATTTGCTGTAAGTGTGGGATGTCCCATTGACTTTGTATATTTTGGCGTAAGGCATGTTTCTCAGCCAACGCCGGTGTATAATCGTGTAAATTATATAATACAAAATGTTTGCGCGTACGTTTATCCATAGGCTTACTTTGTTCATAATGGTTAACCATGCTGCGCCATTTTACGTTGTTCACGGTAACACCTTTAGAAGTTTTTTCTAAATTAAAATTCAACCGTCCTAATAATTGGTTCCATTCCGTTGAAGTATATTGCCCGTTTAAGAAATTACCAAGTGAATATGCCACTAACGTTTGATGCTGATTTTTTCCTTTTACCCATTTAACCGGTTGAATGACATGTGGATGCATTCCTAAAACAACGTCAACACCTTCATCTGCAAATAACTGCGCATACTTTTGTTGCTTCTCATTCGGCATTGTATGATTCTCATTGCCCCAATGTGCTGAAACAATTACCGCATCACTATGTTCCTTTGCTTTGCGCACATCTTTTTTTATCGTTGCTTCATCAAAGGTTTTTACTGTATAAGGATATTGAGATATTTGGCCATTTGTACCATATGTATAGCAAAGTAAGCTTACAGTAATACCATTTCTCGTAATTGTATGTACCGCTTCGCTTTCTTTTTGAGACTTGAAAACACCAGAAAACAACACGTCATGGCGATAGGGTTTCCAAGCATTTATATGATTGGTTACTCCTGAATCACCTTGATCCAGTGAATGGTTGTTTGCACCATTTATGATGTTAAACCCACTATCTACAATGGCTTTAGTTACATCACTCGGTGTATTAAATTGTTTAAATCCTGAGTACGGCTTATCATCTCCACCAATCGGTGATTCTTGATTCACATACGCGAAGTCTGCTTGTTGAATATTTGATTTCACATGCTTGTACATAGGTTTAAAATCATATTTATTCGAACCTACTTTAGCATCGTTATAAACAACTGGATGTATTAAATTATCACCAACAGCTACGACAGATGCTGAGGCATTAACCTTTGTGGTTAAAGTTAAATAACTCATTATCAACATTAAAACTAAGGCAATCACACATACAATACGATACTTCTGCATACACATACCTCCTAACATGCATTTTTAGCGGCCCAAAATCCAATTTATCTACTTTTTAATTCTATAATATATTCTAATTACATTCAATTTTAATAATCGTAATAAAACACCACTATTATATAATACAAATAATGATAAATTGCAAAGTTATGTTTATGATATGATTACTATTTTTAATTTTGATGAATTAATTTAGTCGTATATTTCAGTAGCACGCGCTAAGGAATGTAATGCCTTAGTAGGTTTTCGTAGCATGACATCTTTGCATCATGATGACAATAAACTTAAAACTATATATATGTGACCAATGCAATATAAGCGAAATATAAAAAATACCCTCCTATTTTACTATGGAAGGTATTTTAATGGATTAATCATTAACAAACCATGCTAAGGCACGCGCAATACTTTTATCCCAATAAGTGTAATCATGGGCGCCTGGACTAGGTTCAAAACGATAAGGAATCTGTTTATCTGCTAGATAGTCAATAAATGTTAAGTTATCTTGGTACAGAAAATCTTCGGTTCCGCACTGAATAAATAATTCTGGAAGTGTTTCTTCTCGTGCCACTGCTGCATCAACCAAATGATATGTATCTAAATTTGTGCCTTTAACATTAGTATGTTCGCCTGTAATTGCTTGCGGATGATAGTCTGTCCATTCTAAATCAATCAAGGTTTGTGCTTGAAAGACGGCAGACATTGGTGCTGCTTTGGAAAATAAATGACTTTGTGTCAGTGCAAATTTCATCGTTCCATAACCACCCATAGAATGACCAGCAATAAAGTTATCCTCACGACGCGTTGATAGAGGAAAAATTTGATGCACATAATGATACACTTCTAAAATATAGTCATAATAACGATGGCCATACGCCATATTGGCATAAGCACTATGATCAGCATTAGGCATAATAATGGCCAATTGATGTGATTCTGCATAGCGTTCAATGCTTGTAAATCTCATATATGATGTGGCATCACTTGATAATCCATGTAGCAGCATAACCGTTTTAAGTGGTTTAGCAATTCCATCACTTTTAAAAAAACTCGTATCTTCTGGTAGAATAACTGTTAAATTTTGATTCATGCCAATCGTTGGCGATTGATAATTTAATGTAATATAAGCCATCTTGATGTTCATTCCTCTCATTATCAATAGATTATTCTAATCATATCATTTTACACTTTAGCACGCTATTTGGTCTCTTTTAAAATCAAACAATGCTCAGACATTCATATCAATTAAAATCTGTATACAGCTCAAAAAATAAGGCCCTATCGTATAGTCTAATAAACTTTATTAAACCAAAATAATGAGGGGCCTTATATATTACAATCATAATCTTGCTCATATTGCTATACATGATTTTCCAATATTTTTCCGTGTTATAGCATTATAATCATATCAGAAAGAACCACTTTGCTAATCTATCTCTTCTCTATATAAAGGCTGACTCATACATCTTGGACCTCCGCGACCACGCACGAGTTCACTACCTCTAATTTCAATCACTTTAATCCCTTTTTCACGTAATAATTGGTTAGATACATAATTGCGATTATATGTAATAACCACTCCTGGACGAATGCATAATGTGTTAGAACCATCATTCCATTGTTCTCGAGCACCATCGATAATATCTCCATTACCTGTAGGAATAAATTCAATTTCTTCGATACCAAGTGCCTGCTCTAATGTCGCTTTTAAATCGCTTGACCGTGTAATTTGAATATCATCACCTTGTGTGTTTTGCTCAATAGTAAAGATATTCATATTTTGTTCTTTCTTGAAAATAGCTGCATGCATCGTAAATTTATCATAATCAATCATTGTAAAGACAGTATCCAAGTGCATAAAGGTACGACTATTAGGAATTTCTATCGCTAATACTTTTGTGAATGTTGCATCTGCATTAAATAAGACTTGCCGTGCTAAACGTTCAATCGCTTGGGCAGACGTGCGTTCGGAAATTCCAATAGCTAATACTTCTTTAGATAATACGAGTTCATCCCCACCTTCAATATTAAATGGTGTCTGTCGATCCAACCATACTGGAATATCTTCATCTTTAAAACGAGGATGATACTTTAATATATATGACATAAAAATAGACTCTCGACGGCGTGCACCAAAATACATGCGGTTTACTGTCATCCCATGTCCAATAGAAGCTTGTGGATCACGTGTAAAGTATAAATTTGGCATTGGGTCTAAATAAAATGGGTATAAATCATCAATATATTCCACTAAATGAATTGATTTTAATTTAATTTCTTCTTTGCGAACACCAGACATGATTTTTTCAATCAATTCCTCATTAGTCAATGTAGCAAAGTAGGCTTTAATTTCTTGTTCATGTCCGAGAATCGTTTCTGGACATTCTGTCAACACCTCTTCAATAAATTGTGCACGTACGTTCGGCTCTACAATTGCTTCGGCTGCTAATTGCTCCAAATATAGTACTTCTACACCTTCATCCCGCAATGTTTGTGCAAAATGATCATGCTCTTCTTGAGCCACTTTTAAATATGGAATATCATCAAACAATAGACCACTTAAATGATCCGGTATTAAATTTTCTAATTCTTTCCCCGGTCGTTTTAGCAATACAGTTTTTAATGTTCCAATTTCACTATTCACTTGAATAGGACCATGTGACATAAATTCATTTCCCCTTTGTTCAATCAATCATGATATGCATAAAGTCTTTCTACGAATTACCTATACCCTATTAATCCACTTCTATGTCCTGCGATTATTTATATTTTTGAAAATTGTAGTTTTCTATTTAAATTTACGAACATATGTTCTATAATGAGTTCGAGGTGATAACTATGATTCCTAAACAATATCGACATGAAACCGATTATCGAAAAATACCAAGAGAATACTTAGACAGTAATATTCCACAAGGTCGTGGTATCGTCAAATGGGCACCGTTTGCGACAATGCCAGAGCAATATCAACAGCTGCGTGACTATATCGAAGAACAAAATAAAATTGACATGCCCAGCTTATCTGAAGACCAATTAACACTCATCAATCGCAATTTAACAACGAAATTCGTCCACCAGCAACTCGCTATTATTAGTTATTGGCGCAGTGGTTATATCCATTCAATCTCTGGCTATATTAAACATATTGACACGCAACAGCAATATATTGTTATAAGTAATGAGCGTGGCAATGAAACAATGAACTTGGATTTTAATGTCTTATGTAATGTGGAATAACCTCAAATGTCTAGACGAAAAAATAGCTATGAAGACGTCTTTTATCACTGTCTTCATAGACTACTTATATTATTTACTTGTTGTAAATCTCGCATCGCTCATATCTACTTCAACTACTTTGCCATGTTTAACAAAGCATGTAACTCCTAAACCCTTTTTTGTTGATTTATAGACGAACAGGCTTATATCTTTTCTATTTGTATCATCTTTAACTTTTTTCAAGTTGTTACCATAAGCTTTAACTAACTTGTCATATGTTAAGTTACCTTTAACGACAAATTGAACTTTACTCGCTTTACGACCATTCGCTGTAACACCAGTGAACTTTTGATTATACTTTTCTACTACTTTCTTACTGTGAGTTGGGAGCAGGACAGAGTTCATAGCTAATCTTAGTATGTCTCCTACATATTAGACTTTAGCCTTATATGAAAATTAAGTCGAAATCATTTTTTTAATAGTGTAAAATGATAAAGCATACATTATTTGCATCATAAAACTCAATACATAGATATAAGGTGAAGTTTAATACATAATCATTTAGACGATGGAGGCATTATTTTTGAAAAAAGTATTAGCAGCTATAACTATTTTATTACTCGTTGTTGCTTTAGGCTTTTCTGTGTTTTTTGCAGCTACGACAACGCATCATTCAACTTCCGACCAGAAAGACAAGGTTGAATCTACTAAGGAAAAGAATGATACACACAAAGACAACAGCCCTGAAGACGATGCACAATTAGACACACCGCAGTCGGCAAACAATGCTACTACAGCACCTTCCAACAATGGACAAAATGTTCAGCAACAGGCACCTCAATATCATTATCAACAACAGCAACCTGTAAAATCTCAACAGTCTGCTGAGCAACAAAAATCAAATGAAACACCTAAGACAAATAACAATGCGAATTCAAACCACGGCAACAACGCTAAGTCACAACAGCACAGTGGCCAAGGTGGTGGCGGTAATGATAGTGATAGTAATACTAACCGTTCTGCTTCCCATTCTTCCGCTGCATCTACTACACAATCTAAAACGAACCATTAACAAATAAAGCGCATGCCTCGTGTCGACATCATATCATCACGAGGCATGCGCTTTTCTTATAGCTATTCTGTAACATTACTTTTATTAACTTTTTTAGTGACTTTGCGCATCATCGGATCAAGAATTGGTTTTAAACATAAACCAATCGTTAAGAAGCCGAGACCAAACAATCCTAAAATAATCAATTTTGGAATTAAAATAGCTGGTACTATACCTCCAACAGTTTCACGTAATGAATCAATCGCATACGTAAATGGTAAATAAGGCGAAATCGTTTGGAAGAATCCCGGTGCAGTCACTACAGGGAAGGTTCCTCCACCACCAGCGATTTGTAATACTAACAAAATAATGGCAATGGCTTTACCTGGATTACCAAGTAATGAGACGCATGTATAAACAATGGTATTAAAGACTAATGAAGCAAAAAGTGCTATTAATACAAATAGTATAGGTGATTCTACACTTGCTTTTAAAATAAGCAAGTCTCCTAATGTCACAATTAGTGCCTGTACCACACCTAATAATAAGAACAGTCCGGCTTTTCCTAAATAGATTTGTCGTGTTGTCAATCGACCTTTTAGAACTTGATGTTTGTTGTCTACAGACAATAAACTTACCATCAATAGTGCGCCTACCCAAATTGATAATGCCGTATAGAATGGTGTCATACCTGAACCATAATTTTTAACTGGGAAAATATCAATTTGCTTTTTAGAGATTGGATGTGCAATGACGTCAGCTTGTTTCTTCAAGTCATTCTTCAATGTATCGATCACTTTATCAACGGCATCATCTTTATCTAGCTGCCTGAAAATCTTATCCGCTTTAGTTAAATCTTTCTCAATGCCAGGCAATTTATGCTCAATAAATTGAGCCATATTTCCTAATGCTTGCTTCGCTTGTGGCTGGTTCTTATCTAACAATCCAACAAGTTGATCATATCTAGAAAATAATGCTGGAATATTATCATTTACCGTCGCTGTAGCGTTAGCAAGCCGTTGTTCTAACTGTGGTAAATCATTTCTTACAAAGTTAGCAGCTTTAGCTACATTCTGTTTGATCGTTGGGAAATAAGCTTGTGCCGTTTGCATCGCATTAATATAAGCTTGCTCGATAGCAGGTAATTCACTTTGAATACGACTTACCGTTTGTTGTCCGTTATTAAGAATATGATGCCCTGCTTCAATCACGTTCTCAATGCTTGTGAGCTTAGACTGCACAGTAGATAAGGTTTGTTGCCCCTTATTTAACACATCTGTAATGTCATTAGATATGTCGAGTAAGCGTTGATTAAGATCTTGCTTGATAAATGAACGAAACTGCTTAAGTTGCTCATTGACATTTGGTAATTGACGTAATATATCTACGGCTTGAGCTTGACCCGTACTACCATTAGATAAGGCATCAGATAATTGATTTACTGAACGCATTAAATCATTCAGTTGCTTATTTGTGTTATTAATCTTGTTGATTTGTGAGCTTAAATCGACATGTTCACTTTTTTCAAGTTCTTTTAACGTATCGATAAATTGACGATTATATTGTGTTGTAGCTTCAATACGAGATGACACATGATTTAAACTTTCTTTAAATTCATCTGGTTTATCCGATGCAATCACACCATAAGCTATATTTTTTAATGCTGCTAAATCGGATTGGTTTCCTTCAACTTGCGTATCTGCTTGTTTAGATAGTGATAATAGTGCTTCTGCTAAAGCGCTATTCATGGACTTAACATCATTGTTTGAAACAATTTGTCCAGCTTGCGGTACATCATAGCTGCTCGTGCTAACTTGCTCAACTTTATAAGGCACACCATGGCTGGATGTCTGAGTGCTTTGCTGACTTACACTGCCTTGTTGTAAACGTGAGTTAATGTTGTTATTCGCATCTTGCGCACGTCCAGCTGCTTCTTGGTAATCTCCCACACGCTGTTTTGCTATGGTTAAATAACGGTCGGCATCATTTAACCCACTTTGCGCAGTGTTCATACCTTGATTGACGAGTGAGACACCGCGGTTAATTTTAGGAAATTGTTGTGGCACGTCATTAGAAGCAACATTTAACACACGTTCAATGTTAGGCATATAGGCGTTCAAAGCTAATACGAGTTTTGCCTTTTCATTTAAAGCAGGTATGGATGCATTGACTGCATTTAACTTATCTTGTGCCGATACAATATCACCTTTGTAACGACCAAGTCCTCGAAACTTATCTGCATACTGATCTAATTGATCTTGATGATCGTTTAAATAGAGTATTTTATCACCAATTGCATTAATTTTTGGCAATGATTGTTTCGCTGCATAAACAGCATTTTTTATTTTGTTTATCGTAGGTACTTCATCTTCGATTTTTAGTCCTACTTTATTTGCTTCTGTCAACAATGCTTTAGAGACGGTTTCATCAAAGGCTTTATTTGCTTCATCAACAATTACTGTCGATCCTGTATCTGTCATTTTAGGTGCAACAGCATTGTTTTTTTGGTTTACTTTATATTCAACATTAGCCTTTTGTGGTTGTTTGCGCAATGTTCCCGTTATTTCATGTGAAAATTCTTTAGGTATGTATATGCCTGCAGTGTATTTCCCCATTTTGATTTCATGGTCTGCTTTCGCTCTGCTAACAAATTGCCAATCAAACTTTCCATTTTTCTTAAGCTTGTTAACAATTGAATTACCTACATTGATTTCTTTATTTCGAACTTTGTCTCCCTGATCTTCATTCACAACGGCTACTTTAATATGATCCGTCTTACTATATGGATCCCACATGGCCCATAAATTGAACCAGGCATAAAAAGACGGCAAAATTGCTAAACCTGCTATGATAATCCAAACTGCTGGCGTTTTCGCAATTCGTTTTAAATCAAATCGAAATAATTTCAGTGCGTTTTTCATTGTCACACTCCCTATAAAAAATACTGTCCTACGCACATAAGCTACTCATTTATGTTACATTAGATTATTTTAAACTGATAGTATAAATATATTGTTATTTATCTAGTCCTTGGACTGTTTTTTTCTAACCAATACTAGTATAATAATTTTTATTACAAGGTTTAATCATTGGTTGATAGATATCAACAAAAACAAATCTAAACTAAATTATATCAAATACATGCCAGTGTGACAAAGTAAATCTAATGTCAGTCACATGATCATTTTACCGTATTACAGAAATTAATTTCCAAGGAGTTCTTCTAAAGATGTCAAAGCAAAAAATATTCATTTACTTATTATCAACAACACTTATCGTACCTACATTTACATCCGATATCGCACATGCGACTGAATTGACAAACCAAAGCCATAATGAAAGTAACCATGCGTCTGTAGATAAATCAGATAACGATGATACTTCTGACACTAATGATGAACAAACAACAAAGAAACAAGAGAAATCTGCTAAAACTACTAAGTTCAAACAATATACTCGAGCAAAAAAAGCTTCCCATGATGAAGATGACTTATCTATATTTAATAAGCTCTTTTCCGACGATACTTTATCTTCAAATTATTTAAATCCACGTGGTCAACAGGATTCATTGTCAGAGCTATTGACAGCAATTTTTTCATCTGATTCTGAAACAACCGAGCGTACCGCTCAAGATACGTCTGATGATATGGAACCTGCAGCTGAGCAACAAGACAAAGCATCTACAACAGACTCAACAGAACAGCATTCAACAACGACATCAGAACAAAATGACCAATCAGCTAAAGACGCGACAACAGATGATAATAAAGTCAGCGATGCGTTAGATGAATTAGATAACTTAGATGATGCTTCTAATCACGCTCAAGATACACAGCGTCGACATGATAGTGAAGCATCAAAGGATGATGACAAAGAGACGTCATCTGAGGAAAAACCACACCAAGAAGCGCCATCACATGATACCGCGCAAGATAAACAGAATGATTCAAACAAAGAGGCAACCGATTCAGCTTCAGATGCGGTTATAGATTCAATTTTGGATGAATACAGTGATAATGCAAAGAAAACACAGCAAGACTATACACAAGATAAAACATCAGATAAACATAAACAAAGTAACGCAACAACGACAACACACCAAAAATACGCGCATATCGATGTCAAGAAAGATCGTGAAACACGTCATCAAATTGACAACCCACAATTACCATCAAAAGATAGCGTGTCCCATGCTACTGTCCCAGCTCAATCATTTGAAGAAGCTACAAAACAAGCCAATACACGTGCAACAAGTCTATTTGCAACAATACCCCAAGCTTCAGACAATGCAAGTTCTACTGATGACTTAAGTGTGGTTGACAGTCAACAAACACGCACATTTATTAAGGCAATTGGTACTGATGCCCATCAATTAGGACAAGAAAATGATATCTATGCCTCTGTCATGATTGCACAAGCAATTTTAGAATCTGATTCCGGTCAGAGTACGCTTGCCAAAGCACCAAACTTTAATTTGTTCGGTATTAAAGGCGCATATAAAGGAGAATCTAGTGAATTTAATACACTAGAGGCTACGGCAAATAATCAATTATATAGTATCCAAGCTGCTTTCCGTAAATATCCGAATAAAAAAGCTTCATTAGAAGATTATGTTCAACTGATTAAAGAGGGCATTGATGGTAATGCAACGATTTATCAACCAACATGGAAAAGTGAAACATCTAGCTATCGTGACGCCACAGCGCATTTAGCTAGAACATATGCAACAGACCCAAACTATGCAACAAAGTTAAATCAACTCATCAAACATTATCATTTAACAGATTTTGATCACAAAAAACTACCAGATTTAACACATTACAATTCTAGCAATCCAGGCATGGATAACACAGGTAATGACTTTAAACCATTTATTGACACCAATTCAACAAGCCCATATCCACAAGGTCAATGTACTTGGTATGTTTATAAACGTATGCAACAATTTGACTTAGCTATTGGTGGAGATTTAGGTGACGCACATAATTGGAATAATCGTGCACAATCTGAAGGTTATCATGTTGATACCACACCTAAAACTCATAGTGCAGTGGTCTTTGAAGCTGGTCAAGCAGGTGCAAGTAGTTATTACGGACACGTGGCCTTTGTAGAACGCGTCAATGATGATGGTTCTATCGTCATTTCTGAATCTAATGTCAAAGGTTTAGGTATCATTTCATATCGCACACTCGATGCTAATACAGCGGATCAATTAAGTTATATTAGTGGAAAATAATGTAAGTTATTCAATAGATAACAATAAACACCAAAATAAGACATACATCTCAAAATATATAGTCTAGGACAGAATTCCTAGGATAAGGAGCGGGACAGAATTCATTATAAATTCGTAGTACCGCTCTCTTCTTTATTTACAAGACTTCGTATTGTTGGCTCGCTATAAAATATAAGTATGACATTACAGAATATTATGGATATGTATTTTTGGTAAATGTAATAATTCTATAATTACCTGTCATTTTCACTTTGGCGTATCACTAACTTATAGTAAGTATGATTATCACCTTAAACATATGATTGCGTGTCAACATCGCTAGTACATCCATTTTTTTAATATATGCATAGCCACCTTTCCTACTATGCATGGTTGAATTATTTTTACTTAACTTCAGATTTATAATGTTACTCCATAAAAATACACCCCATTAAGTTGCATTTTAATCCAACTTTTGGGGTGTATATCATAACTGACGCTTTATTCGTCTAATTTTATGTGATTTTTATGATTTTGCATTATGCTGTTTTCGAGTTCTTGCAAGCAACAATAATCCTCCACCAATAAGTATCATGCCTATTGCTAGTACCGGCCAATAAGTTTTAAGTACCTGACCAGAGGCAGGTAATGATAGCGAGCCATTATCATCAAATAATCCGCTTAAAAAGTTGTCTTGATTATTAATATGACCTAATGATAACCCTTGTGTTGGGTTAGGAATATCGTCGATTTGATCAAGTACGCTTCGATGTCGTTGTGCATCTGCATGAAGTCGATCAAGTAAGGAAGGTCGATTTTTAATTGGCGCTAAAATATCATCTGCTTGATGTTGTGCTTGATCGAGTCTATGTTTCAATTGTAATAAATCATCTGCTTTGCCATTAAGTGCACTTTTCACTAATTGCAATACGTCTTTTTTATCTTTACTTACACGAGAAATGACATCTGCTAAAAGTCGTGCTTTTTCCTCGTTGATTTTAGTGGCTAAAATCGTTTTAATTGCTTCTTTCTGATTGGTTGACTGATCTAATATACTTTGCAAAATATCATCTGCATTGGCTTTACCATTAAGTCCAAATTCCTTTTTCAATTGTTGAACTAATGATTTATTAGATAATTTTGCATTTGTTAAACGTTGAGCCGCTTTCTTGGCTTCTTCCGGGCTTAGTTTCATGCCTAAAATGGTTTCGATAAGGTGTGATTTGTCTTTTGTTTGATCAAACATTGATGCTAATATGTCGTCACTTGATGTTAAAGCTAGTTTATCAATATGCTGCAACAATTGGTCTGCAATCTCTTTGTCTGTTTTCCCTTTAACTGACATATTTTTTAATATTTGTTGTGCCTCGTTCGGGCTAAAAATAGTTGTAACAATATCTTTAACTACAGCTTCTTTATCTTCTGCCTGAGCTAAATCATTTTGTATGATTTGGCGATTAGCAGTAGTCTTGTTTGCTGCACGCTCAATATCAGTTATGATTTGTTTTTTCTTATCTTGAGCAATATCAACTCTGTTAGCGACATTTTCTTTCAATGTCGCTAATTGATTAAGTCGTTTATCAGCATAATCTTTATTGTTATGATGATTATCATTTTGAACTTTAGTAACAGCAGCTTCAATTTTTTCCGTTGGTGTTAACTGTTTGTCTAATTTTTCCATCAGATGAGTGCTGTTTGTATCTTGTTTAGATGCAGCTGAATCTATTGCTTTATCAGCCCGTGTTGAATGATTCGCATCACGATGTTGTGGCTTCAATTGATCCTCATTCTTTTCGTGTGATTTTACTGTTGGAGTTTGCTGTTGATTACTTTTTGTTTCTTTATTATTTGGCTCGGTTTGTTCCTTGTCATCTTTAGTTACAGCACTATCAGCTTGTTTAACATGATCTTTAATATGCGCTAAATCATCTAGCACTGTTGTTGATTTTTGGTCATTTTGACGTTCTTTATCTTGCACCTTTGATGCATCGTACTGTTCGTTGTCTTTAGTTCCACGTTGTGCCTCAGACGCTTTTGGTGTATCGGTAATATCCTTATCAACAACTGCATTTAAATCAGCTAAAATTTTATCTAACTCAGCAGTAATATCTGTCGTTGTAGTTGATTGTGCTGAATGCTTTGTATCTTGTGACGAAGTGTTATCCGCTTCGCTACTGTCCTCACGCGCTTGATTTTCATCTGTTGCATCAGCGACAATTTGTTTAATTTCTTGACGTGAAGTAGCCTCATCTAGCTGTTTCTCAAATTGTTTACGAACGCTATCGTTTAATGCATTTAATTCATTTATATCTTGTTTAGCATCACTAATCCACTGTGATATTTTATGATGATTTTCATCTATACTTTGATTTTCTGCGGTTTCAGCGTGAACATTCTCTATTGAACTATAATTCACAAACACACTACTTATAAGCAATGCAGAACATGATAGTTTAATATAGGTGCCGAATGGTTGTCTTCCTTGTGATGATTTGAATAACCTCATTTAT
>OCLI01000077.1_pt1 | contig 25092 bp, 45 predicted proteins | sample 1481361 | NCBI WGS metagenome assembly OCLI01 (sample SAMN00990124, study PRJEB22392) | human gut metagenome
ATAAAACGTCAAGGCGTCGACTATAACATGCCAACACAATACTCAATGGAACGAGAATTATTTGAAATCAAAGAAACGTCAATTACTCATTCAGACGGTCATACATCAATTAGTAAGACCCCTAAAGTAACAGGCAAAGGACAACAATACTTTGTTAATAAGTTTTTTAGGAGAAAAACAAACAACTTAACAGGAGGAATGACAAATGCAAGAATCGCAAAAACGTTTAAACAAAATTTTAGAAGCTATCAACGGCATGCCCAAATATGAATGGGACAGAATTGTGCAAGAAGTTGAAAAAGTATACAGTCATAAGACCGTCAAGGTGGAGCTTGACAGTCATAGCTGTGAAGTAATTAAGAAATTACTTAGTTAAAACTTTTAGAAGATAAACAACTTCCGAATAAAAGTTATTCAAAAATGATGAAAGGAAGATGTGAAATGCTAGTTACAAACATATTTTTGTGCATACACCTTGTACTAAATCTCGTTATATTGTTCTACCTCATTAAGTTTAATAACGAATAATTTACTCTTTTTAAATCGGTAGAATCTTTCGTCAGCATAAAGTCGTATTGAATCAGGTATTGTTGGCAAGTGATATTTATACGTTTCTTTTGAGTATGGGGCTAAGAAAGTTTTGGTGTTTAGGTTTTTACGATAAAGAGGCGACTTATCCGGTTTCGGATATCTCATTATGAGTTCGGTAGTCGGTTTGAACCTCAAATCGTTTATTACTTGACCATCTTTTATAAGTTCCAATCTATTTATATGAATACCCTTGTTAGAAGTATTCAAGATATCGAAACAAAAGTATAAAGGGATACCAACAATTTTTTCTGAAGTAAACCCAGAAACAACCAGGTCGTATCTATTCTGTTTGTAAGTATATCTAATAGACCAAAAAGAACATAAAAGAGCGACGACCGCAATAATATTTGAAAACAAAGTAGATTGTATGAATTCCATGAAAATAACCACCTTAAATATTTGATAACTAAATTATACACGAAAGGAATGGTAGTAATGCCACCACATATTCAACAAATGTTATTCGATTTCGCACTTGAGCGAGGATATATACAAAAAATTATAGAAATGGAGCAAAAACATGAGTCAAGAAATGATTGATTACTGGGCCACTTTTATGTATGAACGCGTTGGTAAAAAAATACTAGAAAAGGAAGGATTGAAATGAAAAGTCTAACAATCGCTTTAATCACATTCATACTTATTTCAATTATAACAATGGTCATTTTCGAAATTTACTTTACAACAGGATTAGTCGTTAGCGCAGCAATAGCAATAATAGCTTACTGGTTTTATAGCCGACATTTTTTTAATAAAAAAACTGCTACTTGCGCCAACAAGTAACAGTCAGATAAGAAATACAACTAACTTAAATATACGAAAAGAAACGGAGGTAGTCAAGTTGAGACATAAACTATTACAAATAGCGAACGAACTTAACAAACATATATTGCATAGCGACGAAGAAGTTAGAGTAGAGTTTCAAAAGTTCTCAGATGGAGAAGTAGGGATATTTCTTTTTCACCGCTCAGACAAATATAAGCGTGGTTGCAAGCATATAAGCTTCTTTGAATATCACTCTATCGAAGAAGTACAACGCAACTTTGAAATAGCAAAAGATGTTATAGCAGGGGAGTGCTTGGTTGATGAAACAGACAGTCACTTACTTAATCAAGCGTAAAGATGAAAATTTATTTGTCACTAATAGACCAACTGAAATCAACGACACCATCAAATATTCAACAGATAGACGAGATGCAAGAGAATTTGCGGGAGTAGAAAACACAATTATAGACATGACAAAACACACTGCAATTAAAAAGACTGTGACTGAAAAAACGGAATATGAGGAGGTTAAATATGACTGAACAAATTGAAGAACAAGTCGATATCCTAAGTCAATTAGGTGTGAAAGATATTAGCCAACAAAACGCTAACAAATTTTATAAATTTGCTATTTACGGCAAGTTCGGGACTGGTAAAACGACTTTCTTAACTAAAGATAACAACGCACTTGTGTTAGACATCAACGAAGATGGCACAACAGTTACAGAAGATGGGGCAGTTGTACAGGTTAAGAATTATAAACACTTTAGCACAGTTATTAAAATGCTACCTAAAGTCATTGAGCAACTAAGAAAAAACGGAAAGCAAATTGATGTTGTAGTGATTGAAACTATACAAAAACTACGTGATATCACAATGGACGACATCATGAACGGTAAAGCAAGAAAGCCGACATTTAACGACTGGGGAGAATGTGCTTCAAGGATTGTAAGTATTTATCGTTATATCTCTAAATTACAAGAGGCATATCAATTTCACTTAGCTATTAGTGGGCATGAAGGAATCAACAAAGATAAAGACGATGAAGGCAGCACGATTAATCCAACTATCACGATTGAAGCACAAGACCAAATAAAAAAAGCAGTCATCAGTCAATCAGATGTGTTAGCAAGAATGACGATTGAAGAACACGAAAAAGACGGCGAGAAATCTTATCAATATGTACTCAACGCAGAGCCGTCAAACTTATTCGAAACAAAGATAAGACATTCAAGCAACATCACAATTAATAACAAACGTTTTACTAATCCAAGCGTTAGTGACGTAGTTGAGGCGATTAGAAATGGAAATTAATCAAATATTAGCACAAAACATCAGAGTTTTAATGGCTAAGAAAGACAAAAAGATTTCTGATGTATGGCGTGAGGCTGATATAGCCAGAAGCACACTGACAGATTTATCAAAAGGAAAAACTAAACAAATTTCATTTAGCACACTCGAAAAATTATCTAATTATTTTGAAATAGAAACATACAAATTATTTAAAAAGGACGGTATTTAATTATGAAAATTACAGGTAAAGCGACACATATCAAAGAAACTAATCAAGAGGCATTCTTAAAAGGTGGCGACTTCTTAGGAGCAGGCGAATTCACAGTGAAAGTAAAAGCTATCGAAGCAAACGACAGAGAAGGTCGATATTTTACTATCGTATTTGAAAATAATGAAGGCAAAGAATTTAAACACAATCAATTTGTACCACCATTCCAACAGGATTACCAGGAGAAACAATACATTGAGTTACTTAGTAGATTAGGAATTCAACTCAACTTACCAGATTTAACTTTTGATACAGATCAACTCATTAATAAAGTGGGAACAATCGTACTTAAAAATAAATTCAATAAGGAGCAAGGCAAATACTTTGTAAGACTATCATATGTAAAAGTTTGGAAAAAAGGCGATGAAGTGGTTAACAAACCAGAACCTAAAACAGAGGAAATGAAACGAGAAGAACAACAAGCAAAAGGGCAACAAACTTCAATGAGCCAAGAAAGTAATCCGTTTGCAAATGCGAATGGTCCTATCGATATTGACGACTCTATGTTGCCGTTCTAATGAGGTGTTTAAATGCAACACATTACAAGATACCAGAAAGACAATGACGGTACTTTTTCCGTCGTTGCAACTGGTGTTGAGCTTGAACAAAGTCATATAGATTTGCTAGACAATGGCTATTCTCTCAATGCCGAAGTTGAAGTGCCAGACAACAAAAGATTATCTATAGAACAACGTAAAAAGATATTTGCTTTATGCAGAGATATTGAGTTGCACTGGGGCGAGCCAGTTGAGGCGTTGAGACAAAGATTTCAAACTGAACTAGAAATTATGAACGGTTACGAGCATATAAGTTTAAGTAATTGTTCGATGAAAATAGCAAAAGAATTAATAGAACTAATCATTGCATTTATGTTTCGTCATCAAATACCTATGAGAGTTGAAACAAGTGAGTTGCTAAGTGGAGATAAAGCGATGTTGTACTGGGCTACAGTCAATCGTAACTGTGTAATTTGTGGGAAGCAGTCGAGTGACCTCGCGCACCATTACGCAATAGGTCGAGGCGCTAACCGTAAAACTATGAACCATTATGACTATGAAGTATTAGCACTTTGTCGCGAACATCACAACCAACAGCACAACATAGGAGTAGAGAGTTTCGACAAACTTTACCACTTAGAAAACTCATGGCTAAAAGTTGATGACCGACTTAATGCGATGTTGAAAGGAGTTAAATAATGGCTACATTTAGAACGATAAAGGAAAGTGGCGACTTTGTAACCGTTCATAAGTCATTCATCTTTGATAGTAATTTAAGCGCCAAAGCAAAAGGTATCTTACTTTACTTTCTAAGCAGACCAGACAACTGGCAAATATACACATCAGAAGTAGTCAAACATATGAACGACGGACAAAAGTCAATTAACAGTGGCATACAAGAACTGATGAAACATAAATATGTACACAGAATTCAGAAAAGAACTGAAGCCGGCATATTTAATGGCTATGAATATTTAGTCTACGAAAAACCAACCGAAATGCCATTTTCGGAAAACGGATTATCGGCAAACGGTTTTTCGGAAAACGGAAAAACGGAAAACCGAAAAGGGCAAACTACTAATAATAATAGAACTAATAATGATTTAACTAATATTGATAACACTAATATTGATGAGAATATATTGTCGAGTTCCTCGACTGCATATCCTTACAAAGATGTTATTGATTACCTTAACCAACAAACAGGCAAACAATACAAATCTACAACTAAGAAAAATCAAACAGTTATAAGAGCAAGAATAGACGAGGGCTTTACCTTAGACGATTTTAAGAAAGTAATTGATAACAAAGTAACTGAATGGAAAAACAGCGATATGGCGAAGTATTTAAGGCCGGAAACATTATTCGGTACTAAATTTGAAGGTTACCTCAATCAAGAGCTACAACCTAGTGGCATGGATCAACTTAACCGAATGAAATACGACGAGAGTTATTGGGATTAGGAGTGATTAAATGCAATCTATAGGGAGCCTAGCCAGAAACATTAAGCCCAATCAAAACATTGTAGAAGAACAACACAACCTTAAATGCGAGAGATGTGGCAACAGATACGACTATTACAAATTTAGTAACGGTCATGAATTTAGACATGGTTGTGACTGTGCAATGATACAAGCTGGCAAAGAGGCGGAGAAAAAGCGCAGACAAAAATATATCAATAATATCTTTAATCAATCTCACGTTAACCATTCATTACACGACGCTACAGTGAATAGTTATAAACCGCAAAACAAACAACAAATACACGCTAAAAATACGGCTATAGAGTACGTCAAAACATTCTCGGTAGATAAACCTAAGTCATTAATCTTACAGGGCTCATATGGTACCGGAAAAAGCCATCTAGCCTATGCCATAGCAAAGGCAATTAAAAACGAAGGTTACACTGTTGCTTTTATGCACATACCGATGTTAATGGAACGTATCAAAGCTACTTACAACAAAAATGCGACAGAGACGACAGACGAACTCGTTAAGTTACTAAGCAATATTGATTTGCTAGTACTTGATGATATAGGCGTAGAAAACACAGAACATACTTTGAACAAATTATTTTCAATCGTAGATAACAGAGTAGGTAAAAATAACATCTTTACTACAAACTTTAGTGATAAACACTTAAATCAAGATATGAATTGGCAACGTATCAATTCAAGAATGAAACATAATGCTAGGACTGTAAAAGTGCTAGGCGATGATTACAGGGAGCGTGACGTATGGTAACAAAAGAGAATATCAAAGAAATTCTTAATTGCAGTGATGTATACGCTCAAAAAATGATTGATTGGGCTAACGGTAACGACGACAATCTCATTAGCCTAATTAATCAAAAACTACAAGAAAAGGCGTACAGACAACCATTTGTGGAGGTGTAGTGATGGGGCTTTTAGAAGGTGCAGAAAAACAGTATAAATTATTCGATGGAAGTGGCGACGTTGCTTTTGTAGTCTACCCACTAGCTGAAAACTCAAATTGTCTTATTAGTAAAAGTGGGTGGCGCTATACAAGTAAAACAGCCTTCAATTTAACCGATAAGGAACTTCTAGCATATAAAGAAAAACACAATTTGTTTTACGACTACGAATTAGACATGCAGATGAGCATATTCGATATATAGAGGTGTCATATGAGCAAATACAATGCAAAGAAAGTTGAATATAAAGGGCATGTATTCGACAGTGTGGTTGAATGCGAATACTACCAATATTTAGAAAACAAAATGAACGGTGTCACATATAACAGAATAGAGCTACAGCCCAGATATGAGTTGATACCAAAAACAAAGAAACAGCGTAAGACGGAATACATTGCTGACTTTGCGCTATACCTAGATGATGAGCTTATAGAGGTTATAGACGTGAAAGGAATGGCCACAGAAGCCGCAAAATTAAAAGCTAAGCTGTTTAGGTACAAATACCCAGACGTAACACTAACGTGGATATGTAAAGCGCCTAAGTATACAGGGCTAGAGTGGATAACATACGAAGAATTGAAAAAGGTTAGAAGACAACGCAAAAAGGAGTTAAAACGATGAAAGCGTTAGATTTAATCGAAGAATTACAGGACGCAATGGAGCACTACGGCGACTTTGATGTGAAAACTGAACGAAATGAAGATGTAGAATTAAAACACATTTATTCGTTTCAACCGGAAGCAACAGCAGTTATCAATGTCAAAGGACGTATGCCAATGGTTAATTTAAATGGCAAACGTTACAGACTATGTGACGTATATAAATATTTTGATGTGGCAGATAGCACGGTTAGAAAACGATATAAACAAGGCCTTAGAGGCGCAGAATTGATTTACGGCAAAGGACACTACTTTTTTGAGGGAGATAATTAACAATGGTGAAAATATACGAAAGAAATGAGGGTTCTCTATCCTCAAGACAGTTGTATTTAATACAACAAGCAGAGCGTAGACACGAACGTATGTTGATGTTGAAACGTAAAGAGCAGCGAGCAGAAAAAGAGAGACGCAGCAAAGAGTTGGTAAAGCAGCATAAAGTGAAAAGCGAGTGGTTCGACTACTTATGTAAGAATAACTTGTTAACAAAACTAAAAACTGACCTATATGGCAGAGATCAAAGGGGTTAAAATATATGACTAGTATAAAAGAGTTAAATATTGGCGACTATATCATGTTCAGAAGAGATAACGACAATAATAGCTATCCTGGATAGGTTTTATTAAAAGGACACATGACAGGACAAGACACGTTTAAGACATTTGCACGTGTCAAAGTAGGTAACTTGACAGAACCAGTAATGATAACTGATGACGATGATTTCACAGTTGTAGAGAAGACGGAGGATAACGTAAATAGTCCGTCACATTACAGTTACGGCGATATAGAGGTTATAGACTATTGCGACCAAGTGTGTAAACAATATTCTCCAGAATTAGCACCATATGTGTTTAACGCAATCAAATATTTGAGTAGAGCAAATCACAAAGGCGGTAAAAATGATATAGCCAAAGCTAAATATTACATTCAAAGACTATTCGATAAATGGGAGGGTTAAAGAATGGTAAAGATTAAACGTGAAGTAGAGATGACGTTACCGCAATTGATTGAGTGGGGTTGGGATAACAGTGTTAGAGATAAAGAGTTTTGCAATGATTGTGGTGGTCGTGTTCATTTTAGGCTAAGTGGTTTATGTGAAGTGGCTTATGTTGGAGAACACGAAACTTTCACTGTAGAAGTTGAGGAAGAAATTACGGAAGAAAAAAGTATTAAAAGAAATATTCATGTTAAATAGTAATACAAAGAATCTATCTAGATATACAAAAAGAAGTATCGCTTCAGTGGTAAAAAGACATCATGCGAAGGCATTTTATGTCAAAGACAACAACTTTAATATGATGCTCATTTGGAAAGACGGGGAGTTGGTGAAGTAAATGACTAAACGTGAACAAATAGAACAAGCAATCATAAGTGCAAGCGCGTTCACTGGAAATGATACAGAAGAGTTGTTACGAGAAGTGGATAAAGTATATAAGAAAGCTAAAGTTTTTGATGAAATTAGAATGGAGGAGGAACAATAATGACTAATCAATTAACAGTAGATCAATTAGAAGAACTATTACAAATACAAAAGGACTTTGACAGTAGAATACCAACACTTAATTTACAGGATAGCAGAATTGCATATGTGGTTGAATTCTTTGAATGGTTTAACACGTTGGAAACCTTTAAGAATTGGAAAAAGAAACCGGGTAAACCGTTAGATGTTCAGTTGGATGAATTGGCGGATATGTTGGCGTTTGGATTGAGTATAGCAAATCAAACGGATATTGACGAATGGTTGTTAAAGGACAAGATAGGAAGTTATGACGGTTCGTTTACAGGACTAAATGCTGACAGAATTTTAGCTCATTTGGCTAACATTGATGATTATAACAATCAGGTTCCAATAACTTTTGGTATTGCAGAAGAATATTATACTATCGATCAACTTATCACAGCATACAAAAAGAAAATGGAGAGAAACCATGCGAGACAAGACGGAACAGCAGACAAAGACAAAGGATACGTTTAGTAAAAATATTTATGAAAGAGTGAAAGAGGTGCTTAGGAAGTGAAAAGATTTACAAAGCGTTTAGATAAGATTATGAATTATGCTTTTAAGATTATAATTCCTATGATGATAGTGTTTTTAATTTGTTCATTCTTGTTTTATACAACATATAGTGTTGTGAGTTACTTTCACAAAGAAACATTTACAGGAACAATAACAGACAAATACACAAAACGAAATAATAGTGAAGATGATTTCTTTATTGTGCTTGATGACAAAAAAGTAATTATGAATACAGATATCACGATGAAAGCTAGATTTAACAGTGCAGATGTTCAAGCAGAATTGAATAAAGGCGATAAAGTAAGAGTTAAAACTATTGGCTACAGAATACCAATGTTAGATACTTTCCCAAAAATGTATGAAGTCAAAATATTAAAGGAGTAAGCGAGAAGTGACGCAATTTCTAATAACAGAGATAAAACACGGGCAAGAAACATTTGTCGATGTAACTAAGCCGCATGATAATGAGACGTACACACTTGTAGAGGCAGAGAGGGCAGAAGATGCGAGACGTAAGTATGAGGAGGGGAATAATGGTCAATAAAGTATTAGTGATGACAATGATTATATTAACGTCCTTGATTATTAAAACTAAACTAGAGATGAAGAGGGTCAGTAGACAAAGTAAAGCACCAGATGATTACGCAAGGGTAAGCGATCAGATAGATTTAAACGAAGCAAAAGAGGTGTTTATAAAATGATATGGTTAGTCATAGCTATTATATTGTTAGTAATACTTGTATTCGGTTGCATATTAGAACAAAAAGAGTTAAAGCACAAGATAGAAATGAAAGAATATGAAATAGAAGTGTTGAGAGATAAGTTAAAAAACGGAGGGTCATTATGATAGTTATTCAAAAGCATGACATCAAGAAGCTTGAAGACTACATAAAGAATATAGAGGAATACCGCAAAGAATTTCTGATGCGTGGGTATGAGTTAATGGAAAACCACGAGCCAGAGAATGTAGGGGCTGGCAAAAGTAATTTGCCTGGAAATCCTATCGAAAGGGAAACAGTTAAGAAGTTAAGCGATAATAGATATGTAATGCTGCGTAATGTTGTAAAAGGTGTAGATAAACTTATATTTGAAGCTGATGAAGATACTAAAGACTTAATACGTTTGAGATACTGGGAGTGTCCTATTGGATGCTATGAGTGGGAAGATATCGCTAACTACTTTGGTATTAGTAAAACGAGTGTATTAAGACGTAGAGATGCGATGATTAGTAGGTTGGCCGAGTTTATAGGATACGTATAGCGGACTTTTGGGGTATGTAAGTCCGGTTTGAAAAGGCTTATCATGGTATTGTGAACGAACCGCCGTAATGAGACGTTGTCTTATGGCGGAGACTTCCGTATAAGTAATCGGGTAGCAATTTTCCTATTGGAGGTAGTGCGCCTGGTTGCTTAACCGTCTACTCTATGAGCGGGCGGTATATAAACTATATGTTCGTCTCCTAACAAATTATGTTTAACTCCTATTAGCTATTCGTGAGCAAACACGAGTAGCTTTTTTAAAAAAATTATAAGTGTGAATAACGTAAAGGCGTGTGATATATGATATGGACAACTTGAATAAGAGACAAAAGGCATTTGCAGAAGCTTACTGCATACCTGGCAGCGATTGTTATGGTAATGCTACTAGGTCTGCTATAAGGGCTGGATACAGTGAAAAAACAGCATATTCTCAGGGGCAAAGGATGTTGAAGAATGTTGATGTAAAAAGTTACATCAAGGGAGTAGAAGAAAAGCTTTTCGATGAAAAAATCATGAGTGGCAAAGAAGTTTTATACCGTTTAACAAGAACTGCAAGAGCAGAAACGGTTGAGGTTGAGGCTATTGTAACCAAAAAAGGTATTTATAAAGTTAACCCTACAACCGAAAAACATAACCTTGTTTATGATGAGGATGTAAATTTAGTTGAGAAACCGCCTAAAATAAGCGACCAAAACAAAGCGCTAGAGTTGCTTGGTAAACATCACAAGTTGTGGACTGAAAAACTCGAAGCCGAAGTAACCACACCAACATTTATCGAAGATGTGCCGGAAAATGACTAACGTCAACATAGCACGAAAGATAGGTGGCGGTTATAACAAATTCTGGCACAACAAGAACATGTATAGAGTAGTAAAAGGGTCGCGTGGTAGCAAAAAAAGTAAAACTACAGCGTTAAACTTCATCTATCGTATTATGCGACACGAATGGGCTAACTTGCTTGTTATACGTCGATATAGTAATACTAACAAACAATCAACATACACAGATTTAAAGTGGGCTACAAACCAATTAGGTGTAACTCACTTATTTAAATTTAACGAGAGTTTACCAGAAATAACATATAAGCCGACTGGCCAGAAGATTTTATTTAAAGGCTTGGATGATCCTTTAAAGATTACATCTATCACAGTTGACAAAGGATTGCTTTGTTGGGCGTGGTTTAACATATCAGATCACGTAAAACCTCTCTAATTCGGTGAAACTCCTAACATTAAGTTGAGGACAATACCGAGCGAAGATTAATTGTAATACCATAACCGAAATGGTATAATTAGCTTATCAAATAAAAGAGGCTGATTATATGAATGAAATTTGGAAAGACATTGAAGGTTATGAAGGTTTATATGAAATTAGCAATTTAGGTAGAGTTAAATCTTTGCCTAAGATGTCTGGTAGTTGTATGAGAAAAGAAAAGATACTAAACAGCAAAAACCGTTTGACTAAAGACGGATACGCTAGAGTGAATTTACATAGAGAAGGTAAAGGGAAAGATTTTAGAGTTTGTAGACTTGTTGCTACACACTTTATAGATAACCCTGATAACAAATCTACTGTAAATCATATTAACGGTATCAAAACAGACGATCGTGTTGAAAATTTAGAATGGGCTACATCAAATGAAAATATGAAACACGCTTACGATACTCAACTTAAAAAGGGTATGAAAGGCGAAACAAATTCTCAATCTAAATTAACAATGGAACAAGTTGAAACTATCAGAAAACGTTATAAACGATATAGTAAAACAGATGGAACTGTTGCAATAGCTAGAGATTATGGCGTAACACCAAGAGTAATCAATCAAATTGTTAATAATAAATCATATAAAATCGATTAATAACGTGTAACGACTATCGAAAGCGCACAAAAGGCACTCATTAAGTTGAGTGTCTTTTTGTGCAGTTAGTAGAGTACACTCAAGCGAGTGGAAACGGGAGGCACTAGAAATAGTGAAGATATAGTCTGAACTGTATGGAAACATACAGAGAACATCGCAGCGAAATGTTCGTAACACAATGTGAAGAAGCGTATCAGATTGAAACATTCGATAAATTTAGTACTGTCACTGAAAGTATTCGAGGTAGTTTAGATGCACCTGATTTTTTTAAACAAATTACAGTGACATTCAACCCCTGGAGTGAAAGACATTGGTTAAAAGAAACGTTCTTCGATGAAGATACACGGTTAAAGAACACATTTAGCTATACGACAACATTTAGAGTGAACGAATGGCTTGATAAAGTCGATATTGAACGATATGAAGATTTGTATCGTACCAATCCTAGACGTGCAAGAATCGTTTGTGACGGCGATTGGGGAGTAGCTGAAGGTTTAGTCTATGACAATTTTGAAGTAGTAGACTTCGATTGGTTGGCTAAGCTTAAAGAAACACAATTTAAAGTACACGGTATCGACTACGGTTTTACAAACGACCCAACAGCATTGATTAGTGCAGTGGTAGACTTGAGCAAAAAAGAAATATATATCTACGATGAACATTACGAAATAGCGATGTTAACAGATGATATATATAACATGTTGGTTGACAAAGGACTAAAAGACGCTGAAATAAAATCAGAAAACGAAGCGCGACTGATAGCCGAATTAAATTTAAAAGGTATCAGTAAATTGGTGCCAGCTTCCAAAGGTCCTAACTCAATTATGACTGGCGTTCAATATGTGCAAGGTTTCAAAATTTATGTACATCCTAGTTGCGTACATACGATTGAAGAATTGAACACATACACATTCGACCAAGACAAAGAAGGCAACTGGATAAATAAACCGATAGATAAAAATAACCACGCACTCGATGCGTTAAGATATGCATTGTCTGATTTAATATTCAAACCTATCGAAAAACCGGATGCTAAAAAATTGAGAAGAATAAAAAATATGTTTTAAGGAGTGAGTAAATGACTTTATACACAGTTGGTAATGTACAAGAAAAGTTTTCTCCAACAGCAAACGACGATTTTGTCGTCAATGATTTAGATGAGTTGTTTAAAGACGATTATATAAGAAACTTGATTAGCAGACATAAGACAGAGCAGCTACCTAGATTGGAAATGTTAGAGGCGTATTACTTAAATAGAAACACTGACATTTTAACTGGGGAGCGTCGTTTAAACAACAACGGAGACAAAGCAGACCACAGAGCAGTACATAACTATGCTAGATACGTTTCTAGGTTTATAGTCGGTTATTTAACCGGTAACCCTATTACAATCACACACAAGAACAATAAAACAAACAACAAGATTATTGAACTCAATGACAAGAACGACGCTGATGAAATAAACAGCGACTTAGCATTGAATTTGTCTATATACGGACGTGCGTACGAGATTGTATACAGAGACATGAAAGACAATGACACATTTAGAGTATTAGACCCTAAAAGCACATTTGTTGTCTACGATAGCTCGTTAGATAAACGTGTTATAGCCGGTGTTAGATATTATGAAAAGTCGGATGCAAACAATATACCTACAAGCTATATAGAGGTTTACACAAAACAAGACATTTACTATTTAGAAGTCAAAGACGGTTCTATTGTAGTAAATGATGTAGTTAAGCACTTCTACAATGAAGTACCTGTCATAGAATACTTGAACGACCAATTCAAACAAGGCGATTTCGAGAACGTTATTTCTTTAATTGATTTATATGACGCTAGCCAATCTGATACAGCTAACTATATGTCAGATACTAATGATGCAATGTTAGCATTGATTGGTAATGCTGATTTGGACGGAGAAGATGCGAAAGCGTTTAGAGATGCAAACATGATCCACATCAAACCTTCGATAAATGCTAACGGTGGAGAAGGCAAAGCTGACGCTAAGTATATTTATAAACAATATGATGTTTCTGGTTCAGAAGCATATAAAAAGAGATTACAGAATGACATTCACAAATACACAAACACACCGGATTTAAATGATGAAAATTTCAGCGGTGTTCAATCTGGGGAGTCAATGAAATACAAGTTGTTTGGACTTGAACAAGTTAGAGCGATAAAAGAGAGATTGTTTAAAAAAGGGTTGATGAAGCGATACAAGTTGCTTCTAAACAAAGTGAATATAGAAAGTTTTGAAAATCATGACTATTCGGAGTTAAATATTGCATTCACTCCTAACCTACCGAAATCACTAAAAGAATCAGTTGAGATTTTCAACGATTTAAATGGTGGCGTTTCAGAAGAAACAAGATTAGGTGTACTTGATATAATCAAAAACCCTAAAGAAGAAATGAAGAAAATGGAAAAAGAAAAAGAAAAGCAAATACAATCCCGTGATAATAGCGAATACAGCAATCTAACAAACGATAACAAAGAAGATGTGAATATAGATGTCGAAGAGTGATGCTCAATGGTGGGAATTAGCTCAAAAAGGGATTGTACAAGAAGTAAAACGTGATAAAGCGGCAATTAAAGACATAGAAATGTTATTAATGACCATGATTAAAGAGATAGAGAAAGAAATAATGTCATTTTATGCTAAGTATGCGAATCGTGAAGGCTTGAACATCAAAGAAGCTAAAAAGAAAGTTGATAGTTTTGACGTAGAAGCGTTCAAAAACAAGGCTAAGCGGTATGTAGAAACCAAAGACTTTAGCGACAAGGCTAACAAAGAGCTCAAGAAGTACAATATAAAGATGTATGTATCTAGAGAAGAATTGTTAAAAGGCCAATTAAACGGGCTGATAGATTATTTTACAGCCGAAACAGAGAATAAACTATCTGATTACATGCATGACGCTGTAGAGAGAGAAATAAAGCGCCAAGCCGGGATATTAGGCGACAACGTAGAAATAACACCACAAAAAGTAACATCTATCGTTAATGCTGATTTTGGCAATACAACATGGTCAAAGCGCTTATGGTCTAATATGGATGAATTACGCGACGATGTACAACGTATTGCATCACACGTTGTATTGAGAGGTAGACACCCGAATGAGTTTGTTTCTGAACTTAGGAAGAAACACGATGTCGCTACATCAGATGCTAAGCGATTGTTAATAACAGAAGCAGCAAGAGTTCAAACGTTAGCACAAAAAGAGTATTACACTGCTACTTTAGTCGAAGATGCCAGATATCAATTTGTTGCAAAAGTGGATGAAAGGACATCTAAAACTTGTTTAAGTCATAACGGCAATATCTATAAAGTTAAAGATATGACACCAGGTTTAAACGCACCTCCACTACATCCACACTGTAGATCTTCAACAATACCTTTCGCGCCTACTAGAAGAAAAGATTTTATAAACTCTAGAAAAGGACGCTACACAGGCGCTAAGGTAACAATAAAATGAAACTAGAATTAAAAGTTAAAGTAAAAGGTAATAACATTGCTTATTATGATGAATCAAATAAGATGTGGAGGATTGTTAATATTGAGAAGCAACGAATCATATCTAAAAGAAATGGCTAGAGAATTAAAGTTGATAAGAATTGAATTGCAAAAGCAAAACGAACCAACGATAAAAGAAGATAAAACGAAAGAAAATAAAACAAGCAAGTATATATAAAACTACCAAATTGGTGGTTATTTTTTTATGTCCAAAACGTGCTGACGACGTTAAAAGCTCGTATGGAAAAACAGTCGACAGACTATAAACGGGGGTATATCTCATGGCAGAAGAAACAAAAAGTAACGTTACTGAAGAAACAGAAGTAAAAGAGCAAACACAAGAAAATCAAGACGAAACTTCAAACGATAAAACAAAGCAGTCAAAAGATACTGATAAAACATTTACACAAGAAGAAGTTAACCAAATGATTAAAGAGCGTGTTGCTCGTGAACAAAAGAAAGCGGAAGAAAAAGCAGAAGAAGCCGCGAAACTAGCTAAGATGAACAAAGATCAAAAAGCAGAATATGAACGCGAAAAAATGGAAAATGAGCTGCAACAATTACGTGCAGAAAAAGCGACAAATGAAATGCGTTCAGAAGCTCGCGCTATGTTGAAAGAAAAGAATATCGATGCTAGTGATGAATTGTTAAATTTTGTTGTGAAAGAAGATGCAAACGGAACTAAAGAAAGTGTTGATGCATTTGTTGATTTATTAAATGGAATGGTAAAAATACAAGTCAAAGAAGCATTGCGTCAAGAATCGCCGAAAGCATTCACAACAAGCGGACTGACTAAAGAAGATATTTTAAACATAAAAGATGATAGCAAACGTCAAATAGCTATCGCTCAAAATAGACAATTATTTAATTAATAATCGGAGGTAATTATTTATGGCAGCAGAACCAAATTTAATTGATGTAAAGGCATTAGGCGAAGCGAAGTCGATTGATTTTGCAAACAGAATGGGTATTGGATTAAACAAATTATTCGAAGCATTATCTATTACAAACAAAATTCCTATGAATGTAGGTTCAGCAATTAAGCAATATCGTTTTAAAATCGTTGACTCAACAGCTCCAGACGGAAACGTTGCAGAAGGCGACATCATTCCATTAACAAAAGTTGAACGCGAACAAGTTAAAATCACTGAATTAAAATTCAAAAAATATCGTAAATCTACAAGTGCAGAAGCTATCCAATCACACGGTTATGATTTAGCAATCAATCGTACTGACAATGAATTATTACGTTATGTACAAAAGAACTTCCGTAAAGATTTCTTTAATTCTTTAAAAAGTGCTTTGGATAGTGCTGATCGTACAAATAAAGCAGCTTTAACTGGCAAGAATTTACAAGGAGCTTTAGCTAAAGGCCGTGCCAACTTATCTACTTTATTAGACGACGAGATCACTCCTATAGCTTTAGTAAACCCTAACGATGTAGCAGAACATATCGCTAACGGCTTTATTAACTCAAACGGCGCTCAATTCGGATTAAACCTATTAACTCCATACGTTGGTGTTAGAGTTATCGAATTTGCAGACGTACCTGCTGGCGAAGTTTGGATGACAACAGCTGAAAACTTAAACGTAGCGTTTGCTAATCCACGCGGCGAATTATCACGCGCATTTGCATTTGCAACTGATGAAACTGGCTTTGTAGGTGTGTTACACGATATTCAACCAGAACGCTTAACAGCTGACACTGTATTTGCTTCTGCAATCTCAATGTTCCCTGAAAACATCGACGCAGTAGTTAAAGTGACAATCAAAGCAGAAACTGCACCAGTAGTATAAAAAGAGGTGGTAAAATGGTTTGTTTAGTAGCTAGTAACTTTAAAGACAAGACGGATAACGAGCGCCTTTATTTAAAAGGCGACGTTTATTCTTGTGATGATGACCAACGTATCAAAGATTTAAAAGGAAATGGTTATTTAGTTGTTGTTAATGAACAAATGACTAAAAAAGATATAGTGGATACTTTATCAAGTATCAATATTGTTGTCGAAGATGACAAGACGAAAGCTGATATCTTATCAGACTTAGAGTAGGTGTTGTTAATGGCAACTAAAGAAAATGTGAAAGTGTTACTTGGTTTAAAAGACGACAAACAAGACAACGTCTTAGATATCATCATTAAGAACACTGAAAGTCGTTTATTATCCAAATTGCCTATAAATCTCGAACGTGTACCGGATAACTTGTCTTTCATTGTCGAAGAAGTGGCTGTCAAACGTTATAACAGAATAGGCGCTGAAGGTATGACGACAGAAAGTGTGGAAGGCCGTACAAACACTTTTCAAGCGAATGATTTCGATGAGTATCAAACAATTATTGACGAACTTTACCCGAAAGAAAACGGGTCGAAAGGAAGTATCAAATTTTATTGAGATACAACGACAGAATAACATTCATGCTTGAAAGTAAAGGGGCTTACAACACTAAGACGAGCAAATACGAGCCTAAAACAACCACTTACGACGAAGAAGTATGTAATATCAATCCGCTTTCTATGGAGCGCTTAGCTGTTGAATTTGGCGACATTACTAAAGACATTATGGTTGCGCGTCTTCAAGGCGACTATGATAATACTGTAAGCCACGCATTAGTTAACAACATCAAATATAAAGTAGTTACACAAAAACACTACATTCACGATACTGTGTTTTATTTGGAGAGTGTTAACTAATGAATTTAGATGCGCTTATAGAACACTTTGAGTTTATGGAAGACAATATTGAGGACGATGTAAACGAAGTTGTTAGAAACGTCGCTATAGACAGTGTGAGTATTGCCAAAAACAATGCTAAACGTGTGATGAATAAAGGATACTGGACCGGAAACTTATGGCGTGAAATAGAGTCAGCAAAAAGCGGTAAATTATCATATAAAATCACATCAAACGCTGGCTATTCCGGGTTCTTAGAATTTGGAACGCGTTATATGGAGGCTGAACCTTTTATGTGGCCAACATATTTAGAGGTACAAAAGAATTTGGTTGAAGACTTAAAAGAATTACTGGAAGGATAGAGGTGTTGCAATGCAATCACCACAATTACAGCTTTACAACAAAACATTTGACTTAGCTAAAGGATATGATATCCCTGTCATTTCTCAAAAAGAGATGACAGAAGATATTTCATATCCTTTTGTTGTTCTAAGCAGAAGTGACGGTCGTATGAATATAGGATCATTTGACACTATAGACGGACAAACAAGCGTCACTATAGATATTTGGTCACTAGAAAGTGATTTAGGCTTACATGATAGCATTGTGTACGGTTTACAAGTTGATTTAAGTCAACTAGAGACATTACCTAATTATCAAGTAAGGTTAAACGATATAACTGTTAATCAAATATCTGAAGATACAACAAATCAATCTTTAGCACACAGTCAAATAGTTGCAGAATTTGATACTTATTAAAAAACGGAGGTTTATTTATGCCACAAAAATCAGGTAAAGATGAATTAGTTTTATTGCGAATTTTAGGAGAAAAAGTAGACGCTGAAAAAGTAATGCTAGTTACAGAACACTCACGCTCTACTGAAAAAGATAAAGACAGTGTTGAAACTATGGACGGTTCTATTAGCGCTGGTGGTTCTTTAGAATCAACAGTTAAATTCACAGCACATATGGACGTACAAGACAAACTTTCAGACGAAATTGAGGACGCTGTTGAAGATGACATCGCTTATGAACTTTGGTTCATCAATCGACAAGTTAAAAACACAGAAGGTAAATATAAAGCAGAATACAGACAAGGTTATTTCACATCATTCGAACGTAAGAATGAGGCTGACGGCATCGCTGAATATGAAGCTGAATATGCTGTTTTCGGTAAGAAAAAACGCGGTTATGCAACGTTACCTAAATTAATTGAAGATAACAAACTTGCATACGGCTTCCATGATACAGTGAAAACAGATCCGGCGAATGACGGGTTAGCATCAATCCCTCAACCTACAGAAAGCGGAACGGGCGGAACTGGAACACCTGTACTTTAATTTTAAATGGGCAAGCCTTGAGCTTGCTCCTTTTTTTATACCAAAAATCAAAACAATGAAAGAGGTACATAAATATGTATATCAACTTTAAAGGCAAAGAGTTAGAATTATCATTCGGTTTAAAATTTTTAAGAATCATCGACAAAGTAATGGCTATGGAGTCTGAAAACATTTCTTTTGGCCAAGGTACACAAATGTTAGTACCTAGACTAGAAATGGCTGATGCAGTTTCTTTATCATACATTATCGAAGCTGCTACAGCACATCACAGCAAAGCGCCTAAAACCGAAAGTGAACTAGAAACTGTAATAGAAGATATCGCAGAAGAGCACGGCATTGAAGAGTTTTGTCAAGACATTATCAAGGAATTGGGAAAGCGTGTCATGACCCAAAACCTAGTACCGGACGAGTACAAAGAAGCGAAAAAAGCGAAGAAATAATACAAAATAGATCATTAACTTATGACAAGCTAGTTGTATCGTGTATGTCTCAATTAAAAATATACGATATGCAAGAGATAGAAAAACTGACATTAACCGAATACTACTATCGAATGTGGGCGCGAGAATACGAAAGGTTAGACCAAATACAACAGATGTTTGATTTAGCCTTTTCAATTCGAAACGCTCAACTAACTGAAAACATTGGAACAGAGAATAAGCCAGAAGAACGTTATATGTTCAATGACTCGTCTGATTTATTGAATTACGAAGAGAATATCAAACGTTTAGATAAAGGCTTATCTATCAAATTTGAAGAAAAAGGCAAAGACGTAGAGCAAGCCATGAGTTTGAAAGATAAATTAAAACTCGTTGCTCAAGTTAACAAAGACGCAAAAGGGAAGGAGTGAGGATAATTGGCTAATTACAAGGTATCTACAGAAGTTACAGCTGATGTCAGCAGGTTTAAAAAGCAAATACAAGCAGCTAAAAGAGTTTCTGAAAAATTTAAAGCAGTTGTAGAGAAACTAAAAGACAACGATGTTGACGCTGACACGTCAAATTTTGACAAAAAGATTGATAAATCAAAAGCTAAAGCACAAGAGTTAGATAAAATGAAAATAGACCCTGACGTCACAGCTGACATAAGTGAGTTTTCAAGAAAAACTGATGAAGTTAAATCTATCATCAACAGATTGGATAAAACTAACGCAGATACTGAAATCACAGCAGATATTGACAAAGCTGTTAGAAACATAAAAAGTCTACAAGGACTTGTAAACGGCATTAAAAACGGCGAAATTGATATAGATGCAAACACAAAGCGTGCTGAAACAAGAATTAAGAACATTGAAGCTAGTTTGAAAGCTTTAAGCTCATCTAAAGCAACAGCGGAAATTAGAATTAATTCGGAAGAGGCCAGAAGAAAAATTGCGGAAACTAAAAAAGCGTTGCTTGAATTTGCTAAAAAGAGAGCTACAGCCAAATTAGAAGTAGACAGCAAACTAGCTAATTCGGAAGTTAGCCGTTTTAAATTGATGTTGAAAAGTATACCTAACAAAATAAAAACTAGGGTAACTTTAGACTCAAACGGTTTCAGAAATGCATTAACCGGCTTGAATAAACAAGTAGATGTTTTCCAAGGTAGAATGGACCGCATCGCTAAATCAATTAGAACGTTTGGTACTATTGGAGCAAACACAATTAAAGGCTCGTTGTTATCTTCATTTAGTGCGTTAATACCTATATTGGGAAGTTTAGTACCTGCAGTCGCTGCTGTAGGTAATGCTACTGTTGCACTTGGCGGCGGCGCTGTTGGTGCAGCCGGAGCATTTGGAGTATTGCGCTTAGGTGTTACCGGTTTTGCTGGAATGGCTGTAACTGCTATCAAAATGCTTGAAAAAGGTACAATCAGTGCAAGTAGTGCTACGAACAATTATAAAAGCGCTCTAAATGGTGTTAAATCAACTTGGCAAAGTATTGTGAAAGAAAATGCGTCTCAAATATTTGGTGCGATGGCTGCTGGCATAAGAGGTGCTACAAGCGCTTTAAATCAAATGAGACCATTTTTATCAGGAATAGCAACACTAATTAATGATAACGCTGTCAAACTAAGAACGTGGGTTACTAGCTCTAGCACAGCACGAAATGCATTTCAAGCGTTAAATACAGTAGGTGTTCAAATTTTTGGAGATTTACTCAACGCAGGTGGACGTTTTGGCGACGGTTTAGTATCAATATTCACTCAACTAATGCCATTGTTCAAATGGTCCTCTCAAGGCTTCCAAAACATGGCTATGGCCTTTCAAAAATGGGCTAACAGCGTTGAAGGTAGCCGAGCTATTCAAAACTTCATTAACTATACTAAAACCAATTTACCAATTATATCTAACATCTTCAAAAATACGTTTATAGGCATATTTAATATCTTTAAAGCTTTCGCTCCCAATTCAACGACAATTTTCCAATCATTAGAGAAAATGACGCAAAAATTCGCTGAATGGTCGGCTGGGATATCTAAGTCAGACGGATTTAAGAAGTTCGTTCAATATATGAACCAAAACGGCCCGGTTATCATGCAGTTAATAGGTAACATTGCAATGGCTTTGGTTAATTTTGGTATCGCAATGGCACCTATTGCAGCACAAGTTTTGAAAGCTGTTACAGCTTTTGCTGGTTGGTTAGCTAAGTTGTTTGAAACACACCCAGCTATAGCTAAAGTGCTTGGTGTTTCTATATCTCTAGGTGGCGCTTTAATGGCATTGATACCTAATATTGTAGGTGTTACAACTTTTATTGCTCCATTAATAACAAGGTTTGCTGCATTGGTTGCTAGATTTGGTTTAGGACAATCAACAATCTTAGTGTTATCTAGAGCGTTTAACTTATTGTTTGGTAAAGGTTCTCTTGTTAGAAGTATATTAACAATATTAGTTGGAGTTTTTACTTCTTTAAGTGCACCTGTATTAGCAGTAATCGCTGTCGTAGGTTCATTAGTAGCTATATTTGTTTACTTATGGAAAACTAACGACGGATTTAGAGAAGCATGTATAAACGCTTGGAATGTTATCAAAACAACCATATCAACGGTTGTCACTGCTATAGTTACATTCGTCCAAAGTATTTGGGGTGGATTAGTAGCGTGGTGGCAAGAAAACCATGTACTTATACAAGCTGCAGCAACAGTTGTATGGAATACTATCAAAACAGTTATTATGACAGTAATGAACGCGCTCGGTCCTTCTATGAAAACGGCGTGGGAAGTAATCAAGCAAGCTGTTATTATCGTTTGGGAAGTTATTAAAACGACTATTCAAGTAGCTATAAATGTTGTTTGGGGCATTATAAAAACTGTTATGCAATTGATCACTGGAGATTGGTCAGGCGCTTGGAACACAATCAAACAAACAGCGATGACCGTATGGAATTTAATCAAAAGTGGAGCAACGGCAATTTTCAATGCTTTGAAAGCAGCTTTATCAGCAATTTGGAATGCTATCAAATCGGCTGCATCTGGCGCTTGGAACGGCATGAAAGCAGTTATAGTGGCTGCTGTTAACTATATTAAAAATAGAGTACAAGCGCAGTGGAATACGCTCAAAGCTATAACTACAGGCGTTTGGAACGGTATAAAAGCTGTGATTTCAGCTGTATGGAACGCAATCAAATCATTTGTCACTTCGTCAGTTTCAAAAGTAAAAAGCAGTGTATCTTCGGGTTTTAACAGTGTTAGAAATGTTGTACGTTCAGTTATGAGCGCTGTTAAATCATTTATATCATCAACTTGGAATGGTGTTAAATCTATCGTTTCTGGAGCTGTAGGCGCTGTTAAATCGTTTGTATCATCTGGCTTTAACGCAGTTAGAAATACAGTGAGCAATATTATGGGTAGAGTGAGAAGTGTTATAAGTAGCGCTTGGAGCACTATTAAATCTACAGTGTCGAACGCAGTTCATAACATGGCCAGCGCGATGTCTAGCGGTATGAGCCGAATGGGTAGCGCTGTATATAGCGGCATGAGTCGTGTTGGTAGTGCTGTAAGAAACGGGGTTTCTAATGCTGCAAACGCTGTAAGGAGCGGCGTTTATAGAATGGTTTCAGCAGGTGCTGACTTAGCTCGTGGTATCGCTAGAGGTATCATGAATATGGCCGGTTATGTAATGTCAAGAGCTCGAGAGCTAGCAAGTAGAGCGGTTAGTGCGATTAAAAGTGCGTTGCGTATACATTCTCCTTCACGTGTGATGCGTGATGAAGTCGGTGTATTCATTGCTAAAGGTTTAACTGTAGATATGATGCAAGAAGGAAATAACACAATCAAGAGCGCAGCGAAACTTGGCGACAGAGTAGCCAACGCATTCACTCCACAACTGCAAACGCCGGAAATATCCGGAATTTCTCAAGGTATTAAAGGATTAAAAGACAGCATACAAGGCGATTTAAACGCATCATACAACGTAAAAGCAGAACCGACAACAAATACTATCAAAATACAATTAGACCTCGACGATGAAGCTATTACAGCTAAAGTTGACGGTGTTCACGCTACTAAAGATATGATGCTTGTTAGAAATTAAAAAGAAAGTAGGTGCACTAGTTGGATGTACTCATACAGAAATTTGACGGGGAGTCATTCACTCTAGGTAGCGCTGGCATAATTGTTCATGATTTCAACGTAAGTGGCTTAGAGCTAGACACAGAATATGAACAAATAGACGGCTTACACGGCCGCTTTGACATGGGTGGCGTTTATCGTAAAAGAACGGTAAGCGTGCCCATTTCTTTCATTGCTGGCGAGCTTAGCGACTTCCCTTTGCACAGAGATAAATTATTCAACATAGTTACTGATTTAGACGGCTTTTACATTAGAGAAATGAGAAGGCCAAAAAGATTGCAATATGAATTTAGAGACACAACTTCCGACTCGGGCGGTTTAATTCTAGATGAAAACAACAAAGAAACATCGTTCGACACACCGCAAACATCCAATGAAATGTCATCAGGTAAGCGTTATAAAGTAAGGTTGGCTAATGTTATAAGCTTAAGTCAATCTAATCACAAAGGCGAAGCTGAACTTGAATTTGAAACAATCGAATTGCCGTTCGCAGAAAGTGTTAATACGACTTTATCGCTACACAATAACAAAAACTATCAAAACAGCAAAGATTGGTCGCACGGCATGGGTCTTATTAGTAATTCAGAAGCTTATAACTACGTTTTTGATGCTGTAAATGCATTAAGCTTTTATTACCCGGGCAACATACCCAACGATCAATCTAATATGGATAAGATAATTAAATTTGAGTTTAAAAAAGATAGCAAAGGTTTTTCTTTTACTATAAATGACATACTAGTGATTATTGAAGATGTAGACTTTAAAGCTGGAGAAACACTTGTTTTTGACGGACAAAACATTTTAAATAATAACCTATCTATTTTGCAATCTTCAAATTACACACAACCGGAGATTAAAACCGGTTGGAATAAAATCGAAATTAAAAATAACGCACTTGTCAAAACCACTGTAGACGCAAGATGTTATTACAAATAGAAAGTGAGATGACATAATGAGAAAAATAATCACGCCGCCTTTAGACGATGAAAATTTAGGAAGAATAAACGAAAACTTTTCCGAATTATTTAGACGAGTTGAAACAGCTATAGAACAGATTTCTCAACAAATATGGAATAAAATTGTTGATCAAAACACTATTATTTTAGAAGACCCAGTCGACAGTGTAGAAGAGTTACCTGACCCAGACAAAAGAAACACAATAAGATATGTAAGAAATGAACAAAAACTATATGTATTTAACGGTTCTGACTGGTTAGAGTTTGAAGAAGCAAACTATGACCCTTATCAACAATTTAAAAAGGAATTAGACAAGTCTGTTGCGCAATACAAAGAAGATTTAACAAGTCAATTAAATTTATCTAAAAAAGAGATTGACGCTTTAAACACAAGTATTAAAAACAATGTCAATAACATA
>OCLI01000093.1_pt1 | contig 21500 bp, 22 predicted proteins | sample 1481361 | NCBI WGS metagenome assembly OCLI01 (sample SAMN00990124, study PRJEB22392) | human gut metagenome
TTAATAAACTCAAGTAAGTTTGTTCCAGGTTCAACAAGATAATCTGTGCCATCTAATGTAACAATTAAATGTTCCTGCATACCTTCACCCCATTTATATTTATTTAATTCTTAAAAGACTTCTCTATATCCTACATCAATACCCCACATATAAATATATCGATAATAGAATCATCTTAATTGTATAACTTAATGACTAGAATGTTAAGACTTTAATAACATTTAAAAAAATCAATTCTTTTTTCCTGCATACGTTTTCATTAAAAGTAATATGAGCATCTTATTGTTAATAATTAAAGAAACTGGCACATAAAAAAATTAACCAGTAAATACGTTTTTGTAACTTCATTTACTGGCTAATTTGTTTATAATACCTTTTATTATAGGCCTAAATTACTATTTATAATGTCTGTGCTGTCTTTTTTAGATGATTCGCTTGGAATAAAGTAGTATAATCCATCATCTTGAATACCACCTTGACCATCTAATTGATAGCGATTCACTGTTTTATTCGCACCTTTGTAATTACTGCGAATTTGATTCATTTCACTTAAACTCAAATCTGTTTTAACATTTTTTTGTATTTCAGACAATAAACTATTGAAATGCGTGATAGAAGATTTACTTACCATTTTATTGGCCATTGCTTGTAAAATGATTTGCTGTCGTTCTTGACGACCGAAATCGCCACCTGCGCCTTCTTCTTTACGACTTCTGATAAAGTTCATTGCTTTATCGCCATCTAAATGTGTTTTTTCACCATGAACGAAGTGTGTGCCATTAATGGTAAAGGTGTCATTACTTACAACATCAACGCCACCTAATGCATCAATCATATCATGTAAACCATCCATATCAAATCTTTTTTCAGTTGTTCCTCTCCCAACAATATCTGCTTTTGTATCCCTTGGAATACTGACTATATCCGTTTTTTGTTTGCTAGGGTTTATTGATAGAATCATGATGGTATCACTTCTTTGTCCATCATTTGCTTGTTTTCTTTTGGCATCAGAATCAACACCAAATAACGCAATCGTAAAAGGTTCTCCTTTACTTAAATTGACATTTTTACTTCTTAATGCTGAATGACTGCGATCAAGAGGATTATGTATTTTATCCCCTGTAATAAAAATTTTCGCAGCGACATATATAACTGCTATAATTGCCAATAATACTAGTATTCCAAACATCCATAAAAAGATTTTTAACGGTAAATTCATTTTTTTCCGTTCTGACCGTCGCACACAAACCACTCCATTCACTATTAGTCACATCAATTATATCCATAAAACATTATTTTTGAATACATCTTTAGCCTTATTTATTAGAATTTTGCTAAAATGTTTCACTATTATTTAAAATTTAACTATAGCGCTGATAAATATTAATAATCTCGTCATAGCAACCTTCATTACTGATAATAAACGGACCTGCTTCAGAAATATTTAGAGCAGCACGAGTCAAACATGTCATCTTCAGTCCTAATTCCTTGGCAAATAAATGTTGTGCTGCAATATCCCAAGGCTTAGGATTCGTATTAATATATGCACCAAATTGTCCCTTTATTACTTTTATTGAATCTAAACCACATGAGCCAATGTTGCGATTAGCAAAACATGCTTCACGCAATGCTTTGGATACATCTACTGGTATATACTGCGCATCAAATGAAATCATCGCATCTTGTAAACTAAGTATGGGTGGTTTGGGTAAAGGATTATTGTTTTCAAAGGCCCCTCGATGTTCGATTGCTTTATAGAGCTTTTGATGAACATAATCGTATATGTATGATAACTTAGGCTTTCCATTAACAAAATAACCGATAATAATACAATAATCTTCTTGTTGTTTTACTAAATTTGCAGTACCGTCGATTGGATCTAACAACCACACATGTCCTTCATGTGCACTTATCGTGTCATTATTTTTCTCTTCAGCTACCAATTGATGTCCTGGAAGATGCTCATGTAACATTTCACTAAAATGCTGCTGTAAGGCTTTATCGACATTTGTTACCAAATCAAATCTATCTTGCTTTATATCTGTATCTAATTTAGCCAATAACTGAGGAATGATTACATCAAGCTGTTGTATCCATCTCTCAATAAGCTGATCAATTTCTTCTAATCGCTTATGCATTAAATGAGTCACCTCATTTCTTTTTTACTTTATTTTAACGTATTCCTATATTAACGTATAGCTGATTTATAATTAAATTCAAACAAAAAAACGGCTAGTCATATGCTAGCCGACAAATAGAAAGGAAAGTAAGTAATAAATATTGAAGATGTTTCGATGTAACGTGAACGATTATTTTAAGCTATCTGTTACATAGCTTTACCCCTTTGTTTGTAATCGCTCTCCCCTGTTACAATTATTATAATAGCACAATTATTAAGAAAATGTAAGCGTTTTCCAAATATTTTTTAATTTTTTTTAGTTACAAAACACTTTACATATATACAAATGTCATCATTGTCGCTTATATGTTATAATTAAAGTAATATGTAACATTAGGTGGTGTCTAATTTGAATAAAGCTGAAAGACAAAATCAACTCATCCATGTAATACAACAGAATCGTAAAATGACAGCCTCTGAATTAGCAACAGCATTAAATGTGTCTAAACGTACCATTTCGCGTGATATCGCCGAGTTAGAAGAACAAGGTGTAAGGATATTTGCACAGCATGGTAAATTGGGCGGTTTTCAAATTCAACAGTCTCAATCAAAAATGGCACTTTCCATCTCAGAAGAGCAACTACTTGCACTTTTTCTTACACTAAATGAAAGTCAATCGTATTCTTCATTACCTTATAAACAAGAAATACAAGAAATTATTCAGCAATGTTTAAAGTTGCCAAATACACGCGTAAGAAAGCTGCTTAAACGTATGGACAAATATATTAAATTCGACACAATTGAAGCGACACCATTACCTAAGTTGTTTTCAGACATTCTCATATACAGTGCCGAACGCAACGTAATGTCTGTCGATTTTGTTAGCGATAATAAAATGGCTGCTCAAAATGTTATTTTTATCGGTATTTTATGTAAAAACGCTGAGTGGCTTGCGATTGTTTTTGATATTGGACACGGTTGTACACGAGAATTACCTATATTAGCAATCCATGATATTTCATATTCTTTCGAAAAGACTTTAAACACGCATGATATAACAATTGATAATTATACACAATTTTTAAACCCGTCAGATTAACTGTATTCTGTCGGGTTTTTTAAGTTTAAAAACAGACAATTATCGTGCTGAAATCAATATCATTTTATTGTTTTCTAAATTAAATATAAAAATATTTTATAGGTAAATTGTAAACTGATTACGTAACGTTTATAATAAATATGATTATAGCATTAAAGGAGGTTTACCATGGTTGGATTTTCAGTATATCTAGGAACAACCTTAAACAAGACATACATACACAAGATGACTCAGCTTGGTTATGACATGATATTCACATCCTTGCAGTTATCTAAGTTATCGCTACGTCAACAACTTGCATATTTGGGAGAGTTATGTGAGCTTTTGCGTAACGTCAATATGACTTATGTAATAGATGTACATCCTGACTTGCTTAATCATGACTTTTTTACATTTTTCAATAATATTTCGACAGGGAATTTTATTATTAGAATAGATAATCAGCTTCAAATTTCAATGATCGAAGAACTGCAAAATCATGGTTTAAAATGCTGTTTAAACGCAAGTACCATTGATGCTTCAATATTGCAGCAACTTCCTACTAAACAACCTATATACTACTGTCATAATTATTATCCACGGCCTGATACTGGTTTATCAACAGATTTTGTCAGCGCACAAAATCACTTAATTCGACAGTTTGATTCAAATAGCATTATTTTTGCTTTTATACCAGGATCAGAATTTCGTGGACCACTTTATTGCGGACTACCTACAATAGAGCAGCATAGAACAAACAATCCTTTATTAGCTGCAACTCAACTTATGAATAGTGGCATCAATAATATTATTATTAGCGATCCATACATGACTGCCAAACATGCTGAACAACTTATATTTATGTTACGAGATAGACATTTCAAGCTTAAGGTGACCAAACTGGAACATTCTTATCAACAATTATTATTACAACAACATACATCACGGCCTGATGCACCAGAACATGTGATTCGCTCATCGGAATCTCGCTCTAGATGCCAGCAACATATCACGTCACAGCCTTACCCATTCGATATTAGAAGTTGTGGCCATGTGACGATAGATAATCATTTAAATGGGCGTTATGAAGGTGAAATTCAAATTGTTAGAACTCCTTTACCGACACATTCACATGTTAATTATCTTGCTACAATTGTTGCAGAGGACCAAGTCTTACTACCACTCATCCAACCAAATGATACATTTGAATTTATTGAAGATAAAGGAGTAAATCAATGAAACATTTAATGACAGAGCGTAGAAACAAACGTACGATGCACCTGGATGACATGCCTATTTTAGAAGCATTAAAAACAATTAACAGCGAAGATCAACAAGTAGCAATAGCAGTTCAGCAAATTTTACCGGAATTAAGTAAAGCCATTGAAACAATCATTCATCAATTTTCTAAAGGTGGCAGACTCATTTATATCGGTGCAGGCACAAGTGGACGTTTAGGTGTGCTCGATGCTGCAGAGTGTGTACCAACATTCAATACATCACCAGGTGAAGTTATTGGTCTAATTGCTGGAGGACAAGGTGCAATGACAACAGCCATTGAAGGAGCTGAAGACAGTGCATCATTAGGAGAACAAGATTTAAAAAATATCAATCTTAATAAACAAGATGTGGTTGTAGGAATTTCAGCCAGTGGTCGTACACCTTATGTCATAGGTGCACTCACTTATGCGAATCAATTAGAAGCTAAAACCGTTGCCTTATCTTGTAATGTCAACAGTGATATAAGTCAACTTGCAGATTATGCACTAGAAGTTAACGTTGGTCCCGAAGTATTAACTGGATCAACGCGTTTAAAAGCCGGTACTTCACAAAAGTTAGTGCTTAATATGATATCGACAATGACTATGATTGGCATCGGTAAAGTATATGATAACTTGATGGTCGACTTGAAACCAACAAACACCAAATTACAACAACGTTCAATTCATATAATTGAAGATATATGTAGTATTGATCATGAAACAGCACAACATCTTTATCAACAAGCTAATAATGATATTAAAGTAGCAGTTGTCATGCATATGTGTGACACTTCTAGAAACGATGCCCAACTAAGATTAACCAAGCATAATGGAGTCATTAAAAAAGCGATTCAATCTTAAGGAGGCGTTTCTTATGAAAAATGAACAACAACTTGCTGAGCAAATATTACATGCTGTCGGTGGCATTGAAAATATAAACGATATTCTTCATTGCATGACACGTATTCGCCTAAAGTTGAATAATAAGCAACACGTCAATTACACTGAATTAAAATCAATTAAAGGTGTACTTGGGGTCATTGATGATGACCGTTTACAAATCGTGTTAGGCCCAGGTGTAGTGGACAAAGTGACAGAATATATAGAAAAACAACACAAAACCACATCCTCACCTGCGCAGCCAACTGAAAATAAACAGCATAAAAATTCTAATAAACGTTGGAATAAAGTACTTAGAACCATAGCAGATATTTTTATTCCTTTAATACCAGCCTTTGTTGGTGCAGGATTAATCGGTGGTATAGCAGCAGTTTTAAATAATTTTATCCAAGCCGGTGATTTAACTGCGGATTGGGTAAAACAAATGGTTGTTGTCTTAAATGTCATTAAAGATGGTATGTTCTTTTATTTAGCTATCTATACTGGAATAAATGCTGCCAAAGTCTTTGGAGCAACTCCAGGTTTAGGTGGCGTCATCGGTGGTACGACATTACTAACAGGTATAAGTGATAAAAATCCAATTGTAAATATTTTTACTGGGGAGCCACTTTTACCTAGTCAAGGTGGTATTATTGGTGTTATCATTGCTGTCTGGTTACTCAGTTTAATTGAAAAAAGATTGCATAAAATAGTACCAAATGCCATTGACATAATTATAACTCCTACTTTAACGCTATTAATAATAGGTTTGCTAACGATATTTGTAATCATGCCATTAGCAGGATTTATATCATCAGGTTTAGTGATTGTAGTCAACTGGGTAATTGATATTGGTGGTATCTTTAGTGGCTTTATTATTGGTGCATCATTCTTGCCTTTAGTCATGTTAGGTTTGCACCATATCTTCACACCTATCCATATCGAACTCATCAATCAAACCGGTGCTACTAATTTATTACCTATCGCCGCAATGGCAGGCGCAGGTCAAGTTGGTGCTGCCCTTGCCTTATGGATGCGCTGTAAACGTAATAAACAATTAGCTAATGTCATTAAAGGTGCTTTACCTGCAGGCTTTCTTGGAATAGGAGAACCATTAATTTATGGAGTAACCTTGCCATTGGGAAGACCATTCTTTACCGCTTGCTTAGGGGGAGGTATTGGCGGTATCGGGCATATTGGTGCTCGTGCAATTGGACCTAGTGGATTATCATTACTTCCACTAATATCAAATCATATGTATCTTGGATACCTTATAGGACTTATTTCAGCTTACATTGGTGGCTTTATACTTACCTATTTCTTTGGTACAACGAAATCAATGCGAAATTCAACGCAATTAGGTGGTTAAATTATGCCAAATATATTAAACGCGATCGATGATCAATATGAATATATGACAACGACAGAACAGTATATTGCTCAATTTATATTGAACCATCCGTACGACATCATTAACATGAGTGTGGAATCACTTTCGAAAACGCTTAATATTGATGTTACTAAGATTGATGCATTTAGTTATCAATTTAATGATGATGGGTTTGAAGGACTCAAAATAAATATTCAACAAATCTTCCCAAAACAATCATTACCCTATAATATCGAAATTTTAGCCAACGATAGTGTTGATAAAATTAAAAATAAATTGCATCAACGTGCTGCAAATGCTATTAATAAAAGTACCCAAGCAATTAAACCTTATGCGATTGATCAAATGTGTAAACAACTTAAGCGCGCAAAGACCATATATGTCTTTGGCTACGGTGCATCTTACGTATGTGCACTCGATATCTATCAAAAATTTTCACGCATAGGATTAAACGTGCAAGTCGTACAAGAAACGCATATGTTAACGACACAATTGTCTACACATAGTCAAAGTGATTGCATCTTATTTATCACAAACAATGGTGATCAAAGTGAATTACAAGCCTTGGTCAAAGTGATTAAAGATTATCATATTCCTATCATGACAGTAACAAGTCATAAGCACAATCCAGTAGCACAAGCATCAGAGGTTGTCTTAGTTTATGGTAACAGTGATGAAAACGAATTAAGAATGGGTGCTACAACCTCATTATTTGCACAAATGTATACGATTGATACATTATTCTACAGATATATTGCATTAAATTATCAAGATTCACTAGATTTCATCACGCAATCTAAAATGGCTCTAGACAACTATCGCAAGCATCTATCAAATATTGAGTTTAGACATTAATTACGAATAAAAGCGGACGAGATTAAAGTCATTATTGACATTAATCCCGTCCGCACTTTTTAATCGTAATTTGTTTTTCATAATCATAGATTAACTATTCATTATGTTACCGAACTTTAAATGTTTGAGTTATTAATGATTTAATTTTGACGTTCGGCTTTATGATGTCCGCGAATAAAATAGTAAATTGAAACAGCCACTAAAAAGACAATCCCAATCAGCACAGACACTACCGTTTCTTTATTGATTAACATACCAATTAATACAATAATTAAAAATGCAATAGTGATATAATTCGCGAATGAACCGCCTGGCATTTTGAATGGATGCCCTTCTAATTGTTCCGGATGTAATTTTCTAAAACGTAAATGACTAATTAATATCATGAACCACGGAATCATACCAGGTAAAATAGACGCACTATAAACATACACAAAAATACTATCTGCGCCTTTTATAAACACTGGTAATACAACATTTAACAATGCTCCTACTAATATGCCGATAGAAATTGCTAATACAGCATACAATGGCACACCATTTCTCATTACTTTAGTAAATACTTTAGGCATTTGACCTTTTTGTGCTAACGTATAAATCATTCGACTTGCACTAAAAATACCTGAATTACATCCTGATAATGCTGCTGTTAATACTACAAAGTTAATTAATCCTGCTGCAAATGTTATACCGATTTTTGCAAAAGTGGCTACAAATGGACTACCAATATCGCCCAATTGATCCCAAGGATAGATTGACACAATGACAAACACTGCACCAATATAGAAGATAAGAATACGCCAAATAACACCATTAATCGCACTCTTAATATTTTTCTTTGGATTTTTAGTTTCTCCAGCTGTTATACCGATAAGTTCTACCCCTTGATATGAACCAATAACGATGGATAAGGCAAAGAAGAAGCCCATCCAGCCATGAGGTAGAAAACCACCATGTGACCATAAATTAGATATACCAATAGGATGACCACCATTACCAATACCAAAGAAGATTAAACCTAATCCGGCAACAATCATTAATAATATTGTTATAACTTTGATTAACGCAAACCAGAACTCAAATTCTCCAAATGCTTTAACTGTTGCTAAGTTTGCAGTTAATAATAAGGCTACTGCAATCACTCCAGGAACCCATTGTGGTAAATTCGGAAACCAAAAATTCATATACTCTCCAACAGCAATCACTTCACTCATACCTACGACTATCCACTGAAATATATTACTCCAGGCAGTCATATAACCTGCAACAGGATGAATGTAGTCACTTGCAAAGGTTGCAAATGATCCTGTAGTAGGATTTAAATAAATCATTTCTCCCATTGCTCTCATAATTAAGAACAAAAAAATCCCTGCAATTAAATAAGCGAAAATCACAGATGGCCCAGTCCACTTAATTGTACTTGTAGCTCCCATAAATAAACCTACACCAATCGTGCCACCGAGTGCGATCATTCTCACTTGACGTGCACTCAGAGATCTGTGTAATTCATTGTTACTCATAACCAAACCCCATCTCTGTTTATTCTAAGTTTTCTGAAAAAACTTATGTAGGTTATTATACTATAATTTGAACAAAATGGTACAAAAATTTTACAGTTTTTTGAAATCGGTTACAACATTGATTTTACAAGCTTTTGCAAGCTATAAAATTTACTAAAATTAAGCTTTTTCACCTTTCAAAATGGTTATTTTTTATATTCATTATGATATAAAGCATACACGTATTTCTTTCGTTTTATGTTATACTTTCAATTAATAATAAAGGAGATTATTTATGATTAAAGAACTTAGTTTACGTGGGTTAAAATTTTCAATTATATTTGGCGTTTTATTTTTTATTCTTAATTATTTTAGTGGCACGCGTTCATCACTTAGTGCTTTAAGTATAAGAACGATTTTAGCTATACTATCTTTCTTTGTTCTCTATGTAGGCTTATTCGCTATCTTCAATTCTGAAATGCGCAAGGTTATATATAGTACGACACTCTCGATATCACTTGTTATTTTTATTTTATTAGGAGGGCTCTTTTTCACGGTAAAAATTGGACTTATCATAGGTCTAATCGTCGGTATTCTTGCGGGAGCCATTTGGGAATTAATACATAATAAAAGAGGAGGTAGAGTGCGATGAGCACCATTATTATTGGTATTATTCTTATAATTTTACTTATTATTAGCCTTATACCAAATTATATTGCGATGAAACGACAACAAGCAGATAATCAAAGTGCAACACGCTTTATGTTTATGGTTGGTATTGATGCAATTTTGCTACTTTTAATAATTACAACATTAATTATTAAAAGTATGTCGTAAACATCACTATAATACGTGAAAGCAAGACATAATTCTAGCTTCATTTTTTAAGATTATACCTTTTCGTTTTATACTCACGTTTTAATAGATTTCTAATCAAAGGAAGCTGGAATCCCAAGCTTCCTTTGATTGTATGTTTTTATTTGGAGTTTCTTATTGTTGGGGCTCGAGTATTATTTTGTAGATGATAATAGCGATGATGAGATAGATGAAAGTATTGATAAAGAATCTTCGTGTATGTTTACGTCGAGGTAAGTGTTGGTTAAGCTTTGGCGCAATAATAAGATTGATAATGCCAATGATAATGGGCCCTGCTATAAAGAATAGAAGGATATTCCAATTCATGTGTTAGTGCTCCTTTCCTCGTTCGAAGCATGCTGTGACAATACTATCAAAATCCATATCTTTACCAATGTATGAAATAGCTGAAAAATCTTGTTGCTTAGTCATTTCATTTGTATTTACAATTACATCTAATCCTGCAGTTACTGCAGCAGTCGCACCATTAACTGAATCTTCAATAGCTAAACAATGTCCCGGTGCATAATTAAGTTTCTGTACTGCTACTAAATAAGGATCTGGATTCGGTTTAATATCATCGACATCTTCTCGACCGACTATGACATCGACATAAGCATCGAGCCCTAATTGGTGCACTGTTGGCATAATATCTTGTCGATAGCTACTCGTAGCGATGGCCATAGGTATATGATGCTGTTTCAAGTAGCGCATCAACTGCGCAATTGTTTCTTTTACTTCTAAATGCTTACTTGTGTCATTATGTTCTGTATAAATTGCTTGTTTATCATCAACGCCTAAAGCTTCTGTTAAATAGTCATGCAGAGGCTGTGCTTTCCCACCAACATTGCTACGATAAAATGACCTTGATATTGGAGATAATTTGTGACTAGTCAAATGTTTATTTATTAATGAAAATAAATGTTCCTCCGTATCAATAATTGTTCCATCAAAATCAAAAACAACTGCTTTATACATCAATATTCCCCTCTTTTTCTCTGTAATGCTTATATTTTAACATACTATTTATCGTCTATTTTGTAATCAAAATTTAATAGTTTATCTATCATTATCATGATACTGCCACTTGAATCTTTAAAATAGATCATCACTTTTGTATAGTTAACGTAAAAATCATATGACAATTCAATTAAATTTAAGTTCATTCAAAAGTCTTAGTGATAATATTCTCAAAGAATGATACAATCAGTGTGAATAAGAGAACGTAGCTATTTTACTTATCCACGCAACACATCTTCACACAATTTGGTAAGACACTGTCATATAAGCGTATATGATAATATATCGTTCAGTTTCGTTACATTATTTAAAAATATAATTTTAGAGGAGGACATCACATGTTGATAGATAAATTTGAAACCTACATTTTAAATATCGCAGGTTTGAAATCACGTTCAACGCGTAAACAACTAATTAAAATTTGTAAACAAATTCACTTTTGTGAATCAATTCAATACAGTATAACTAAGAAAAAAGGTATTTTTGTCTTAGAGCTTAGCTTACCTAAACAACAACTACCTTATGTAATTAGTTTCTTAAGTTTTCACGAGTATTTAATTTATCAAATTTTACCTCCAAAGCATGTAGACGAACTTCTTAATTCTGAAAAATTATATCAATCCTCCAAACGTTTTGATTTAAAAATAGATGGTTTGCAAGATGCTTTCATTAAAGATAAAGTCATTGATATCATGACCTTATTCTCAAATCATTATGCTATAAATTATACCTTGAATCCAGATTGTGCCAGTGTTTGTTGTTCACCAGAAACATTCGCACACTTATTACGTACAATCGCAACACATAATATTGATGTCCTATCAGCATCTTATCGTTCAAGTGCTATGCATAAATCTCGTATTTCATAATCAAAAGCCATCAGTTCGTTACTCAAAATAAAAAGCACAAAGATGATTTTTAACTTCAAATCATCTTTGTGCTTTTTTACGCCGTATTTTAAGTTTTAAGGCTTTACGTTTCTAGGGTACTGTCTCATCCTTGGTCTTCAACTAGCACTATTCCTTAAAGCATTTCACCAACATACTTTTTAAAAATGGTTCCTTTTGTAACTGAATATTACTTATCATCCATAGTTACTAAATTTTCAAACGCTTCTCTTACTTGAGGAACAGACATCCCTACAACAACTTGGACATTTTTACCGCTTTTAACTAAACCGTGTGCCATTTGATTATGTGTGAAATAAGCACTTTCTTCAACTTTTTCTGGATCATTCACAGTTAAGCGCAATCGCGTTGTACAATTAGTGACATCTTTAATATTTTCTTTGCCACCTAATCCATCCAGATAATAAATTGCTTTTTCTTCGTATTCGTTACCAGCTACTGCCTGTTTACTGTTTGTTGTATTATCTCCTTTTTTATCTTTGTAATCTTTTTTAGAGAATAATTTAACGTCTTCTTCGTCTCTACGCCCTGGTAAAGGAATATCAAATTTTAAAATTAAATATCTAAATAGTACAAAGTAGATACCTACGAATATTAATCCGATAACGACTTGAACTACATATGTCATCCAGTGTTTCTGTCCTAATGGAATCCAGTTTGTGGCTAAGAAATCTAATACACCACCGCCCATATTACCAACAACACCAAATAGATACATCAAAGTATCCATAGTTGCTGCTAATAATGCATGTAGTACAAATAAATATGGTGCGATAAATAAGAAAGTAAATTCTAATGGCTCTGTAATCCCAGCTACAACTGCTGTTAATGTTGCTGGAATAAGTAAAGCAGCTACTTTCTTACGGTTTTTCTTAGGTGTTGTAAAGTACATAGCTAATGCAATCCCCACACAACCGAAAACTTTACCGTTACCTTGAAGCATAAAGCCATAGTGAAATTGTTCTTTCAGTGGTTTACTGTTCTCTGCAAATTGATTTAAATGATGGAACCATTCTGCCTTAAGTCCATCTTTAGCCACGACTGGTCCAACTTCAATTGGTGCATAAATAAAATGATGTAATCCTGTTGGTATTAACACCCGCTCTAAAAAATGATACAACCATACACCTACGTACCCTGATCCAATAATAAAATGTTGTACAGACTCAATACCACTTTGGATAGTTGGCCATACGATACATGTAATTGCAGCGACAGGCAACATAACAAAAAATGAGATAGTTACAACAAATGTTAGCCCTTGGAACACACCTAACATTTCTGGTAAGCGTTTACTATAGTATCTATTATGTATCCATGTGATTATAGCTGAAATAATAATACCACCAAGAATATTGGTATCTAACGTTTCGATTCCTGCAATAGCTTTTAATCCAGTAACATTTTCAACGCCTTTTTCTAAATTTGCACCAAAGGTATGGGGCCATTGTGTTAAAATCGCATTGATAAATGTATTGAACATAAGGTAGCCCATTAGTGCTGCCAATGCTGCATGGCCCGGTGCTTTTTTAGCGAGCGATAAAGGTAAGCCTACTACAAAGACGATTTCCATATGGTTAAAAATAACCCAACCGCCTGCTTCTATTATTGACCAAAATTCAAACCAAAAAGTATGACTATCCGCTAAACTCCCCATAATTGTTGGATTTTTAAATAATGTAGCAAATCCAAGTACAATCCCAAAAAATGCAAACATCAGCACAGGAACAATCATCGCACTACCAAAGCGTTTTATTGCGTTCATTTGGTACTTCCTCCCTTAACTATGTTCTAAATATGATTTCTCAATCGCCTTAATATCGGTTAAAACGTTTTCAAATAGGTTATATGTTTAATATATAGTAAACGCTTTCATACAAACAATGCAGTTGACCTATTTTGAAAGTATTTTGTATAATCAGATTATGTTTTCATTATATGAAAATTTTTTCATAAGAATTGAGGATTATTTATGTTTTTAGACGAACGAGTAAATAAAAACTTTTCAAAATTAAATGAAAATGACCTGCAAATTGCCCATTATGTCAACGCACATATTGAGGACTGTAAAAATTTAAAAATACAAGAGCTGGCACAATATACACATGCATCAAATGCTACGATTCACCGCTTCACTCGAAAGCTTGGTTTTGATGGTTATAGTGACTTTAAATCATTTTTGAAATTTGAAACAGAAATACAACAACAACACTCGAGTGATTCTATAGATGCGTTTAAACAAGAAATTGACAATACATTTTCTTATTTAGAACGTATAGATTATGATTTTATAACTGATAAATTAAATGCGGCGTCAACGATTTACTTGTATGGTACTGGTCGTGCTCAAAAAAACGTTGCTGAAGAAGCACAGCGTATCTTATTAACTATGCATCATAGTATTATCGTCTTATACGATGTACATGAACTAAAAATGGTGTTAAATCGCTCTGAAGATAATGATTTATTCTTTATTATTTCATTATCGGGAGAAACCACACAGCTACCTGAAATCACAAACTTACTGCAATTACGCCAAAAATACTTTATCTCTGTCACTACATTAAAAGATAATACGTTAGCACAGAAAGCCAATTACAATGTTTATGTATCAAGTAACACCTTCTATTTATATGATGGTACAGATTATTCTAGTTTTATAAGTTATCACATATTTTTTGAAACATTACTACGTAAATACAACGAGCGTAAAGAAGCACATGAACTAAAATAAGCGAAGTGTCAGTTTCATTGACACTCCGCTTATTTTATTAAGATGATGCTTCAATATAGTCCGCAAGCACTTGATTCATTTTATCAAACATGAGTTCAAAGCCATGAACCGTTGAGTCATGATATTCTTTTTTCTTCTGCTTATATTCGAGATTAGTTAAGCGTCGTTCACGTGCCACTAAAGATTGATAGTTAAACAAGAGTTGTGTACCCCCTGTTTCTCGTTCAACAAATTCAACTTCAATCGTATCTTCAGCATCGCTAAGCCCTGGCATTCCAATAGTCATTTTAATATATTGGTTCTCTACCAATACTTCAAAAGTTCCTTCTATAACATTTGCTTTGCCATTGCGTTTATCAACAATTCGATATTTACCATTTTCTGCTACGTCGACATCAAATGTTTGATTGGTACGCTGAGACGTCATAAACCATTGTTTAAGTAAAGACGCTGTTGTCCATGCTTGATAAACTAAGGAAGGCGAATATTTTAATAATCGTTCAATATGAATTTGAACATACTCATCTTCTACATTATATTTAGCCACTTTTCCATACACCTACTTTCATACTCAATTCTATTTTAACGTATTTTTAACTCACACCAAAATAGTTGTATCACAAATATATTAATTTACCAAAGTAGATTTTAATACTTTCATATCTCCAAGTACTATTTTGCTTTTAGTTTTGGATATAAAAAGATAATGGACGCTAAGCCACACACACCTAATAATATTGGATAAATACTGTATGGTACAAGTAAAAATGGTGAAATCCCAGCTACTCCAGCTGCCGATATCACTTGCGGACTATAAGGTAATAATCCTTGAAAACAGCTGCCAAATATATCTAATATACTCGCCGACTTTCTAGGATCAACATCATATTCATCAGCAATACTTTTTGCAAGTGGACCTGACATAATAATAGAAATTGTGTTATTAGCGGTTGCGATATCAGCAACACTAACTAAACTCGCTATACCAAATTGTGCACCGCGTTTAGATTTCACTTTAGAACGAACAAAATTTAGCAGCCAACTTATGCCGCCATTATGTTCAATTAAACCTACTAGACCACCGATTAAAAGCGCAATCATCGCAATATCTTCCATGCCTATAATCCCTTCTGATATCGCTTTAAGCAAGCCTTTCCATCCAAACGAACCATCTATTAAACCAATGATACCTGATAATGCAGTCCCGCCAATTAAGACAATAATAACGTTAACACCTATCAATGCGAGCACTAGTACCAATACATAAGGGATAACTTTTACTAAATGATAATCGTAATTTTTTGTTGAATCTATCGCTACACCATGTGTTAATAAGAATAGAATTACAATCGTTAGCAATGCACCAGGTAATACAATTTTAAAATTAACTTTAAATTTATCTTTCATATGTGTTTTCTGGGTACGCACTGCAGCAATAGTTGTGTCTGAAATCATTGATAGATTATCACCAAACATAGCACCACCAACAACAGTAGCCATTGCAAGCGCGGTTGGCACATCTGTAGCTTGCGCAAATCCGTATCCTACTGGAGCTATCGCTGCCACTGTGCCAACTGACGTCCCCATTGAAATAGACACGAACATACAAATCACGAACAAGCCCACAATAATTAAGTTTTGCGGAATAAGTGATAAACCTAAATTGACGGTCGATGCAACACCGCCCATTTTTTCAGTGGTTGTCGAAAAAGCACCTGCCAAAATAAAAATAAGCATCATCAAAATAATATTAGAATGTCCGGCACTCTTAGTAAATACTTCAATTTTTTTTGCAAACCGTTCTTTACGGTTCATTAGCAGTGCCACAACGACGGTTACAGTTATAGCTACATTAAGTGGCATGGTAGTGAAATCTCCAGAAATAATCCCCACACCTAAAAATAATAAAACAAATAATAATAGTGGCAACAGTGCCCACGCATGACCATTTTGTTTCTCTTTAGTCATTACTTATCTTCCTTTCCCATATAAAAACACATCGTCATTTCATAGATATTATTCATACATCTATGACATTTAGCGGTATTGAGCAAATATTTTTTCTTCTTCGTCATCTTTATGGGGGCGGAAAATTCAAGCCAAATTTAGCTTGTACCCGCCCCCCGCAGTTGTACCACTTATATCATTTCAATTAAAGAAACACAACATAAATTCTGTCAAACTTCTATATTATATACTTAGGTATCATTTACCGTACTAGAGAAATACCTCGTCGTCAATATAAATATCAAAATCATGTGAAATCTTCATGTTCATAATGGTCATTAAAAATAATAAACACAATAACGCCAATAAATAACATGGTGAATGCTAATCCTAATATTGCGGTCCAACGATAGAACCCTGAAATTAAAATCGTTACAACACTTACTACCATTACTGTAATAACCAAATATCGTATTTTTAAATATTGTGCTTTAGGTACATGCTTTTTGTGTTTCTGGCTATCCTGACTTAATATGTTACGATTCAAACCAAGTTTTGAATCTAAGAAAAGTGAAATTGCTATCGTAATAACAATTGAGATTAATTGAAAAGCAACGTTTGGATATGGTCCAATAAACACTAGCACAAACGCCAGACCATAACATATTATAGACACTACAGCCATGACTCTATCCCAAAATGGTGTTAACCATATCTGGTCTTGATTAATATGTTTATTCACTTCAAATAATTGCGCAAAAACCACTGTAAGTATTGCTGGTACCGCAAAGAATACTAACATCTTTCTATCCAATTCAAGTATATACATCATCGCACAACCAATCATAAAATAGGTGAATGCAAGTCCTCTAATTAAATTTTCTGCTGACATCTACTCATCCTTTGAATATATTTATAGCTTTATTAATAGCATATAGCTAAATATATTTCTAATTGCAATCAACATAAATAACTCCTTCCAAAGTCTACATTTCCTCCATGTTTACTTTGAAAGGAGCTTACTAAGCTGTTTTCATTTTCTATCTTAGAAAATGAACCAATGCTTAATAATATTAATTAATTTGAATACCACCCGTTACACCGAATACTTGACCTGTTATATAGCTCGCGTCTTCTGAAGCAAGTAACACGTATGTGCCAGCTAATTCAACGGGTTGACCAGCACGTTTTAAAGGCGTTTGTTGACCAAATTCTGGGATTTTTTCTTGCGGTTGTCCACCGGTAATTTGTAATGGTGACCAAAATGGTCCTGGTGCTACGCAATTCACTCGTATCCCTTTATCTGCCAATTCTTCAGAGAAACTTTTAGTAAGTGAAATAATTGCTGCTTTAGATGCCGCATAATCATGTAATATTGGACTCGGATTATAACCTTGTACAGAAGAAGTCGTTATAATTGTAGCTCCGGGTTGTAAATAATCTAGCGCTTTCTGTATCGTCCAAAAGACTGGATATACGTTTGTTTCAAATGTCTCTTTCACGTGTTCTGTTGTAAAACCATGAATATCGTCATGATATTGTTGATGTCCAGCAACGAGCGTAATATTATTTAAACTACCTAAAGATTGATACGCTTGTTCGACCAAATCATAATTAAATTGTTCATTTCTGAGGTCTCCCGGCAGAAGAACCGCACGTTGTCCAGCTTTTTCAATTGCTTCCTTTACTTCTAACGCATCCTGTTCCTCACTAGGTAAATAGTTTAACGCAACGTTTGCACCTTCTTTAGCATAAGCAATTGCAGCAGCACGACCAATCGCAGAGTCCGCACCTGTTACAAGCATATTATATCCTTGTAAGCGACCATGCCCCACATATGAAGTTTCGCCACAATCTGGTTCAGGTGTCATCTCTGATTGCAATCCGGGTAACGGTTGTTCTTGTTTTTCGTAAAGACTGTATTTATATTTCGTTCTTGGATCTTTTTGTTCCATAACGGTCATCTCCTAATTAATGAGCTAGTAGTTTTATACCCAAGTTAGATAACACGTTAATCATGAACAATAAAATTCCTTACTCTTCTGCATTAGCTAATAATTGTTGAATCAATGTTATAAAATAGTCAGGTGCTTTTTCTAAAATATGTTCATCTGGATCATATTTAGGATGATGTAAATCATAATCGCTATTAGAACCAATAAATGCAAATACACCAGGTCGTTCATCTAATAAACCGGAAAAATCTTCTCCAATCGTAACGGGTAGTTCCAGAGTTGTAACATCGTAGCCTACTTTTTGAGCTGCTTTTATTGCTTCTAGTGTCAAATGTTCATCATTATACACCGCACCAGGTAATCGTGTGTAATTCAATTCTATTTTAACGTGGAACAAGTTTTCTAAACCAGTCGCAATATCTTGCATTCGTTGCTCAATTTTACTTTGGATTGCTGTATCAAATGTTCTAACGGTACCTTGAACATAAGCATCATCAGGAATAACATTCCATGTGTTACCTGCCGATACTTCACCTATTGTCACAACAGCGCTGTCAAATGCAGAAATATTTCTACTAACTATTGATTGTAAGCTGGTAATCAATTGTCCAAGTACGATAACAGGATCGTTACCTTGCTCTGGCTTAGCTGCATGTGCACCTTTACCAAGTATTTTAAATTCAAAATGGTCTACATTAGATGTCATTGCACCAGATTTAATCGCAAATTGATTAATCCCCAGCGTAGGATAATTGTGAAAACCTAGCACAGCTGATACGTTATCTAAAGCTGAGGTTTGCGCTAAAACTTTAGCACCATAACCCAGTTCTTCAGCAGGTTGGAATAATATCCGTACGGTACCTTGCAAACTTGTTTCGAGTGCTTTTAATTGGACAGCTACTGCCAAAATGGATGCCATGTGAATATCATGTCCACAAGCATGCATCACCCCTTCATTTGTAGAGGTAAACGCATGTTTAACTTGCTCATCAATAGGTAATGCATCAATGTCTGTTCTAACTGCTATACAAGGCAATCCTTGCCCAATTTCAGCTACTAAACCGGTAGCCATTGGTATATCTAAGATGTGGATGTCATATTGCTGTAAAATGCGGCGAATCCGCTTTGTCGTCTCAAATTCATCATTAGAAAGTTCAGGATATTGATGAAACATCCGACGCCAATTAACAATATCATTATAATTAAGCATGTATATCTACGTCCTTTCTAAAAAAGTAAATCACGTCATGGATAATTGTTCCTCACACGACTCCGATAACTAAATTAAGTGTGATTAAAATTAATATTATAGAAACACCCATTACTATTAACCGAACCATGGGTGCAGCTTTAATATGTTTGATTGTTCTGCTATCAAATGTATTTAGAAATATTGTAATTCGTACAGAAGCTAACACTGCCATAATGTTTTGACCATATTGACCAGCTCATTGTGCAATATAAAATGAAAATCGAGATTGTGACATACCTATTGCCCTTATGTATAATAGATTAACACAATTGTCAAATTATTCTCACAAATGCTGAGTATCTTACTTTTAAATGTGTAAAATAATGCAAGACTATTACAGTTTGATGATAAATTAATGGAATAATTTATTTCTATCGGCTTAATATGTATAATGTTAAAGAAAGAGATTTGGATGGTTACCCTATTGGAGGTTACATAAATGAAAAACAATAGAATTTCCGGGTTCCAGTGGGCTTTAACAATATTTGTATTCTTTATTGTTACGATGGCACTCACTTTAATCCTTCGAGATTATCAACCTATGTTTGGTGTTAAACCTTTTTTATTTGATGCATCTCGTTTAGCACCTTTTATTTCAGCAGTTATCTGTATTCTAATCTTTAAAAATAAGCGTGCCCAACTTTCCGGGTTAAAATTTACAATTAGTTTAACAGTTATTAATCGTCTGTTATTAGCTCTTATTTTACCTTTAGTTATTTTTATCATCGGTATGGTGATATTTAATACAATGGCGGATAGCTTTATTTTATTACAAGCATCAAATTTATCTGTAACTGTATTAGCCGTATTAATTGGTCATCTAATGATGGCTTTCTTTGCAGAGTTCGGCTTCCGTTCATATTTACAAACAGTTGTAGAATCTAAAGTAAATACGTTTATTGCTTCTATCATTGTAGGTTTAATGTATGCAATTTGGACAATTAATACAACATATAATTTAGAGTATACAGGCTATAACTTTTTATATACCTTTGCCTTTTCAATGATTGTTGGTGAGCTGATTCATGATACAAATGGACGTACTATTTATATCGCAACAGCCTTTCACGGTTTGATGACGTTTATTCCTGTCTTTCTATTTAGTGAAGAAACGGGAGACCTTTTCTCAATGAAAGTAATTGCCTTAACAACAGCAGCCGTAGCAATCGTCTATATTATCTTCACTATGATTATCAGATATTTTATTTATCGTACAACAGATCAAAGTCTGGACGAAGTAGATCCCAATAATTATTTAGATCATATTGGAGACGATGATACTGAAGAAACAGCAACTGTTACAACACCAAGTGAAGATTCTGAAAAAGGTACAACATCATCAGAAATGAAGAACGATATTGAACAGACCCCAACATCAACGCCAACAAGTGAAAATCAATCAGAAGCTAATTATCAACCTGAACAACACGAAGCTGATAATAACTTAGAAACAGCAACCGAATTTCAGGAAACACCATCTGAACAAACAGCTGATTCTGATAATACTAAACCTGAACAACATAACAATGACACAGACTCTAAAAATAATCGACAATCTTCTGTCGTTGCTGATGCGCATCAAGAAATACAAGACGCGCAAAAAGCTTCACCCGCAGCAACAGACAAAGAGCAAGACAAGTAACTAAAAACAGGAAGCCAAACACAAACGTTGGCTTCCCGTTTTTTTATTTATTTTTTATTTATTTTATTTTATTATTTTTAGATTAGAGATGAGGTCTCATTCTGC